>JRHI01002308.1_pt1 | contig 13318 bp, 8 predicted proteins | sample 215371 | NCBI WGS metagenome assembly JRHI01 (sample SAMN02929681, study PRJNA255918) | sediment metagenome | biome: cave system; feature: Ice Cave; material: Sediment; isolation source: sediment from deep within a dark volcanic ice cave with no known source of... ...
GATCAGGTGCGCACCCAGCAGACCGGGTGGCCCGACGGTGAAATCCTTGTACAGCTGCCAACGGCGAAGACGTTCGGCGCGAAACGGCTCCTTCGGCAGGAACATTAGGAACTGTTCCCAGTCGACGTCTTCGCGCCGGACGTCGCTGAAGTCGCGCGCCCAGCGCGGCGCGGCGTCGTGCCAGGCGGCTTCCACTTCGCTGACCTTCCCGAGGATGCCCGACTGCAAGAGCTTTGCCCCCGCCTGGTGGCGCGCGTCGCTCCGGCGCTGCGTGCCGACCTGCACCACCGTCTTCGCCTCGTGCACCAGCTTCACCGCGAGGTTCGCCTGGTCGAGCGCCGAGGACATCGGTTTCTCGACGTACACGTCCTTCTTCCGCTTTGTCGCCTCGATCAGAATGGGGGTGTGAGCGAAGTCTGGGGTGGCGATGATCACGGCGTCGAGGTCGGGCATGTCGAGCAGTTCGCCGTAGCGGGAGAACAGCCTTGGCTTTCGTTCCTGTCGTATCGCGGCCGCCGCGGCCGCTTTCTGCAGGTTGACGCTCCAGACGTCGCACAATGCGACGACCTCGACATTCTGGCTCTTGGCATGTCGCAGCACCTGCTGCAGCAGGAAACTGCCGCGCCCACCGCATCCGATGAGGCCGATGCGGAGCCGGTCGTTGGTGCCCAGCACGGAGTACGGCAGCGACGCCGCGAGCGACAGTCCGGTCGCGCCGGCCACCGATTGCATCACGAAACCGCGTCTGTCCATATGTGCTCGCTCCTCGATCATGTGGTGTGCTCTCGATCCTTCAGCATACGCGCACGGGCTGGATCATGTTGTCAACTGTCGGCTCGGCGCCCCTTACGCGATGGGCTTCACCACCGGGCTCACCGGTTCGAGACCAAGCCGCCTCAACTCTGCGTTGAATGCCGCGAGGTCGGTGGCAAGCACCTTCTGCAGCCGCTCGGTCTGCACTTTCAGCTCTGCGCTGAGGTCCGCGAAGATCGGTGCGATGGCAGCAGTGGGCCTGCCGTCGCCGCGCGATACCACGCTGAGCAGTGAGGCCAGCCGATTATTGAGCTTGATCGGAAAATTGAGGGGGTCCTGCCCGCTCTGGTTTCGCACCTGGTAGATATCCTCCTCCACCTCGCCGAGGTGCTTTGCCAGCGTCGCACCGGCGGCGTTGAGTTTCGCATCCGGTGATTTGGCGAGTCGCTCGGCGGCAAGCTTCCGGATCTCACGAATCTGGACGACCGCATTGTTGGCCTCCGTCACCTTTTCGCGAATGCGCATGGCCAGCGCGAACTGCGCCTCGAGATCCGCCTGCGTGACGTCGGAGTAGAGTGGGTGCTTCCTGATAGTGAGTGGCCGTGTCTGCGTCATGCCGTCGACCGTGAGGCGCACCTGGTACCGGCCCGGCAACGCGGCCGGACCGTTGACGCTGCCACCCCAGAGAATCATGCCGGGGAACCGCGCAGCGGGCGGATACTGCAAGTCCCAGGTGAGCGCGTTCAGTCCGACGGCCATCGGCGCGCCCTGCGGCGGCCGCTCACGGAGCGCATCGTCGTCGGCCAGGGCGGCCGCGGCGGCCGCGCTGTCGCTGGCTGTCGAGTCGCCCTCGAAGGTGCGGACGACTTTGCCCGCGCTGTCGAGCACCTCCACGCGGAGTTTCTGCACCCGGTGCTTGAGCCAGTACTCGATGCGCCCGCCGCCCGCGGAACGAATGGCAACCGCAGGGCTGAACAGGTGGGCGTCGGTCGCCGCGACCGCTGACGTGAACTGTCGCACTGGCTCGATATTCTCAAGCACATAAAATCCGCGCCCGTGCGTCGCGATGGCCAGACTACCCGCTTCCACCGCGAGGTCAGACACTGGTACGTCGGGGAGGTTGAGCGAGAGCGACTGCCAGCTGTCGCCATCGTCGTACGAGCGGTACACCCCGTGCTGGGTGGCGGCGTAGAGCAGGCCACGGCGAGTTGGATCTTCACGCACGGCGTGAACGAAATCGTTCTGCGCGATGCCGCTGACGATCTTTGTCCAGCTCTTGCCGAAGTCGCGGGTCCGGAAGATGTACGGGGCCACGTCGTCGAGCAGCGGCCGTTTCACCGCGGCGTATGCCGTACCCGCGTCGAATGCCGAGGCGTCGATGATGCTCACGCGGCCGAAGTCAGGCATTCCAGCGGGTGTCACGTTCACCCAGTTCTTCCCACCGTCGCGGGTCACGTGAATCAATCCGTCGTCGGAGCCGGCCCAGATGATGTTGACGTCTCGCTTCGAGGGGCCGAGCGCGAAGATGGTGGCGTACACCTCGGGACCATTCATGTCACCTGTGATGGGACCGCCGGAATGTCCCATCGTACTCGCATCATGCCGCGTGAGGTCGCCGCTGATCCGCTCCCAGACCTGACCGCCGGTCACGGTCTTCCAGACATGCTGCGAAGAGGTGAAGAGCACGTTTGGATTTACGGGCGAGAACACGATCGGGTAGGTCCACTGCCAGCGCTCCTTGAGCGCGCTCGACGGCTCGCCGGAGAACATGCGAGGGTAGGGCCCCACTTCGCGCAGCTCGCCGGTGCGGCGATTGAGGCGGGTCAGGAAACCGCCGTTGTTGGCGCCCGCGAAATACAGGTCTGGATCTTTCGGATCTGGCGCGACGTACCCGTCCTCGCTGCCACCCGGGCTGTACATCTGCACGGCGCCGAGGCCGCGACCGCCGCCTCCTCCTCCCGCACGGACGACAGCACCGGCGCCCACGCCGCTCGAGACGCACGCGGTGGTGTTATCCTGCTGCGCGCCGCACACGTGGTATGGCACGTGCCTTGTGGTCGCGATGCGGTAGAACTGACCCGTTGGATACTCCTCAGACGACCAGCTCTTGCCGCCGTTGGGCGACACCGTTCCCCCACCATCATTCGACAGCTGCAGGTGCTGCGTATCGTCGGGATCGATCCAGAGATCGTGATGATCGCCGTGCGTGCCGGCGCCGACGTTCGTGAGCATCTTGCCGCCGTCGACGGACTTATACGCGTTGGTGTTGAGCATGTAGACCACGTCCCTGTTTTTCGGGTCGGCGAAGACGTGGGTGTAATAGAACGCGCGCTGGCGAATGTTTCGGCTGCTGTTTATCAGCGCCCAGGTCGCGCCGGCGTCGTCGGAGCGAAAGAGCCCGCCGTTCTCATTCTCGACCAGCGCAAACACCCGATTTGCATCGGCGCCGGACACTGAGACGCCAATCCTTCCCACGACGCCTGATGGAAGTCCGGGCTTCCGGGTGAGCTCTGTCCACGTTTCGCCGCCGTCGGTCGACTTGAACAGTCCGCTGCCGCCGCCGCCGCTCGACATGGTGAACTCCTTCCGAAAGGCCTCCCAGAGCGAGGCGTACATGACATTCGGGTCGTGGCGGTCGACGGAGATGTCAATGGCTGCGGTCTTGTTGTCACGGAACAGCACCCGGCGCCACGACTTTCCACCATCGGAACTCTTGTACACACCGCGCTCTTCGCTCGGCACACTGTAATTGCCGAAGGCCGCGACGAACACGATGTTCGGGTTCGTCGGATGAATACGGATTTTCGAGATGGTCTGTTTGTCGCCGAAGCCAACGTGTGTCCATGTCTTTCCGGCGTCGCTGGATTTGTAGACGCCGTCGCCGGCCATGATGTTGCCGCGAATGCACGATTCGCCCATCCCTATAAAGACGATGTCGGGATTTGACTCGCTCACCGCCACCGCGCCCACCGATGCGCTCTTGATCTGGCCGTCGGTTACGGGCAACCAGTGCTCCCCACCGTCAACCGTTTTCCAGAGGCCGCCGCCGACCGCGCCGAAGTACCCCACCTTGGGCTGCCCACGTACGCCGCTCGCGGCGATGGATCGGCCGCCGCGGTCGGGGCCAACGCTTCGCCAGCGCAGTGACTTGAGGATGATCGAGTCCGGACCCGGGCTCGCGGCGAAGCGAGCTGCCGGAGGTTCGGCGGAAACGCCAAGGCGCCAGCCGCCCAGAAGGCAAACCAGCGCGGCGGTGAGCATCGGACCGATCCGCTTCGGAACACGAAACATGGGCAGAACCTCGTCGGGGTGGGGAAAGCGCTTCTATATATACAATCACCTGCTCGGACGCGCAGATGCCTCAACCATCGCGTGTCTCACTCCGTAATGATGGCAACTGCTCGGCAGCAACCTCCTGCTGCAAGCCGGAGTCTAACGATGACGGCAGCTAGCCCTTCCTTCGCAATCTTCCGGTCCGATGACTCCTCGCCGCTTCGCGCTTGTGCTCGGCGCGTTTCTGCTGGCCGCCGTGGCATCACCGGCGGCGGCTCAAACCGTGGATGTGATCCGGGGCCGCGTGACTGGACCGGAGAACCAGCCGGTCGAAGGGGCGATGGTCACCGTCACGACGCTTTCCGGTGCGGTCAATCGCACCACCCGCTCTGATGCGAAGGGCCGTTATACCGTCACGTTCCCGGGCGGCGACGGCGATTACTTCGTGAATTTCGCGGCCATCGGATACGCCGCGCGTCGGTTCGAGATCAAGAGAGTGGCCGACGAGGATATTCTCGTGGCCGACGCCCGACTCTCCCGCTCGGCAACGACGCTAGACGCCGTTCGTGTGCAGGCGGCGCGGGACCGCGTCAACCGGAACGATCAGGCGACCGATATCAGCGGTACCGAGCGCGCCGTCAATACCTCTGCCCTTGCCGCGAGCCAGCTCGGCGACCTCGCCGCCATGGCCGCATCGCTGCCGGGAGTGCTCCTCGTGCCGGGCGCCGACGGCGACCCGTCGGGCTTCTCCGTGCTCGGGTTGGCGCCAGACCAAAACTCCACGACCCTCAACGGCCAGAACTTCAGCGGCAGTGATCTGCCTCGCGATGCGGCGATTTCCGGCTCGCTGGTGAGCTCGCCGTACGACGTTTCGCGCGGCGGATTCAGCGGCGCCAACTTCACCATCCGCACACGGCCGGGTTCGAACTTCAAGTCGCGTACGTCCAGCCTCAACCTCGACGCACCACAACTGCAGTGGACCGACCGGGCCGCCCGCGCGCTTGGACAGGAATACTCGAATGTCTCGCTCGGCGGACTCGTGTCCGGACCCATCAAGTACAACCAGTCGTTCTATAATTTCGCCTACCAGCTCGGGCGTCGCTCGAACGATCTGCAGACACTGCTGAACACTGACGCGCTCGGGCTGCAGACGGCTGGCATTGCCGCCGACTCCGTCACGAGGCTCCTCGGTATCCTGAAGCAACTGCGGGTGCCGGGCAGCATCGGTCAGCCGGTCAGCAACCGCCTGAGTGATCAGGGGTCGGTGCTCGGAAGCTTCGACCTCGCTCCGCCGTCGTCGCGAACGGGCGCCGCGTACAACCTTACCGTGAACGGATCGTGGAATCGGCAATCGCCGGTCTCGAATCTCACGACTGAACTGCCGGCACACAGCGGCGACCGCGTCAACTGGAATGGCGGGGCCCAGGCGCGACACTCGAGTTACTTCGGGTTCGGCGTCCTGAGTGAGACCACCGTAGGCCTCACCGGCTCGAATACCGAGTCCACGCCGTATCTCCTGATGCCAAGCGGAAGCGTGCGAATAAACTCGAGTTTTGCGGACGGCAGCAACGGCGTGAAATCGGTGTCGTTCGGCGGAAGCCCGATACTCAGCACGAGCACGTCGACCTCCACGCTGGCGCTCACCAACCAACTCTCCTGGTTCAGCGAGAACAACAAACATCGCCTCAAGCTCGCGACCGAGCTGCGACAGGATGCGTACACCCTCGACCAGAGCAACAACCTGCTCGGGTCGTTCACGTTCAATTCGCTGGCCGACCTCGAGGCCAGCCGGCCCGGAGCATTCGGCCGTACGCTCTCGCCGCGCAAGCGGAGTGGCAGCCAGCTGATCGGCGCGCTCTCGCTCGGCGATTCGTGGAAGGCCACGAAGAACGTGCAGTTGCAGTACGGCGTGCGGCTCGATGGCAACGCGTTCTCGTCGGCGCCTACCGTGAATCCTCAGGTGGAGCAGCTATACGGCACCGAAAACGATCGGGTGCCGAACCGGTTATACGCGAGCCCGCGCGTGGGCTTCTCATGGACGTACGGCACGGCGCCGCAGATCGGCGGCTTCGAGGGTGCGTTCCGGGGTCCGCGCGCGGTGGTGCGTGGCGGCTTCGGTGTGTTTCAGGGCGTGCCCGGCACGCAGCTCATCGGAACGGCAATCGACAACACCGGACTCCCAGCCGGACTCCAGCAGCTCACCTGCGCCGGAGTCGCGGCACCCGCGCCCGACTGGGCTGCCTATCTCGCGAGCGCCTCAAACATCCCCACGCAGTGCGCCGACGGCACCTCAGGGTCGCCCTTCGCGAGCAACCTGCCAAACGTCTCCTTCTTTGCCCGCGACTATGCTGCCGCCCGTAGCGTGAGGTCGAACCTGCAATGGAGCGGGCCAGTCCTGAACAACCGGATCAATGGCCAGTTCGAAGTGACGTACTCGCTCAACCTGAACCAGCCGGGTACGGTCGACCTGAACTTCGCGCCGGTCACTCGCTTCACGCTCGCCGATGAAGCGGGGCGCCCGGTCTACGTTCGCCCCTCCAGCATCGATCCGGCGACGGGGTTCATCGCCTCGCGTGACGCCCGCGTGTCACCGCTCTATCGCAAGGTGACGGAGAACCGCAGTGATCTGCGGTCGGAGAGCAAGCAATTCCGCGCCACCATTTCCCCCTTGAGCTTCAACTCTGAATTCAGCTGGAATCTTTCCTACGTCTACACGAACGTGCGGGAACGAGCGCGTGGTTTCGGCGCGAACACCGTGGGCAATCCGTTCGATTTTGAATGGGCGCGCTCGAATTTCGACTCGCGCCACCAGATTCAGTATTCGTTCTTCTACAATATTCTCGACCTGGTGCGCGTGAGCTGGAACGGCAGCTTCAGGAGCGGACTGCCCTTCACGCCGCTCGTGGCCGGCGACGTGAACGGCGACGGCTCGTCCAACGACCGTGCCTTCATTTTTAACCCAGCCACCGCCACAGACCCCGCGATCGCCACCGCGATGCAATCGTTGCTCGCAGGAGCGAGTGACAATGTCAGAAACTGCCTCCAAACGCAGCTGGGCGCGCTCGCCGCTCGCAACAGCTGCGACGGCCCGTGGACCTCACAGGCGAATCTCTCCATCTCGTTCAATCCGGTGAAGTTGCGTTTGCCGCAGCGCGCGACGCTCTCCTTCGCTGTATCGAATCCGCTCGGCGCCGCGGACCTCCTGCTGCACGGTGAGAACAAGTTGCGTGGTTGGGGGCAACAGCCCTCTCCCGACCAGTCGCTGCTGTTCGTGCGCGGGTTCGATCAGGCGGCGCTTCGCTACAAATACGACGTCAATCAACGCTTCGGCTCGTCCAACCCGGCGTTCACGCCCTACCGCACGCCGGTGACGGTCACGGCGATGCTTCGCTTCGACTTGGGCCCCACACGCGAGCAGCAGTCGCTCACGCAGCAGCTCAACATTGGCCGGCGCAACGACGGAAACAAGCTACCCGAACAGATGCTCAGGGCCATCTATGCGAGCGGCGGGCTGGTGAACCCCATTGCCACGATCCTGCGGCAGTCGGACACCCTCCAGCTCACCAGTTCGCAGGCCGACAGTCTCGCGACGATGAATCGCCAGTACGTCGTACGGCTCGAGTCGATCTGGTCGCCGGTCACGAAGTATTTCGCCGCCCTGCCCGAGCGATTCGATGAAGGTGACGCCTATGCCCGCTACCGGCAGGCGCGCGAATCCACGGTCGACCTGCTCAAGAAAATTGCACCCGCGATCAAGTCGCTGCTCACGGATGAACAACGGCGCAAGCTGCCGACCATCGTCACCAGTTACCTGGACCAGCGCTACCTTGCCTCCATCCGCTCCGGAACGGCAGGCGCCGGGGGAGGCGCGTTCTTCCCGGGCGCGGGAATGAGCACCTCCTCAGGTAGCGGCAGAACGGAAGTGCGCATCATTCGCTAGGCTTCAACTGGGACCGTCACTCAACTTCCAGAACAATGACCAGACTCGGCCGCTCGTACCTCCACGGCATGTCCGGCGCATGCAGCAGCTCGCGCGTCCTGTCGGGCGCCCTCGCCTCGCTCGTTTTCTTTTTCGCGGGAGAAGCTCCAGCGCAGGCGGCAGCGCCGTCACCGGCGCTGCCGCCCATCCATCCGCTCGGGGCAGCGGAACATGCGTCAAGAGAACTCCTCGGTGCCGTCTCGGCGGTGCGGGCGCTTCCGGGCGGACGAGTGCTCGTGAACGACATCAACGGTCGCAAAGTGGTGCTCTTCGACTCGACGTTGTCGCAGTTCACCGTCGTTGCCGACACCACGAGTGCCACGGCCAATGCCTACAGCTCGCGCGCCGCTGGACTCATCAGGTACAAGGGCGACTCGACGCTCTTCGTCGATCCGACGTCGCTCTCGATGCTCGTCATCGACGGCGCGGGCAAGGTGGGCCGCGTGATGTCCGTACCGCGGGCCAACCACGCGGGCGCGCTGATTGGCGGCCCGAACGGAACGCCGGGTTTCGACGGGCACGGCCGCCTCGTCTATCGTGCACCGCCCGAGTTCCGGCCTCCCGACCGCGGCGCTGACGGAGCGTTCACGCTGCCCAAATTCCCCGATTCCGCCGCGGTGGTGCGCATCGATCTGGCAAGCCGCAAGCTCGACACGGTGGCGTTCGTCAAGACCCCGAAAATCAATATCAACATGAGTCAGGACGCCAACGGCCGGATGACGGTGACAACCACCATCAACCCGATGCCGGTGACGGACGACTGGGCCGTGCTCGCGGACGGTTCGGTGGCCATCGTACGTGGCCGGGATTATCACGTGGAGCTGGTGCGGGAGGAGGGCGGCGTACAGCCCGCGCCCAAGTTGCCATTTGCCTGGCGCCATCTGGACGATTCCAGCAAGACGGCCTTCATCGACTCCACCAAGTCCGCCATGGAGAAACTGCGTGCGGAGGCCAATGCACAGCGGGCCGCCAACGGCGGCAACGGGCCGGTGGTGTTGGGACCTCCGGAAGGTGGAGGCGCCGCCGGCGGAATGGTCGTGATGCAGATGGGAGGAGACCGAGCGGCCCGGGGCGGGGGCGATGGGGGCCGCGCGGCCCGCGGGCAGAACAACGGTGCAGGTGGCCCGAACGCGGGCGGCAACCTCGGCATTCCGCCACTGCAGTTCGTGTCGCCGAGCGAACTGCCCGACTACGCACCTCCATTTACGCCGGGTTCCGCCCGGGGAGACTGGGATGGTAACCTCTGGGTACGCACATCAAACACGATGAACGGCGGCTCGGTGTACGACGTCATCAGCGCCAAGGGCGAACTGCTGGACCGTGTGTTGATGCCGGCGGGGCGGGTGATCGCCGGCTTCGGCCCTGGAGGTGTGGTGTACATGGGTGTGCGCGAGGGAACGGGAACTCGCCTCGAACAGGGTCGCCGCAAATGAAGCCGAAAAATCACCAGCTACACGAGGCAGGCATGACCATCAATATCGGAATTTCCGAACCCAACCGAAAAGCAATTGCCGGTGAACTCTCGAAGCTTCTGGCCRRCACCTACACCCTGTATCTGGAAACACACAATTTTCACTGGAACGTGACCGGTCCGATGTTTCGATCGCTGCACCTGATGTTCGAGGAGCAGTATGTGGAACTGGCGGCCGCGGTCGATCTGATCGCCGAACGCATTCGTGCGCTCGGCCTGTACGCGCCCGCGACGTACAAGGAATTCCTGCGGCTCAGCTCCATCAAGGAGCCGGAGGGCGTGCCCAGCGCCAATGAAATGATCCAGCAGTTGGTGCACGGACACGAAGCTGTCACGCGAACGGCTCGTTCGGCTTTTGCCGCGGTCGAGAAGGCGCACGACGAAGCGTCCGCCGACCTGCTCACGCAGCGCATGGAGATTCACGAAAAGACGGCCTGGATGTTGCGAAGCTTGCTGGAGTTGTGACGGGAGGAATCGACACATGAATTCCGTTGATCATCCGCGCCAGTTCCTTCCGCCCTTCGTCCTGACAGGGGTGGGCCTTACGCTCATGGCGATATTGACGATTGGCCTCGCGGGGCTCGGAACCAGGTGGGGGTGGTGGAGTTTCCGGACAGGACTCGGAATGCTGCGATGGGGAACCGTCGCCGTGGGCGCGGCCCTGGTGATCACAATCGCAGCCTCGCTGTTCACACGCGGAACCGAGCGCCGCCGGAGTCTCGCTGCGGCCGTGGTCATTACGGCGATGGGGCTAGCGGTCGCGTCCGTGCCGGTGCTCATGGCGCGTGTAGCGCGGGCTGTGCCACCCATTCACGACATCACCACCGACTTCGAGAATCCGCCATCGTTCGTAGCGCTGCGCGAGACACGAACGGGCGCGCTCAACTCGATCGACTATGGAGGTCCCGCGGTCGCGAGCCTGCAGCGCGCCAGTTATCCAGACGTCGGGCCGCTGGTCATGCCGCTGCCTCCCGCGCGGGTCATGGAGAATGCGGTGAGGGTGGCGCGCGAACTCGGCTGGGCCATCGTCGCGGTCGACACCGCCGCCGGCCGAATCGAGGCGACGGCGCGCACGCGGTGGTTCGGTTTCCTCGACGACGTCGCGGTACGTGTCACGCCGGATTCATCCGGCTCCCGCGTGGACGTCCGATCGGTATCGCGCGTGGGGAAGAGCGACCTCGGTGCGAACGCCGGAAGAATCCGCACTTTCCTGTCTCGACTCCGCGAGCGCGCTGCGCCGGCGAGTTCCAGCTGACGGCCGGGCGCGGCAGCGCGAGGCTCAGCCACCCCTCGATCGCAGCGTTCCGAGGCCGCCGTCCACTCCGAGCACCTGGCCGGTGACGAACGAACTCTCGGGTGAGAGCAGCCACGCGATGGCCGCCGCCACATCGCTCGGCTCGCCAATCCGTCCCATCGCGTGCATCGCCGTCGACGCGCGCAAGGCCGGCTCGCTCTCGGTGATTCGCCGGGTAAGTGGCGTGCGAATGAGTCCGGGCGCGACGACGTTGAAGCGGATGCGCCGCGGGGCATAGGTGGCGGCCGCGGCGAGTGCGAGGCCCTGCACGCCGGCCTTCGCCGCCGCCACCGCCTCATGATTCACGAGGCCAATACGAGCCGCGGCGGATGACATCAACACCACCGACCGTCCTTCGGGCTGTTCGGGAAGCGTCGGGAAAAATGTCGACGCCGCGCGCACCGTGTGGAATGCGGTGGTCAGGTTCAGTGCGAGCTGTTCGGCCCATTCCGCATCGGTGGTCAGGTGCGCCGGCTTCAGAAGCACGGCGCCCGCGAGATTGACGACCCCATCGAGCCGTCCCAGCTGACGAAAGGCCTCCGGAAACGCCGCGGTGACAGCGGCGCCGTCCGTCGCGTCGAGTCTAAACGTGGCAACACCAGTCGCGTCCGCAAGCGCGGCGAGTCGCGCCGCGTCGCGGCCGCACGCGAGAACCGCCGCATGGCGCGAGCGAAGCTCGTGCACAAGCGCGGTGCCGATGCCTCCGGCACCACCCACCACGAGATACGCCCGGCCGGTCAGGCTCATTCTGCCACGCCGTGCAGCAATCCAAGAACCTCGCGGCGCAGGTCGCGATCGTCAGAATACACGCCGCGCATGGCGGTCGTCACCATTTTCGCGTCGGCCTTTTTCGCGCCGCGCACCCGCATGCACATGTGCTCGCCTTCGACCAGCACGGCCACGCCACGCGGCTGCAAATGCTCCACGATCGCATCTGCGATCTGTGACGTCATGCGTTCTTGCAACTGGGGGCGCCGGGCGAACGTGTCTACCGTACGCGCCAGTTTGCTCAGCCCCGTCACCCGGCCACCCGATGGCAAGTACGCGATATGCGCGCGACCGAGGAACGGCGCGAGATGGTGCTCGCAGAGCGAGGCGAATTCGATGTTGCGAAGAATCACGACATCGTCGCCGCTGCTCTCATGCTCGAAGGTGCGAGCCAGATGCGTACCGGCATCTTCACGGAGCCCCGCGAAGGTCTCAGCGTAGGCACGCGCCACCCTGGCGGGCGTGTCGACCAACCCCTCGCGGTCGGGATTCTCACCTACGGCAAGCAGAATCTCGCGCACCGCTCGCGCAATTCGGTTATGGTCCACTCCGGCGGTCGCCGGTCGCGGCGCCGCGGCGCGACGATGCAGCTGTGGAATGTTTCGCAGGAGGGGTCTGATCATGGACGACATGGTTGCTCCGTGATGGAGAATAAACGTTCAAAACGTTCAAAATGATGATATGCAATCTCTAAGCACAGGTCAAGCGGCATTGTAATTGAGTGTACAACTCTCATGTTGACAAGTTTTTAACTACATCTTGCCTTAAACGATAAATCGCCTATATTATCGTTCAAATCGCCCGAGGGAAGAATGAGGCACCTATCCCCGAAAGATCTCGCTCGCTCGCTCGGCATGTCAGAATCGTCGGTTAAGCGGTGGGTGGACGACGGCGCGCTCAGGGCCACGCGCACGGCCGGCGGCCATCGTCGCATCGCGCTGGCGGAGGCCGTGCGTTTTGTCCGACAGTCGGGGAATGCGGTGGTGCGGCCCGAACTGCTGGTCGGGCTCGGAAGTCTCGCGCAGGTCGCACCGTACCACTCGACTGATCTGCAGGAAGTCGGAGAGCGGTTCTTCGCATTGCTCGAGCACGACGACGCCCCTGCGGCGCGATCGCTCCTGTTGGGGCTCTACGTTTCGGGGTGGCCGGTGGCGGCGATCTGTGACGGGCCCATGCGATTCGCGCTCGAGAAAATCGGCACACTCTGGCAGCACGGCGAGGCCGGCATTTTCCTGGAACATCGCGCCACCGACACCTGCGTTCGCGCGCTCGCGGAAATACGCGCGCTGTTCTCGGCACCATCGGCCGAAGCGCCGGCGGCGCTGGGCGCGGCTCCGAGCGGAGACCCGTATATCATCCCTTCAATGATGGCAGCGGCAGTGCTCGCGGACCTCGGTTACCGCGACCACAACCTAGGTCCCGATGCCCCGGTTACGGCGCTTCGGCACGCGGCTGACCACTATCTGCCACGGATCGTCTGGCTGGCGATGAGCGTGCCGCCGAACGACGACCGACAGGCGACTGCACTGGTAGAATTTGGGGGCCGGCTCACCAGTCGCGGTGCCAGCCTGATCGTTGGGGGACGTGGGGCGCCGACCCATGCGCCTGAGGCTGGCATACTTCGGATCCACTCGATGGGCGAGCTCGCGGCATTCGCGCGCGGAGCGCGCGCGACGTTCGGGCACACCCGCCTGGCGGAAGCGTCGTGAACGCGATCAGTCTCCCGTACTGCCTCGGTGTGCTTACGGTAATGAAGGAGACGCGCACCGGGAGTACGCAG
>JRHI01002309.1_pt1 | contig 13317 bp, 10 predicted proteins | sample 215371 | NCBI WGS metagenome assembly JRHI01 (sample SAMN02929681, study PRJNA255918) | sediment metagenome | biome: cave system; feature: Ice Cave; material: Sediment; isolation source: sediment from deep within a dark volcanic ice cave with no known source of... ...
ACGTTCTCGAAGAACCGGCAAGGTCGGTTCCGTGAGTCGACAATGTTTCGACGCCGCGCGAGCGACATTGGTAACCGCGGCTCGAAAGCCGGACGTCGTACCAGGTTGGAAGACCCTCGATATTCGGGGAAACACGTTCTTTGGAGCGACCGGGATCCCGAGACGAAATATCGCGTTGGTCAGGACGAGGTTCGACGATTGGCTCCCCGAACCGTTGACGGTCGCAACCCGGATCGTCATGTCGTTGGAAGACCCTTGCATAATCGCTAGCTTCGCGCCGAGCGTAACCTTTCCGGCTTGAGCCGACTCGACCGAGCCGGTCCGTTTTGAGTGGAATCGAAGGCGACTTCGACGAGATCAAATCAACGGCGGTTGGCAGAAGCCAACTCATCGTCGGCCGCGATGATATCGAGTAAGCGGTCGAGGTCCGGACGTTGCGCCATCACCGGAGGACGCTCGCGTACGAGCACCCGGTCTTCGGGCGTCATGCGCGATGCAACGAACGTCTCGAGCTTTGCGCCCAGCGGATCGACGTGCGCGAGATCGATCCGCTCACGCAGCCAAACCTCGAGCTCGTCCTCGTCCCGAGCACGCGCGACAGCTTCACGAAACGAGCCCATATCGAGTCCCAAGCGGCGCACGACATAGGCGCTCAGACCCGTGTCGTGGTTGAGATAGTCGCCGATGTTTCCGCCGGGAAGTTCGGCACGCAGCTTGTCGATCGTGCGCGGCAAAAACATGCAGCCGAGCGATGTCTCGCGCGGGGCGCGCGGTGGGCGTTGGCTCAGATCGAGCGGATCGATGCTCGCGGCTTCGCGACACATGGGGGACGCCCTTTGGAATACACGCTCGCATCGAGACCCGTAGTCGCGTCGCCGGAATCGACCGACCTAGCCGCTTTATCGCAGAGATAACTCCGCTGCTATACGCGTTCGGCGCGTTTCCCGATCCAGCGATAGAGCGCAACGACGACGGCTGCAAACGCAACCGCGCCGATGATATTGGAGGCCGCGGCGAATGAGTCGCCGACGAGTGCGAACGGTTCGCCCTTCCCGGAAGCGACGATGATACCGGCGAGCAGGACGCCGAAGAGACTTTCGCCGACGATCAAACCGGACGCAAGCAAAATGCCCAGTCGTTTCGCGATTTCTGGATTCGGCCGATTCGCGGCCCAGTGGTCGTAGATTTTGCCCGCGATCGCGCCGGCCACAACGAGCAGTGTCGTGGACGTCGGCAGATAGATCCCGAGCCCAACCGCGAGCGGCGCGAGCCGCAGCTTCCCGGTGCGGCGCAAGGCTTCGTCGATTGCGACGATGACGAAACCCACAAGCGCTCCGATACCGATCAGGTTCCAATCCAGTTGACCGCTAATGACGCCTTTCGCGAGCGCCGAGATAAGCGTCGCCTGCGGCGCCGGGAGCGGCTGCGCGGTGATGCCCGCGGGAGCACCCGCAAAGCCGTATGCATGATTGAGCAGATCGAGTACCGGCGGAATCACGACGCCTCCGAAAACGACGCCGATCACGAGTGCGACCTGTTGCTTCCACGGCGTCGCGCCGACCAGTTGACCGGTCTTGAGATCTTGCAAGTTATCGTTAGAGATCGTCGCGATGCACAGAACGACGGCCGTGACGAAGAGCGCATAGGCGATCAACGTTTTCGCGGCGTCCGCGTTCGCCGGATGGGCGACCGCGACGAGCAGTAGCGCGGCGCCGAGCACCGTGAGAATCGCAAGACCCGAAACGGGACTGTTCGACGAACCGATCAAGCCCGCCATGTAACCACAGACCGCTGCCACGACAAGACCCGCGAGCATAACGTACACGAGTGCGCCGATGATGAGCGGCAACGCCGCCGGTGCCAGCACGCTACCCGAAAGAAAGGACGCGAGTAAGACTGCGAGTGGAACGAGGCAGAGCAGCGAGACGAGCGCAACCGTTCCGATCGGGATATCGCGTTCGGTAATCGCAAGCGTATCGCCCGATCCGTCGTTGCGTTTGCGCGATGCGGCAAGCGACGAAAGCACGCCGCGGACGACCGGCCCGGTCAGACGTCCCAGCGACCAAATTGCCGCAACGCCGATCGTGCCCGCACCGATGAAACGCACTTGCGTGCGCCAAACGTGCGTGGCGAAGGCCGCCGCATCGCCGGCCTGCGGATGCAGCGCGGTGAGGATGGGAGTGAAGATGCCCCACGCGATAAAAATGCCGACGAGCATCGCGATCGCTACGGCGAGTCCGACGAGATGACCCACGCCGAGCAGAGCGAGTGAAAGCGAGGTCGAGAGGCCGGTCGCCGACGCGCCGATGCGCCCATAGACGCCGATTTCTGCGGCGAACACTTTGGTTGCCGTGATGACCGCAAACGCAGCCGACGCGATCGATCCCCAGACCACTGCCGCGAAACCCGCTTTATTTTCGGCGATCGCTTCCGGACTCGCGCTGCCGTCGCGTCCGCCGACGCCGACCTTGAGCACTTCGGCCGCTGCGACGCCTTCGGGGTAGGGCAGATCCGATTCGGTGACCATCGCGCGGCGCAGCGGCACGGAATACATAACGCCCAGAATTCCGCCGACCAAACAGATACCGAATGATTGCCAGAACGGGAAACCCGTCCACCAGCCGACCATCACGAGGCCCGGCAGCACGAAGATTACCGAAGACAGCGTTCCGGCCGCCGAAGCGACGGTCTGAACGATGTTATTCTCCCAGATCGTTGCATTGCGCACGGCGCGCAACACGGCCATGGAAATCACCGCGGCCGGAATCGACGACGCGAACGTCAGACCGACTTTGAGCCCCAAGTAGACATTGGCTGCCGTGAAGACCAGCGTGATGAGCGCACCGAGAATGACCCCGCGAACGGTAAGCTCGACGCGGGCATCGACCGCAGAGAGTGACGGAATGGCGGCAGTACGCAAAAAGACTCCCTTACGCTTGTGCGTTATCAGTGGCCCGAGTGCGGCGTCCTTTGTCGATTAGCGCGCAGACGTCGGATCGCCTCGACATCGACGCGGCGGCGGTGGTGTGTGTCACGCCGAGAGCAGCTCGAGCCGGACCTGGTTGGATTTTGGCCCGAACGCTCCGATCGTGAAAGCGACGACCGCCATCGCGGAGGCGATGATGCGAAGACGCCGGTCGGGCCGTATGCTTTGAGCGCGGCTGCGACGAGGAAGCCGACGAAGATCGAGCTGAAGCGACTCCAGCTGTAGACAAAGCCCACCGCCTGACTGCGGATACGCGTGGGATGGAGTTCGGCCTGATAGGCGTGAAACGCACTTGAGAACCAGGTATTGGCCAGCGTGACGATGACGCCGAACGCGATGATCCCAAGCGCACTGCGCTGTTGCGACCAGAGCAACCCGCAAATCGCGATGACGATTGCGAGCCCAACGATTTGCCACTTGCGCTGGATCAATCAGTCGGCGTAGCGCATCGCCAGGAGCGGTCCCAGTGGGTTCACGATGGCGATCACGAACACGAACGCGAGCGATATCGTAGAACTCGAAGAAGCCGCCGGCGGAGATGCGCGCGACGAGCCCGAGCAGCAGGCGCGTCGGCGGAAGCCGGTCGAGCCGGGCGGCAATGCTCGCGCGCGCCGGGGCCGCGCTCGAGCGAGGACCTTCGGTCGCGCTCATGCGCTGGCCGCACGCAGAGGCGAAGCGCACGCGCGCGGTGCCGAGTGCCGGTGCTGACCGAGAATCCTCATAAACACTGATCCTTATTCGTCGCACGCTTGGAGTGAGTTATGTCCATCGGGTGTGGCAGCCGGGTCTCGTTATAGATGAAAAATGTCAGGGCACCGAAAACTAGCCAGACGTAATAGCAGCTAGTCAAGGCGTCCAAGGCTTGCGCTGCATCGTGTCCTGCTTCTTCTCACTCGATCCTACCTGTTTCGGATAGCCCGAAGGACACGTGATAAAATGGACTTGGGCGCGCGTCCCAACGGGTTCGCGTTCCGCCGCCAACGATCAAAAGTCGAGCGTTCCGGCGCTTGCAGATTAACGAGTACACTCGGAAACGCGATCGTGCCTCGCCGGAGAGTTCACTCACCTGCGCCGCTAGAGCGCTCGTTAGACTTCAGGAGCCGCGTCCCACTTCGGTTTGGTTTCTTTGCCCGACCTCTGCGGATCTTCGTTGTGCATCTTTTCCATTTCTTTCGCGACGTCCGGATGCTTCTCCATGACGTGCTTCGTCATGCCTTTTACCATTTCGTCCCATGATTGCGCAGACAATTTATGATCGCACTTTCCGCCGAGCTCTTTGCATGTCATTGTTTTCATCCGTCGTCTCCTTTTGACTACAACACGGTCGATCGTACATCCCATGCGCGTGATCGTAACAACGGTAGCCAACAGTGCGATTGCCCATGTGTCCGTCCGCAACCTAACATGGACGAGCCTCCTTGTAATTCACCATACGACTCAAAGCGTCATGTGTGTCGCGCATCCGCCAATCCCGGAATCGACCGACCTTCGCGAGAATGGCGTACGTCTGTGCGCTGGACCTTTGCGGAAGAAGAAAGTTGCTATCGATGAATGTCATGAGGTGGCTGCTGGATTCCGATCCGTCCATTCGGTGGCAGGCGTTGCGCGATTTTACGGACGAGTCGGACGAAGGCGTTGCCGCCGAACGGTCACGTGTCGCCTCGGAGGGGTGGGGCGCAGCGCTTCTCGCGTTTCAGGCACCTGACGGTCATTTTGTCGTTCGCGGAAAGCGCGGTTGGTCCACTGACTTACACGCCCTCGTACTGCTCAAAGACATGGGGCTCGACCCGGCCTCCGCGCAAGCGCGCAGTGCCGTCGAACGCGTGCGCGAGCATCTGATCTGGGAGTTCTGCGATGATCACCCGTTTTTCGACGGCGAGACCGAGCCGTGCATCAACGGCGCCGTCGTCGCGCTCGGGGCATATTTCGGGGAAGGCCGCGCCGCGCTCGTCGATCGCCTCCTCGAAGAGCAGCTCGAAGACGGCGGCTGGAACTGCCAAGCTCCACCGAACACGCGATCCTCGTTCCCCAGTACGATCCGCGTTCTTGAAGGGCTCTTGCAATACGAGAAGAGTTATGGTGCGGCCGCGGCGATAACGGAAAGTAGGCTGCGGGGCCACGCCTATCTCTTAGAACGTCGCATGCTACGGTCGCTGCGTTCGGGCGACGTGATCGATCGCCGCTGGATGCGCTTCGCTTTTCCGCCTACGTGGCATTACGATGTTCTACGCGGCCTCGACTATCTACGTAGCGCCGACGTCGAACCGGGCGACCGGATCGTCGAAGCCGTCGAAATCGTCGAGAAGCGCCGACACCAAAATGGGCTTTGGCCGCTCGACGTTCTGCACACTGATCGGATTCCGTTCGATATGGACGCGGCGTCGAGAGGGCGAGCTATTGGAATACGCTGCGCGCCCGTCGCGTGCTCGATTGGGCACAGGCCCATGTGCGGATCGCTTCAAGTGCGCAAGCCGAAGCCACGCCGAAGGGGTGAGTTCGTCGCACGCAATACGGCACGCTCGGTAAACCGTCGCCATTCTAAGGGCCATCGTCCCGACACCCATTGCGCAAGCGCCGTGCCGATGACGTAAGCGTTCTTACGGCCGAAATCGATCGCCCGGGCGTACATGTGTGGATGAGGAGATTCGCGCATGGAACATTCCGCGACCGTTCACCGCGTAGCCGACATCGAGCGGCTGCTCTCAATCGGTCTGACCCCTATCACGGACAACGCCGCCGCACTTGCCGAGCTCGGTTTCACGCGCCGGTACCCCGAAGCATGCAACGGTTACGAAGCGTCGGTATACGAGCGCTTCGTGGATCGCGGATTCAGGCGCAGGAACCGTCAAAAGCGCAGCGTGCTGGTCAACGAACGGGCGCTTTTGCGGCGCTGAGCCGGCTGGAGGATAGAGCTCGGGACGCGCGAAGCCTCGCGAAAAATTGCTGCCGACTCTTTCGGCCGTACCAGCTTTCGATCGGTTTGGTCGGATAAAAATGATGGACATGCTCTTGCGCTTGCCGCACAACGCGTGAAACCGCCGGCGTGCCGCTCATCGCGGCGCCCGCGCTGCGCATCGAAACGCGCGTCATGATTCCAGCGGGATATTTCGAGCGGCCGACGCTCGCCGAGCTCTCGAAACGCTGCAGTGCGAAGTGGACGACGTATGGTCCGGACGTGTTGCCGGCGTTCATCGCCGAACTCGATGTCGAACTCGCGGACCCGATTCGGACCGCGCTGCAAGGTGCCATAGCGCTCGGGGACAGCGGCTATTCTGCGCCGGCGCCGCTTACGCGTGCCTTCGCAGGGTTCGCGCAGCGCCGCTACGGTTGGACGATCGACCCTCGGCTCATCATCACCGTGCCCGACGTCACGGTCGGCATCGTCGAGGTGCTGCGCGCTCTGACCGGAGCGGACGAAGGCGTCGTCATCAATACCCCGGTGTATGCGCCGTTTTATTCGGCGATCTCCGAAGCGGGGCGGCGCCGCATCGAATCGCCCTTGCTCCGCAATAGCGATCTCACCTACGATTTGGATTTGGAAGCGCTAGAAGCCGCCTTTGCAGCCGGAGCTCGTGCCTTCGTCTTGTGCAATCCGCACAATCCCGTCGGCCGCGTTTTCGCGCCCCGGACGCTCGAACGCGTTGCCGATCTTGCGGCACGATATAACGTTCTGGTCATCGCGGACGAAGTTCACGCACCGCTCGTCCTGCCGGGCGCTTCCCATACGCCCTTCGCGGCCTTGGCGCCGGCACATGGATTGAGCGCCCTCACGCTGACGTCGGCATCGAAAGCATGGAATCTCGCCGGCCTCAAATGCGCCATTCTCATCGCAAGCGACGATGCGATGCGTCAACGCTTAAACGCGTTACCCAAAGAAGTGCGCTACCGAACCGGGCACTTGGGGGCAATTGCGTCGACCGCGGCGTTTAGCGACGGCGTGGCCTGGCTCGACGCGCTTTGCGAACACCTCGATCGCAATCGGCACGCGTTGCGCGATCTGCTCGCAATTCATCTTCCGCTCGTCCGCTATAAGATGCCGGAGGCAGGTTATCTGGCATGGCTCGACTGTTCGGCGCTGGATCTCGGGGACGATCCCATGGCAACCTTCCTCGCGCGCGGACGCGTCGCGCTAACGGCGGGAACAGTCTTCGGAAATGGCGGCGCCGGCTTCGTACGTCTAAACTTCGGCACCACCACAGCGATCCTGACGGAGATCGTGCAACGGATGGCCGGCGCGCTTTGCGGAACGTCACAGACATAAACGAGCGCGCACGGCCGCGCAAACGATGTTCCGGCCTTCCGGTACGGTAGATGCACGCAAGCGATCGCCAGGCTTCACGCGGCCTCCGAGGCGGAAGCGCACGTCGAATGAGGCACGAGACTCCGGGCGCGACTTGCCCGGCCGAGCAGATCGAGTCGGAGTGGTGGCGATGTGGTAAGCCGCATTACATTATGCGCGCACCTCCACCCTCATGATTCGAGAAGTGTTCCCAAAGCGCGCGCCCCCCGTCGACGACGGATCGCTCGTTTCGCCAAAACACTCTTTAGTCGCGTACGTCTCGACTAAACGGCGTACCCTTTTTTCACAAGCTCGATTGGAGAGGCAATGATTCGCATAAAGCGTGCCAAGCCGATATTGAGTGCGCTCGCGCTAACGGCCGCGGCCCTCGCGGTTTGGCTCGTCCCGCCCGCGCGCACGACCGCTTCCGACCACATCGATTCACCCATCGTCGCTCAGGATCGCGGCGCCGATCTTGGCGACATGTGGGCCTTTCTCGATCCGAACGACAACTCAAAAGTCGTACTGATCATGGCCACACAAGGGTTCATAATATCAGGCGAGCATTTCGGAGAGGGCATCTTCGATCCCAACATACGGTACCGCTTCGAAATAACCGAGGGCACGAGTGCCGTACCAAAGAAATTCGTCGACGTTACGTACTCGCCCGGCATCGGTCGTCTCACCACGCAGACGGCCACGATCTTATTGCCCGACGGCCACCGTTTCTCTGCGCCGACGACCCTCGTAACGCAAGACCCGAACCCACAACCGCCTGTCGTCACGACCGATCCAGCCAGCGGAGCCAGTTTCTTTGGCGGCGTTATGGACGATCCGTTCTTCTTGGACGATACCGGTGCAAATCGTTTTGTGGCCTCGTCGCTCATGCACCCCGGAAATCCGGACAAGTCGCTCTTGGGTCTACGCGGCGGACGCGATACATACGCGGGTTTCAACACGATGATCACGGCGCTGCGCATACCTGCGAGCATCCTGCGTGGCAAAGGAAACGTGATCGGTATCAACGCGGTTACGCAGCGTCACCAAACCGAAACGCACGGCAGCGCCAACCAGATCTTCGGCTCCGGTAACGTCGTAACGATCGATCGCGACGGCAATCCACTCATCAACAACGGCCTGCTTCCAGGCAAGCGCAAAGACGAATACAATGCAGCCACGACGCAAGATGACGCGAATGGCAGATTCCGAACCGATATCATTCGCGATCTCAAGAATTTCGGCACCGACGAGGCGCATATCGCAACCATTCTCAACCTTGCGGTGACACACGGGGACATTCTTCGCCTCGATTTGACCGTTCCCAATACGGGCCCGGGCGGCGGCGACAATCCGAACGGCGGCTTCACCAAGAATGGCGGCCGGCGCTTGCGGGACGATGTCGTCGACATGACCTTCACCGTCATCAACAACGGCGTGCCGTTGAGCGACGATGTCAACGCAAACGAGAAACCGCTCCGCAACGTCTTCCCCTTCGTCGCCGATCCCACCCAGCCGTTCCCACGTGGGACCATCGACGATCACACGCGCCAATAGTCGCGCGATTAGACTGCGTTTCGCGGTCTTCATCGCACTGGCGTGTCTCGTACTGCTCGCAAGCCGCTTCGGCGACTTGCGAGCTCTATGGGAACGCTCACAGTCTGGGGCGACACTCGCACCGCCGTCCGTGGCAATGCTCGCAGCGCCGTCCGCTTCGGAGGACGCCGCTGCGACGAACGGAGCTATCCGCTTTCTCGAAGACGCGGTGCGGCGCGATCCCGAGGATGCGCTCGCCTATAACAAGCTTGCCGGTCAGTACCACCATTTGTTGCGCGAAACGGGGGCGTTGCAGTATCTCGAGCTTTCCTCGAGAGCGGCGCACGCGTCGCTCACCGCCGTCCCCGTGGTACGAAACACCGGCGGACTGAGCGCACTCGTCTTGGCGGAGTTTTCTTCGCACGAGTTCGCCAAAGCCCGCGAGCATGCGCGCCAATTGGGGCAGCTCGATCAGCGCAGCCAATCAAGTGCGATGCTCGGCGACGCGCTTATCGAACTGGGCGAATACGCGCGAGCCGGGCAAGCCTACAAGCAAATGGAACGGCGTAGTCGCGGTATAGACGACAATATTGAGGCGCGGCGTGCGCGTTTCGCGCAGCTGCGGGGCGACAATCCCGGTGCGGCGCGTCATTTCGACAACGCACTCGGTTTCCAACTCCATATTTTCGAGCCGTCGCGCGAGGCGATTGCCTGGTACCGGTGGCAACTCGGCGAGACGGCATTCGCGATGGGCGAGTACCAACGCGCGCAAACGTACTATCAAGAAGCGCTGGTGGACTTCCCCGGCTACTACCGAGCACTCGCTTCGCTCGGCCGCGTACTCGCCGCACGGGGTGACTTCGCGGGGGCTATAGACCGCTATAACGCCGCCATCCGCGTCTTGCCGGATCCGACCTTCGTGGCCGCGCTAGGGGATCTGTACAAACTCTCGGGGCGCGATAAGGAAGCGCAGACGCAATATGGACTCGTCGAGCTGATCGGACATTTAAGCGTGCTGGCTGGCGTCCTCTACAATCGCCCACTCGCACTCTATTACGCCGACCATGACATCAACGCGCAAAAGGCCTACGCGAATGCCGAGCGGGAGTACCAGACGCGGCAGGACATTTACGGCTCTGACGCCGTCGCTTGGACCGCACTGAAAGCCGGCAAACTCGGCGACGCGCAAACGGCGATGAAAGCGGCGTTACGGCTTGGAACCCAAGACGCGAAGCTTTTCTACCATGCCGGGATGATCGCGCGCGCTGCCGGCAATCCACCTTTAGCACGCGCGTATCTACAACGTGCGCTCGCACTCAACCCGCAGTTCGATCCTCTGCAAGCGATCGTTGCGCGCAAAGCACTCGATAGCTTATAAGCGAACTCTGCGCTACCACACGGCGTGCGCATGGTCGGGCTGATGGCTCGTACCGACTGCCCGAGGCTATTTCCCCATTTCGCGACGATCATCGGCGCGTGCTCCCTCGGATATACAAGCGAATTCGCGTATATTGTGGGTCTCGCCGGCCGTGTTTGTCAAGGCGGAGCGTTTGGAACGAAGGTCGGGACCGTACCTCGTTATAGACCACAGCCGCCGCGACGTCGTCTTCAGCGACCGCAGTCCCCGAACCAAACGGAATATTTAAGCGTGTCGGAGACGGCATTCAGTCCGCCTTGAGTATGCACGTAGGATAAGGGGGATCGCCGCTATCGGGCCGGGGCTTCGACGCAAGGGCGGCAGCGATACTTTGCGCGGTCCAGAAACGGCGTGAAATCACGCGGAGAACGCATCGACAGCCGGTTTTTTGGAGTGTATTCGCGAGCGACTACGAAGGCTGATGGCGCACCGTTTTGGCCGAGCTCTTACGGTAGACCCGGACGATTCGTACGCGTGTGGGGTAAAATGCGGTCAGTGCTCGCGAAACGCCAGGTAGAACGCATCGACGGTGTGCGGCTGCGCGGCCATCGGGAGATTTCCCGCATCGAAGGTTTGAGCGATGCGGTCTTCGGCTTTGCGATCACGCTGCTGATCGTATCGCTCCAAGTGCCGCAGACCTTCGAAGAGCTGCTAACGGCGATGGGCGCCTTCTTTCCGTTCGCGATCAGTTTCGCCCTCATGGCGCAAGTCTGGTACAGCCAGTTCATGTTCTTCCGGCGCTACGGACTTCAAGACAACCAGACCGTCGTTCTGAATGTCGCTCTACTTTTCGTCGTGCTGTTCTACACGTATCCGCTCAAGTTTCTTTTCGCGGCTGTATTCCAGAGCGGCAAAGGGATCGAAGCAATACGTACGAGCCAGTTCTGGCAGCTATGGGTAATCTACGGCGGCGGGTATGCCGCAATCCACCTGCTTTTTGCGTTGATGTATGTGCACGCGCTTCGGAGGGCGGACGCCTGGAACTTGACCCTGTGGAGCTCATCGCAACTCGTCAATCGGTCGCCATCAACGCCGGGGTGGTCGCGGTCTCACTTGCAGTAGTAACGGTAGCCGTCACGGGCCGGGAAGCGTTCGGGGCAGCGGCCGGAATGATGCTCTTCCTTATTCCCGTGATGATTGCCGTCGTGATACGGACGTATCGGCGCAAACGGCGCCTCCTCGCAGAATAGAGTTCGAAGTGACAGAAAAGAGGGGTGAGCTCGCGAGTGAAACTTGCGGGAAGCGAACGTCAGGACCGAGCGGCGTTATAGAGGTGGACGGCCGCGGTAACGTCTGCTTCGACGACCGCGGTCCCCAAGAACGGGCCTTCACTAATCGGCCTGAAAAGGCGGGGCGGCAGCGTATCGGCAGCGGGTGTCCAGCCTTGGCCGCTATTGATGCGGCGTTTACGCTCCCACGTGCGTTGCGCGCTTGCCCGCAGCGCTGCGGCGTCGAGCGATACGCCCGTGACGGCACTCCAGAGTGCGGCCGCCTCGCCATAGAAATCATCGAAGCAGTCCCGTATGAATTTGCACAGGACAAGCGAATCCCACACCATCGCATAGTCTTCTGCATCGATCGTGGCGCGAACGCGTTCGCTCGCCGAGCGCACGACGCCGGGCGAGCGCAGATCGACATCGTAAGTAGCCGCGCGGTTGTGGCAAGCGCCGCGCGTGCAAACCGCAAGGCCGAGCGCATACGTGGGAAGCGCGCGCGGTTCGTAACCGGGTAGTTCGAGGCCCTTAGCATGCATCGCAAAGCTGGTGGCTTCGCCGCCGATCGCTTCGGCCGCCGCGCGCACGCCGCGCGACAGCGTGTCGCCTAGGCCACGGCGCTCAGCGATTGCGTCGATTGCGGGTGCGAGCACCGCAGCGTTGCCGAACGCAAGATGCGGTCCGAATGCGAGCGCGTCGACGAGCCCGCGTTCCGCGCATTCCATGGCAAAGGCGATCGCACTGCCGGTCGAAATCGTGTCGAGGCCGTAACGGTCGCAGCGATCGACGGCATCGAGCACCGCGTCGAGATCGTCGACACCACAATTCGGCCCGAACGCCCAGACGGATTCGTATTCGCTTGCAGCAGCGCTCTTAGGATCGCGCCCACGGCGGACGTACATGTGCTCGCATTGCACGGGACAGCCGGCGCAACCGGTCCGCACCTCAACGTACGCCTCCGGCGACTCGCGGGCACGTTCGGGCGTCACGCGTTCCACGCCGGCGAACGTCGTCGAGGTAAAGTTTCGGGTCGGTAGTTGACCCATGCGCTGGAGCACTCGCATGTTCGCGCCGGTGCCGAGGACGCGGTATTTCGCGGTCTTCGGGCCCAGAGTACGCGCCTTGAGCGTTTCGGCGAACGCGCGCGTCGCCGCGGGATCGTGGATGGCGACGGGCGCGTTGCCGCGTAAGACGATCGCCTTGAGATGTTTGGCCCCCATAACGGCGCCGGTTCCACCGCGGCCGGCTTGGCGTCCGTCGTTCTCGACGGCTGCGAAACATACGCCGCGTTCGCCCGCGATGCCGATCGCGCACACGCGCGCCTTACGATCCTTCGCCCGCGCGCGTAAGAGCGTCGTCGTTTCGCGCGCACTCTTGCCGAGCAGCTGCGAGGCGTCTTCGAAGCGTACGGGACGATCGGAGTTCGGCGAATCGAATGCCTCGCCGTCGATGAGGAGCGTCGTCCACGCCGGCGCCGCGCCCGTTACGACCAACGCCGCAAGTCCGCAACGGCGCAGCATCGCCGACCAATGACTCGACGAAAGACCTTCGTTGAGCACACCCGTTAACGGCGATAACGTTGCGATTGCATGTTTGTTCGCGGCCGGTACGGGCGTCGCGGCGAACGGGCCCGCGGCGAACACGATGGCGTTCTTAGGGCCGAGGGGATCGACGCGCGTGCCGGCGTTCTTCGCCAAATGCCGATCGAGCAAAAGTACCGCGAGACCCACGCCGCCAAGCGCGTCCGCGAAATCCGCATCGGGAAGATCGTAACGCCGCGACGTCTGCAGCGACAGATCGATTTCCAAAACCGAGCGCGGCCCTGCGAACGCGCCTATCCGTCGCTCGGCGGCTGCGACGCGTTCATCCGCCGCTCCCAAGGTAAACG
>JRHI01002310.1_pt1 | contig 13317 bp, 13 predicted proteins | sample 215371 | NCBI WGS metagenome assembly JRHI01 (sample SAMN02929681, study PRJNA255918) | sediment metagenome | biome: cave system; feature: Ice Cave; material: Sediment; isolation source: sediment from deep within a dark volcanic ice cave with no known source of... ...
GCCGAGTGGCATGCCGAGTGGCATGCCCAGCGGCATGCCCAGCGGCATGCCCAGCGGCATGCCCAGCGGCATGCCCAGTGGGATGCCGAGCGGCATGCCGAGTGGTATGCCCAGCGGGATGCCCAGTGGGATGCCCAGCGGAATGCCCAGCGGAATGCCCAGTGGTATGCCCAGCGGGATGCCCAGCGGCATGCCCAGTGGGATGCCGAGCGGCATGCCGAGCGGGATGCCAAGTGGTATGCCCAGCGGAATGCCCAGCGGGATGCCAAGTGGTATGCCTAGCGGAATGCCAAGTGGCATGCCTAGCGGAATGCCCAGTGGCATGCCGAGCGGGATGCCAAGTGGTATGCCTAGCGGAATGCCAAGTGGCATGCCGAGCGGGATGCCAAGTGGTATGCCCAGCGGAATGCCAAGTGGCATGCCCAGCGGGATGCCGAGTGGTATGCCCAGCGACTTGGTGCCACCTACTGGCAACCCCGGTTACACCGTGGCCCCTGATGCACCGGTTGGTAACAATTCGACGCCCCCTGCTGGCCTGACATCTCCTAGCGGCCAGTAGCCGGACGAGCGGCGGTCGCCTGTTAACAAGAAACGACCGTGAGAGAGAGGCCTGCAAGCCCTTCTCTCACGGTCGTGTTCTTTTCCACAGGCTGCGCTTGGGCGGGTGATGGGTCGTTTGAGGGACGGTGGCCGTACTTACTGAGATCCACCTCTGGCTGCCCGGTCCGGGAGCCGGCTGCGCAGGTCTGGCTCGCATGCTTCCGTCCTTCCGTCAGGACCGATCCTGCTCATTGCACCACCCACCACGGCGCGAGAAAATGTCCTATCGCGCGCCCCGTTCTGACCCCGTTTCCGCCTGATCCTGTAGGGCCTTATGCGACCCGCTGATGTCGAGCAGTACCGGGCCTACCTCCTGCGCCTCGTCCAGCAGCAGGTGCCGCCCGCCGATCGGGCCCGACTCGACCCGTCCGGCGTCGTGCAGCTGACCCTCCTGGAGGCCCACCAGGCCGCCGACCTGCTGACCGGACTGGACGGCGGCCAGCGGCTGGCGTGGCTGCGGACCGCACTGGCACGAAACCTCGCCGACGCGTACCGCCGGGCCTTCGCCGACAAGCGCGACGCCCGCCGCGAGGAACGGTTCGCTGCGGGATCTGGGAGGTTGCGACCGGCAAGGAAGTGACGACTCTGCGGTGGCCCAGGCCCGCGGGGGTGTCCGGGGTTTGGACCGAGCAGATGGTCAACCCGCACCGGTTCCTCTCGCCGGCCATGTTCAGCCCGGACGGCAAGCGGGTGCTTACACCCGGCTTTCGCCTGTACAACCACGGCACGGACCCCTGCCCTGCGATCTACGACGCCAACACCGGGGAGCGGCGGATTTCCCTGCGGGCAGCGGACCGGGAAGCGGTCAACAGTCATCTCGTTGCCTTCAGCCCCGACGGCCAGTGGGTGCTGACGGCCAGCTGGGACCGAACGGCCCGTCTCTGGGACGCCCGGACCGGCAAGGAGGTCGCCACGCTGCGGTCGCCCGGCCAAGCCCTGTGGTCGGCCACCTTCAGCGCCGACGGGCGGGAGGTGCTGACGGTTTTCGGCGATCGACCCGGCTTCGCGGCGTCTACTGATTACTCGGCCCGGCTCTGGCCGGTTGACGTCCTGGCCGCGGTCGTCCGGCGCAAGCCCCGGGATCTGACCCCGGACGAGCGGAAGCGCTTCGAGGTCGCAACGCCGGACCAGCCGTAGGCGGCGGGCGCGCGGCGCAAAAGAAGCGAGGGTGTCAGGAGCTGCTTTTTATCCCAAATGGATTCGGTTCCTGACACCCTGCGGCCTTGCTCACCCTCGGCGGGAGAGGGCGGCCAAGGGACTATTTCTTCGCCTTCAGTGCCTGCTGTACTGTCAGGCCCAGGTCGGCGGGACTCGCGGCCACCGCGATGCCGGCGGCCTTCAGCGCGGCGATCTTCTCTGCCGCCGTGCCGCTGCCGCCGCTGATGATGGCCCCGGCGTGGCCCATGCGCTTGCCCGGCGGCGCCGTCTGGCCGGCGATGAACGCGGCCACCGGCTTCTTGACGTACTCCTTGACGAACTCCGCCGCCTTTTCCTCGGCCGTGCCGCCGATCTCGCCCATCATAAGGACGGCTTCGGTGCCGGGGTCGTCCTGGAAGAGACGCAGGGCGTCGACGAACGAGGTGCCGACGATCGGGTCGCCGCCGAGGCCGATACAGGTCGATTGTCCGAGACCCAGGTGCGACAGCTGCCAGACGGCTTCATAGGTCAAGGTGCCGCTGCGGCTGATGACGCCAACGGTTCCCGGCTTGTGAATGTAGCCCGGCATGATGCCGATCTTGCACTGGCCCGGCGTGATGATGCCGGGGCAATTCGGCCCGATGAGCCGGCACCGGGGCCGCTGTTCGAGGAATTTCCGGGCGCGGGCCATGTCGAGAACGGGAATCCCCTCGGTGATGGCGACGAGGACGGCGATGCCGGCATCGGCCGCTTCGAGGATGGCGTCGGCGGCAGCTGGCGGCGGCACGAAGATCATGGTGGCGTTGGCCCCGGTCTTCTGGACGGCGTCGGCGACCGTGTTGAAGAGAGGGAAGCCTTCCTTGATGGTGCCGCCCTTGCCGGGAACGACGCCGCCGACGACCTGGGTGCCGTAGTCGCGGCATTGCATGGCGTGGAAGGTGCCGGCCTTGCCCATGCCCTGGCAGAGGACCCGGGTGTTCCTGTCAACGAGAATGCTCATGTCGATTCGCCTTCTTTTCCCGCCCACACCCGGCAGCTCGCGCAGCCGGTTCGCCGATCCTCACTTCGCCGCCGCCACCACTTTCTTCGCCGCGTCGGTCATGCCCGACGCCGTCGTGATGTTCAACCCGCTGTCGGCGAGGATCTTGCGGCCCTGCTCCACGTTCGTCCCCTCCAGACGTACCACGAACGGCACCTTTGGCTGCACTTCCTGGAACGCCGCCACCATCGCCGTCGCAATGATGTCGCACTTCATGATGCCGCCGAAGATGTTCACCAGCACCGCCTTCACCGACGGATCCGACAGCAGGATGCGCAGCGCCTCGGCCACCTGGTCCTTGTTCGCCCCGCCGCCGACGTCGAGGAAGTTCGCCGGCTGGCCGCCGTGATACTTGATAATGTCCATCGTGCTCATCGCCAGTCCGGCACCGTTGACCAGGCAGCCGATGGTGCCGGTGAGGCTGATGTAACTCAGGCCCGCCTTCGACGCCCGCAGTTCTGCCGGGTTCTCCTCGGTCACGTCGCGCAGCTGCTCGACGTCGGGATGGCGGAACAGGGCGTTATCGTCAAAGGTCATCTTGGCGTCGAGCGCCAGCACGTCGCCCTCCTTGGTGACGACGAGCGGGTTGATCTCGGCCAGGCTGCAGTCCTTGTCGAGAAAAACACGGCAGAGGGCGGTCACGATCGCTTCCGCCTGCGGCACCTGCGCGGTGGTGAAGCCGAGATCGAAGGCCAGCCGGCGAGCCTGGAACGGCAGCAGGCCGGCGTTGGGATCGACCGGCACCTTGAGGATCTTCTCCGGACTGTGCGCGGCGACCTCCTCGATCTCGACGCCGCCCTCGGCACAGGCCATCAGCACCGGCTGGCCGAGCGCCCGGTCGAGGACCATGCCGACGTAGACTTCGCGTTCGATGTCGGCGGCCGCCTGGACGAGGAGTTTGGAGACCTTTTGTCCCTGTTCGCCGGTCTGCTTGGTGACAAGCGGGTACTTCAGCATGACCTCGGCGATCGGTCGAACGTCGTCGCGGTTGGTGATGAATTTGACGCCGCCGTATTTCTGGCCGCTGTCCTTGAAGTGGCCCTTGCCGCGGCCGCCGGCGTGGATCTGGGCCTTGAGGACGATCGGCCCGCCGAGCCGATCGAAGGCCCGCAAAGCCTCGTCGGGCGTTGAAGCCACGATGCCGCGCGGAATGACGGCTCCGGCCGCCGCCAGCAACTCTTTCGCCTGATATTCGTGGAGCTTCATTGTGTTTCCCTGGAAGGACGAACAATGATTTCGTTATATGAGCGGCCCGAAAGAATGGCCCACGCAGTCCGTGGACCATACTTTAGTGCAGCAGTTCACCCACCTCGCGGCAGAGACGCCCCGCCTCCTCGGCGCGCGGCGCCTCGGCGATGACGCGCACGATCAGCTCCGTGTTGCTCGGCCGTACCTGTACCCAGCGCTCCGCCCAGTCGAGCCGCAACCCGTCCTCCCAGTTCGCCGTCGCCTCCGGCCAGCGCCGCACCAGCGCCGCGAACAGTTCCGGCAGCCGTTCTCGGTCCGCCGTATACTTCTCCTTGACGATCGCGTATGCCGGCAGCTCCGCCACCAGTTCGCTTAGCTTCCGTCCCGTCTCGGCCAGCAGGTTCAGGATCAGGCCCATGCCGATGAACGGATCGCGCACCCAACCGACGCGCGGATCGATGACGCCGCCATTGCCCTCGCCGCCGATCACCGCGCCAACCGCGCGCATCCTGTCCACCACGTTCGCTTCGCCGACCGCCGAGCGATGGCAAGAGACGCCGAACTGCCGGGCAAGGTCCTCGACGACGCGCGACGTGGACATGTTGATGACCACAGGCCCGCGCTCCTCGCCGAGACGGAAACGCACTGCCAACGCCAGCGTCAATTCCTCGCCGATATACCGGCCCGTCTCGTCGATCAGCGCCAGCCGGTCGGCGTCGGGATCAAGGACGAAACCGACGTCGGCGCCGTACGCGGCGACGCGCGGGCAGACGTCGCACAGGTTGGCGGCGATCGGTTCCGGCTCGTGCGCAAAGAAGCCGTCGGCGTTGCAGCCCTGGTATATCGGGTCGCACTGGAACGCTTCGAGCAGGCGTTTGCCAAGCGGTCCTCCAGCGCCGCCGTTGGCGTCGAGAAACGTCCGCAGCCGGCGAGCGCGGATGCGCGGCACGTCCACCAGTTCGAGGACGCGCTGGCAGTGCCGGTCGTCGGCGTGACCGCATACCGTGACGGCGCCCAGTTCGTTCCAGGCCACATGCCGGAAAGCCCGCTGATTGTAGATCGCCTGCACCTGCCGCCCCTCGGCGGCGGCGAGGACGCGGCCGTCGGGACCAAAGAGTTTGAGGCCGTTCCACGGGGCGGGATTGTGGCTGGCGGTGATCTGGATACCGCCGACGGCCTCAAGATGGCGCACCGCCAGGCCGACCGTCGGCGTGGCGGCAACACCCAGGTCTTGCACGTCACAGCCGGCGGCGAGGAGGCCGGCCAGCACCGCATGATGCAGCATGGCGCCGCTGGGTCGGCCATCCTGACCGAGAACCACCCGGCCGCCCACGAGGTGCGTTCCCAGGGCTGCGGCAAAGGATGCGGCCACCTCCGGCGTCAGCCCCGCGCCGACGATGCCACGAATTCCCGAGACGCTCACGATCAGGTCGCTGTGCATGAGACGTGTCCCCGCCATGGCTCAGCCCGCAGCGCCAGCAAGGATTTTCCTCAGCCCTTGCCCGCGCTGCGGGCCAGTCCACGGCATAAAACTCAAGGCCGGCAAAACCGGCAGCCGATGAATACTCCCAGCTACTCTCTCCCGGAACCGCAGTTCTCCAGGAAGGATATGGAAGTGGGCCAGGGCTGGTCATCCGGGCAAGCAAGCGGCCGCCGCGCCCTCTGCGGCGGACTGACGCTGCTCATCTGCCTGCTGGCTGGTTGTGCCCTGACCAGGCCGCACCTCGATGAGGCGCTGCTGGCCGAGGACGGCAACACTGCGCGCAACTGCGGTGTGGCCGAATGCTACCTAGTCGCCTGTCCCGACGTGCTCCAGGTGACGATCGACGGCCGGCCCGAGCTGAGCGGCGCTTGCACGGTCCACGCCGACGGCCGGATCGACCTGGGCGCCGCCAGCCGTGTGCGCGTGGAGGGCATGTCGGCGGCGCAGATCGTCCGTCAGGTGGCGGACGAGGTGGACGTGCTGCCGGTCCTGGTGCAGGTGCGCGTGCTGGAGTACAACAGCCAGCAGGTTTACCTGGTCGGCGAGGTAACCGGATTGCAGCGTGCCGTGCCGTACCAGGGCCCCGAAACGGTGCTCGATCTGCTGCACCGCACCGGCGGCATCAAGCCGGGTGCCGCTCCCAGCGAGGTCCACGTCATCCGCGCGGGAGTTAGCGAGGGCAGGGCGCCGCAGGTATTCCACATCGACTTGCGGGCAATCGTCCTTCGTCACGACGAACGGACGAACCTCCGCCTGCAGCCGTTCGATCAGATCTGGGTCGGCGAAAGCCGGTCGTCCTGCTTCGCCAAGTGCATCCCGCCGTGCTTCCGCGAACTGTACGACACGATCTGGGGTCCGCACCGCAGAAACTGACGTCCGTGCCCGGCGCGTCAGCGCTCTCGGCTCTGATCTTGCTCCCACCGCAACGACTCGCTATACCCGCCGCCCTTGGAACAGGTGGAAAGCCGTCGATCGGCCATCTGCCACGGAAGAGGGAGGCGAGAACGATGGGAATTCGCAAGATGCTGGGCTCCGTCCGCGGGAGCTGGGGCAAGGTGGCGCTGGGCGTCAGCTGGGTAATCGTGGCCGGCCTGGCGTTCTACTGGGGCCGCTGCGCCTCGTTGTCGCAGGCCACGGCAGCGCCCGTGGTCGAAGCTCCTGCGCCGGCGCCTCAGCCAGCGCCGACGGTGCCGACGTCGCAGGGCACCTCGGATTATGCCCGCGAGCCGGTCGCTTACATCTACGGCGTCATTCCGATCACCCGCGCTGACCTGGGCGAATACCTCATCTCGCGCTTCGGCGCCGACCGCCTCGACCTGCTCATCAATCGTCGCGTCATCGAACACGCCTGCCAGGAGAAGGGCATCGAGGTCACCGCGGCCGAGATCGATGCGTCGCTCAACGACGACCTCAAGGGACTGAGCGTTAACAAGCTCGATTTCGTCAAGAACGTCCTGAAGCACTACAACAAGACGCTCTACGAGTGGAAGGAAGACGTCATCCGGCCGCGTCTGCTGCTGGCCAAGCTGTGCCGCCAGCGCATCACGATCACCGACGACGACCTGCGCCAGGGCTTCGAGGCGTATTACGGCGAAAAGGTCGTCTGCAAGATCATCATTTGGCCCAAGGACAAGGACGGGAACGCATACAAGCGGGCCATGACCCTGTATCCCAAGATCCGGGACAATGCGATCGAATTCGACCGTGAGGCCAAGCAACAGGCCATCCCAAGACTGGCCGCCAGTGGTGGCGAGATCCCGCCGATCGGTCACCACACGTTGGGCGATATGGAGAAAGACCTGGAAGAAGAACTGTTCAAGTTGCGGCCCGGCGAGATGACGGCGGTCAAGGAAGTTCCGGAAGGAGCCGTCGTTTTCAAGTGCGTCAAGCGCCTGCCGCCGAATAAAGAGAAGACCCTGGCCGAAGCGCAGCCGGCGCTCGAGAAGGAGATCCTGGAGAAGAAGCTCCAGCTAACGATCCCCAAGGTTTTCGCGGAGCTGCTCGCGCAGGCCAAGCCGACGAAGCTCCTCAAGGGATACCAGACGCAGGCAGACGTCGAGAAGGAAGTCGAGCAGGAGCTGCACGATGCCGAGGCGGCCCGCAAGCAGACCAAGCCGGCGACACCGCAAGGCAACTGACAAGAGACAGCGAAACCGGCAGCCCCGCGGAAGTACACACCTCCGCGGGGCTGCTTCCATTTCGGCGATGTGATAGAGTAACGCCGCGGTACACCTTGCTACCCTCTCTTCCAGCATGAGGTGGATCATGAATCAACGATGGCGCATCGCCTGGATGTTCGGTGTGGTCCTGCTGGCGTGTGGCTGGACCCGCGCCGACGACAAGGGGAACGTGGCAGCGCTTCTCGACAAGGGCATCAAGGCCCTCGGCGGCGAGGACCAGCTGGCGAAATTCAAGGCGGCGACGTGGAAGGCCAAGGGGACGCTGCACCAGGGCACCCGCGAGATCGAGTACAAGGGTGACTGGGCCATGCAGGCGCCCCATCAGTTCAAGTCCGTCGTTACCGGCACGGTCAACGACATGGAGTTCAAGCGTGTGCGCGTGCTCGACGGCGACAAGGGCTGGAGCAAACAGAACGACAGCGATACGGACGAGATGACCAAGGAGGCCGTGGAGCAAACGCAGCGCGACATGAATGCGCAATGGCTGACACTACTGTTGCCGCTGCGCGACAAGGCGTTCACCCTGGCGCCGGCGGGAGATGCCGGTATCGAGGTGACGGCGAAGGACGGTCGCAAGTTTCGCGTGTACTTCGACAAAGACAGCGGCCTGCTCGTCAAGATGGAGGCCCAGGTCAAGGACGCGAACACTGGCCAGGACGTGAATCAGGAGATCGTCTACAGCAACTACAAGGAGTTCGGCGGCGTCAAGCGACCGTCGAAGCTGACCGTCAAGCGCGACGGGCATCTGCTCATCGAACAGGAGATGACCGAGTTCAAGCCGCTGGAGAAACTGGACGAGAAGGTGTTTGCGAAGCCGTGAACACCTGAACCCGCAGCGCCGGCAAGGGTTTTGTCTCTCCCTTGCCGGCGCTGCGGGCCGGCCAAGAAAGGACTCACTTCCGCACCACCTGGGGTATCGCCTTCAAAACGTCGGCGACCCGTGCCTCGGTCAATTCTCCGCTGCGAAATGCGAAGTTGGCGACGACCTTGCGCTTGACGAACAGCAGCACGGTCACGTCGGCATCGCGCGCCAGGCGATAGCTCGGCGGACCGGCCAAATCCTCGAACACGCCAATCGGTACATTACGGATCGCGTGCTTCTGCCCCCAACGCACCAGCTGGGAGTCCAGCGCCGATTCGTCGTCACCCAGGAACGTCACCCAGGCCCGCAGGTCGGCACTCTTGTGCTCCGTCAGCGCCTGGTCGATGCCGGCGACGAGCTTGCCGAGGACGTCGTCCGGCGTGCGCGCAAAGACGATCACCGCGGGTCGCTCCGCCGTCTCGCAGACGTAGCACTGCGACTGGCCGCGCTGCTGGCCGGTGGCCAGGACGAAGGAGTACGGCCCCGGCCGCTGCCCCGGCGTCAGCCCCGACGTGCAGGACCCTTCGCCAAAAGCGGAGACCACGCCAGACAGGAAAAACACGAAAAGAGAAGGAAAGAACAGCAAACGCATGCGCGTCCCGAATGACATCATGGCCTCCGATTCACAATCCCAGGCGCAGGTACACCACACCGCTCGTCAGGATCAGCCCACCTGCCAGCGTCACCAGCGCTGGCTTCCACGCAAGCACCGGATTGGTCACGGCATAGATCACGCCGAAGAGCACCACCATGGCCAGCTTGACCACGAGCACAATGCCGATGGCGAACATCGCCACCAGGCCACTGCCGCTGAAAGTACCAGGACCCTCCGGCGCCACGCCATCCCGCAAGGCCCCGTAGTACAGCCAGAACATCCCGATCAGGGTGACCAGCACGCCGAAGGCGATCAAGCCCGCTCCCGGATGTTCCCCGCCGAGCGCCGAGAGCAGCAGTCCAAACCAGATCAGCAAGACAATGCCCATGCCGATCAGGTAGCCGAGGACGCCGGGCAGGAACTCTCCCAACTCTCCCACCTGGCTTGTCGGGGCCTTCCGCTTCCGTTTGCGGCGCCGCGAACGCCGACCCGTGCCGGCGGCTGCCTCGTCGGTGTCTGTCTTATCGGCCTTGCTGGCGGTCCCGGGCGCGACGTCCGCCACCACTTCCACCAGGAGCGGCGGCGCGGCGGCCCGTGGTGGGCGTCGTTCGGCCGGTGCCGCCTGGATCGCCGTCGGTGGCGGCATCACCGGCGTTTCCTTCACCTGGGCTACGGCGCCGCAGAAGGGACACGTCTTCTGTTCCCCCGTCCTGGCATCCCCGATCGTCGTTTGGCCACATTGCGGACATTTGAAGACGGCCATGGCGATCCTCCCCGACCGGCAGCGTCCATTCCCATCCTTCAATCCCCGATCCCCGCCGTCTTTTCGTGCTTGTCGTGTCTTTCGTGGTCTCCCGCCTTGCGCAGGTCGCCCAGCTCGGTTTCCAGCTGGTTCGGGTCGGCCCGTCGCCAGCAGCGCCGGGCCAGTTCGGCATAGCGCAGCGCCTCATCGCCGCGGCCCTGGCGTTCGCACAGCACTTGCAGGCCCAGCACCGCCCGGGCGCAGCCGGGGTCATGGGCCAGTGCCTCGAGGAACGCTTCCTCCGCGACGTCCATCTTGCCGGCGTACAACCCGCCGAGGCCCCACGCCTCCATGTAGTAGGCGCCGTTGCCCCAGGCGTGATGCGAATAGTCGTTCTTCGACCGCTCCACCGCCTTGGCCAGCAGCTTCAGGCCCGCAGCGCCGTCGCCGCTCTGGCACATGAGCAGCCCCTGCGTCTCCCACAGGCGATACTCCAGCTGGCGATCGTTCTTGTGTCCCTGGAACGCCTCGCGCAGTACCTCGACTTCCGCCCGCGCCCGGCCAAGGTCGCCCTGCTTCAGCGCCAGCAGCGCCGCCAGGTAACTTGCCGTCTGCTTCTCCGGACGGCGGAAGTGCTCGATGATCTTCTCCGCCTCGCTCCAGTCGCGCTCGTCCAGGTGGAGGCGGAACCACGGCAGCCAGAAGCGGTAGCCATACCCCCATGCTTCTTTCTCGATGGTCCGCCCCTGCTGATAGCGCCCATCGTGGATCAGCGAAAGGGTCAGGATCTCCAGGTGGTGCGAGAACTGGAAGTCATCCTTCGGTTGGACGTTCATCTCTTTGTGGTAGGCGCGTTCCAGGTCGATGGCCCGGGCCGAACGGTCGGCGGTCCTGTCCCAGCGGCCGAGGCGCGTCGCCAGGTGGGCCTGCATGTGGAACGGGTGCGGGATGCCCGGCGACGACTTGATGTAGTTCTCGGCGTACACCCAGCCGAGGGCCGGACGCTGGTAGTTCTCGTAGAAGTGGACGAGTTCATGGTTGGCGCCCGGGTGCAGCGGGTTGACGCGCAGCAGCGCCTTGTAATAGGGAATGGCGTTGACGCCGCCGTCGCTGATTTGGGCGCGGCAGAACCACCCTTCCTCGTCGTCGTCGTAGAGTGTCAGCAGTTCGTCGAGCGTTTTGGCGGCGGCCTTGCGGCGCTGGTCCGGCGCGACGCCCGGCAGCATGCCCTTTTCCTGCAAGCGGGCGTTGATGAGGAACTGTTCGCGGTGGCTGGCCTTGGCGAGGAGGGTCTGCGCTTTCTCCAGCGCCTCGTTCGCATTGCCCTTGCTCCATTTCTCCAGGGCCCGGCTCAGACCCCACCAGGCCATGGCGCAGTCGGGATCGCAGCGGGCCGCCGTCTCGAAGGAGCGGGCGGCTTCCATCCACACGTAGGAATAAAAGAAGCCGAGGCCCTGATCGAAGAACGCCTGGCACTCCGGCGAAGGGGTGCTGACGCGGTAGCGGACGAGGCACAGGTTGGGCAGGATCTTCGATGGCGCCAGGCCGCACAAGGGCAGTTTGTCGTCCTTCTTGGCGGGCGCAGCCGATTTGGCCGGCGCCGCTTCGGCGGCGAAGGCAGGCAGTCCGAGCAGGCAGAACGCCAGCGCACAGACCGCGAGGCGGGACAGCGTCATGGGATCGGCCCTTCAGGTGGGGGGGCGATGGCTCGAATAGCTATTTTGGAGGGAGGAGGGCGCGGAAGCCAGAGCAAAATCGGACAACGCGCCAGGAGACGAACGGGCGGCGCCGCACAGTCGCGACGCGCAGCGTCGCGCGGGCTACACGTCGCGGCCACACTATCCGAGTTTGCGCTTGCCCGACAGCCAGGAGCGCGAGATGATCGTCCCGTCGGACATGGGCCCGAAACAGCTTCCCGGTTTTTCCAACTTCCTGCCAAGAAAGAAGTGTGAGTATCACGATGGCCACGCTCCACGAACGCTGGTCCGGACAGAAGACAACGGCCGAGGCCAACTTCAAGATGGCCCGCAAGAACCTGTTCGATCGCCTGGCGAGGCAGACAAAGGGTGGGTCGCCCGCGGAACGCGAGCAGGCGAAGCAGAAAGCCATCGAACTGAACACCATGGCCAGCGGCCTGACCGGTGGCACGAACTAAATGACGTTCTGCGATTTCAACAGGAAGCTCGGCGATAAGCTGGACAAGTGGGAAACGGCCCACAACGCGATCGTGACAGCGCGCAACAAGCTGAAGGCTGCTGCCGAAACTCCGGCGGGATGCGGTAGGCCTCGAAAAGGCGCTGAAAGTCGGTCTGGGGACCAAGGTTTTCGACCAGGAAACGCGCGCCAAGGGGGCGATCCGTACCGTTGTTACCGCGTACAAGCTATTGCTGGAGAGGTATCGCAATTACTGGAAAGACCTGCGTGCCAATCCGGAATTCCGGACTGGCGGGCTGGCGTTGCTGAACGAGATCGCCACCACCCTCGGCCCAGCGACGTGACGCCATGCTCCCGGTGCTGATTGCCGTCAGGATTCGTCTCCTTTCGTCTCCGGTTGGCCCGCCGGCTGTCGACCGAGGTTTGGGGAGGCGGAGGATGGCGGTGTGTCAGCCTCCTCCCAGAGGCGAAACCCGCCGAGGAACGCCCTGGCATTGTCGCCCACCCGGCAGCCAATAGGCAGTTGCTCTAACTTGCGGACGTTACCTCCTCCGAGGACCACGTAATCGGGCTCGAGAGCGGCGCTCAGGCGTGTCACCACATCTGCAACGCAGCGCCGCCATTTCTTGCGTCCCAGCCGTTTCAGTCCCCTGGCACCCACGTAGTCCTCGTACGTGTGCTTCCTGTAAGGGAGATGGCCGAGTTCCATTGGCTCCATGACGCCATCCACGATCATGGCCGAACCAAGACCTGTCCCGAGGCCCAGGAAGAGCATTTTGCCACCCTCATAACTTCCCAGGGCCTGCATGGCGGCGTCGTTGATGAGCTTGACGGGACACCGGAACACTGCCGCGAAGTCGAAGCCGACCCATCCCGGGCCGAGGTTCACCGGCTCGGCCACGGGTTTCTCCCTGAGGACCGGGCCCGGATAGCCGATCGAGATCACCTCGTATTCCCAGCCCTCGGCGGCCTGCGTGACTCCGGCGACCATCTGCTCGGGTGTGAGCGTCGGACCCGAGGGAAATTTGCGCGGCGTGTCTTGCCCCGTGGCCAGGAGTTTGACCTTGGACCCGCCAATGTCGATGACCAGGGTTTTCATGAGAGAATTCCTCGATATCTCATTTTGGGCCTTGCAGTCTGTTCCCAAAGCTGCTTTTTCCGTGGCGACGGGCGGCTCGCCTGTTGCCTTTCCTGCAAGACGGCGACAGGCGAGCCGCCCGTCGCCACGAACCAGGCACTGACGCCGCCGGCTCCGAGCAAACAATCTCACCGCCTGCACGTATCAGGGCAGGTTCAGGATCCACTGCTGTCAACATGTTTGAGGCTCACCGCTTGGT
>JRHI01002311.1_pt1 | contig 13311 bp, 12 predicted proteins | sample 215371 | NCBI WGS metagenome assembly JRHI01 (sample SAMN02929681, study PRJNA255918) | sediment metagenome | biome: cave system; feature: Ice Cave; material: Sediment; isolation source: sediment from deep within a dark volcanic ice cave with no known source of... ...
GGGCGAGCCGCTGACCGAGCTCGCCGACCGGCTCGTCCACGGTGAAGCCTGGTCCATCGGTGGCGAGCTCGAAGAGGTTGCCGCCCGGCTCTCGAAAGTAGACCGACTTGAAATAGAAGCGGTCGATCACGTCCGTCGTCTGGAGACCGGCCGATCGAACGCGCTGCAGCCAGTCCAGCTGAGTCCGCTCGTCGGGAACCCGGAAGGCGACGTGATGGACTCCTCCCCGGCCCTGCTTGCCCATGCCCACCTCAATGGGACGCTCGAGGATCAACTCGGTGCCCGGTCCACCGCCGCCCGCCTCGAAGACCTCGCGCACTCCCTCGTCGGTCTGCCTGAAGCCGAGCACTCGGGTGAGCAGGTCAACCGTCTGCTGTGGCCGGGCGCTGACCAGAGTGACGCCGTGGAGACCGATGACCTGGAACGCGGCCGGCACCGGGCTCTGGAGCCAAGGCTCCCCGCCCGGCGCGCCGCCGGCCGCGACCAGCTCGAGCCGCTGGCCCTCCGGGTCGGCGAACGCCAGGCGGCGGTTGCCGGGCTCCGAATGTGTCACCCCCCGCTCGGCAAAGCGCGCCTGCCACCAGTCGAGAGCCTCGAGGGAGCCGACCTGGAGCGCGATCGGGCCCATTGAGGGCACGCCCGGTTGATTGGCGGGCGTCATTGGCCAGTCGAAGAAGGTGAGGTCGGTGCCCGGGCTGCCCTGCGCATCGGCATAGAAGAGGTGGTAGGCCGACACGTCGTCCTGGTTGACCGACTTCTTAACCAGCCGCATGCCGAGGATGCCGGTGTAGAAGGCGGCGTTGGCGCGCGCGTCGCCTGTGATCGCCGTGACATGGTGAATGCCGCCGAGTGGATCCACGTCAAAAACCTAGCGGGTTGCGCGAGAGAGTATTTCGCCCCGATCTTTCAGAGCAGACGAGAGTGCCGGCGCCAGAGCCAGAACGCGATTCCGGTCCCGACGACGAGCAACATGACCGCGCCGGGACGGAGGTACTCGAGCGGCTGATTCGCCAGCTCGTCGCCACCCGGCTGAGGTGGCCGCGCGTTCGCCGGCGCCTGGGCGGCGAGGGCAGGCGAGTAAGGCTGGGTCGACGAACAGGAGTTGTCCATCAACGGCTGTGAGCTGCTTGACAGGACGAAGAGATAGCGCTGCTGCGCGACATAGGATCGATCCACCGAGGTGGCCGCGTTGCCGGAAACCGGCGACCCGCTGACCTGGACATAGGTCGGGAGCAACGGCCCGTACCAGATGGACTCCACCTTCACCACCGCGTGCCGGCCCCCGTCACTCGTGGCGGTGACCGTTCCGACAAATACCAATGGCGCCGTGGCAAAGCCGGGCGCCGTGGCAGAGCCGCCTGCCGTGGGATTGATTGCGCAGGACGCGAACGCCGCGCTCGGTCGCCCGAGCGTGCCCACGGCCACGGTGAACGCGAGGAGGGGAAGGATGGTGAGCAGGTGTCGCCGGTTCATGTGGAGATCAAACGCGCGACCACCGAAAAGGCAACACGGCGCCGGCCCGGCGTCGGGTGCTGTTAGGTTGACGCCGTGCTGCCGAGCCAGGGTGCGACAGGATCGACGCTGACGCACCTCGAGGGCTCACTCAGCGGGACGCACTTTCCGAGCGACCAGCTGATCGGGCTCGACCCTGCCGATGGCCGCCCGGTGCTCGCCCGCTACGACCTCGCCGCGGCTCGGCGAACACTGGATGCGGCCTCACTCGGCCGGCGGGTCGGGGGCGGCCTCTGGCGGTGGCGGGAGATCCTTCCGGTCAGGGACTGGCGCTTCGTCTCGAGCCTCGGCGAGGGCCAGACCCCGTTGCTGCCGCTGCCCCGCCTTGGCGAGAGGTTCGGCATCCCGCGACTGCTCCTGAAGGCGGAGGGCCTCAATCCCGCTGGCTCCTTCAAGTCGAGGGGCATGGCGGTGGCGGTCAGCCGCGCCGTCGAGCTGGGCGCCCGCCACCTCGTGGCTCCCTCGGCCGGCAACGCCGCCGGGGCGCTGAGCGCCTACGCGTCGCGGGCGGGCGTGCGGGCCACCCTCATCATGCCGGCCGACGCGCCACTGGCCAACCAGGTAGAGGTGATCGTCACCGGCGGAACCCTGGTCCTGATGGACGGGCTGATCTCCGACTGCGGCAGGCTTGCCAAGGTCATCGCCCGGGACCTGGGGGCCTTCGACATGAGCACACTGAAGGAGCCCTATCGGCTGGAGGGCAAGAAGACGATGGGGCTCGAGCTGGCCGAAGAGCTGGGCTGGCGGCTCCCGGATGCCGTGATCTACCCGACCGGGGGCGGGACCGGGCTGGTCGGCATGTGGAAGGCCTTTGAGGAACTCCAGGCGCTCGGCCTGATTGGAGCGGCACGGCCGCGATTGATCAGCGTCCAGACGGAGGGCTGCGCGCCCATCGTAAGGGCCTTCGAGCGCGGCGAGCGCTTCGCAGAACCCTGGACCGACGCGACCACGTCGGCAGCCGGACTGCGCGTCCCCGGCGCCGTCGGCGACTTCCTGATGCTCGACTGCATCCGCGCCTCGGGTGGCACCGCCGTTGCCGTCCCGGAAGCGGAGCTCGCTCCCATGCAGGCGCTGATCGGACGCGCCGGGGGCGGCTTCGTCAGCCTCGAGACGGCCGCCGCCGTGGCGGCGCTCCCCCACCTTCGGAAGTCAGGCGCAATCGAGGCAGGCGACGAGGTGGTGGTCTTCGACACCGCGGCGGGCTTCAAATCCGAGTTTCCGGCCGTTGACCTGCCGGAGGCGATCTCCGCCGATGAGTCGCGCTGGGCGCCCGTGGTGGGCCGCCTCGCGGCCGCGCCGTCAGGTGGCAGCTGATCTCGTTTCGGCCATCAGGGCGAAGCTATTTTTCCCATGGGCGCTGTAATCCTCCGCACGTGTCAGTAAACCCAGGCGAACGAATCGCCTCTGGCCACCGCACAGCTGGCGACCGGGCCGCCAAGCCCAAGCCGGGTCGGTGACGACCTTGAAGGCTGTTCTCGCGGGTCTCGCCCTTGCCCTCGTCATGGCCTGTGGCGGAGGCAACCAGGCCACCGCCACCCCGCGCCCAACCCCGACGCCGACTCCCTCGCCCTCCCCCTCTCCGACCCTGGCTCCACTCAGCGTCGACAGCGTGCTGGCGGCGGCCAAGGCGATCGGGCTGCCGATCGCGGAGGTGACCGTCTTCACGGCCGACTCTGACCCCGACAAGCTTTTGGGCCGGCCCAACCAGTACACGGCGCGGGCGGCGTGGCATGACTCGCGGCTGCCCGTCGCCGGGCAGCGGCCGCCCGGCACCGCGGTCCAGGATGGTGGGGCGCTCGAGCTCTTCGCCAGCGCCCAGGATCTCAGTGCGCGGTTGAAGAGCCTGGGAGCGGTTGCCGCCGCGGAATACGACTACTCGAGTGAGAAGGGCCCGGTCCTGCTGCGTCTCAGCCGCCAGCTGACTCCCGAGCAGGCCGGCCAATATGTGCAGGCCCTGAAACTGGTCCTCCCCGACCTGGTCGGTTCCGCCTGAAACCTCAGGCAGCCCGCAGGGCCTGGCCGGCGAGATAACCCACGGCGAGCCCGAGCACGCCACCCATCACGCTGGCCACAACATAGACGGCTGCCAGTCCGAAGGAGCGCCGGTTGATGAGGTCGAAAATCTCAAGGCTGAAGGCAGAGAAGGTCGTGTAGGCCCCGAAGAAGCCGACGGCAATCAGAAGCCGAGGGCTGCTGAATGATTCGGGCAGGCGGCCGGCCTCGAGGGCGACGAAGGCACCCAGGACCAAGCTGCCAGTGATGTTGATGACCAGGGTGCCGGTGGGAAAAGCGGCGGGCAGGTACCTCAGAAAGAGGACTCCCACCCAATACCGCAGGTTTGCGCCGGCGACCGCGCCGAGCGAGATCAGCAAGGTCCGCTGCAGGGCCTACCTCTTGACCTCGCGCGGAGCAGCCACGGCGTCCGGCCGGCGGCTCAGTCCGAGGCGCGTTGCGGCGCAGGCGATCGCCCGCAATGACGCGGTGACGATGTTGGGATCCTTGCCGACGCCCCAGGCGACGCGGCCGGCCGAGTCGGCCGCTTCGACGTAGGCTACGGCTGTTGCGTCCGACCCCGACGCGATCGCGTGCTCCGCATAGTCGAGAACGCGGAGGTCGATCTGGCAGTCCCTGGCGAGCGCGTCAACAAAGGCGGCGATCGGACCGTTGCCGCGACCCGAGATGGAACGCTCCTCGCCCTCGATGATGATCTCGGCCCGCAGCTCGGTGCCCCCGCCCGCCCCGGCTCCGCCGTGGTCGCTGGTCTCGTGCTCGCCCAGCTCGAGCGCCATCTCGGCGTTGAGATAGGTCCACTGGAAGGCGTTCCAGATCTCCTCCGGGGTGATCTCCTGCCCGCTCGAGTCGGTGATCTTCTGGATCAGCTGCATGAACTCGATCTGCAGCCGGCGGGGGAGGTCCAGGTGGTAGTCGTTCTTCATGATGTACGCGACGCCACCCTTGCCGGACTGGCTGTTGACCCGGATGATCGCCTCGTAGGTGCGACCCACGTCATGGGGATCGATCGGCAGGTAGGGAACGTCCCAGGGCTCGTCACCGGCGGCCGCCGCGGCCTCCATCCCCTTCTTGATCGCATCCTGGTGGGAGCCCGAGAAGGCAGTATAGACGAGCTCACCGACGTAGGGATGGCGAGGGTGGACGGGCAGCCGGTTGCACTCCTCGGCGACGCGGCGCATCTCGTCGATGTCAGACAGGTCCAGGCCGGGGTCGACGCCCTGGCTGAAGAGGTTCATGGCGAGGGTGACCAGGTCGACGTTGCCGGTCCGCTCGCCGTTGCCGAAAAGCGTGCCCTCGACGCGCTCGGCGCCCGCCATCACGGCCAGCTCGGTCGCCGCCACAGCGGAGCCGCGGTCGTTGTGCGTGTGCACGCTCAGAATCCAGCTCTCCCGCCGCCCGATGTTGCGATCGCACCATTCGATCTGGTCGGCATAGATGTTCGGCGTGCTCATCTCAACAGTCGCCGGCAGGTTGAGGATCATCTTCCGCTCCGGCGTCGGCTGCCAGACATCCATCACGGCCTCTGAGATCTCGCGGGCAAAGTCGAGCTCGGTTCCGGTGAAGCTCTCCGGCGAGTACTCGAACGTGAGATCGGTGCCCACCAGCAACGGAGCCAGGCGTTTGATCACCTCGGCGCCGTTGACGGCGACCTCGATGATGCCAGGGCGGTCGAGCTTGAATACGACCCTCCTCTGCAGTGTGGAGGTCGAGTTGTAGAGGTGAACGATCGCGCGCCTGGCACCGGCAAGGCTCTCGAAGGTCCTCTCGATGAGCTCGTCGCGCGCCTGGGTGAGCACCTGAATCGTCACATCGTCGGGGACCAGGTTCTCCTCGATCAGCTGTCGGACGAAGTCGAAGTCAGGCTGGGAGGCTGCCGGAAAGCCAACCTCGATCTCCTTGAAACCGCTGGCGACCAGGAGCTTGAAGAGGCGCCGCTTGCGATGAACGTCCATCGGGTCGACCAGGGCCTGGTTGCCGTCGCGGAGATCGACACTGCACCAGGTCGGCGCGCGATCGATGACGCGGTCCGGCCAGCGGCGATCCGCCAATCCGACCGGCGGATAGGGTCTGTACTTCGAGATCGGCATCTGTTTCATGTGAGAAGTTCCATACGCACCGCTGTTGATCGAGTGGCCGGAAATGAAAGACCTCCCGCCACGAAGCGAGAGGTCTTTGCCGAGCACCCCGATCTGAGGTGCTCGGCTAAATAAGCAGGAGGAGACGCAGCTTGGCGAACAAGACCGCTGAAGCTTGACTCCCCGCCGGCAGGGAGCGCTAGTTCATCGGCCACCAAGCCCGCCAGCCCTCATCGTGCCTACTTCACAAGCGCGGCCAGATGATTCAGGTGAGCAGCTTGACGACCGCGGCGGTCCCGGCGACGACGATCACCCCCCGCAGGACGAGAGGTGAGAGGCGCCTGCCGATCAGCGCGCCGGCCTGGGCCCCGATCGTGCTCGAGACCGCGATCAGCCCCGCCGCCCGCCAATCCACGTGGGTGGCGAGCACGAAATAGATGGCCGCGGTGAGGTTCACGATCGCGGCGAAAACGTTCTTGATGGCATTCAGCCGTTGCAGCGTTTCGTCGACCAGGACGCCCAGCAAGCTCATAAGGATCACTCCCTGGGCGGCGCCGAAATAGCCGCCATAGATCGCCGTGGCAAAGACCGCGATGGGCTGCAGGATCCGGGTGCCCGGCAACCCGCCGGCGCGCCGGATGTGGCTGCTGAGCCAGGGCTGAACAACCACGAGCACCACGGCGCCGATGATCAAGACCGGGACCACGGCGCGAAAGACCCGCTGCGAGAGCACCAGCAGGAGTCCGGCGCCAATCACCGCGCCGACGATCGCGGGAAGCCCGAGCCAGAGAACCCTGTGCATCTGTCCCCGGAGCTCGCGTCGGTACCCGACGACACCGCTGATGGAGCCGAGAACCAGCCCCACGGTGTTGCTCACATTGGCGACGACCGGGCCGTAGCCGAGCGCGAGAAGAGTGGGAAATGTGATCAGGGAGCCGGAGCCGATGATGGCGTTGATTCCCCCGGCCAGGAAACCCGCCCCCAGGATCGCCACCACCGACCAGGCCGTCATTGGAGGCGGCCGGCCGCGAGAGTCACCGTGCGCTCGAGGTGCGCCAGCATGAAATCCCGATCGTGTCCCGCCACGATGACAGTGCGCCCGGACCTCAGGAGGTCAGTGACCACCGCCGCAACAATCTGCCGCCCCGGCTCATCCTGCCCAACGGTGGGTTCATCCAGGGCGACGAGGGCGGTCTCCATGGCGACCACGGCCGCGATGGTGAGGAGCTTGCGGCGCGAGTAACCGAGGTCGTGGGGGTGGGCATCGACCCGCCCGCTGAGTCCGACCAGGTCCAGCGCTCGCTCGGCCGCCGCTGGCGACGCCGCCCCCGCGACGACCTCCTGGCCCACGGTGGAGTGAAAGAGCTGATCGTCGGGCTCCTGGAACACGAGCCCCACCACGCGAGAGAGCTGAGCCACCCGCACCCCGGCGGTATCCCTGCCTTCGAGGATGACCCTCCCACCGCTCGGTCGGAGGAGACCATTGAGGAGGCGGAGCAGGGTTGATTTCCCCGAGCCATTGGCGCCACTCACGCCTAGCGACTCCCCCTTTCGTACTTCGAGGTCAATCCCGGCGAGGACCGGGCCCGCGGCCGGGTACCCGAAGGTGACCGCCTCGAGCCGGATCAAAGTTCCACGACCCGGGCCCGGAGACCGGCCAGGAAGGTTCGGTCGTGCTCGGCGATCAGCATTGCCGTCCCCGCCTCGCTCATGGCCATCAACGCTCGGCCGACGCGTCCGGCGCCGGCTTCGTCAAGGCGCGATAGGGGCTCGTCAAGAACCAGGGTGGGGGGCCGCATCGCGAGCAGTCCAGCCAGCGCCACCAGCTGCCGCTCACCGCCAGACAGCTGCTCGGGAGCGCGGTCGGCCAGCGACTCGATTCCAACCGCCACCAGCGCCTGCCGAGTGACGCTGATCACCTCGGCAGGCGGAAGACCGAGGTTGCAGGGACCGAAGGCGACCTCCTCGAACACCGAACCGTGAAGACCTGAGAGCTGCGCCGCGGGGCTGTCGAAAAGCATCGTGGCGCCCGCCGGTACCGATGCGGTCCCCGCCAGACGGCCGCCGGTGAGCCGGGGGGCGAGCCCGGCGGCGATGAGGCAGAGGGTTGTCTTACCGCTCTCGTTGGCGCCGGCGATGCCGACCACCTCGCCCCTGCCCACCTCCAGGGAGATGTCTTGGACCGCAGGCCGGGTCGCCCCGGGATACCAAAAGCTGACGTCCTTGAGGCTTATCAACGCAGCACCACGCGAGCAAGCAGGGCGGCCGCGGCGGCGCCGCCCAGCCCGTAGCGAAGAAGGCGATCGAGACGGCGGGTGGGGGACGGCTGCAGGATGGTCCGCCGGCGCACCCTGCCGAACCCCCGTGACTCGAGGGCGAGCGTGCGCTCCTCCACCTCGACCAGGCTGCCGTAGACCACGGGACCGGTCAGCTCCAGGATGCCGCGCAGCCGGCCCGGCCACGAACCGTCGCGGTCAAGGCCCCGGGCGCGGCGCGCGTCGGCGACTCGGAGCGCCCGCGCCCGCGCCCGGGGCACCGCGGCCACCGCCGCCCCGAGCACGAACGCAGCTCGCGCTGACAACCCGCTCGCTTCCAGGTCGGCGAGCAGGACGCCGAGCGGAGTGGTCAGGAAGAGCAGCGCGGGTGGCAGCGAGAGGCTCAGGACGACCAGCGCCGCGCGCACGCCGTCGAGCCGGTCGCCGCCGGCGGGCCAGACGGCATTGACCACCACCGTCGACAGAAGGAGGGGAAACAGGGCCCCGACGACGATCGCGATCGCTCTCAGGCGGTGAGCGAGGCCGGCGACGACCAGTACCACAAGCAGGATCAGCAGCGGCGCCCAGCGGGGCTGGGCAAGGGTCACGGCCATGGCCGAGGCGGCCATCACCAGCCGGGTGAGGGCGTTGGGGTGGCGGTTAGCCCGGGCCGGCGAGGCGCTCTCCATTTGGAAAGCGGACGAGCAGCCGCCGCGGCATCCCCGCGATCAGGAGGTACACGGTGAAGAAGGTGATCATCTTGTCAAGCGGGTCCGAGAGCAGGCCCTGCTGGAGCACGGCTGTGTAGACGTTCGCCCCACCGGCCCGAAAGACGGCGACCAGCACGTCAGTCCCGCTTCCCGTCACGCCACCGAACACATAGGCCGCGATCGGCGCCGAGACGAGCGCCGCCACCACACCGGTCACCAGGCCTGCCGCCAGGGCCAGCACGACTCCGGGGTCACGGCGGATGAAGAGCCCATAGACCGCAAGCGCCGCGAAAACGGCGATGACGACGACGAAGACGATCCGCGACGTTGTGAACGCGGCCGCGTCGAACCCGGTGGTCGCGGAATAGGCGCCGCTGGTCGCGTATGCGCGACTGAATGTGTAGGCGGCGACGAGCGCCGCGACGACAACGGCGCCGGCGGCGGTCGCGATCGTCCGCGGTTCCGCCGGCCGGCCGGTCTGAAACACACCCACCCGGCCCCAGAATCCCGCCAGCAGGCCGATGCAGCCCGCGGTGATTGAGAAGGGCCCAACGGTTGGCGAGCCAACCGGCGGTGGGATCGCGTAGGCCCACAATAGGTCGGTCACGACCCCGGTCAGCAGACCGGCGAGCGGGCCCGCGAGCACGCCGACCAGGATCGTACCGATGGAGTCGAGATAGAGCGGGAGCCGGAGCGCCTGCCCCACGATCGAGCCCAACGCGATGTTCATGGCGATCGCGATCGGCATCAGGACCAGGACGCGGGTGCTGATGGTTCGGCGGGCCACGACCATGTCGAAGGCATTCTATGAAAGCCGGGTAAGCCGCCCGTCCGGGCCGGCAGGCCATAACCTGACCTGGTGGATCGACAGGCAGGCGGCGAGATTCCGGCCAGCCGGCTCGCCAACCTTGTCGGGCCCGCCATCCTGCAGGCCTTCGACGAATACCTGGAGGCCTTCCGGGCGATCACGGGCCGGGCGCGCGGCAGGTTCGAACGCTGCGAGTGGCGGGACACGATGGCCGACGCCGCCGAGCGCCTGGATCTCTATGGCAAAGTGGTCGACCGCGTTGAGGCACAGGTCCGCTCGACGCTGGCGGGACGGGCAGCGGATCGGTTGGTCTGGGCGGCCAGCAAGGCCGTCTTCTCCGCCTCGATCGCCGGGCGCCCGGACCTCGAGCTGGCGGAGACGTTCTTCAACTCTGTGACGCGCCGCGTCTTCGCGACGGTCGGCGTGGACCCCGACGTCGAGTTCGTCGACTCGGACTTCGAGGCGCCCTCGGCAAGCTCCGATCCGATCCGGCTGGCAACCTACGCGGGGGGGCCCGCAGGCGCGCTGGTCGCGGCGATCCTACGCGACGCGTGGAACGAGTCGCTCTACGAGGATCTGGGGCGCGACGGCGAGCTCGCCGCGGGTCGCCTGAGAGCCCAGTTGTGTCTAAGCGCGGGTGCCGAGTTGAGCGGCGCCGAGATGATCCCAACCCCGTTCTTCCGGCGCAAGGGCGCCTACCTGCTCGGTCGCGTCTTCCACGGCACGACTTCGAGCCCCTTCGCGATTGCCCTTCTCAACGGGGAAGGAGGGATCACCGTGGACGCGGTCCTGACCGACGCGGATGACATCAGCATCCTCTTCAGCTTCACCCGGTCGCACTTCAACCTCGACCTGCCCGGGGCCAGGCAGGCGGTTGAGTACCTCCAGCTGCTGATGCCGAGGAAGCCGCGAGCGGAGCTCTACATCGCGATCGGCCACCACAAGCACGGCAAGACCGAGCTCTACCGGGATCTCCGGCGTCACCTCCGCTCAACCGATGACCAGTTCGTCCTCGCCCCCGGCACCCGGGGAATGGTGATGATCGTCTTCACGCTGCCCGGCTATGACGTCGTCCTCAAGGTGATCAGGGACCGATTCCCGGCGATCAAGCCGATGACGCCCGCCGACGTCAGACGGACCTACCGCCTGGTGTTCCGGCACGACCGGGCGGGGCGCCTGGTTGAAGCGCAGGAGTTCGAGCACCTGGAATTCGACAGGAATCGCTTCGGGCCCGATGTTCTGGACGAATTCACCCGTGATGCCGACCGGACGGTGGCGATCACCGATGATCAGGTCGTCGTCCACCACGCCTACCTGGAAAGGCGCGTCGATCCACTTGACGTGTACCTGCGAGAGGCCGAGGCGCGGGCCGGGGAGGTGGCAGTGCGCGACTACGGCCAGGCGATCAAGGACCTCGCCGCCAATGGCATCTTTCCAGGCGAGCTGCTGCCGAAGAACTTCGGTGTGACGCGACATTCGCGAGTCGTGTGCTACGACTACGACGAGCTCAGCTTTCTGACCGACTTCACCTTTCGCGGTCTCCCCGAGGCCCGGTTCGACGAGGACGAGATGGCAGATGAGGGCTGGGTGGGAGTCGGTCCGCGGGACGTGTTCCCGGAGGAGATCCCGCGCTTCATCGGCCTCACGCCGCCGCTGCTCAAGGTGCTCGGCGAAAGCCACCCGGAGCTCTACTCGCCGGCCTTCTGGCTGGAGATGCAGGCTCGGGTCAAGAGCGGGGAGATCATCGACATCTTTCCCTACCCCCAGTCGCGCCGGCTCCCAGCGCGAAAACCAAGTTGATACTCTTGATGTTACATTTACGACTTGACTGCCGCACCTGCGCTGACGGTTCTTCCCGACGTGTCGCACGGGTTGACACGACCCTACCGAATCGCCCACGCAATCCCGGGGCGGGTGCGCCTGGTGCTCGATCCGGCGGATGTCGATGCCGGCATGGATCTCGCCGACCGCCTCGCTCACCATCCCGGAGTCCAGTCGGTGCGTTGGCGCGCAACCTCGCGCTCTCTGGTGGTCACCTTCGCCGAGGCGCAGTCGTTCACCAGGCTGCTGGCGACCATTCCCGAGGAGGCTCGCGGCCAGGGCCTCGCCAAGCGCCCGGTCCGCGCGGCCTGGCGCAGCTTCGTGATCCCCGCCCTGGCTTTCGCGGCTGGGTTCCTCCTCCCGGGCGCCGCTGCGAGAGTGGTGCTGGCGCTCTGCGCGCTGCCCATCGCGCGCCGGTCCACCAGCGCGCTGCTCAACCGCCGGCTGAGCATCGATGTCCTCGACTTCGCCGCTGTCTCTCTATTGATTGCCAGCGGTGATGTCTTCGCCGCCGGCATCTCGCTTGGGCTGATCGAAACCGGCGAGCGGATCCGGCGGCGCGCGACCGGGCAAGCGCGAAGCGTGCTCCGCGGCTGGATGGGCGCTGATCCCCGCGGAGTTCGCGTGCTTCGCGATGGGCACGAACCATATGTCCCGATGGCGCAGGTCGTCCCCGGTGACCTGGTCGTCGTCTACGCCGGGGAGACCGTTCCGGTCGACGGCAACATCGCGGGGGGGATGGGCAGCATCGACGCCCGGACCTGGACGGGGGAGTCCCTACCGCGGCCGATAGGCATCGGCGCCGAGGTCCTGGCCGGCTGTTCACTCTACGACGGCCGCGTTGTGATGCAGGTCACCGCCACCGGCGATGCGACTCGCGCCGGCAAGCTCGCCATCGCCCTTGAGGACGCCATCGCGGCGAACACGCGGGTCTCGGACCTCGTCTACCGGATCGCGGATCGCTTTGTGGTCCCCGTGTTGGTGCTCAGCGGCGGGTTCTTCTGGCTGACCCGCGACCTGAACCGGCTGATAAGCATGCTCATCATCGATTTCGGGAGCGGCTTCCGCGTCTCGATCCCGACCGCGATCCTGACCACGATGGTCTCCGCCGCTCGCCAGGACGTGCTCTTCAAGAGCGGCCGCGCGATCGAGGAGCTGGCCAGGGTCGACACGATCGTGTTCGACAAGACGGGAACGCTGACCGCCGGGCACCCGGAGGTTGTCCACTTCGACAGTGAGCAAACGCTGCGCCTCGCCGCCGCCGCCGAGGGCCACCTCCAGCACCCCATCGCCCGCGCCATTCGGCGCTGCGCCGAGGAACGAGGAATGGTGGTGGCCGCGCCCGAGGAGGTCCGTTATCAGGTCGGCGGGGGTGTGCTGGCGCGGGTCGAGGGCCACACCGTGCTGGTTGGCGACGCGCGGCTGCTGGAGGGCGAGGGAGTCAGCGTCCCGCTCCGCGACAAGACCGGCTCGTCGGTGATCCTGGTCGCCGTCGACGGCCGGCTCCAGGGTCGGATTCGCCTCAGCGACAGCGTCAAACCGTCGGCCCAGAAGACCATCGACGCCCTGCGCAAGGCCGGCATCAAGCAGATTCTGCTCGCCACTGGCGACCAACCGAAGTCAGCGCAAAACGTCGCGAAACAGCTCGGGCTGGACGGCTTCCACGCCCGGCTCATGCCGGAGGACAAGATCGCGCTGGTGCGTTCGCTCACCGAATCGGGCGCTCGGGTCGCGCTGGTCGGGGACGGCATCAACGACGCCGGGGCGATGGCTGAAGCCGCCGTCTCGATCGCGATGCCAACTGCGGCCGACCTCGCTCGCGAGACCGCCGACGTGGTCCTGCTGGGAGCCGACCTGGACTCCCTGGTCACCGCGGTCCACCTCGCCCGCGAAGCGATGGGAATCGTGCGCCAGAACGTCGCTGTGGTCGGCGTTCCCAACTCGATCGGCCTGGGCCTGGCGATGGCCGGTTTCCTGAACCCCCTCACCGCCACGCTTCTGAACAACGGCTCGACGCTCCTGGCGGCGGCCAACGCGCTCCGGCCGTTGCGCACCACCCGCCCGACCTTGCCTGCTAGTACGCCGTAACACCGGAACGTTGACGGTTGGCCTTGGCG
>JRHI01002312.1_pt1 | contig 13306 bp, 12 predicted proteins | sample 215371 | NCBI WGS metagenome assembly JRHI01 (sample SAMN02929681, study PRJNA255918) | sediment metagenome | biome: cave system; feature: Ice Cave; material: Sediment; isolation source: sediment from deep within a dark volcanic ice cave with no known source of... ...
GTTGAAGCCGACCCTCCTAGCATTGGGAGAGGGGCTGGGGTGGGGGCCGACGGCAGCGCGCCGGCCGCTACCTACTCCTTTGAGCCCGCGGGGACCGAGCCCGCCGACGATCCACCGTCTCCGGCAAGAAATCGCTGTGACGCGGTGGGAGCCGCGCCGCGGGCTGAGTCAGGAGGAAGACCTCGCGGGCGAGCCCCGCTTCCGGATGGTGGAAACGGTTCGCGAGTACGGGATCGAGCAGCTGGCGATAGCGGGAGAAACGGATGACGCGCGACGGCGACCTGCGGGACATTTCCTGAGGCTCGCTGATAGCCTGGCACATGGCACCCCGCTGTTCGGAACCTGGGAAGCGCGGCTGCCCTTGCTCCTGAGCATGACAACCTGCGCCTCGCGCTCGCTTGGTTCGACGGACGGGACGAGATCGACGCGCTGCTGCGGCTGAGCACGGCGCTCTATGGACTCTGGCTCACCCGAGGTCCCTACCGTGAGGGTCTCCAGTGGATCGGGCGGGCTCTGGCACGGTCAATTGGCGCGCYCTTGTTTCCTCGAGACCGGCCGATGCGCGATCGCTGCTGTACCGCGCTGAAGGCGGGACTGGGGGAGGAACGACTCGCCCCCATCGCTCCATCGGCCCGTGCTGTGGCATGATGACGGGGCGGTCGCGGATCGGACGTTGCTGGTTGCCAGAGCGACGCACCGCCGCCTGCCGACTGGCTGCTCTGTCTTCAAGGAGATACGTCAACATGCGGTTTGAGGGGCGGACGGGGATTGTCACGGGTGGGGCGCGGGGGATCGGGCGGGCGATCGTCGAGCGCCTGGCGAGCGAAGGTGCACGAGTGCTGATCGCGGACGTCGACGAGGCAAGGGGGCGGCAGACGGCGGCCGAGATTGGGCCGAACGCGCTGGTGCAGCGGCTGGATGTGACCTCGGCCGCCTCGTGGACAGTGGCGGTTGAGCGCGTGCAGCGGGAATGGGGGCGGCTCGACATCCTGGTCAACAACGCGGGGATTGCGGGGCGCTCGGCGCCGGTCTGGGAGCTGTCGGTCGAGGAGTGGCTGGACGTCGTCAACATCGACCTGACGGGGGTGTTCCTCGGCTGCCGGGCAGTGCTGCCGGCGATGATCGCGGCCGGGTCCGGCAGGATCGTCAACATCGCCTCGATCGCCGGTAAGGAGGGGAACCCGAACGCGGTTCCCTACTCCGCGGCGAAAGCGGGCGTGATCGGGTTGACCAAGGCCGTGGCGAAAGAGGTCGCGACGAAGAGCGTCATCGTCAACTGCATCACGCCGGCCGTGATCGAGACCGAGATCCTGCACCAGGTCAGCGAGGAGCACATCACGTACATGACGAGCCGGATCCCGATGGGCCGCGTCGGGCAGCCACGGGAGGTCGCCGCCCTGGCGGCGTTTCTCTGCTCGGACGACGTTACCTTTTCGACCGGGGCGGTCTTCGACCTCTCCGGCGGGCGGGCGACGTATTGACTGACGGCCGGCTGGCCGCGCCACGATCGGTGCCCCGTGCCAGCACGGCCTGACGAAGCGCGGGCGTCGGTCGCTGCCCGCGCCAGACAGCACCGGCGAATTGGTATTCTTGCATCGTGCCGGGAGATGCAACGCGACAACGCCGACGCGACGTGGGACCATGGCGCCGGCCGTCGCCGGCGATATCGCGCGTTCGGGCGGACCAACGGCGGGATGGCCCGCACCCGGTTGACGCGGGCGGTGGAAGGATCGCAAATGTGAACGGGAAGCAACCGATCCTCGAGGTCCGGGGTATCAACAAGTGGTTCGGCCCGGTCCATGCGCTGACCGACGTCGATTTCGTGGTCTACCCGGACGAGATCGTCGCGCTGATCGGGGACAACGGGGCCGGGAAATCGACCCTGATCAACGTGATCACCGGCGTGTTGTCCCACGAGGCGGGGGACATCCTCTTCAACGGAAAGCCGGTCAAGCTTTCGTCCCCCTCCGCGGCGCGCGCCCTGGGGATCGAGACGGTCTACCAGGACCTGGCGATCGCGCCGCACCTCGACGCCGTCGCCAACATCTACCTCGGACGGGAGGCGCGGCTGCCGGGCGGCCTCGGCTGGCTCGGTTTCCTCGACGACGGCAAGATGCGGGCGGAGACGAGCGAGCAGCTCTCGCGTCTGCGCGTGCGTGTGCCGAACCCGCAGCGGCGGATGGTGACGCTCTCCGGCGGACAGCGGCAGGGCGTCGCGGTCGCGCGGGCGGTGATGTGGGCGAGCAAGGTCGTCATCATGGACGAGCCGACGGCGGCGCTGGGGGTGGCGCAAGCGGGGATGGTGCTCGACCTGATGCGCGAGGTGCGCAACGCCGGGATCCCGGTCCTCTTCATCAGCCACAACATGCCGCACGTTTTCGAGGTGGCCGACCGGATCGTCGTCCTGCGGCTGGGCGAGGTGGTGGCGGAGCTCGATCCGACGCGCAACACGATCGACGACGCGGTGTCGGCGATGACGGGGTCGGTCCGCGCCGGCGAACGCGAGCAGAGCGAGGTGATCTGAGATGCCGGAGGTCGCGGAAGCTCGGGTGGGCCCGCCGCGGGCGAACGAACCGGAGACGCCGGGCGGTCAGCACCGGGTCGGACAGTACGGCCGGCGCTTCCTGAGCCTGAGCTCGGCCTGGATCTTCCTCGTGCTGGTGGCGATGGTCGCGGTGTTCACGGTCTGGGAGGGGAAGAAGTTCTTCGACCCGGTCAACTTCCGAAACATCGCGCTCGACGCCTCGCAGCTGATGCTGCTCTCGGTCGGCGCGACCTTCGTCATCATTACCGCGGGGATCGATCTCTCGGTCAGCTCGGTGCTCGTCTGCTCGGCCGTCGTCGGCGCCAAAGTGATGGTCCGCCTGTCCGGCAGCCCGGCGCAGGTGCGGAACTACGAATTCCCGCACGAGAAGATCGGCATTCCAGTCGGTCTGGCGGCCGCCATCCTGACCGGGTTAGTCTGGGGGCTGGTCAACGGGCTGCTGATCACGAAATTTCGGCTGCCGCCGTTCATCGTGACGCTGGGCACGCTCGGCATGGCGCTCGGCGCGGCCGAGATTGTCTCGAAGGGGGCGAGCGTGCCCTACGTGCCGACCGAGGTTCAGACCTGGATCGGTGCCCAGCGCATCTTCTTCAACCGCATCCCGATCCTTGTCCTCGTGACCGCGTTCGTCGTGATCTGGGCGGCCCTGGCGCTCAACTTGACGCGCTATGGTCGGTACACCTTCGCGATCGGCTCGAACTCGGCGGCGGCGAGACGGGCCGGTATCGACGTCGACCGGCACCTGCTCAAGGTCTACGCCGTGAGCGGATTGCTCGCGGGGGTGGCGGGCGCGATGGACGTGGCGCGGTTCACGACCGCCTCGGTCGCGACGCACTCGACCGACAACCTCAACGCGATCTCCGCGGTTGTGATCGGTGGGACGAGTCTCTTCGGCGGGATGGGGACGATCGTGGGGACGGTGATCGGCGCGTTTATCCCCGCCACGCTCCGCAATGGTCTGGTGATCGGCGGCGTGCAGCCGTTCTGGCAGGACGTGCTGATCGGCGCCATCCTGATCGTCGCGGTCTATATCGACCAGCGACGGCGCAAGGCCGAGGAGCGCATGTAGCGCCGCGAACAGCCGTTGCTGGTGACCAACGATTGCCACCCCGGCGCGCTGTTGCTATAGTGCAGTGCGGTTTTCCCAGCGCATCAAGGCGGATGCGACGTGCTTCACGGCGCGATGCTAGACGAGAGGGAGTGAACATGAGCGATTCTCCGTTCACCATGTACCGAGTCACTCGACGTGGTTTGGTCAAGGTCGGCGTGGCCGGCGCGGGTCTGGCGCTCGCCGGCGGGTCGCTGCGCCACGCGTCGGCGCAGGACAAGAAGTGGAAGATCACGCTGATCCAAGGGGTCAAAGCCGACAACTTCTACATCTCGATGGCCTGCGGCGCGCAGCAGGCAGCCAAGGAGTACGGCGCCGATCTGACGGTGCAGGGGCCGGACAAGTTCGACGCGACGCTGCAAACCCCGCTCCTCAATGCCGTGATCCAGTCGAAGCCGGACGCGATCCTGATCGCGCCGAACGACCGGACAGCGATGATCGCGCCGATCCAGGACGCGATCGACAAGGGGATCGTCGTCTTCACGGTCGACACCAGGATCGAGAAGGACATCGCCGTCGCCAACATCGCCTCGGACAACGTCCAGGGCGGCAAGATCGCGGCGGACGCGCTGGCGAAGCTGATCGGCGAGAAGGGCTCGGTCTACGTCACCAACACGAAGGCCGGCATCTCGACGACCGACCAGCGGCAGCAGGGTTTCGAGGACGGGATCAAGGCCTACCCGAACATTAAGTACCTCGGCACAGAGTACAACAACGACGATCCGACGACGGCGGCGTCGCAGACGGCGGCCAAGCTTCAGGCCAATCCGGACCTGGCCGGCATCTTCGGCACCAACCTCTTTGGTGCCGAGGGCGCGGCGACGGCGATCAAAGAGGCCGGCAAGCAGGGCAAGGTCAAGGTCGTCGGCTTTGACGCCGGACCGCAGCAGGTGAAGGATCTCAAGGACGGGGTCGTCGACGTTCTGATCGCGCAGCACCCGTACGACATCGGCGAGACAGCGGTCAAGATGGCCGTCGATTACCTCAAGAGCAAGAAGGCGCCGGACAAGAAGGTCGTGACGACCGGGTACTCCGTCGTCACGCGCGACAACGCCACGCAGCCGGAGATCAAGCGGTATCTCTACGTCGCGGACTGCGCCGATATCCCGGCGGCGCCGGCGGCCTCACCGGCGGCCAGCCCAACGTCGTAGCGGAGTCCGGACTGTCGAGCCGCCCGGCCGGCCACGCAGGTGACCACGCGGGCGCGCGGTTGAACCCCGCGCCCGTTGCCCAAACTTGACGCGTTGAAGCTCAGCGTGGCCATCAGCACCGGCTTACACCGCTCCGCTTGAACGCTTCGCGTACTGGCCGGCGACCCTCACCCCCGACCGTGCCCAGAGGGCGTGCCCAAAGGGCGCACACCAATTCGAGGAGAGGGGATGGGGGTGAGGGTCTCCCGGCCCAACTGACCGCCCCTCCAGGGCTAGCAATGCGATCAGGAAGGTTTGACGGGGCGTAGGGGGCGCTGCGTGCTGCGCCCCGGTCAAGGGCAAACCCGCCACACGAAGACGACCGGAGTCCTAACCTGGCAGTTGTGATTGGGCAAGGACAAGGCGGTCCGTCAGCCGGGGGAGTGTCGGCAGCGACAGCGGAGCGGTGACCCGCGCCTCGCATGGCCGCAGCCGGTTGGGCGCCGCCGGCACGTCAGGGACAGCCGCCCGCACTGCGGCCAACAGGGAGGCTGGTCGCACCGGGTTGGTCAGCACGGGCAGACCCAGCCGGGCGGGCGCGCCGGGGTCGCCGCCGGTCAGGAGGACTCGGATGCCGCGGGATCGCGCCAGCCGGGCGAGCGCGGGCCCGGCGTTGCCGGGCAGAGTGAGGCCGGCGACGAGCAGGTCCGGGCGGATCGCCCCCAGCTCGAAGGCGCCGGTGAGCGCGTCGATGGCTACGCGCACCCTGACACCGGCGGCGGCCAGAACCGCGGCCGACTCCTCGGCTTCAGACGGTGCGTCGACGATGAGAACGGTCGGCCTGGTCTCCATCTCGGCTGCTCCCTTGACTGCGCCCGGCGATCGCCGCCGGAGCGCCGAGCTCGATCGTAACAGCCGCGCCAATCGCTGGCCATGACCGTCCGGGCGGAAGCCGGCCGGGACCCTCGTCCGCGCGGCGCGGAGGATCAGGCCAGGACCGACCTGGGCCGGCGGGGTGACCGCCGGTCGCCAGGGCGCGGCACGCAGCGCCCCGACGGACACCACCCGAACCGGCCGGCTGATCGTGCATTATCCGGAATCCGCTTGAACGCTTCGTCGGCCCTCCCCCCCAGCCGTGCCCAAAGGGCGCCCACCGGTGCGTGGGAGAGGGGCTGGGGTGAGGGTCGGCGCCCGGAACGAGAAACCTGCAACCAACTCCGTATTAGGGGTTTGCGGGGATCAGTTCGATCCAGCGGCCTTCGCGGTGGCTGCGGGTGGCGGCGTCGGAGACGAGGATGCCTTGGACGGCGTCGTCGATGTCGGGGGTCGGGCGGAGGCCGTGATGGAGTGCGTCGACGAATGCTTGCAGCTCCAGGCGGTAGGCCTCGCGAAAGCGCTCGACGAACTGATGGTGCCGCTCTGAGATGCTCCCTCGGGGGGTGTAGAGACGGGTCGGAACGCGCTCGTCGAGATCGGTGACGACTTTGCCGTGCGAGCCGTGGACCTCGGCGCGGATGTCGTAGCCGGAGGGGGCGCGCCAGGCGTTCTGCACCACGCCGAGGCCGCCGTGACGAAACTTCAGCGTGACGATGCCGTGGTCGATGTCGTCGAATTCGGCGAGGGCCGGCTCGATCTTGATGGCGCCCGTGGCGTGGACGGCGCCGATGTCGTCGTCCATCAGAAAGCGGGCGGCGTCAAAGTCGTGGACGCCGAGGTCCCAGAACAGACCACCGCTCGTTCGGAGATAGTCGACCGGTGGCATGCGGTCGCAGGTGAGCCCGCGGAACATCTCGACGGCGCCGATGGCTCCGGCGGCGATGATCTCCTTGGCGCGGGCATAGCCGGGGTCGAAGCGGCGCTGAAAGCCGATCTGGAACGGGATGCCGGTCTGCTTGACGGCAGCGACCGTTGCCTGAGCACGCTCGACGGAGTCGGCAAGGGGTTTCTCGGCGAAGACAGCCTTGCCGTGCTCGGCGGCGAGACGGATCTGGTCGGCGTGGGCGCTCGTGGGTGAGGCGACGAGGATGGCGTCGATCGAGCGGTCGGCCACCAGCGCCTCGACATTAGGGAGGAGCGGGCAGGGGGCGTCCCCGGTGGCTTCGAGGGCGTGGCGGTGCGCCTCGTCGACGGCGGCGGCGATCAACCTGGCGCCGCGAATCGACCCGGTGAGGTGCTCGGCGTGGAGCCAGCCCATGCGACCGAGACCGACGATGCCGAACCGTATCTCGGCCATGGTGACGGTTGCCTCCCCGCACTGATTTCCCGCGCCTTGGCTGGACGTAGACCGTCACGTGCAGGCCGCCCTCTTCCTGAATCACGCGAGCTGATGAAGGGCGGACATCGCTCAAGGGCACCCGGTCCGCCGCTACAGAGCCGGCGCCAGCCACCACTGTTTGCCGCATCGAAGGGCTAATAGTAGAACCGCTGGTTAGTCTTGGTCTGTTCATAGGAGGCGAGGGCTTCTTGCACGCCGCGCTCGCCGGAGACCTGGGCGACGGGCACGTCCCACCAGCTTTCGAAGCCGGGAACGCGGGCGTCGCGCTGAACCGGGACGTGGATGACGGTGGTGCGGGTATGGTTCCTGGCGGCGTCGAGCGCCGCTCGCAGCTCGGATGCGGAATCGGCGCGATAGGCGACCGCGCCGAGGCTCTCGGCGTTCTGGGCGAAGTCGATGGCGATGTAGCTGCCGTCGAGGCGGCCGCTCCGGTCGTCGCGGTAGCGCAGCTCGTTGCCAAAGGCGGGCGAGCCGGCCGACATCTGGAGACCGCGGATGCACTGGAAGCCGCTGTTGTCGACGACGACGATCGTCAGCTTGGAGCCCTCCTGGAGGGAGGTGACGATCTCGGTGTGCAGCATCAAGTAACTGCCGTCGCCGACCATGACGTAGACCTCGCGGGAGGGATCAGCCATCTTGACCCCGAGACCGCCGGCGATCTCGTAGCCCATGCATGAGTAACCGTATTCCAGGTGGTACCCCTTCGGATCAAGCGGGCGCCAGAGCTTGAGGAGGTCGCCGGGCAGGCCGCCGGCGGCGCAGACGACGACGTCGCGCGGGGCGCTCGCCTCGTTGACCAGGCCGATCACGTTGGCCTGGGTCAGCGCGCCGCCGTCCTCGACAGCACGGACGTGGTCGACGGCCGCGTTCCATTCGTCCTTGAGCCGCGTGACGTGGTTGCCGAAGGCGAGATCGGTCCGATAGCCGGCTTCATTGAGCATGGCGAGGAGCGAGCAGATGCCCTCTCGCGCGTCGCCGACGAGCGGCAGGGCGCCGGCCTTATAGGCGTCCAGGGCGGAGACGTTGAGACCGATGAAGCGGACGTCGGGGTCCTGAAAGGCGGAGCGGGAGGCGGTGGTGAAGTCCGAGAGCCGCGTGCCGATCGCGATCACGAGATCGGCCTCCCGCGCGAGGCGGTTGGCCGCCAGACCGCCGTTTGCGCCGACCGGGCCGACGTTCCACGGGTGATTCCAGGGCAGCGCGCCCTTGCCGGCCTGCGTCTCGCAGACCGGGAGACCGCAGGCGGTGGCGAGGTCGGCGAGCGCGCCGGTCGCCTCGGCGTAGATGACACCGCCACCGGCGACGATCAGCGGCCGCGTCGACCCCCGAATCGCGTGGACGGCGTCGGCCAGGTCGCTTTCGGGCGGGAGGACGCGCGAGATGCGGTGCGTTCGTTTGTCGAAGAAGATCGCGGGGTAGTCGTAGGCCTCCGTCTGGACGTCTTCGGGGAGCGCGATGGTCACGGCGCCGGTCTCGGCCGGGTCGGTCAGGACGCGGACGGCCTCGGGCAGGCTGGCGAGGATCTGCTCCGGGCGGTTGATGCGGTCCCAGAATCTGGAGACCGGGCGGAAGGCGTCGTTGACGCTGAGGTCCTGGCTGCCGGGGTGCTCCAACTGTTGGAGAACGGGATGGGGCAGCCGGCTGGCAAAGGTGTCGCCGGGGAGGAGCAGAACGGGCAGACGGTTGATGGATGCGGTCGCGGCGCCGGTGAGCATGTTGGTGGCGCCGGGACCGACGGAGGACGTGCAGGCGAAGGTCTGCAGGCGGTTCTTCATCTTGGCGTAGGCGGTGGCGGTGTGGACCATCGCCTGCTCGTTCTGCGGGCGGTAGTAGCGAAGGTCCTGGCCGACCTCGTCCAGGGCCTGGCCGATGCCGGTGACGTTGCCATGGCCGAAGATGCCGAACATGCCGGCGAAGAGGCGCTGCTCGCGACCATCGCGGGAGACGTACTGCTGGGCAAGGAACCGGACGATCGCCTGGGCCATCGTCATGCGCATCGTGTTCATGTCGTCGTCCTCTGCTCTGGGTGGCTGGCTAGCGCGCGCGCTCCGGCACCCCGGTTGACCCGGCGCTCGATGTCGCGCCAGGAGGCCGCTCCTTCGTTGAGGTCGGTCGACCAGGTCGAGCGGACCCAGGCATAAGCGGGGTCGTCCGAGGGCTGCATCGTCCGGATCGCTTCGTTGCCGGCGAGGATGTTGAGGTAGTAGCCGGTGTAGCCCTGGGCGACGGCGAAGACGTGATAGCCCTCGGGGACGAGCAGGAGATCGCCGTCGCGGATGGCGTAGGCGTGGTCGATCCGGCCGTCGGCGGTGTAGAGGCGTTGCACGGCGAAGCCGTCGGGCGGGTCGATCCGGTAGTAGTAGATCTCTTCGAGGTCGGCCTCGGCGGGGAGGTCGCTCACGTCGTGCTTATGGGGTGGATAGCTGGACCAGTTGCCGCTGGGCGTGAACACCTCGACGACGAGGAGACGGTGGGCGGGGAAGTCGGGTTTGATGATGTGGTTGATCTGGCGGGCGGCGTTGCCGGCGCCCCGGATTTCGACGTCGATGTCGTCCGGCGTGATCACGCGGGGAGGAAACACCTGATCGGCCCGCGTGCCGCAGATCGCGAGATCAAGGTCGGTTGCGGCCTGGACGGTATAGGCGGTTTGGCGCGGTAGGTAGAGCGCCCAGGGTTTGCCGGCGAAGACGTGGGACCGCTCGCCGATCTGCCACGTCTCGCCCGCGGCCGTGACCTGACAACGGCCGCCGAGCGGGACGAGCGCGACTTCATCGGCGCCGCTGGTGGTCTGCCAGGATGCGCCGGGTGACAGCTTACGGACGGTGAGGCTGGTGTACTCCCAGCCGGCGGACTCGACCGAGGCCGAGATCAGCTCGCCGGAGCCGGCGGTCAGCCGCGACGGGTGGAGGAGGAGGTCCGCGGGAGAGGTCATGAGCGGGCCTTTCGCGCGAATCGGGACACGGCGACGGGGCGGTGTTCCTTGCGCGACGCTTCGCAGGCGTAGGCGAGGGCCATGGCGGCGCGCCCGTCGTCGCCGGTGATGCTCGGCGGGCGGTGCGCGACGAGCGATTGGACGAAGTCCTTGAGCTCGTCGATGTAGGCCTGATCAAACCGTTCGAGGAACCCGTGGACGTGGTCGCTGCAGACGCCCCGCGAGGTCAGGTGCAGGACGGGCGTATCGCGGGAGTAGCCGACGAAGAGGGCGCCCTGGGAGCCGAAGATCTCGGTGCGGACGTCGTAGCCGAAACCGGCGCGCCGGCTGTTGTCGATGCAGGCGATGCCGCCGTTGGCGAAGCGCAGGGTCACGATGCTCGTGTCGACGTCGCCGAATTCGGCGAACATGGGATCGACGACGGCCGTGCCGACGGCGAAGACGTCGTCGACCTCCGCGCCCATCAGCCAGCGCACGTTGTCGAAGTTGTGGATCACCATGTCGCGGTAGAGACCGCCGCAGGTGGCGATGTAGTCACGGGGCGCCGGAGTGGGATCGCGCATGGTGTCGCGGATCGACTCGATCGTGCCCAACTCGCCGGAGGCGATCATCTCCTTGGCGCGGCGATACCCCTTGTCGTAGCGGCGCTGGAAACCGATCTGGAGGCGGACGCCGGCGGCCTCGACGGCGTCGAGGGCGGCATCGGTCGCTTCCAAGTTCAGGGCGATCGGTTTCTCGCAGAAGATGTCCTTGCCAGCCTGGGCGGCGGCGATGATGAAGGGAGCATGGCTGTCGGTCGAGGAGGCGATCGCGACGGCTGCGATCGACGGGTCGCCCAGAACGGCGTCGGTGTCGGTCGTCCAGTGGTCGATCCGTGTCGCTGCGGCAGCGGACCGCGCCGTCTCGGCAACGGCGTCGGCGATGACCGCCAACTCCGCGTTGGGGATCAAGGACGCGAGCGTTTGGGCATGGCGGCGGCCGATGCGGCCCGCCCCGATCAACCCGATCCGAAGACGATCTCCCATGATCCTCCCCATCTCGTTCGACTAACGGACGCGCTGCACCAGGTCGCGCGCGGCTGCGGCGACGTGCGCCGGCGTGAGACCATACTTTGCCAGAAGGGCGTCATTCGCGCCGGACTCGCCGTAGACGTCCCGCCAGCCGATGCGCCGCATGGGAGTCGGCCGGTGTTCCGCCAGGGTCTCGGCGACGGCGCCGCCGAGGCCACCGATCACCGAATGGTCTTCCGCGGTGACGACGGCGCCGGTCCGCTCGGCCACGGCGATGATCGCCGCGACGTCGAGCGGCTTCGGCGTCGGCACATGGAGCACGGTGGCGTCGATGCCGCCGGCGGCGAGGAGATCGGCGGCTTCGAGGGCGCGGACGGTCTGGACGCCGGTGCTGATGATGGCAACATCGCGTCCGTCGCGGAGGACGAGAGCGCGGCCGATCGCGAAGCAGTGGTCGGCCGGGAAGATGACCGGACTCGGATCGCGCGTCAGCCGCAGGTACATCGGGCCCGGCGTTTCCATCATGGCGCGCATGGCCGCGGCGAGCTCGTTGGCGTCGGCGGGGACGATGGTGGTGACGCCGGGCATCGCGCGGAAGACGGCGATGTCGGCGACGGACTGATGCGTTTTGCCGGTCTTGCCGGTCAGGATGCCGCTGTAGCTGCCGCAGAGCTTGACGTTGAGGTGGGGCTGGGCGACGACGACGCGGATCTGGTCGAGGGCGCGCTTGGCGATGAACGCGGCGAAGGTGCTGATCCAGGGGACGAAACCGAGCGTGGCCAGACCGGCCGCGACGCCGACGAGGTTCTGCTCGGCGATGCCCATCTCGAAGAAGCGGTCCGGGACGGCCGCGGCGAAGATGTCGGCCCGCGTCGAGTTGGCGAGGTCGCCGTCGAGGACGAGCAGGTCCGGATAGTCGCGGGCAAGGTCGACCAGGGTCTGACCCCAGGCATCGCGCATTGCGACCGGCTGGGCGTCGTGGGTGGGGGTGGTGGTAAAGACTGCCGACATCTGGCTAGCGCTCCAGCGTGCCCCGCGCGGCGCCGGCTGCCGGGGCGACGGACGAGGACGGATGCTGCGCAAGGTCAGGATGACGGAGGGGATGGGACGAGATTTCGGCGATGGCCAGGGCGAGCTGGTCGTCGGTTGGCACCTTCGCGTGCCAGTTGAAGTCACCCTCCATGTAGGACACGCCTTTGCCCTTGACGGTATGGGCGACGACGCAGGTCGGTCGCCCGCGGTGGGCGAGAGCCGCGGCGAAGGCGCGCCGGATCTCGGCATGGTCGTGGCCGTCGCACTCGACGACGTTCCAACCAAAGGCGCGGAACTTGGCGTCGGGGTCGGCGACCGGGCGTTCGCGCGAGAAGCCGCCGGTGTCGGGCCAGCCGAATTGCGGGAGGCGGTTGTAATCGAGGATCGCGGTCACGTTGTCGAGCTCGTAGCGGGCGGCGGTGAAGCAGGCCTCCCAGATCTGACCTTCCTGGATCTCGCCGTCGCCGAGCATGATCCAGGTGTGGAGGGGCCAGCCTTTGAGCCGGGCGCCGAGCGCCATGCCGACTCCGGGCGAGAGCCCCTGGCCGAGGGAGCCGGTCGACATGTCGAGCCCGGGGAGGCTGGACATGTCCGGATGGCCCTGCAGACGGGAGTCGATCTGGTCAAAGGTTGCCAGCTCGGCGAGGGGGAAAAAGCCGCGCAGGGCCATGACGACGTAGAGCGCGATCGAGGAATGCCCTTTGCTAAGGATGAAGCGGTCGCGTTGCGGCCAGTCGGGGCGGTTCGGGTCGATGCGCAGGACGTCGAAGTAGAGGTTAATCAGGAGATCGGTAGCCGAGAGCGGACCGCCGAGGTGGCCGGCGCCGGCGTGGTGGACCGATTCGACGATCAAGCGGCGGGCCTGGGCGCTGAGCGAGGCCAGATCGTCGAGGGACTGCCGAAATTGGGCCGTTTCAATCTGCATGGCCGGATCCTCAGCGGGTTCGACCGCGGCAATCAGTCAGGCCGGGTGTCGCCTTCCATCGGCCGCGCGCGCCGCGCTAATTCCGCCGACGGATCGGTTGGTCGAGGGGCCGCCCCGCTGGCTCACAGCCAGGATGGGCCGTGGCGGCTGGGGATCACGACTCCTCCGTCCTGAGGTCGATCGCCGCATCATCGTAGCGGTGGGTGCGACCGGGTGTCAACGAACCGGGGAGTTCAGCCAGGGCAATCGCAGTTCGATTTGCTTAGGTTTCGCACGCCCTGGGGGCTCGACAACGACCCGCGACCGGCCTCCGGCGGGCGCACGGACCTCCAGAGCCCCTGGTGAACAG
>JRHI01002313.1_pt1 | contig 13305 bp, 11 predicted proteins | sample 215371 | NCBI WGS metagenome assembly JRHI01 (sample SAMN02929681, study PRJNA255918) | sediment metagenome | biome: cave system; feature: Ice Cave; material: Sediment; isolation source: sediment from deep within a dark volcanic ice cave with no known source of... ...
GGGCTGAGGGCTGAGGGAGACCCGTGCGCACCCGTCTTTTCGCTTCCCCCGGCGCGCTGGCGCGGGCGCTCGCCGGGAACATCGCGAGCGCGCTCGCGGCCCAGGGCGGCCTCGTCCTGGGATTACCCACCGGCCGCACGCCCATCCCGCTGTATCACGAAATAGTCCGGCTCCATCGGGCCGGGCGCGCCGATTTCCGCCACGCGACCACGTTCAACTTGGACGAGTTTCTCGGCGTCGACCCGGCCGATCCGCACAGCTACCGTGCGTTCATGCAGCGGCATTTGTTCGATCACGTCAATCTGTCGCCCCGGCGGACCCACGTTCTGGACGGCGCCACGCGCGACGTGGAGGGGGAATGCGTCCGCTACGAGCGCGCCATCGACCGGGCGGGCGGCATCGACCTCCAGATTCTCGGCCTGGGCACCAACGGGCACATCGGCTTCAACGAGCCGGCGCGCGCGTTGATCGCACGGACCCACGTCACGCGCCTGACGCCGGCGACGCGGCGCGCGAACGCCGCGATCTTCGACAACCGCGTCAGCGAGGTCCCGCGCGAAGCGCTCTCGATGGGAATGGCGACGATTCTGCGCGCGCGGCGCATCGTGCTGATCGCGACCGGCGCGGCCAAAGCGCGCTGCGTCGAGCGGATGATTGAGGGTCCGGTCACTCCGCGCCTCCCGGGATCGTTCCTGCAGCTGCACCGGTGCGCCGAGATTTGGCTGGATCGCGCAGCAGCCGCTCGGCTAAAGCCTTCGCGCGACGGCGCCTCGCACCCGGAGCGCGCAGGGCGGCTCGCACGGGGAGCGCGCGGGCTTCGACCGAGCGTCATCCGACTCTGAGCAATTCCTTCAGCCGCTCTTCGACATCCTCGCCGATCGCGTCGCGGACGACGTCGTGGGCGCGCCGCAGGCGCGTGAGCGACTTGGGGTAGGTGAGGGCGCCCTTCTGCATCACGATTGCCGCTTTCACGTTCCAGTGCGCGCGCCGCAGCAGCGCGTCCGCCTCGTCGTACTCGAGGCCGGTGACGATCGTGATGATCCGGCGTGCGCGGTCGCGCAGCTTCTCCGATCCCATCTGCACGTCGACCATCAGGTTGCCGTACGTCTTGCCGATGCGGATCATCGACGCGGTGGTCAGCATGTTCAGGACCATCTTCGTCGCCGTGCCGGCCTTGAGCCGCGTGGATCCCGCGATGACCTCGGGGCCGACGGCGGGCGCGATCGTCAGATCCACGAACGTCTGCAGCTCGCACCATGGATCGCAGGTGACGAAAATGATCTTCGATCCGGCCTTCCGCGCGCGCGTGAGGGCGCCGCGGACGAACTGCGTCATGCCGCTCGCCGACACGCCGATGACGACATCCTTCTTCGTGGGTCGCAGCCGGTTGACCGACCGCGCCCCTTCTTCGTAGTTGTCTTCGACGCCCTCCTTCGCGCGCAGAATGGCGCCTTTGCCGCCGGCCATGATCGCCTGGACCAGATTCGGGCTGGTGCCGAAGGTCGGCGGCATCTCCGCCGACTCGAGGACGCCCAGCCGGCCGCTCGTGCCCGCGCCGACGAAGATGACCCGACCGTTCCTGCGCAGCGCGTTCGTGATGATCTCGACGCCCACGGCGATGCGATCCTTCTCGCGCTGAACCGCCAGCAGCATCTTCCGGTCTTCGTTGAGCATCCCTTCGACGATGTCGGCGGGGGAGAGCTTGTCGATGGCGAGCGTCGCGGGATTGATTTGCTCGGTGGGAAGCGACTGCCATTTCGAACGGACAGGCATGCGATCAAAACCTCAGGAACAAGCCGCGGATACTATCATAGTCCCTGGGTCACAATTTGTAGTCCTTGGTCCTTGGTTCTTGGTTCTTGGTTCTTGGTCCTGCATGGTCATGAGTCGCACGTCAGCCGCGGCGGTCGACGCGTTTCTGGATCATTTGCGCGTCGAGCGCCGGCTGGCCGACCACACGCTCGAGAGTTACGCCCGTGATCTCGCGGCGTTGAGCGCCTACGCGGCCGGCGTCGGCCGCGCGGCTGGATCGCTGGATCGGCAGGCGCTCGAAGCCTTCGTGCGCGGGCTGCGGACGCGCGGGCTCTCGCCGCGCTCGGTCGCCCGGACGGTCGCCGCGGTGCGCGGCTTCTACCGGTTCCTGGTGCTCGACCGCCAGATCCCGACCAGCCCAGCCGATGATTTGCGGCCGCCACGCGCGTGGCCCGCGCTGCCGACGTTTCTCTCGATCGAAGACGTCGACACGCTGATCGCGCAGCCCGACGTCTCGGCGCCGCTCGGCCTCCGCGACCGCGCGATGATCGAGCTGCTGTACGCCACCGGGCTCCGCGTCAGCGAGCTCGTCGGCGTGCGACTGGCCGATCTGCACCTCGACGAGCACTACCTCACGTGCATCGGCAAGGGCAGCAAGGAGCGCCTGGTGCCGATTGGCGAGCAGGCGACCGGCTGGATCCGCACGTATCAGGCGACCGCGCGGCGCGAGCTGCTCAAGGGACGCGCCTCGCCGCGTCTGTTCGTGAACGCGCGGGGCGGGTCGCTCAGCCGCGTCGGGTTCTGGAAGATCCTGAAACAGCACGCGCGGCGGGCCCATCTGCCGCCGACGCTGAGCCCGCACGTGCTCCGCCACTCGTTCGCGACACATCTGCTCGAGCGCGGCGCCGACCTGCGCGCCATTCAGCTGATGCTCGGACACGCCGACTTGTCGACCACCCAGATCTACACCCACGTGCTCGAGTCGAGGCTTCGCACGGTCTACGATCGCTTCCACCCGCGGGCCTGAATTCTGATAGACTGAACCGTTTCCCGGCACGTTATTTTCTCTGATTCACGCTTACGAAGGAGCACGGCATGAGCCGCCAGGGTCGGCATCTGTTCACGTCCGAATCGGTCACCGAGGGGCATCCCGACAAAATCGCCGATCAGATCTCGGACTCCATTCTCGACGCCATCCTCACGCAGGATCCGGTGAGCCGCGTGGCGTGCGAAACGCTCGTCACCACCGGCCTGGCCGTGGTGGCCGGCGAGATCACGACGAGCGCATATGTCGACTTCCAGGAAGTCGTGCGCGCGACGATCAACGAGATCGGCTACAACCGCGGCAAGTTCGGCTTCGACGGCGAAACCTGCGCGGTGCTCTCGTCGATCCACAGCCAGTCGCCCGACATCGCGCTGGGCGTGGACACCGGCGGCGCCGGCGACCAGGGCATGATGTTCGGCTTCGCTTGCGACGAGACGCACTCCCTGATGCCGCTGCCGATCTACCTGGCCCATCGGCTGGTGGAGAACCACGCGCGTCTGCGCCGCAGCGGCGAACTGGCGTTCATCCGGCCCGATGCCAAGAGCCAGGTCACGCTCGAATACCTGGCCGACGGGAGGCCGAACCGCATTCATACGATCGTTCTCTCCACGCAGCACGACGAGAGCGTCATGGTCAGCCGCGGCAAGGGACAGTACTTCTCGGATGATGCCCGCAAGGTGCTGATCGAGAAGCTCATCTGGCCGACGCTCCAGGCCGAGCGAAAGGACCTTCTCAAAGGTCCGATCCAGCTCGTGCTCCCGGGCTCCATGCCGGAACTGGTGGACGAGGACGCGATCCTCTGCCACATCAATCCAACCGGCTGTTTCCTCCAGGGCGGCCCACACGGCGACTGCGGCCTGACCGGACGGAAGATCATCGTCGATACCTACGGCGGCCGCGGCCGACATGGCGGCGGCGCCTTCAGCGGCAAGGACCCGACCAAGGTCGATCGTTCCGCTGCCTACATGGGCCGTTACATTGCCAAGAACATCGTCGCCGCCGGCCTGGCCAGCCAGTGCGAAGTGCAGCTTTCCTACGCCATCGGCTACCCCGAGCCGCTGAACATCTGGGTCAACACCGGCGGCAGCACAGCCAACGCTCTGACCGACGACCAGCTGGTCGAATTGATCCGCGCGCACTTCCTTCTCACGCCGCGCGGGATCATCGAGACGCTCAACCTGCGGCGGCCGATCTACCGCGAGACGGCACGCCACGGCCACTTTGGCCGCGAATTGCCCAATTTCACCTGGGAGCGAACCGACAAGGCCGAGGCCCTGCGCAGCGCCGTCGGGCTTGCGGTCATGGCGTAACGATCCCTGACCAGCCCGCAGCGCCGGCAAGGAACTCCCCCTTCCCTGCTGGCGCTGCGAGCTAGAGACTGTTCCGCAAGCCCCCCCTCTTCCCCGAACAGGCTGTTGACCTGCGACTCTCCACCGGTTCAAATAAAGCGCTCGAGTGGCGCATCGATAGAGAGAGACCGGGAGCGACGGCACCATGGCCAGGTCAGATGTGGAACTGCTGGCGTGCTTCCGGTCCGGAGAGGATGCCGCACTTGAGGAACTGCTCGCGCGCTACGAACTGCCCCTATTCCAGTTCCTGGTCGGCCTCCTGCGCAATCACCACCAGGCAGAGGACGCCCTGCAAGAGACCTTCGTGCGCGCCCTGGAACGGCTCGACTGCGTCGATCCCGCCCACCTCCGGGGCTGGCTGTTCACCGTCGCCTATCACCAGGCCATGCTGGCGAAGCGACGCCAGAAGACGCAGCGCGCCGAGTACCTGGTCAACGGCGTCGCTCCCGACCCTGCCCTGAATCCGTTGCGACAGGCAGAGTGCGGTGACGACGCGCGCCGTCTGCGCGAACTCCTCGAACGCTTGCCGGCAGCGCAGCAGGAAGTGATCCGGCAGCGCGTCTATGAAGGGAAGCGCTTCCGCGAAATTGCCGCCGCCGTGGGTTGCCCTCTGAACACCGCCCTGGCGCGGATGCACGAAGGACTCAAACGGCTCCGCTTGCTGTGGGAGCAGGACCATGCCTGAAATGCACGCCTCCGCACATCCCGACCGCCCAAGCGGCGATGCGCTCCTGTACCAGGCCGTTCTCTACGCCGAGGGGGATTTGGAGGCCGCCGATGCGGTCTCCTTCGAGCGACGGCTCGGCGAAGACCAGGCGGCCCGCGAAGCGCTGTGTCAGGCAATGCAGTTGACGCCCGCCCTCGCCGGTCGAACACCCCCTCTGCCCGACCCCGCCTACCGCGCCCGCGTGGTGCGCCGGCTGCGGCCGAGTGCCTGGCGCGCGTTGCTGACGCAGCGCTCCTACCGGGGCCATCCGCTCCTGTGGAGCGGCCTTGGTGCAGTCGCCGCAGCGCTCGTCATGGTCGGCCTGGCGGGCCTGCCCGGCCGCATGGATGGTGAACCGGCGCTGCACGGCGTGGTGCCCCGGGAGCCGATGGTAGGGGTGCGCGGCGTCGAACAGTCGTGGGGTTCCGCCGTGCAAACGGCGAACGTCTGGGCAGAGTTGCACAATAGCGACCACCTGGCCAGGGCGCACGAAGAAGAGGTGCGACGCAAGAGCCGGCCGGAGGGGCGCATCGGCCAGATCGAGGAGCAACGTCTCGGCACGCCCGGGAATACAGCGCCAAGACATTGACGGGGGGATTTGTTCATGATCCGGACAACCTGCTTCCTGGTCATCCTCGGCGGCCTGTTCCTGGGGCTGCCGCCGGTATCCAGCTGTGCCGGCGCTCCGTCCACGGAAGCGGTTGCCGCTGCTCTGCCGCGCTTCACGGAGGAGCGTGAAGCCGCGGCCCTCTTCTTCGTGAAGAAACACCTGCCGGAACTTATGCCCCTGCTGGACGAGCTGAAGAAGAGCAACACCTTGCACTATGAACGCGAGATCCGCGCCATCTTCCAGGAAACGGAGATGCTCGCGGACCTGCGCGACGATCCGAGGCGCTACGAGCTGGAACTGAAAGTGTGGAAGACGGAGAACCGCGCCAACACCTTCGTCGCCCGGCTATCGACGCCCAACGCGGAGATGCGCCTGAAGCTGGAGACCCAACTCCAGGACCTGGCGAAGGAACTCGTCGAACTCGACATGCAGGTCCTGGAGCTGAAAGCGGAACAGCTGGACAAGGAACTGGGCGAGGTGAAGGACGAACTAGCGAAGATGCGCGACAGCCTGGACAGGCAGATCAAGGAACGCTACGAGGGACTGCTCGACAAGGCGAATCGGCACAAGAAGTAACAATTCGAGCCCCTTGCGGCTTGGCGTGCTTCCCGCGGAGCCGCACGCGGCATGGGCAACGACAATCCCATCTGGCATTTTCCGCCCCCTCCCGCCATAATGCCCCCCGCGCGTCACGTCGCCCGTCCGGGCGGCGCTTCCCCTCTTGCCGCGGCGGACGACGGAACGTCCTCCCGCGGACCCCTACTGAGGTTGCAGAGGTGGCTCACAAAACGGCAAGGACGCTCGTTGGCATTGTCTTTCTTGGTGTGTTCCTCGGCGCTCTCTCGGGCAACGTCCGCGCCGCCGAGCGCGTCGTCTACCTCGGCGGCGGTCTGTCGTCGCAGGAACTCCTCACCCTGACGACCACGGTCGCCGCCAGTGCCCAGCCTGGTACGATCCTGATCGACTCAGCCCGAACGAGCCGCTATAACAAGACATTTCTCGCGCGTTTCCATCCCGGTCGCGTCGTGCCGGTCGGCGCGTTCGCAGGCGGCACGAGCGATCTCGAACAACGCCTGGACGTTCCGCTTGCGCCGGCGCTGGCCTGGAAACATGGGCGGCCCGAGGACCTCTGGCGCCTCCTCTTTCACCACCCGGCCCACGTGGTCGTCTGTCCCGCCGAACCGCGCCCGCTTCTGCTGGAAGCCGCCTGCCTGGCCGGTGTGCTGCGCGCGCCGCTGTTCGTCGTCACCGGCGACGTGAAGGACGGCGCCGAGCTGCGCCACTGGCTCACCCACTGGCACACGCGCACCGTCTACGCTGCCGGTTCGGCCAGTGACGTATGCAAACTGCTGCATGATGTGGACGTGATCGCGCTGCCGGAGGCAAAGGAAGTGGCCGCCGTTCACCTGCGGCATCTCGTGCGGCAAGGCCCGGTCGAGACCTTCGTCGTCACGAACCCCGCCGACCTGGAAGAAGGCCGCGGCGGCATGTCCACGCTGGCCCCGTGGATCGCCCTGCAACGACATGCCCCCTTGCTCTGCACTGGACCGGACGGCGACGACGTCGAGAGCGTGGTGGGCTCTGCTTTGCGCGACGCGCATCTGAAACGCACCGAAAACCTGCTCCTCGTCGGCAATCTCAAGGCCATCCCGATGGAGCGTCGCGCGAACCCAATCCCGACCGACAAGGATGCTTACATCGAGATGGAGCCGTTCACGCCCCACGATGCAGCCGAGCCGTTCACCTTTGCCACGGGCCGGCTCTTTCATGAGGATTTCGCCGCCGTCGCCCTGATGTTGGCCCGGCAACGCCTCGTCAGTGAAGGCCCACCACTGAAGCGGGCGCTGGTGGTAAGCAACGCGGGCGGCGGCCTGCCGCTCCTCGAGACATTCTCGCGCAACACCGCCAAGGAGTTGCGTAACGCCGGTCTCGACACGACGGCGCGCTTCGGGAAGGGGCTGACCGCCGAGGAGCTGCGCAAGTTGCTTCCCGAGAACGACCTGTTCCTGTGGGAGGGGCATCACAATACCTTGATCCGCGACTGGGCCTTCCCCGACTGGGACGAGCCATTGCCGCCGTCGTTCGTGTTCTTGCAGAGCTGCCTGGCCCTGCACGAGTGGAAGGCCCAGCCGCTGCTTCAGCGCGGCGCCTTCGGGGTGGTCGGTTCCTCGACGCGCATCTACTCGGCGTCCGGCGGCGCCTGTTCGCTCGCCTATTTCGACGCCTTGCTCTACGATCGCCGTTCGCTCGGCGGCTCGCTGCGGCAGGCCAAGAACTTCCTCGTGGCCTATGCCCAGCTCAAGGAAAAGAGGCTCGGCAAAGATGCGCACCGGACCGGAGCCAACCTGCGCTCCGCTTGGGCGTTCAGCCTTTGGGGCGATCCGACGTTTCAACCGCCGCTGCCCGACGCCCCGGCCGACGCCATGGCGCCGATCCACCACGAAGTCCACGGCAGCACGCTTGTCCTGTCGCTGCCGCCGGCGCTGTACGACAAGGTCAGCACGACTCGCTTCCAGGTGCAGCTGTGGCCGAACGGCCGGCTCGCCGGCCTGTGTCGCAAGGACGACGATGATGACGAGGGCCAGCCGCTGGTGCCGTTCGTCTTCGCCGAGGTGTCGCTGCCAAAGGCGCATCCCGGTCAGACGCCGCGCTTGCAAAGCAAACTGCCCGCGAGCCGTTACGTCTTCACCTGGGATGCACGGCGGCGCTGCGGTTACCTCATCGCCACGCCGCGTGGCAAGGACCGCGACGAGTTGCGCTTCCACATCGACTGGGTGCCGACCGTCCGCGCCGTGCGCAAGGACAGAGCCGAAAGCGTCGGCGCTCTGTTGCCCCCTCGCTGACACCCAGGCACCGGCGCCCGACCAAGGAGAACCCCATGTCACGGACGACCCTGTGCCTGTTCACGGCGGCAATCCTGTCGATGTTTTCGGTGGGGCTGATGATCGTCCGTTACCGTGTGCTCGGCGACGAGGTCAAGGTGCCGACGGGGCCGGGCACCTGGAAAGTGACCATGGCCGTGCAGGGCCGCAGCCAGGGCGATGGCAAACTGCTGACAGCGACGCCGCTCGACTTCGGCCGGCAACATGTCCTCCGCGAAATCTGCCGCAGCAATGAAATGCTCGACAAGCCGCCGGACGCCAAGCACCCGGAGCGCCGACAGGTGCTCTGGTCGCACCGCGCTGGCGTACCCGTCGGGCCGTTCCGCGCCCGCTGCGAATTCTACTGTGCCACAGACGTGCATCGGCCGACCACGTCGATGTCCAAGCTGGCCAAGTCTCTTGCGGCTCCGCCAAAGCGCGACGAATACCTGGGCGCCGAAGCGCTGTCGGCGACGGACCAGGAAAGCCTCCTGACCCTGGCGCGCGACCTGACGGCAGGACTGGATCGACCGGCCGACCAGGTGGAGGCGCTGTTCCGCCACGTCGATCAGGAGATCGCCAAGGAACCCAGCGTCCGCGGCAAGGCGGTGACCAGCATCGAATGCCTTCACAACGGCAGCGGCGACTCCGGTGGCAAGAGCCGGCTGCTCGTGGCGCTGCTGCGCAGCCGCGGCATTCCGGCTCGCCTGGTCACCGGCCTGACCCTGACCAAGGGACCCGAGCAACTCGCCCATCGCTGGGTCGAGGCCTGGATCAACGATCGCTGGCTGCCGATGTGTCCGTTCTACCACCACTTCGGCAGTGTGCCCGCGAGCTACCTCGTCTTCGGCTACGGGGATGTGCCGATGGTGCGCGGCCGGCACGTCAACGACCTGCAGCACGCTTTCCTCGTGGAGCGCGTCCCGGTCGCCGACCTGACCGGCAAGAACGAGGCCTCAGGGCTGCGCCGCGCTCTCTTGGCAGTCTCGCTGTTCATGCTGCCGCCGACCGAGCAGCGTCTCGTCGAGTTCCTGCTGCTGCTGCCGATCGCGGCGCTCATCGTCTGTCTCTTCCGCAACGTGATCGGTCTGACCAGCTTTGGCACCTTTGCGCCGGCGCTGGTGGGCCTGGCATTCCGCGACCTGCACAGCATGCCGGGCATCCTCGTCTTCGTCACCATCCTGCTGATCGGCTGGATGCTCCGCCGCGGCCTGGATTATTACCACCTACTCCAGGTGCCGCGCATCGCGTTCATGCTCAGCCTGGTCGTCGTGCTGCTCATTACCGCGATCGTCGCCGCCAACTTCGGCGACCTGCCGGCGACGAAATACATCTCGCTCTTTCCCATGGTGATCCTCACGGGCATGATCGAACGCTTCTGGACGCTGGAAGTCGAGGACAGCACGACCTCCTCCTTCAAGACGCTGCTGGCGACCATGTTCATCGCGGCAACGATCGCCGCCGTCCTGAGCTTCCGGGCGGTGGTCGATCACATGTTTCGCTATCCGGAAACGCTCGGGCTCATCATGGCGGCGCAGTTGCTACTGGGTCGTTACACCGGCTACCGGCTGATGGAATTCTTCCGCTTCCAGGGTTTTCTCGCGAACCCGCAAGCGGGTCCCATTTGCGGGTTCGAACCGTCGGGGAAGGAATAGCGTATGCGCTGGCTATTCAACGCCGCTCGCCGTCTCAAGGAGCTGGGCATCCTTGGCATGAACCGCCGCAACGCGGCCTGCATCCTCGATTGCAATCCGCGCGCCTGCTATCCCATCGTCGATGACAAGTTGCGCATGCTGGACCTGTGCCGGCGCATCGGTGTGCCGACCCCGGAGTTATACGCCGCCATCGGCTATCACTCGATGTTGCGGCACCTGCCCGAGTTGCTCGGCAACCGCGGCGACTTCGTCATCAAGCCAAACCGCGGTTCCGCCGGCCGCGGCGTCCTCGTTCTCACCGGCCGGCAGGACGAGAAGTACGTGCGCCACAACGGCGAGCGCATGTCGCTGGAAGCGATCCGCCAGCACCTGTCGGACATCCTTTCAGGAATGTACTCGCTGGGCGGCCGGCCCGACCAGGCCATCGTGCAGCAGCGCATCCGTCTGCATCCAGCATTCGAGGCCATCGCGTACCGGGGGATTCCCGACGTGCGCGTGGTGCTGTATCGCAACGTGCCGGCCATGGCCATGCTGCGTCTGCCCACCAAGGAATCGAACGGCCGGGCCAATCTCCACCAGGGCGGCATCGGCGCCGGCGTCGAACTGGCGACGGGACGCACGTTCCATGCGGTACAAGGCAACCGCTTCGTCGAGATCCATCCCGACACGGGCAGGCCGGTGGCCGGCATGCGCGTGCCGTACTGGAATCGGGTGCTGAGCATGTCGCGACGCGTGGCCGAGGCAGTGGGCCTGGGGTACGTCGGCGTGGACATCGTCGTCGATGCCGTGGCGGGACCGATGCTGCTGGAGGCAAATGCACGGCCGGGGCTGGCGATCCAGATTGCCAACGGCCGCGGCCTGGTGCCGCGGTTAGAAGAGATCGACGCACAGCTGGAACAGGGAGCGCGGCCAGCGCCTCCGGCGAAACCTGACGCCGACGAGGAGGCCCAGGTCCTTCCCTTCCGCGACAGCTACCAACGCAGCGCGTGATCCATGCGCGGACCGTGGTTGAACGATCGCCCCGGGGACACGACAACGCATGGTGCTGGAACCGCACCTTACGGATAGGAAATGCCCATGGTCTCTGTTCCTGCGGCTCTCCATTACGCATTTCGTCGCGGAGTTGCGCTCTTCCTCGACAAATGCCCGAGGCGCCCTTGGCACGGGTCCGGAGGCGGGATACAAAACGCCGGGGCAATGACCGACGCGGTTTGCGGAGCGACCGCCCTGGAGAGAATGTCAGGGAACCCCCTGGAACTCGTCAAAAAACCGCGTAGAATACGAGGGAGTTGCAGGAGGTCGAAAGCCAGCGGCGGAAGACCCAAGTAGTTGGTGCGAAAGACTTTGGGGGCGTAGCTCAATTGGTTAGAGTACCGGACTGTCGATCCGGTGGTTGCGGGTTCGAGTCCCGTCGCCCTCGCTAAACAGAAGTAGCCGCAAGCAAAAGACTTGCGGCTACTGTTGTTTCGAGACCAATCCAGGCGAGAATCGATTTGGTAACAATTTGGTAACGCGAAGGGTCTGGCGTTGCAGTGGCGTTGGCACTGGCTGCCGTTCATCTGGGGCACCCGAATCACGGCCTTGGTAACGGTTGGTAACGCGGTTCGGAGAGGCAGCAAGCCCTCACTCCCGCTGCATTCAGCGCCGCCGCCGCAGCCATCTGCCCTTTCGACTGGATGTGGTAGAACATTACCACCTCCATCTGCATCCTCAGCCTCACGAGCGCGCAGCAATATGGCAGAGGAATCGGGTTGAGGGCCTGGTTGCCGTAAAGGCAGTGCAGGTTCAAGTCCTGTCTCCGGCACTCAAAGCAGGGTAAGGAGTTATGTCAAGTCGGCATCCCTCTAGCCTGGCGTTACCATACAATGATGGTAACGATTTGGTAACATCGTTGCCCTCGCGTTGGGGTGGCGTTGCTTGACCCCGAAAGGGGGTTCAGCATGGCGGCCCTCCAGGTCCGGAACGGCAGTTTTCGTCTGATTTTCCGCTACTACGGTAAGCAGTTCGCCTTCACCATCGGCCAGGTTTCCGAGGACGACGCCAAGGCCACGGCGGCCACTGTCGGAAATCTCCTCCGCGGTGTCGAAGAGGGCCGCATCAAGGTCCCGGCCGGCCTCGACGTCGTGGCCTTCCTCCGGCAACGACTCGCCTCCCTCCACCGAGAAACCGACGACACGCCCGAGCCAGCCCCCCAGCCGCGGGACCAGACGACGCTCGGGATTCTTCGCGACCGCTACATCAAGACCCACAGTAACGGCACCATCGAGGAGAACTCGCTCGGGACCGTCCGGCTTCACTTCGGGCACTTCTGCCGCTCGCTTGGCGACGGTTTTCCCCTCCCTGAGCTGACCCTCCTTCGCCTCCAGGAGTACATCGACAGCCGGGCCCAGAAGGGCATCAGCCCGGTCACGATGAGGAAGGAGGTCGCTACCATCCGGGCCGCCTGGAACTGGGGCGGCCCGATGGGGCTCACCACTGGCATCTTCCCGACCAAGGGCCTCCGCTACCCGAAGACGACCGAGAAGCCGCCTTTCATGACGTGGGAGGAGGTCGAGCGGGCGATCTCCGCCGGCGGGAACGAGGGCGAGCTGTGGGAATGCCTGTACCTAACGCTGCCTGAGATCAGCGAGCTTCTCGCCTACGTCCGGGAGCACGCGACCCAGCCGTTCGTCTATGCCATGTTCTCGTTCGCCGCCCACACCGGGGCACGCCGCAGCGAGATGCTCCGGGCACTCGTCAGGGACGTGGATTTTGCCGGAAGTACCGTGCTCGTTCGGGAGAAGAAGAAGGCGAGGGGCAAGCAAACGAGCCGGTGGGTGCCGCTCACGTCGTCTCTGGCCGCTGTCCTCAAGGAGTGGCTGGCTGTCCATCCTGGCGGGCAGTACCTCTTGTGCCTCGGGCAAGACGTGGCCCGCAGCAAGAAGCGGAGCAAGACGACCGGGCACCGAGGGCAGAAGACGCGGGCAACGAGCCTCAAGGGCCGGATGGCGGGGGTGAAGGCCCGGGCGGTGCGCCCAGAGGCAGCAGCTCTCACCAAGGACGAGGCCCACGACCACTTCAAGCGGACGCTGGCTGGCAGCAAGTGGGACGTCATCCGTGGTTTTCACTTGCTAAGACATAGTTTCATCTCGGCGTGCGCAAGCCGCGGCGTCGATCAGCGGATGATCGACGAGTGGGTCGGCCACACCACCGAGCAGATGCGGAAGCGCTACCGGCACCTCTACCCGTCCGCCCAGGCGGACGCCTTGAAGACGGTCTTCGGGTAGTAGCGAAGCGCCCTAGCGGCCCTAGAGCATTCTAGTTCTACTGTAACCGTTTTTCCAATTC
>JRHI01002314.1_pt1 | contig 13294 bp, 8 predicted proteins | sample 215371 | NCBI WGS metagenome assembly JRHI01 (sample SAMN02929681, study PRJNA255918) | sediment metagenome | biome: cave system; feature: Ice Cave; material: Sediment; isolation source: sediment from deep within a dark volcanic ice cave with no known source of... ...
GGCCCACCCGACCGCCCCCGTCCCTCGCCCGGCGGTGCGCCGTTGAACGTCCGCACCACCTGGCCGCTGGCGTCGAGGATTTCCAGCGTCAGCTTCTGCGCCGGCTTCTTCAGCCAGTAGGTGATCTTTGCCGGGCCCGCTGAGCGGATGACGTCCCCCGGCTTGAACAGATACGCGTCGGTGGCTGTCGCCGCCGGCGACCCGTACTGGCGGAGCGGTGCGATGTCGTCGAGCACATAGAAGCCGCGGCCGTGCGTCGCGATCGCAATGTCGTTGGCCTCGACCCAGATGTCGGGCACCGGCGTGTCGGGCAACCCGTTCCTGAGCGCCTGCCAATGGTCGCCGTCGTCGTACGAGACGTAGAAGCCGTGCTGCGTTCCGGCGTAGAGCAGACCGCGCCGCGCCGGGTCTTCGCGGATCACGTGCGTGTAGTCGCTGGCGCCGATGCCGCCGACGATCTTCGTCCACGTGCGACCGTAGTCATGTGTGCGGAACAGATACGGCGCGAAATCCTCGAGCAGCGGCTTCTTCACCGCGATGTACGCCGTAGCTGGGTCGATCGCCGACGCGTCGATCTGGCTGACGCGTCCGAGATCCGGCATGTCTCTGGGGGTGACGTTGGTCCAGGTCTTGCCGCCGTCGCGCGTCACGTGCACGAGGCCGTCGTCGGATCCCGACCAGATGACGTTGACGTCGGTTTTGCCGGGCGCGAGGGAGTAGACCGTCGCGTAGATCTCCGGGCTGTTCATGTCGTGGGTGATCGGCCCGCCCGAATCCTGCATCGTCTTCGGATCGTGGCGGGTCAGATCGCCGCTGATTTTGTCCCACGTCTGGCCGCCGTTCATGGTCTTCCAGACGTGCTGCGACGAGGTGTAGAGGACGTTGGGGTCGACCGGCGAGAAGATGATCGGGTAGGTCCACTGCCACCGCTCGACGACCGAGGCTGAATTCTCGCCGGAGAAGAAGCGCGGATACGGTCCCACCTCGCGCTGCTCGCCCGTGTGGCGGTTCAAACGCGTCAGGAAGGAGCCGTTGTTGGCGCCGGAGAAAAAGACGTCGACGTCCTTCGGGTCGGGCGCGATGTACCCAGGTTCGCCGCCGCCCACCTGGTAGAAGGCCTCGGTGTCGCGGCCGGTGCCGCCGCCGCCACCGCCACGGACGGGCACACCGTTGTTGCTGGGGATGCACAGCGTGCTGTTGTCCTGCTGTGCGCCGCAGACGTGAAACGGCGCATGCCGGGTCGTGATCACGTGGTAGAACTGCTCGGTCGGAAATCCCTCGGCCGACCAGCTCCGCTGCGGCGATGCGACGTTGTACGTGATGGCGCCGCCGCCGTCGTTCCCGAGCACGAGATGCTGCGAGTCGTCCGGGTCGATCCAGAGGTCGTGATGGTCGCCGTGCGTGCCCCGGCTGATCTGCGTCAGCGTCTTGCCGCCGTCGACCGACCGGAACGCGCTCGTGTTCAGGGCATAGACGATGTCCTTGTTGTTCGGGTCGGCGAACACGTGCGTGTAGTAGAAGGCGCGCTGCCGTATGTTGCGTCCCGCGTTGGCCAGCTTCCACGTGGCGCCGGCGTCGTCCGAGCTGAAGAGGCCGCCGTTCTCGTTCTCGACCAGCGCGTACACGCGCTTCGAGTCGGCGGCCGACAGCGCGACGGAGATCTTGCCGATCGTGCCCGCAGGGAAGCCGGGGTTGCGCGTGATCTCGCGCCACGTCTCGCCGCCGTCCGTCGACGTGAACAGGCCGCTGCCGGGGCCGCCGCTCGACATCTGGTAGTCGACGCGGTACGCCTCCCACAGCGCGGCGAACATCACGTTCGGATCGTTGCGATCGATTTCAACGTCGACCGCGCCCGTTTTCCCATTGCGGAACAGCACGTTCTTCCAGGTCTTGCCGCCGTCGGTGGTCTTGAAGACGCCGCGCTCGTCGCTGTCCTTGCCGTAGCGGCCGAAGTCGGCGACGAAGACGATGTCGGGGTTCGTCGGGTGGATGCGGATTTTCGAGATCGCTTCGGAGTCGCCAAAGCCGATGTGCGTCCAGTTCTTGCCCGCGTCCGTCGACTTGTACACGCCGTCGCCCGGCATGATGTTGCCGCGGATGCACGATTCGCCCATGCCGATGTAGACCACATCGGGCCGCGATTCCGAGACCGCGACGGCGCCAACCGACGCGCTGGTCAGCTGGCCGTCGGTGACTGGTGCCCACTTCGCGCCCCCGTCGGTCGTTTTCCAGAGGCCGCCGCCGACCGCGCCGAAGTACGCGTCGCGCGGATGCCCCTTCACGCCGGAGACGGCGATCGATCGCCCGCCGCGATCCGGACCGATGCTGCGCCATTTGAAGGCGCCGGCCAGGGCAGGATCGACCGTGCCGCCGGCCGTCGCCGACTGCGCGGCCAGCTCCGGGCGCGTGCTGAAATTCCCTCCGGCGGACAGTGCGAGCAGAGCGGCGTAGATGACGAGGGTGCGGAATGTGGAGCGTTTGATCATGACCTGCAGACTCCCTGGAGGAAGAGGGCAGTCTAGCATTGGCGCGAGCACCGCGATGGACGACGATGAGCGCAGCACGCGCCAGAGGCGACCCGTTACGGCCGCACGAGGGGCCCGAGGCCGGGATCCGTCAGCGCCAGTGGTTCCTGCTCGGCGCGGGTCGGGGCCGTGCGCCGTGTGCCGCGCTTCGGTTTCTGCGCGCGCAGCTTGAAATGGAAATCGAGCAGCTTCTCGAGAAAATCCCCGGCGGTTCCCGTGCGATCGTTGAACGCGATTGATTCCTTGCCGATCATCAGCGCCGCGTAGGCGAGACGCGCGTCGGCCGTTCGCGCCGCCTGCTGAAAGTCTGGATGCAGCGTGTTCGCCTGCACGATGCCCAAGGCGAACCGGCTGTGCGCCTGCGACCCGGCCTCGAAGGGGACTTCCTCGTACCGAATGCGCTGGCCCCGCGCTGACGGCTGGATGCCCGGATCCCGTGGCGTCTCACCGCTCGGCCGCTTGCGCGTGCGGCCTGGCGTCGCGTGGCGCGGCGCCGCCGGTTCCGGCCGTCCGCGCTTCGCCAATCCGCCCGGCAGGGCGAGATCGCGGAACTCGTCGAGATCGAGAATGTCGCGCGCGAGGCGCAGCGCACGTTCGCCGATCTCGGATGCCTGCCGCGCCCGGTGCGCGGTGAGATGGCCGTCGAGCTCCGCCTCGAGCGTCGGCAGATAACGGTCCAGGAGATCGAGCACGGCGATCCAGTCGTCGTTCTCCTCGAACCCCGAACGCGCTGGCAGGGGCGAGAGAAAGTCGGCCTCGAGCACACCGCGCACGTGCCCCTGCGCCCAGGCGCTCACTTCGAGCCCGTACGCCGTCAGACCGGCAAGGTCGTCGACGACGGTGACGCCGTGGTGACGGATCGCGACCCGGCCCCGGCCCGACGGATCGAAGTACAGCTCGAGCTGCACCTTCTTGTCAGGAGACCGAGGCAAGACGAGATCCCGGATGTCCGCGAGCAGGCGAGGCAGCCGGATTCTCGACGGGGCGACGGCGAACCGGCCGACGCCCGTCCGGATTTCAATCGTGAGCCATCCCTCGCGCAAGTAGGCGTCGAATTTTTCCGCGAGATAGCGGCGCAACGTGTCGGGCGCCAGCGGTCCGCGCGAACGCGTCGGATCGAACTTCAGCTCCGAGATGACCACGCGCAGGCCCGGTCGGGCGAGACGCTCGCGCGCGAGGCCCGCTTCGAAGGTCGCTTCGTCGGAGCCTTCCTTCAGCACGACGCGCAGCGTGTCCGAGAGCATCGTCTTTCGTGTGTAGAAGGTGCATCGGCGCCCGACCTGTTGAAAGCTGAAGATGCCGATGCCGAGGCGCCCGACCGTCCGCGCGGCGCCGGCACGCTTGGCGGAGTCGGCGACACGCTGCAGCGCCGACTCGAACTCCGCGCTGCTCATCCCGTACGGATAATCGATCGTGACGTGGCGCCGATCGAGCGTGAACGTCACCTCGCACCGGTCGTGGGCCGTGCCCTGTAGCTTCGCTTTCAGATGTTCGTCGATGGCGTTGCTGACGTGTTCCTTCAGCGCGTCGGCCGGATGACGGTAGAGCGTGCCGAGCCACTGCAGGGCGTTGGCGACGTGAAGCTGGATAGGGATGCGCTGAGCCATACGAGCGGCTGGGGATCGAAGTGTAACACGTTCACAATTGATCGCATTTTTCGCCAACACGTCGCCTCCCGCGATCTCAGAAATTGCCACGTCAGGGCGAGTGGGCCTTGCCCATCCGAGGAAGTCGCGTTGGCACGACGTTCGCCAACTACTGGACGTGAGCCCTCCGCCCAAACTGCTCGACCGTGTACGCAACGCGATTCGCACGCGTCACGACAGCCGCCCGACTGAAGAAGCGTTGTCACAGCATGTCGCCAGAACGAGAAAATCGAGATCTGACCCTGCGACGTTTCGGCGTAATATCGAAACCGTTCGTGGCAGCTGGTCGCGCGCCACGCATCGACGATTCCATAGACAGTGAACGGACAGGGGAGGCTACGCGATGCGACGCAACTCTGTGATGCTGGCGGCGTTCGGGCTCGTTCTGAGTGCGCCGCCGCTCCGGGCGCAGGTGCAGGCGCCGCCCGCTCCATGGCGCGGGGCGGGGGCGGCGCCCTGTGTGGGGTCCGACGGCGGCGTGTATCGGTGCCCGCCAGCCCCTCGCGTCGTCGCGATCCGCGCCGGCCGGCTGTTCGACAGCAAGACCGGCCGGATGCTGGCGAGACAGATCGTGCTGCTGTCCGGCGATCGAATCACGGAGGTCGGACCGGCCTCTCGCGTCCGGATTCCGGCGGGCGCTCGCATCGTCGATCTCAGCCGCGAGACCGTCCTGCCTGGATTGATCGACGCGCACACGCACATGTTCAACACGCGCGGGCCGAAGGCGACGACGGAAACGGCGATGCTGATCGCCGTGCAGAACGTGCAGGCGGATCTGCGGGCGGGCTTTACTGCGGCGCGCGACATGAGCTCGCACGGCAACGGCTACGCCGATGTCGAGATCCGCAACGCCATCAACGAGGGGCGCATCGACGGCCCCAGGTATCAGGTGTCGACCCTGGGCATCGTGTGGGGGGCCGCCCCTCGGAACGCCGCAGTGCCCGAGAACCCATTGGCCAGCACCATCGTCCGGTCGGTCGAAGACGCGCGCGCCGCCGTGCGCGAACAGATTGGACGCGGCGCGGACTGGATCAAGCTGTACCCGGCGGGGAATTATTCCTTCACGGCCACCGGCCAGGATCACTATCAGGTGACCTATCCGTTGCCCGTACTGCAAGCGCTGATTGACGAGACGCATCGCCTCGGCAAGAAGGCCGGCTGCCACGTCTACGGCGGCGAAGGACAGAAAAACGCCATCATCGCCGGATGCGACACCATCGAGCACGGCTTCGGCCTGGATCAGGAGCAGGTCAATATGATGGCCGCCAAAGGGCTCTACTACGATCCGACCCTCGTCCGCTACACCGAGCCGTACATGGATGACGTCGATGCGAAGAACACCGGCGGCAAGTACCGGATGATTCCCATCTTCGAGAAGGCGGCGTCAATGGCGGCCGCGACCAAGGGCATCAAGGTGATGATGGGCAGCGGCGTCGACGGCTCCACCTATCCGCACGGGACGCAGGCGCTCGACTTCGAGTGGCTGGTCAAGCGCGCGGGTCTGACGCCGGCACGGGCGATCCAGGCCGGCACCACGAATAACGCCGAGGCGCTGGGATGGCAGGACCAGATCGGGTCAATCGACAAAGGGAAGTACGCCGATCTGATCGCCGTAGCCGGCGATCCGCTCGCCGACATCACGGAACTTCAACGCGTGACATTCGTGATGAAGGGCGGAGCGGTCATCAAGAACGACATGCCACCCGGCGCGGGAAAATAAGAGCCGTCTTCGACCGCTCGCCGGTGCGGTCAGATGTGAAACACGGCGAACGGACGTGAGCACTGTGGCGCGTGGATTGATCAAAGGGGCGATCGGGCTCGTGGTTCTGGGCGGACTGGGCGTGCTGTTCGTGCGCTCGGCTCGAAGCGTCCGATCGGAGCCGTACGAGATCGCGCGCAACCGGCTATCGGGATGGGCGCTGGCGATCGAGTCGGAGCCGACTGCTTCTGGCGTGCTGCTGGGCCTGCGGCCGGGCAAGGAAACCGCGGCGATCCTCTTCAGCCAGGTGTTTTCGCGCACGGGCGAAACGTTGAGCGGCCCGGTGCCGGCGGCCATTCCGGTGGTGCTGCAGAGCGAGTTCGACCGCGCCCGCGCCGGCACGCTCGCGCCGGACGCGCTGCTGGCGACGGCGCGTGCCGCCGGCCTCGAGTCGTCCTCCTTCGAGCCGCGGTGCATGGCGCATCGCCGCATCAGCGGGCCCGGCGTCACGCGTCAGGTGTATTTCGTGCGCGTCGAGTGGCCCGCGTTCGGCGCGTTCCGGCAGCAGGCCGCACAGCAGATGCGCGCCTCGGGTGGCACCGGCGTCGATCCCGCCGCACTGTCGCCCGTGCTCATCGTCGCCGCCTCGGACGCGGCGTTCGGCCGCTGGCTGCCGCTGCAAGCCGAAGCGGAAGACGACTGCCTCGCGCCGATGAAGGTGAAATGAGATCGACCCTCAGGATTGTGCTCGCGCTGTTCTTCGTCGGGGCCGGGATCAACCACTTCACCAGGACCGGCTTCTACGTGCGGATGATCCCGCTCTATTTGCCATGGCATCTGGCGCTGGTGCATGTGAGCGGCGTCGCCGAGGTGGTGCTCGGCCTTCTGCTGTTCGTGCCGCGCTCGTCGGGGGTCGCATCCTGGGGGCTTATTGTGCTCCTGGTCGCCGTCTTCCCGGCAAACGTCCAGATGGCGCTCCATCCTGAGACGTTCCCTGAGTTCCGTCCCGCCGCCCTCTGGCTGCGTCTGCCGCTGCAAGCCGTGCTCATCGCCTGGTCGTTCTGGTATACACGGGCGGCACGATCGATCAAGTAGCGCCCGCCAGCTCGCCAGGACGAACACGTATCGTAGGGCCGGCGCTAGTTCGAGCTCGGCTTCTTGACGTCCTTCAACTCACGGTAGGCGCGTCGCATCTCCTCCACGAACTTCATCTGTTCGAGGTTGGCGCTGAGTGCCTCGGCGGTGGTGCGGACCGAGTCGATGGTGGCGTGACGCGCCTCTTCGGCTGCGGATCGTGCCTGTTCAGTGGCGTCACGCGCCGCCTCCGCGGCGTGACGCGCCTGCTCTGCCGCGAGACGTGCCTCTTCGCTTCCCTGCCGGATTTGTTCGAGCAATTCCCGGTGGCGTTCGTGGAGCTCCCGGGCCCCTTCGGCAAGGCGCCTGAATTGTTCAGCCTCGCCACGGGCCGTTTCATCCGCGACGCGGCGTTCCTCCGTGACACGGCGATCCTGCTCGTCGACCTGACGCTCGCCTTCGGCCTTGTCGCGTGCCCGCTCTGCGTCGAGAGGCTGTTTCTCGGTTCCGGCTTTGTCGGTCGCCATGATGCCCGCATCCAGTCTAGCGCCGGAGAGCGTCGTGCATGTGTGCCGAATTGAACGAGAAGATCGAGCCGAAGATACAAGTCGTTCACGCCGGCAGACCTCCAGCGCCTGCACACGATCTTCTCCGGCGGCGCGTGCAACTCTTCGCCACCAAGGCGTGAGCCAGACCCGTGTCGTGCCGTCGGCGTCGTTTGCCCTGCGCCGGAGAATCGGGTCTTCGACGTGCGTGAGCACACGACTCGAACGGACATAACAAAACCATGACAAAAATGTATTGATTTCATAAGACGCCAGCGTTCTAATCGCGGCATCATGGCGTGGGGCGCTCCTGCGCTCTCATAATCCTCAGGGGGTAGCAGATGCGCAGATTCCTCGTCGGCTGGCTGGTCTGGTCATTGTTGTGCCTGGCGCGGCCATCGCTGCTGGCGCAACAAGGCACCGGGGAAATCGGCGGCCGGGTGGCCGACGAGCAGGGCGCGGTTCTGCCAGGTGTCGCCATCGTCGTGACCAACGTAGACCGGCGTGTTTCGTGATCTCGTGAGCGGCGCAGACGGGAGCTACTTCGCGTCGCAGCTGGTGCCGGGCCGCTATCGGATTACTGCCAAACTCGCCGGCTTCCATACGTTCGAACGGAGCGGCCTCGTCTTGCAGGTCGGCAAGACCGTGACGATCAACATGACGCTCGCGGTCGGCGGACTGGAAGAAACGGTCCGCGTCACGGCCGAGTCGCCGCTGGTGGACACGACGAGCGCCAAAGTGGGCGGCAACATCGGCACACAGGAGCTGAGTGAGCTGCCCGCGATGAACCGCAATTTCTTCGCGACCGTGGCCCTGCTGCCGGGCGTCCAGTTCTCGCCGTCCAACCAGATGGGCAACGACACGATCGTCGCCGCCGGCCAGTCCACGCAGGGGAACAACGTCACGGTTGACGGGGGCTACAACGGAGATGACGCGATCGGCGCCACCGCCGGCGCACAGGTGCGCGTGCCGCTCGAGGCCATCCAGGAGTTTCAGGTCATCACGAGCATGTACGACGCGGAGTGGGGCCGCGCGAGCGGCGCCATCGTCAACGCCGTCACCAAAGCGGGGACCAACCAGTTCAGGGGGGTGGTGTTCGGGGAGATGGCCAGCAACACCCTGACGTCAGAGGATTATTTCGTCAAGACCAATCCGAATCTGACGAAGGCCACGGCTGTCAGGCGGGATTGGGGCGGCGTGCTAGGCGGCCCCATCATCAAGAACAAGGCGCACTTCTTCGTCAGCCTCGAACGGCAGGTGGACAACCCGAACAGGACGCGCGCGATTGCCTCGCAGCCCCAGCTGAGTTTCGCGATCGCCGAGGACCGCACCGACTGGAACACGCTCATTCGCTTCGACCACCAGATCAACGCGAACAACACCTGGGCGGTCCGCTGGCTGCGCGAGTGGGCCCCGCAGTGGTACACGATCGGAAACAGACAGCTCCCGCAATCGGCGCAGGACGAGACGGACCTGGACCAGACGGCGGTCGGCACGTTGACGACCGTGCTGGGCAACTCGCGCGTCAACACGGTCAGGCTGGCCCGCACGTGGGAACATTGGTGGCATGGGAACGAATGCTTCCGCGCCCAGGGCCCGCTCGGCAACCAGGAAGGCTTCGAGTTCGGCAACGAGACCATCGGCAATCAAGCCCTGTGTCCGCCGCAGCTGAACTACTTGGAATTCCTGGGCCAGGCCAGCACCGAGTCGCAAGGCCCTTGGGATTCCAACTACGGTGGAGGACGACTACTCGTGGTTCAAGCCCACCAACATTCCCGGCCAATGCCGCCGATCCGGGTCCGAGCGCGGGACGCTTCCCGACCGACCCGTACCTGGTCAACGGACCCTTCGTCAACCGCGCGCTGCTCAATCAGGTCTATCCGCCCGGCGTGTCGGTGCGGAACAACGGGGTGGTCATCTTCGACTCCCCGAACCGGAGTCTGCCTTACGCGCATCAGTTCACGCTCGGGTACGTGCGGGAACTGGCGAAGTCGCTCGCCCTCCATGCCGACTACGTCCGGGCGGTCAACAGAGACATGTTCCTCGCGCGTAACCTCAACCCGGCGCTGCGCGTGGACACGAGCCGCACCGGCGCGCTGACGCGGTCGGACGCCTTTGGCCTCCTGGGCGAGCGCTACACCCAGCAGGTCTGGGTGATGGAGAACGCGGGTGACTCCACGTACAACGCGTTGAACCTCCAGCTCGAAAAGCGATATTCGAACAACTGGTCCGGACGGATCTCGTACTCGCTGTCGAAATCGTTCGGCACGGGGAACGACCAGGCGGACAAGAACACGTATCAGGTGGGGACCAACTCCAATTTGGAACTGTTCCGCGGTCCGAGCAACGTGGACCGCCGGCACATTCTTTCCGTCGGCGCCCAGACGGAGATTCCGAAAACCGGCGGCGTGACGTTGTCCGGAACGATGCGGTACATGAGCGGCTCCCCGTTCACGATTTTCGACAGCAGCATCGACGCCGATCGCAACGGCGAGCTCGTCGATCCGGTGCCCGCCGGCACCTACAGCGGCACGGCGCCGGACTCGTTGCGGAACGTCCAGTTCAACGGCGGGCGCAACGGCGCCACCGGTCCGGACTATTCCAGCTCGATCTTCGGGCGGGCTGGCGGCGCAAGATCCAGGGGGAAAAGGCGCTCGAGGTCTTCCTCGACATCTTCAACATCACGGACCGCACGAACTTCGACAATCCAACGGCGACGAATTCGGACCGCCGCCTCGCCTCGAATTTCCTTGTGCTGACCAATCTGCGAGGGGGCGGAGGGTTCCCGCGTCAGGCATCGATGGGCTTCAGGTTCGTCTTCTAACGGCCCCTTGGCACACCGTAGCGCGGGGCGTTCAGCCCCGCGCTGCTCCTGCATCGACGCGGATCCCTCCCCCGGCTCCAACACGCTGGACATGCCGCTCGCTTCAGCGTCAAATGGGGCGCGCCGATGCGAAACGGATTGTCCATCGCCACGGCGGACGAAGCCGCCGCGATCTCTGCGCTGCGCAATGCGGTCGCGTCCGCGCTGACGGCCCGGTACGGCGTGGGCCATTGGTCGTCCGCGTCGACCGACACAGGCGTGCGCGCCAGCATGAAGCGATCGTCGGTCTACGTCGCGCGCGACGCGCGCGGCGTCGTCGCCACGCTCACCCTGGCGACGAAAAAACCGCGGACGATCGATCGCCGGTATTTCACGCCGGTCACGCGGCCGTTGTATCTGCTCGGGATGGCGGTCGATCCCGCGCGGCAGCGGACCGGCATCGGGAGGCAGTGCATCGACGAGGCCATCGGCATCTGCAGAATGTGGCCGGCCGACGCGCTCTGCCTCGATGCGTACGACACCGACGCCGGCGCAGGCGACTTTTACCGCAAATGCGGATTCACTGAAATGGGCCGGGCCGCCTACCGAAACACCCCCCTGATCTACTTCGAGCTGTTGGTGTAATCTCGTCCTCTATGAAACCAGCTCGGGTGCTCATCCTTGTCTGCGCGCTCGCCGCGGCGTTCGGCGGCCAATCGATCGTCGGCCGCTCCGAGCAGTCGGCGGCGGGCGCCGCGTCGGCCAGCGGCGCGTTCGACACGCTGCACTTCCGGCCGATCGGACCGGCGTCGATGTCGGGGCGCATTTCGGATCTGGCGGTCTACGAATCCAACCCGTCGATCTACTACGTCGGCACCGCCCACGGCGGCGTCTGGAAAACGACGAACGCGGGAACGACGTTCGAGGCGCAGTTCCAGAATCAGGGGCTGATGTCGATTGGCGACGTCGCCGTGTCCCAGCACAATCCCGATCTCGTGTGGGTCGGCACCGGCGAGTCGAACAATCGCCAGAGCACCAGCTGGGGCGACGGCGTCTACAAGTCGACCGACGGCGGGAAGACCTACACGAACATGGGTCTCCGCACCTCGCGCTTCATCAACCGCATCGTCATCGACCCGCGCAACGACGACATCGTCTTCGTCGCGGCGACCGGCAGCCTGTTCGGACCCGGCGGCGAGCGCGGCGTCTACAAGACAGCCGACGGCGGCAAGACCTGGAAACAGGCGCTCAAGGTGGACGACGACACCGGCGCCAACGACCTGGTGATGGATGCGACGAACGACCGGATTCTGTACGTGTCGATGTACCAGCGGCGCCGCACCGCGTGCTGCATGAACGGCGGCGGCCCGGGCAGCGGCGTGTGGAAGTCGACCGACGGCGGCGACACGTGGACGCGCCTCACCAACGGTCTCCCGAACGAGCCGATGGGACGCATCGGCCTCGACGTGAACCGCCGGCGACCGAACGTGCTGTACGCGACGGTGGAAGGGCAGTCGCCGCTGCCAGCGGCCCGTGGTTCGGCAGGCTCGCCACAGGCCGCGGGCGGCGCCCCGGCGCCGGACGAACCGCCGCAGGGCGGCGGCCGCGGCGCGACCACCGCGATCGGCGCCGACAACACCCCGACCGGCCTCTATCGATCCGACGACGCCGGCGCCACGTGGCGCAAGGTCAACAACGAGAACGCGCGCCCCATGTACTTCAGCCAGGTGCGGATCGATCCGAACGACACCGAAACCGTGTACTACGCCGGCGTCAAGCTCCACAAAACCGTGGATGGCGGAAAGACGGTCACGCTCAACGCGACGCAGACGATTCACGACGACGTGCACGCAATCTGGATCGATCCGGCGAACTCGAACCACGTGATCATCGGCAACGACGGCGGCGTGGCGGTCAGCTGGGATGCCGCCACGACGTGGAACTTCGTGCACAACCTGCCGGTGGGCCTCTTCTACCACGTCAGCTACGACATGGCGACGCCGTTCAACCTCTGCGGCGGCATGCAGGACAACTACAGCTGGTGCGGTCCGAGCGCGGTGCGCGGCACCGTCGGGATCGCCGGGTTCAACTGGGCGACGATGCAGGGGGGCGACGGCTTCGTGGCGCTGCAGGATCCCACCGACTATCGCATTGCCTACAGCGAATCGCAGGACGGCAACATGGTCCGCATCGATCGCGTGACTGGCGAGACGATCTCCATCCGTCCGCAGGCGAACCCCGGTGAGACGGCACTGCGCTGGAACTGGGACACGCCGCTCGTGATGTCGCCGCACGATCCCAGGATCCTCTACGCGGCGGCCAACAAAGTCTTCCGCTCCGCGAACCGGGGGCTGAACTGGGAGACGCAGGGCTCGGATCTGACAGGCAACGCGAATCGCGACGACATCGTGACCATGGGCGTGAAGGGCAGCGATATCCGGATCGCGAAAGACGACGGCATCCAGGCCTGGCCGACGATCATCTCGTTCGCCGAATCGGCCAAGCGGGCCGGCGTCGCCTACGCGGGCACCGACGACGGCCACCTGAACGTGTCGCGCGACGGCGGGCGGTCGTGGACCGACGTCGTCGACAAGATTCCCGGTCTGCCGAAGGGCATCTGGGTCTCCGAAGTGGTGCCGTCGCGGTTCGACGAGGCGACCGCGTACGCGACGTTCGACGGCCATCGTCAGAACGATTTCGACACCTACATCTACGTGACGCACGATTTCGGGCAGACGTGGCAGCCGGCGTCTGGCAACCTGAAAGGCGAAGTCATCAAGACGCTGACCGAGGATCTGAAAAACCCGGACGTGCTGTACGTCGGCGCCGAAACTGGACTGTTCGTCTCGATCGATCGGGCGAGGARCTGGGTGCGCGTGCGCGCGAACCTGCCGACGGTGCGCGTGGACGAGATCACGCTCCACCCGCGCGACAACGCGATGATCCTCGCGACGCACGGGCGCGCTATCTGGATTCTCGATCACCTCGAGCCGATCCAGGAG
>JRHI01002315.1_pt1 | contig 13291 bp, 6 predicted proteins | sample 215371 | NCBI WGS metagenome assembly JRHI01 (sample SAMN02929681, study PRJNA255918) | sediment metagenome | biome: cave system; feature: Ice Cave; material: Sediment; isolation source: sediment from deep within a dark volcanic ice cave with no known source of... ...
CCGGAGTGGCTGGCTCGTTACCCGGACCTGGCCGCTGAGCTGGCCGATTTTTTCGCCGCTCAGGATCAGGTGGATCATCTAGCCGCACCGCTGCGGGTGCCAGCTCCGGTTCCGGGTAGCGATGAAGGCCCGAAAGCCTTGACTCTGGCACCTGCGAAAGCGGCTACCGCGGATCATACCCTGGGAACGGTGCGCTATTTCGGCGATTACGAACTGCTGGAGGAGATCGCCCGCGGCGGCATGGGCGTCGTCTACAAAGCGAGGCAAGTGAAGCTCCAGCGCGTCGTGGCCGTCAAGATGATCCTGGCCGGAGAGTTGGCGAACCAGACGGACGTGAAGCGCTTCTACTCGGAAGCCCGCGCGGCGGCCAACTTGCACCATCCCAACATCGTGGCCATTCACGAAGTCGGTCAGCACAACGGGCAGCACTACTTTTCCATGGACTATGTGGCCGGCGAGAGCCTGGCGAACCGGATCGCGCATGGGCCGCTCCCGGCGGGGGAGGCTGCCACACTCTTAAAGAAGGTTGCCCAGGCCGTTTCCTTCGCGCACGTGGAAGGCGTGATTCACCGCGATTTGAAGCCCGCCAATATTCTCTTGGACGCGAACGGCGAACCGCACGTGACGGATTTCGGGCTGGCGAAGCGCGTTCGAGGCGAGCCGGGAGCGTCAGCGACCGAAGGACTGACGGAAACGGGCCAAGTGCTCGGCACACCCAGTTATATGCCGCCCGAACAGGCAGCGGGCAAAACCAAGGAAATTGGGCCGCGCTCGGATGTCTATTCCTTGGGAGCGGTGCTGTATTGCGCGCTCACCGGGCGGCCGCCGTTTCAAGCGGCCAGCACGCTCGATACGTTGTTGCAAGTTCTCGATCGCGAGCCGGTGCCGCCACGTTCGCTGAACTCGGCGGTGCCGCGCGATCTGGAAACGATCTGCCTGAAGTGCCTGGAGAAAGACCCTCGGCGGCGCTATGCGTCGGCCCAGGAAGTGGCGGACGAGCTGCAGCGCTTCCTGGACGGAAAGCCGATCAACGCCCGGCGGGTGGGGACGGTGGAGCGGACGTGGCGCTGGTGCCTCCGCAATCCAGTCGTGGCAGCCTTGGGCGCGGCGGTGGTCCTGTCGTTAGCGCTGGGCACCGCCATGGCCACGCATTTCGCGGTCCAGGCGATGCGCGAATCCCACCGCGTCCGTCAGGAAATAGTCCTGAGTGACCACCGCCTGTATGCTGCCCACATGATCCTGGCCGGGCAGGCCTGGGAGGACAATCAGATCGGACGCCTCCGGGAATTGCTCGACGGTCAACGTCCCGAGCGGACAGGCGGCGCCGACCTGCGCGGCTTTGAGTGGCGCTACTGGCACAGGCACTGTATCCCCGAAATTCTCACCCTACAGTCACATACTTTCGAGGTGAACGACATCGCCTTCAGCCCCGACGGCAAGCAGCTGGTTTCCTGCGGTTACGAGATGATCAGATTTTGGGATACCGCTAGCGGCCAGGAGGTTTTCTCCCTCAAGGCTCATGCAGACGGTCATCCTACCGATGTGAAAAGTGTAGCCTTCAGCCCCAGCGGCCGGTTGTTAGCCTCGGCTGGTACGGACGGAACAGTGCAAGTCTGGGACCTGGAGAGCCGACTCCCGACAGCCACCCTCCAGACAGGCAAAACCGTGGCAGGGGTTTTTCGTGTGGCCTTCAGCGCGGACGGTAAGCTTCTCGCTTACACAAGCTCGGATGGAGTAAAGGTTTGGAATACCGTTAGCGGCAAAGTAACCTTAACCCTCAAGGATGCTACCGGCTCCAGCATCGCCTTCAGCCCCGATGGCAAGCAATTAGCCTCGACCGATCGAGATTTCATGAAATTCTGGGACATGGCCAGCGGCCAGGTCGCGCACAGCTTCCGTGTGACGAATGCAGACACCTTCCCGGTTATCCCCATCCGTTCACTGGCGTTCGGCCCGGATGGTAAGAGCCTGGCCTCGGGCCTCGAGGACGGAGCAGTGTGCCTGTGGAACCTTGGCGGCAAAGAACAGCTACCCACACTGAGGGGTCATACGAAAAGGGTCGCTGGCCTGGCCTTCAGCCCGGACGGGGGGCGGCTCGCTTCCGCCAGCGAGGACGGGAGCGTGAAGGTCTGGGATTTTCCTGCCGGCCATGAACTCGTCTGTCTCAAGGGTCATGCGGCAGGGGTCAAGGGAAGTCATTCTGGAGGGGTTACCAGCGTAGCTTTCCACCCGGACGGCCGGCGCCTGGCTTCGGTGGGCAAGGATGGGACCGTGAGAATTTGGGACGCGACCGGCGGCCAGCAAGTGCTCACCCACCAAGGCTCGCAAAACGGCGTCAACGGTGTGGCTTTTAGCCCTGACGGCCGGCAGCTGGCCACGGCCGGTCAGGATAAAACGGTGCGAGTCTGGGACGCGGCCAGCGGCCGAGAAATGCTCTCCTTCCAAGGGCACTCGCACTGGGTGCGGCGGGTGGTCTTCAGCCCGGACGGCAAACGATTGGCCTCCGCCGGTTACGACAGGATGGTACGCATCTGGGACTTGGCCGGCGGCAAAGAGGTTCTCACGCTTCGTGGCCACACAAGCTTTGCTTTCAGCATGGCGTTCAGCCCGGACGGCCAACGCCTGGCCTCATGCGGTAATGAAAAAACGGTGCGGGTGTGGGACTTAACCACTGGCAACCAGTTACTCACCCTGGAAGGGCATACGGACACCGTCTTCGATGTGACCTTCAGTCAGGATGGCACGCGCCTGGCTTCCGCCGGCGCGGATAAGAGCGTGCGGGTGTGGGACGCAACCAGTGGTCGGGAAATGCTCACACTGAAAGGCAACACTTCTTTCTTCAGCGTGGCGTTCAGCCCGGATGGCAAGTCGCTGGCCGCGGCCGGCGACAGCGTCGTTGGACTTTGGGAGCTAGCTACCCGCGAAGAGAGGCTCACGTTGAAGGGGCACGCCGGCGCCGTCTGGAGCGTGGCATTCGGGCCCGATGGCCAACGGCTCGCTTCAGCCAGCAGTGACGGGACCGTAAAGCTCTGGGATGTGGTTACGGGTGAAGAAATGCTCACCCTCAAGGGGCACACCGCCGAAGTGGTCGGTCTGGCCTTCAGCCCGGACGGTAACCAGCTCGCTTCGGCCAGCAGTAATGATGGGACAGTGAAGATCTGGGACGCGAGGCCATGAGTTCCAGACAACTGGATACATGCCACACTTCCTTGCCGATACGGGAGTAACAAAAAGCCTGGCCGATCCGATTGAGGCGACCACGTGCATGCTGCCAATTAAGGGAGTCCATTGGGCATGACGGACGATCTTATGGGTTTTCTGTAGGACAGGATTCCGATCCTGTCCATGCCAGACAGGATCGGAATCCCCTCCTACAAACCGGTGAGGTGGCCATGAACTCCAAAGACATCGACAAATCCGAGCGCGACCGGCGGCTGGACGAGGTAGTCACCGCTTATCTCAAGGATATCGAGATCGGCAGGGCGCCGAACCAGCCGGAGTGGCTGGCCCGGTACCCGGACCTGGCCGCTGAGCTGGCCGATTTTTTCGCCGCGCAGGATCAGGTGGATCATCTAGCCGCACCGCTGCGGCTGCCAGCTCCGGTTCCGCCTGGTGACGCAAACGCGGAGGCGTTGACACTGGCCCCTGGCGAAACGGTTGAGGCCAAGGACACCCTTGGTACGGTGCGCTATTTCGGCGATTACGAATTGCTCAAGGAGATTGCCCGCGGCGGCATGGGCGTCGTCTACAAAGCGAGGCAAGTCAAGCTTCAACGCATCGTGGCCGTCAAGATGATCCTGGCCGGCGAGTTGGCGAACCCGACGGACGTGGAACGCTTCCAGACAGAAGCCCGCGCCGCAGCCAACTTGCACCATGCGAGTGTCGTGGCTATTCACGAAGTCGGCCAGCACAATGGTCACCATTACTTTTCCATGGATTACGTGGCGGGCGAGAGCCTGGCCCACCGCATCGCGCGCGGGCCCTTGCCGCCGCGCGAGGCCGCCGCACTGATGTCGACGGTTGCCCGGGCCGTCGCCTACGCGCACGTGGAAGGCGTGATCCATCGCGATCTGAAACCGGCCAACATTCTCCTGGATGAAAAGGGGGAGCCGCATGTTACGGACTTCGGCCTTGCGAAGCGCCTGCGCGGCGAGCCGGGTGAATCAGCGCCCGGAACCGAACTCACGCAAACGGGTCAGGTGCTTGGCACGGCCAGCTACATGCCGCCCGAACAGGCGGCGGGCAAGACGAAGGAAATTGGCCCGCGCTCGGATGTCTATTCCCTGGGAGCAGTGTTGTATTGCGCGCTCACGGCCCGGCCGCCGTTTCAAGCGGCCAGCACGTTCGATACGTTGCTGCAAGTCCTCGATCGCGAGCCGGTGCCAGCGCGTTCGTTGAACTCGGCGGTGCCGCGCGATCTCGAAACGATCTGCCTGAAATGCCTGGAGAAAGATCCCACCCGGCGCTATGGGTCGGCCCAGGAACTAGCGGACGAACTGCAGCGATTTCTGGATGGTAAGCCGATCAACGCGCGACCAATCACGCGGCGCGAGCGGGTGGCGAAATGGATGCGCCGTCGACCGACGGCGGCGGCGCTCGTCGGCGTTAGCCGCGTCGCGGCCGCGAGCCTCGTGGTGCTCGGCATCGCGCTGGTGGTCAACTCCGGGCGCTTGGCCGACGAAGCCGGCAAACGCGAGATCGCCGAGCGCGAACGGGCCAATCTCATCACAAAGGAGGCGGAGCTACTGAACGCCCAGATCACCGCGGCCCGCAGCCATGTCTACAGCACCGAAATCTCCTTGGCAGGCCTGGCGCTCGATCGGAACGATTCGACCGGCCTGGCGAACTACCTGGACGGACTGCGCCCCAAGGTCGGCGAGACCGATCTGTGTGGTTTCGAATGGCACTACCTCTGGCGCAAGAATAACCCGGAGCGACTATCTCTTGCAAAACTCGGCTTCCTCCCGCCTCCGGACTTCACGCTAGACTACGAACGTGATCGGTTCACCGATCGCCGGCAACTTGCTCTTTCATCAGACGGTAAGTTCCTGGCCACCACCAAAGATGTTTGCGACGCCCTCTCGGGCAAGGTGCTCATCGAATATGACGAAGACCGCGACTGCAAAGTCTTCTTCAGTCCCGACAGCAAAATCCTGTTCGCTAGCTGGACGCTCTTCGACCTGTCCAGGCCATCCACGCTGTCTCCCAAGGAGAGAGGCAAGCGTGAAGGCTTTGCGATCCCGCGAGCGCCCGATGACCGGTTCGTGCCCCTCGGCTTTGTCGGCAAGCAGAACGCGCTTGTCGTCATGGCGGCGTGGGAACCAGCGGCGTTCGATTGTACGAGGTGGCTACGGGCAAGGAACTCGCCCTGTTGCGCCAGCACTGGCTGGCCGTCTTTTCGCCCGACAGCAAGGTGCTGGTCACCGTCGGCAGCGGGCCGGATAACCAGGGCGACAAGGTCACCCTCTGGGATGTGGCCACCGCCAACGAACTCGGCACGCTGAGCAATCCCGAAAAGCTCTGGTGCGGTTACCCGGTCTTCTCTCCCGACGGCAAGACGCTGGCCACGATGACCATGGGAGAATGGAATCGACAGCCCTATCGCGACGGCAAGCGGGTTACGGACGGAACGGATATACAAATGAAACGATCGGATCAGTCGAGTTCCGGGATGGGCGGTGCTAGCGGAGTTGGCCTGCTTTCGATGAATCCCGTTTATGAGGTTCACGTTTGGGACGTGGCCACGCGGCAGAAGCGGAAACGATTCGTCGTGTCATGGCAAGGGATAGGGCGAGGGGCCGTCGACATGTGCTTCGGCGGCGACGGCCGAAGCGTCTACACGCTCAGCACAGTGGATCCGAACATCATAAGCGTTCGGCCCGTCAACTACGTGCAAGCCTGGGAAGTGGCCACGGGGGCGGCACAGGGCAGCATCGGCGATCATGGAACTCGCTTCCATGCTCTTGCCTTTACCTCGGACGGCCATCTTCTCGCCGCGACGGATCAGCAGCTCAATCTACGTCGACCTGATCTGTACGACGGCCTCTACAAGGTGCGCATCTGGGACATGACTCGCCAGCAGGAGATCGCCGCACCGCAGGTCTTCACGGCGATCCAGCTCCCGTTGAATCTCGATCCCAAGTCACTGAGCGTGGCGTCGAACACGCCGCCGGGTCCTGACGCCTGGAGCAACGAATTCACCTTCGGTAGCCGCGGCCTGCACGAATCAAGCGCGGATGGCAAAGTGCAGGCGGTGTGGAGCAGCAGAGGAATCGAACTCATTAACCTGGTCACCGGCAATGTCCTGCATGTGCTCAAAGGCAACGAGATCGTTACTCGCATGGCGTTTTCGCCGGACGGCAAGACGCTGGCGGTCGGTCAGCATTCGGGTAAGATCCAGCTCTGGAACGTCGCCGCCGGCCGGCTCATGCTGACCTTGCCGGGACACGCCGGCTCCGTGAACGGCCTGGCCTTCCGCGCCGACGGCCGGGTGTTGGCGTCGTGCAGCGACAACGAGATTCGCCTGTGGCACGCAGCGACGGATGAAGAAGTTGCCCGGCGGAAGCCGTAATCTGAGGCAGTGCAATGGCCACGTCCGGGGGCACCGTTCCCTCGAATGGTTGCTTGCAGTATCACATAACGATACTATCAGAGGGATGGACAAGAAGCACGCACCCACCTTGCAGGCGGTCTTGGCGGAACCCGTCCACGCCCACGTCAACTGGGCCGACGTCGAGGCCATGCTCGGTGTCCACGGGGCCGAAATCTCGGCCGGCGAGGGTTCGCTCGTACGGCTTGCCCTGAACGGTGAACGGGCGGTCTTTCTCCGCATTCACAGAAAGAGACCGACAAAGGATCCTTTGCAGAACGCCGTCGCCGCGAATGGAAAAGCTCACCATGCCCGATAGCATCATCGACCTGCGCAGCGATACCGTGACCCGACCAACGCCCGGCATGCGCGCCGCCATCGCGGCGGCCGAGGTCGGCGACGACGTCTTTCACGAGGACCCCACCGTCCTCCGTCTTCAGGAGCGGGTCGCCGCACTGCTCGGCAAGGAGGCCGCCCTGTTCGTGCCGTCGGGCACCATGTCGAACCAGATTTGCATCAAGGGCCACACCCAGCCCGGCGACGAGATGCTCTGCGAGACGAACTGCCACGTCTACAACTACGAGGCCGGCGGTCCCGCCGTGCTTAGCGGCGTCACCTGCCGCACCATCCCGGGCGAGTACGGCATCCTCGACGTGTCCCAGCTCGAGGACAAGGTCCGGCCCGTCAACGAACATCTCGTGCGGACGCGCCTCGTCTGTCTGGAGAACACCCATAACCGCGGCGGCGGGCGGATCTTTCCGCTCGAGAAGATCCAGGCCATCAGCCAGTGGGCGCGGCAGCACAACCTCATCATGCACCTCGACGGCGCCCGCCTGTGGAACGCCATCATCGCCACGGGCATTCCCGCAACGGCATGGGGCCGGCACTTCGACACTGTCTCGGTCTGTTTCAGCAAGGGCCTCGGCGCGCCCATCGGCTCGGCCCTGGTCGGGCCGCGCGACTTCATTGCCCGGGGGCGCCACATCCGCAAACTGTTCGGCGGCGGCATGCGTCAGGCGGGTATCGCGGCGGCCGGTGCGCTGTACGCTCTGGAGCACCACGTCGAGCGCCTTGCCGAGGACCATCGGAACGCTCGTGTGATCGCCCAGGCCGTCGGCGACACGCCGGGCCTGCGTCTGCAACCGCCGGAGGTAGAGACAAACCTGATCTGGATAAGCGTCGATGCGGAACTGGGCACTGCGAAGGAAGTGGCCGCGGCGCTGAAACCGCATGGCGTTCTCATTCACACTCCGGGCCCGCAGATGCTCCGGGCCTGCACCCATCTCGACGTGTCCGCCGCCCAGGCCGAACGCGCTGCTGATACTATCCGCAAGGCGGTGCAGCGGCTCGTGCCGGCGCGCTAACCCGCAGGCCGGAATCTGGGCAACGCGTCCCGATCGTAACGATCTTTCGGAATCAAGGGCACACCATTTGCTTCCACTTCCCCCCGGCGCCCCTTGTCGGAATTGGATTTCGCTCTAAAAAGGTTAATGAGTTGCTGAGGAAGGCTCCGACCTCGTCTGCCACCGTGCCCCAAGGTCAGACGGCTCTTCAGGATGGTGCGTTTCCTCGCTGCGGGTTATGGCCCCGTATTGCCGAGTGCGACTCATCAGGTCTTCTTTAGTCGTCTATGTCCAGGTACGCTGCCTCCGACTGCCGACGGGAAGGATATTGCCCACCGCTCCCCGCAGCCGGATAGATCTCTAAGCCCCGAGTATGGACAACAACGAGGATGTGAGATGGACATTCAGAAAGTGCTTGCGCTGCGCGGCCCCAACATCTGGGCTAGCTTCCCCGTCCTCGAAGCCTGGGTAGATCTGGGACCCCTGAAGGATTCTCCTTCCGACGAATTGCCCGGCTTCAACGAGCGCCTCATGACCTGGCTACCGACACTGGTCGAGCACCGCTGCAGCATCGGCACGCGCGGCGGCTTCTTCGAGCGCCTGCGGCGCGGCACCTACCAGGCCCATATTCTGGAACATGTCGGCCTGGAACTGCAGACGCTCGCCGGCACCGACGTCGGCTATGGCCGTACCCGCGAGACGTCCGAAGAGGGCGTCTACAAGGTGGCCCTGGAGTACGACAACGAGGAACTCGGCCGCGCCGCCCTGGATGCCGCCCGCTCTCTGTGCTTGGCCGCCGTCCACGACCTGCCGTTCGACGTGGATGGCGAGCTGCGCAAACTGCGCGAACTCTACCAGCGTGTCCGGCTCCGGCCGGGGCTGGCCGCCCTCTTCGCGGCGGCTCGCAAACAGCAGGTGCCCCTCCGAGCCCTGAATGACGAAGGCCTCCTGCAACTGGGACACGGCGCCCGTCAGCGCCGCCTGTGGCATGCACAGACCGACCGCACCGGCGCCCTGGCCGAGTCGATTGCCGGTGACTGGGACCTGGCCTGCGACCTACTCCGGGCTGCCGGGGTGCCTGTCGCCGATCCCGCTAACGCACCGGCCGGCGCCCGCTGGCGTCTCCTCGTCATCGGCGACCGCGTGGCGGCGGCCGTGCAGCGCGACACGGGCGCCAACGCAACCGAGGCCGTCCATCCTGAAGTCGCCGCCCGCGTGGTCGAGGCTGCACGGATGATCGGTCTCGAAGTGGCCGGCGTCGATGTCATCGCCGCGGACATTGGCCTGCCGTTGGAAGAGCAAGGCGGCGCTGTCGTGAGCGTGGACGCCCGTCCCAACCTGGACCTGCATTCCGATCCCGCCCCTGCCGCAACGGCGCTCATCGCTCATCTGTACCCGGAAGGGCAAACTGGCCGTATTCCCCTGGTCGCCGTTACAGGGGTCAACGGCAAAACGACGACCGTACGTCTGCTGGGGCATCTCATCGCGCGGACGCACCGTTGCGTTGGCATGACCTGCACCGAAGGCATCTACGTTGGCAATCGGCGCATCGAGTCGGGCGATTGCAGCGGTCCGCGCAGCGCCCGCACGCTGTTGCAACATCGCCAGGTCGAGGCGGCGGTGCTGGAGACGGCGCGCGGCGGCATCCTCCGCGAGGGCCTCGGCTTCGACCGTTGCGACGTGGCCGTCGTCACCAACATCGGCGAGGGCGACCACCTCGGCCTCGCCGACGTCGATACGCCCGAGCAGCTGGCCCGCGTCAAGGGCACGGTCGTCGAGGCGGTCACTCCTGAAGGCGCCGCCGTGCTGCGCGCGGACGATCCGCTCGTCGCGGAAATGGCGCCGCGCTGCCCCGGCTCGGTCGTCTGGTTCGCGCGGGACGGCAACCACCCGATCATCGTCGAGCACTGCGCCAACGGCGGACGTGCGGCCTACGTGCGCGATGGGGAGATCATCCTGGCCGAGGGCGAACAGAAGATCCCGCTGGTGGCGCTGGAGTGCGTGCCGCTGACGCACGGCGGCCGCATCGGCTTTCAGGTGCTCAATGTCCTGGCCGCCGCCGCCGCCGCCTGGTCCCTGGGCATTCCCTGCGAGGCGATCCGCGTGGGTCTGGAGACCTTTGTCCCCGATCTGGAGAAATCCCCCGGCCGTTTTAACTTGCTGGAGGTGCATGGCGCCGTCGTCATCCTCGACTACGGTCACAACGCCTCCTCGCTGGCGTCGCTGCTCGAAACGCTGGACGAATTCCCGCAGCGACGGCGCTGGGTGATCTACTCGGCCGCCGGCGACCGGCGCAATGAAGACTTGATCCACCAGGGCGAACTGCTCGGCGACTCGTTCGACCGGGTTATCCTGTTCGAGGACCACTACACGCGCGGCCGCAAGCCGGGCGAGATCATGGCGCTGTTCCGCCAGGGGATGGCGCTCGGCGGCCGGGTGGAGGAGGTGCAGGAGATCTATGGCGCCCTCCAGGCGATGGAGACCGCGTTGCGACAGGTGCGGCCGGGCGACCTGCTGCTGATCCAGGCGGACGAGATCGACGAGTCGGTGCAGTTCATGAAGCGTTACCTGGCATCCGGCGTCGCAGGCCGCGAGATCGACTTCGACGAGGCGCTGGCCCTGATGCCGGTCGAGCAGAATGCTCTCGTGTAGCCGCGACGCGCAGCGGAACGCGGCGTTCGTGCATCGCTGCGCGCCGCGCCTGCACGAAGAGCGAGTTGCCTCGGATGGGAGAGATCGGGCATGGAGTTTTCGCGCATCTGGGTGCTGCGCGGTCCCAATATCTGGGCGCGCGTGCCCGTGCTGGAAGTGGAACTGAAACTCGGTCCCCTGCACGACCTGCCCGCCGACCGACTCCGTCTGCTCGACGAACGCCTCACCGCCTGGCTCCCTTCCCTGCAACCGCGCCGCCCCCTCGATAGCCTGCCCCATGCCGTGCGGCACGTCGCTCTCGAACTGCAGATTCTGGCTGGCAGTCCCGTGACCTTCGGCCTCGTCCATCCCGGTGTCCGGCCCGGCTGCCACCGCGTCCTCGTCGAGTTCGAGGAGGAGGCTGTTGCTCGAGCCTGTCTGGAGACTGCGCGGTCCCTGTGTCTCGCGGCGCTGTCCGGCGAAGCCTGCGACCTCCCGAGCAAACTGCGCGAGCTGCGCGACCTCGCCCATGACGTTTGCCTGGGTCCGAGCACCGGCGCCATCGTCCGTGCCTCCCGGCAGCGCGGCATCCCCCTCCGCCGTCTCAATACCGGCAGTCTCGTCCAGCTCGGCCACGGCGCCCGTCAGCGGCGCATCTGCACCGCCGAAACCGATCACACCAGCGTCATCGCCGAGGCCATCGCGCAGGACAAGCAGCTGACCCGCGCCCTGCTGCAGGCGGCCGGCGTGCCGGTGCCCGAAGGCCGGCCGGTCGCCGACGCCGCCGACGCCTGGGCCGCTGCCGAGGAGCTGGGACCGCCGGTCGTCGTCAAGCCGCAGTTCGGCAACCACGGCCGCGGCGTCGCCACCAACCTCACGACGCGCGACCAGGTCCTCCACGCCTATGCCGCTGCCCGCGCGGAGAGCGAGCACATCATCGTCGAGCGCTACGCGCCGGGCGCCGATCATCGCCTGCTCGTCATCGGCGATCGCCTGGTGGCGGCGGCGCGGCGGGAGCCGGCCCATGTTATCGGCGACGGCCGCTCGACCATCGAAGAGCTGGTCGCTGAGGTGAACCGCGATCCGCGCCGCAGCGATGGACACGCCACGGCGCTCAGCTGGATCAAGCTCGACGCCGTCAGCCTGGGCGTCCTCGCCGAACAGGGTTACGCGCCGGAATCCGTGCCGCCGGCCGATCGGCGCGTACTGATTCGCCGCAACGGCAACCTCAGTACGGGTGGCACGGCCATCGACGTGACCGATCGGGTCCATCCCGAGGTTGCGGCCCGCGCTGTTGATGCCGCGCGCGCCGTCGGCCTGGACGTAGCCGGCGTGGACGTCGTCGCCCTGGACCTGAGCCGGCCGCTCGAGTCCCAGCGGGCCGCCGTCGTCGAGGTCAACGCCGGACCGGGCCTGCGCATGCACCTGGAGCCGTCGTCCGGCAAGTCGCGGCCGGTCGGCGAGGCCATCGTCAATATGCTCTTTCCGGAGGGGGAAACGGGGCGTATCCCCATCGTCGCCGTCACCGGGGTCAACGGCAAGACGACGACGACCCGGTTGATCGCTCATCTGCTGCGGAAGCCCGGGCACGTCATCGGCATGACCTGCACGGATGGCCTGTATCTCGACGGCCGGCGCATCGAAAGCCGCGATTGCAGTGGACCGCGCAGCGCCCGGACGGTGTTGCTCAATCCGAGCGTCCAGACAGCAGTGCTGGAGACAGCCCGCGGCGGCATCCTCCGCGAGGGCCTGGGCTTCGACATGTGCGACGTTGCCGTGGTGACGAACATCGGGGGGGGCGATCACCTCAGCCTGCGCGGCATCGAGACGCTGGAGGACCTGGCGGGGGTCAAGCGCACCGTGGTCCAGGCGGTGGCGCCGTCGGGCGCCGCCGTGCTGAACGCGGCCGATCCTCTTGTCGCCGCCATGGCGGAACACTGCGCCGGCTCCGTGACGTTTTTCGCGCGGCATGCGGAGCAGCCAGTCCTGGCCACCCACCGCGCCGCCGCCGGCCGGGCCGTCTTCGTTCGGAACGGCATGGTCGTGCTGGCCGCGGGAGAACGGGAAGAGGACCTGGTCGCGCTGGACCTGGTGCCGCTGACTCACAAGGGCAGAATCGCTTTCCAGGTCGAAAATGTCCTCGCTGCCGTGGCGGCGACCTGGGCGCTGGGGGTGCCGCACGAACAGGTCCGTGCCGGACTGGCTTCCTTTGCCGGTGGACCGCGCGAAGTGCCGGGGCGTTTCAATGTGTTCTCGGCTGGCGACGCGACGGTGATCGTCGATTATGCGCACAACCCGTCGGCGCTGGTCGCCTTGGTCGAGGCGCTGGACCACTTCCCGCACCAGCGGCGCACGCTGATCTTCAGCGGCGGTAATCGCCGCGACACCGACATCCTCTGCATGGGGGAAATCGCCGGCGACGGCTTCGATCGCGTCATCCTGACCGAGGACCACGGCCACAACGACCGCGGCGATGGCGAGCTGGCGACGCTGCTGCGGCGCGGACTGACCCAGGGAAGGCGGGTGTCGGAGACGATGGCCGCGCCAGAAGAGCGTGTCGCCATCGAGGAGGCGCTGGCAGCGCTGCAGCCCGGCGACTTGGTGGTGATCGGCGTCGAGGCGATCGAGGAGGTGCTGGCGGTTGTCCAGGACCGTTTGCGGCTTGGCGACCCATCCATCCCGGTATTTCTACTGTAACCGTTGCCTCCAAGATGGTATAGTACCACTG
>JRHI01002316.1_pt1 | contig 13287 bp, 17 predicted proteins | sample 215371 | NCBI WGS metagenome assembly JRHI01 (sample SAMN02929681, study PRJNA255918) | sediment metagenome | biome: cave system; feature: Ice Cave; material: Sediment; isolation source: sediment from deep within a dark volcanic ice cave with no known source of... ...
CTGAAATTCAAATGCGCCGCCGGCCTCGAAGTCGATCAGCAGCAAATCACCGTATCCGCAAGAGCGACTGATACGGTCGGCGGCGTTCCCTTTCTCCAAGCCTTGCGGAACGGCGCGTTCGACAGCTGCGAGATCCAGCGCGAACGGGCGTTTCTGAATTCCTGGTCGCCCGCCGATGCCGCCAGCCCGGTCGGCAGCGTGATCCTCTTCAAGGGCCGGATCGGCACGATCGACAGTATCGGACGCACATCGGCGCAGATCACCGTCAATTCGGATTTGGTGCTGCTCGATCTGCAAATGCCGCGGAATGTCTATTCGCCGGCCTGCCAGCATGTGCTCTACGATTCCGGGTGCACGCTCGTCAAAAGCGCATTTGGAACGGCGGGAACCGTTGCCGCCGGTTCGACGGCCACGGTCATCAACTGGTCCGGCGCCTCGCGGATCTACCATCAGGGCTCGCTCACCTTCTCGTCGGGGGTGAATGCCGGGGCGAGCGCCTCCGTCAAAAGCGCGGTCGCCGGGGTGTCGTTGAGCCTCATCTATCCGCTCCAGAGCGCGCCGGCGGCGGGCGACTCCTTCACCGTCTATCAGGGCTGCGACCACAGCCAGTTCACCTGCGCGAACAAATTCAACAATCTCGTCAATTTCCGGGGATTTCCCTATGTGCCGCAACCGACTTACGCGGTTTGAATGGACATGCGCATGAATGAACCTCCGCCCTCGATCGGATCGCAAATGGACGCGCTGGCCGCTCACCTCAGCGAGAGGAACGCCCGCGTCGCGGCAGACATCTCGCACGCCAACGCGAAGATCGAGAAGCTTGAAGCGCGTCTGAAGGGCACGATCGCGCTCGCAATTATATTTGGACCAATTTCCGGCGTCCTTTTTTCGCGCGCGGCAAAACTCCTATGGTAGCAAGGCGAAAGGGCGGCATGCAGGACGGGATGCTTGCCTATTATCTCTCGCAGGCGAGGATGGCCGATGCGAATGTCGAGGCGACGATCGAGAGGGAGCCGTTCGATTTTCGGGATCTGATGCGGCATGAAAGGCCTCTGGCGGGCAAATCCGCCAAAGGCCTCAAGTCAATCCGGCGGCGAATGGGTTCCTCGCCAGATTTTTAATCGTGCGTCGTGACGGTGACGGTGCCGCCCGCGAAGCGACCGTGGTGTGCGCGTCCTTGATGAACCCGGACAGACGCCGGATCAGGCCGCCGCGAGGAGCCATTCGGCTTTCGAGACATGACGCGCGGCGCGAAGAAACAGAAAGATCATGTATGAGTTTCGAGGGCGTCCAACGCCGGGCGATCGTTCGTGAGGCGCGCTCTTGGGTTCGCACGCCCTATCACCCGCAAGGCGACATCAAGGACGCCGGCGTCGATTGCGGGATGCTCCTCGTCCGGGTCTTTGTCGATACCGGTCTCTGCGCACCGTTCGATCCGCGCCCCTATGCCGATGATTGGTATTTGCACCGGAGCGAGGAGCGCTATCTTGGCTTCATCTTCGACCGGACAAAGGAAGTGGCCGCACCGCTGCCCGGCGACGTGATGGTGTTCCGCTACGGCCGCTGCTACGCGCACGGGGGCATCGTGACGGAGGCGAGCCCGCTGACCATCGTGCATGCGTTCCAGCCGGCGCGCGTCGTCCTCGAAGAGGAAGTGGCGCGCAGTCCGGCTCTTTGCGCCGTGGCGAGGCATCCGAAATTTTTCAGCCTATGGGCCAAAGAGAAGACGGTTGAATGACGGACAATCTGGTCAGGATGTTGCTCGACGCAGGCGGTCTCTGTTTCGGGATCGCGGCGCTGATCGATTTATTCAGAGAGTGGTGAGGTTAAATGGGCTTCCTTCATCAAGGCGGCCAATCGCCCGCCTATGTCCCAAAGTATACCGGGCTGCAGATTCAAACGTCGAGCAACTCGGTTCCGATCGCGATCGTCTATGGGACAAACAGGCTCGCCCCGAACGCGATTTGGACCGGCGGATTTTACTCGGTCGCGCAAACCCAAAAGCAGGGCGGCAAGGGAGGCGGCCAATCTTCCGTCACGGGCTACACCTATTACACCTCTTTCATTTTGGCGGTCTGCGAAGGCCCGGTCCATTATTATCAGGATACTATAGTCGGGCAAAGCTTCTATTTCGGCCTGCAGGGAGCGGGATTGGCGCAAGCTACCTTCGGGACGACGCCGCAGACCCCGTGGGGCTTTCTTTCCGCCAATTTCCCGGCGCAGGCGCTCGGCTACAACGGCCTCGCCTATGTCGGAGCCAACAATTATAATCTAGGGTCGAGCCCGAATCTCCCGCAGTTTTCCTTCGTCATGGAGGGGATCGGCAGCATTTGGTACGGCAACGTCGTCAATTCCTACGACTCCGACCCCGCGCTGATCATCCAGGACTTTCTCACCAACGCCCAGTACGGCGTGCTGTTTCCAGCGGCAAGCCTCGATGCGACGACGCTTCTCGGCGCGTCGGGGGATTCTTCTTACCAGACCTATTGCCGGGCCTCAGGCTTGGCGCTGAGCCCGGTGCTGACCAATCAAGAGGCGGCGAATTCGATCATCGCCCGCTGGCTGCAGCTCACCAACACGGCCGCCGTGTGGTCCGGCGGCAAGCTGAAATTCATCCCTTACGGGGACACGGCCGTCACCGGGGCGACGAACATTGGACCGGTCACCTTCAACCCGAACGTGGCGCCGATCTATAATCTCGCCGACGACGATTTTATCCACGAGGACGGCAAGGACCCATTGGAAGTCATTCGCTCCGATCCTTACGCCTCCTACAATTGGCAGCGGCTGCAAATTAACTCGAGGGATTATGGGGTCAATTACGCCGCGGTTCCGGTCGAGGCCTTCGATCAGAACGCGATCGAGCTTTACGGGCTGCGGCGGGCGCCCGACATCACCGCGTCCGAGATTTGCAGCCCATACGTCGGTCAAAAATCCGTCCAGCTGATCCTTCAGCGCGGCCTCTATATCCGCAACACCTACAATTTCAAGCTTTCCTTCGAATATTGCCTGCTCGAGCCGATGGACCTCGTGACCGTCACCGATGCCGCGCTCGGCCTTGCCAACGCGGCGGTGAGAATTACTTCGATCGAGGAGGACGATGCCGGCCTTCTTAGCGTCACGGCCGAGGAATTCCCAGGCGGAATAGCCACCGCCGTTCAATATCCCGTGCAGGGCAACCAGCAGAATTCGACGAACCAGGCGGTGGTGCCCGCGCGGGTCAATCCGCCGGTCATTTACGAGCCACCGGCGGCCTTGACCGGCGGCGTGGCGCAGGTCTGGGCGGCGGTGTCCGGCGGCATTGCTCCGGCCTACTTGTTCGCCGAGACCAGCGCCAACGGCGTCCATTCGACGAATCAAGCCGCCATAAGCCCGCAAGCAAGCGGGATCACCGTCTCTTTTTCCGTCTATGCGCAATCCGCCGCGCGCAGCGCGGTCCGCCTCAACGGATTTAACGGCTCGGCCACGATCGGCTGCGATTTCGACATCTCGGCCGGAACGGCCGGGACGCCGGATGCGGGCATTGCCGTCGCGGCGATCGTTAACGCGGGCGGCGGGACATCCGCGGCGGTCACTATCACGATCGCCTCGCCTGGCGCGGTGACATGGCCGGGGAATGGCCTCGTCAGCGGCCAAGCGGTCTACTTCACCACCACCGGCGCTCTGCCCATCGGCCTGACGCCGAAAACGATTTATTACGCGCTCCCGCTTACCGGGGACACCTTCAACGTCTCCGCGGCGCCCGGCGGCGCGGCCATCAACACCTCGGGGCCGCAGTCCGGGGTTCAGACGGGCGTTGCCGACATTTGGTTTCAGATCTCGATCACCTTCGCCATGGCGGCGCTCGCCGCGCCGGTCACGACGATCATCATCGAAAACCCTTACCTGACGCAGAGCTATGCCGGAACGGCCGGGGCCGGGGTTCTCGTTTGGGGCGCCGAATACTCCTGGAACAACCCGGCCGCCGAAACAAGCCAGGCGCCGACTTTCCTTCCGGCATTTTCGGCGGTCACGAATGCGACGCTTGCAACCAGCGGCGCCGCGACACCGGAAGGCGTGCCGGGCGTCGCCGATCCGAGTTGGGGCGGCGCCTTCGTTTGGATTTCGACGGATAATGCCACCTATGGCCAGATCGGGACGGTTTCGGCGCCGTCGCGGCAGGGCGTATTGACGGCCTCGATGCTCGCCACGGATACAAGCCTCTCGGCGACCCTTGAGGAAAGCGGCGGCCAGCTGTTAAGCGGCACCGCCTCCGACGCGCAAAACGGGATCACCCTCTGCCTCGTGGACAAGGAGCTGCTGGCGTACCAAACGGCAACCCTTCTCGCCGCGCCGCCGCCGAATTCGTACCATCTGACCGGGCTCGTGCGGGGCTTTTACGGGACCGCCGCTGCCGCCCATTCCAACGGCGCGCCGTTCACCCGCGTCGACAGCGCGGTCTTCCAATACAACCTGCCCGCGACCTTCGTCGGGGTTCCGCTTTATCTGAAATTCCAGAGCTTCAACATCTTCGGCCAAGCGGTCGAGGATTTGTCCGAATGCGCGGTCTATACCTATACGCCAAGCGGGTCGGGGCAGCTTCCAGGACCTGTGACGCAGGCCCTTATTGCCGGCACAAGCCTCGATTTCGGCCTGGTGACCGCCGCCGTCTCGGAGACGGATCAATGGGGGATCGTCACTGACGGCTTCCTTCTCGCGCAGGCGGATCTCGGCGCCGGTATTCCATAGGAAAGGCGATGAAAGCGGATTATTGGCCGGAAGAAATCAAAGCGCTCATAGAGGCGATGTCACAAGTCTTGAGCGACATGGGCAAGGATGAGTTCTCCGTTTGTGGCGCCGCGACGGCTCAGGCCAGGATCGCCTATGAGCCCTTCGCCGATCCGGACGAAATCGAACACATCATGCCTCTCGAAGAAGCCCAAAAAATTATTGAGGAGCTTTCATAATGTCGGTTCAGGTTCAACTCCGGCGCGACACTCTCGCCAACGTCCTCGCTAATCATGGCGCGCAAGGCGAGGTTTTTGTCAGCACCGACACGCATGAGATTTTCGTCCAGGACAATGCCACCAATGGTGGCTTCAAGGCGGGGGTTGCATTCGCCAGGGACGCGTCGAATGTCCCGCATGGCGGCAACATCGCGTTCGGTTGCCAAGAGGAGCTTCTGACCGGGCTCTCCGGCGCGACGAAGGTCTCGACGATCACGTTCCCGAATCCATGTTTGGTTCTCGGGTGCTCTCTTCGCGTCGTCACCGCGATCACCGGGGCAACGTCGTTCACGGTTGGCCGCACGGGCGGCTCGGCGGCGGAATTCGGGAACACTATCGGGCTCGCAGCCAATACGACGAATTCCGGTATCCTCGGCAATCCGAACGGCCAATATTCCAGCGTGACGGTGACCCTCACGGCGACCGGAGGCAATTTCACCGCGGGCGCCGTGCGAATCCAACTCAACTATATCTTGCTGAACCCGCCGACTTCATAGCGCCGTGCGCGCTTTCGTGGTGATCTAGCGATGACAATTTTTAGCATGATGCCCCCAAGCAATGGAGCTCTGAACTCCGTTTCATTCGATGGCCGCACCTATTCGAGCGCTCCTGGGGTTCCAATCCCAGTGCCTGACTTCGATGCGGCGGTCTTACAAGCAAATGGGTGGATAACCCTGCCACCGCAGCCGTTTATCAATTCGACCACTGTGACCGCCACGAGCGGGGTAAATACCACCTACTATGACCAGGGAATCATTAACCCTGCAACAACTTCCACCGCGGTTGTGCCCGTTATCCAAGGAGAGGCGGTTTACCCATCAGGCGCTCCGGCGATCGTCAGCCCGGGCCACATTATCGGAGTACTCGGCCACATCACCAATGCTAACGCCGGGACGATCCCCTTGGCAATTGGAGTCGAGGGGAAGGTCGACAACACCAGCACGGGCACGATTACAACCGCTGTTTGCAATGACAGTAATCTTGGCTCGAATAGCGGCGCCATCACCACTTTATTTTTTAACTATGCCGACCTGGGCACAAATGCTGGAACAATCGGCTTTTCCGCTGGCCTCGTCATACAGGTGGACTAAAATTCTGGGAGCATAGGATCGCTCGCCGGAGTTTATGTTCCGACCCTTAATTCACCTGGCAACATCACGACCTTGTATGGGTTGTATTTCGCGAATAACCCCGGCTCTGGGATCGGCACAAAGCATTGCATCCTATGCCTGGATGCTGGCGCCGACATCAACACGGTTGGGCCGATCATAACAACCGGGAAGACGACTACCGCGACATTTCAGCTCGACACAGGAACCAAGAAGGCGACTGCCGTAGGTGGTGCCGCGACTCTGAACAAGGCATCCGGCAAGATCACCTCCGAGGCGCTTACCACCGCCGCCGGTGCATCCTATACACTGACTCTTACGAACTCGGCCATAGCGGCGGCCGACACGGTTTTTGTCTCAGTCGCGAATGGCACGAATAGCGCAGGTCTTCCAGTTGCCGGTATGGTGACTCCCGGTGCCGGCCTGGTGACGATCGTCGTGAATAACATGCACGCCTCCGCCGCATTGAACGGAACCCTGGTGATCTCATATGCCAGCATGAAAGCCTAATCCTGCTGCCATTGCTTTGAGCTTTGGCCGCATTAACGCACTTACCTTGACTAACGAGCCCCGCCATCCTTCGACTAGCTCAGGAGGCGGGATTTTTTTTGGGAAGTTGCCATATGGCAATGATTCAACACAAGGAAATCACAATGGACACCCCTATTGACTCCACGAGTGCCCACACAAGCATCGTTACGGCGGCCGGTATCCCCGTCAACACCGCAATCCCCGCGGTCTCCGGAACCGCGCAGGCCGGTCAAACCCTCACAGCCTCGACCGGCAAATGGACAAATAGCCCAACTTCCTATGCCTATCAATGGTGGGACTACACCAAGAACAAGCCGATTACCGGCGCGACGGCTCCCACCCACGTGTTTCAGGCTTTGCGGGTTGGCTCCCAGGTGACGTGCCAGGTGACGGCGGCAAATTCTTCGGGAACTAGCGCGGCGGCGGTGAGCGCCCCAACCGCGAAGATCGCCGCGGCCGGCGCTTGTCCCTATTCGGGCTCTGGCTGGGCCGATGGATGCCCTGGGGCGCCAAGCGGAGCCCCGCAACAGCCAACCCTCCTTAACGGCTACGGCCCCCACCGCCCGCCATGGAACGTCGCCGGTGTCGATTACCATGTCGGCGTTCCGGACGGCGCGGTTCTTACCGATTGGCGAACCCTGAGCGATTCGAACCTGAGCGTAAATACATCGAACGGCCTCATCGCGTTTAACGGGGATTATGCTTTCAATAATATAGATTTTTCCCTAGGGACGGGCGCGGTTATTTATAATCCAGCGGGAAGCGCGCACAATATCAGTTTCACAAATTGTTTCTTCCAAGTTCAACCGTCTTCACCTCATGCGGCAGCTGGATATGCTATTCTTGACCAGAACCAGGCGAATATAACTCTTACAAATTGCACGATTGACGGCATACACTTAATAGGAGCGCCGTCCCTTATCGCCGTTGCCGGGAGCATAACCGCGAAATATAATTGGTTTAAGAATACGCCGTCTCAGATCGTTCAGCTTAACACTCTTAGCTCTGGAAAGACGGCGGCATTCCAATACAACTTCTATGACAACGCAAATATCGATATGGTTACAGACCCTAATTGCTGCTTCTCTCATATGAACTATTTGCAAGGCGGACAAAACAATGTCAGTATGACTTATAATGTATCGTTCAATACAACATGCCAAAGCAAGCTGTCTGGAGGAGAGGGGTTCCAATTCTATACGAATGGTACAGGTCTTACTCTATTAACTCCAGTGTTCGAAAATAATACTATGATGGCGATTCCGGCCGCTACTTTTACAAGACACTGCGGAACATCCGGGATATGCGGAACAAAGGGAACAACGACATTTGGGCCTGAGACTATCTCGTACATGAACTATGGCACTCAGGGCGGCACTAGCATTTCAGGCGGCGGTCAAAACAATCACAATTACTTCGACCGGAGCGGCGCGTTCGATGCATATTATCCTGGCACCTTCACGGCCGCGCGGGGCTGGTCGAGCTCCGGCAACATCGACATGAACAGGGGAGCAATAATCACGCCGGTATAAAAGGCACGAACTGCCGAAACGCTAGCCAGCCTTTTGGACAACCTCTACAGCACAGGCGCCGTCTGGGATTTCAATAAAAATCCCCGCGCGGCGCTTGCGCCATTCACCATCGGTGCGGTTCAATGAATGACACGCTTCATGTTGTAACGGCGATCGCGAACCCAATCCGGTGGAAATCGAGGGTTGCGATCGCCCGCGCAGCCATCGTGGATTGGCTTTCCGAGCCGAATGTTCATGTGACGATCGCCGAGGTCGCCCACGGCGCGCGCTCTCACGATCTTGCGGACCTCGGCGAGCATCAGCGCGTCGCCCATGTTCCCTTGCGCGCGACGACTCTTTGCTGGTCGAAGGAAAATTGCCTGAACATCGGGATTTCCCGGCTTCCGCATGACGCAAAATTTATCGGGACCTTCGATGCCGACATTCATTTCCGCAAGCCCGGATGGGCGGCGGAGGTGGTTCATGCCCTCCAGCTCTATCCCGTCGTCCAGCCATGGAAAACGGCCTACGATCTTGGGCCGAACGACGATCATCTGCAAACCCATGTCAGCTTTGCGAGCTGCCACCATCGCGGCAAGCCGGTTGTGCCAAAAGGGCCGAAATTTTGGAAACACAACCATGGATGCTACGATTATCCGCACAGCGGATTCGCCTGGTGTTGGGTCCGCGAAATTCTCGATAAGATCGGCGGTCTTTTCGAACTCGGCGGTATGGGCGCTGGAGATCACCACATGGCTCTCGGGCTCGTTGAGCGCGCCGATTATTCCTTGCCGCCGGCGATCGGCGGAGCATACCGCGATGCCGTCAAGACATGGGAATCCCGCGCGCTTGTCCATGTCAACCGGAAAATTGGATACGTGCCGCAAACGATCGAGCACCAATGGCATGGCGACAAGACACGCCGCGGTTATGTCGATCGCTGGCAAATGTTCCTCAATCATCAGTTCAACCCATACATCGACTTGAAGCGCAACACCTACGGCGTGCTTGAGTTTTCCGGCAATAAGCCTGACCTCGAACGCATGTTCGACAATTATCTCCGGGATCGCGAGGAAGACTCGAATATCATCGGGTGAGGTTCCGTTTTTTCGTATGCTGCCCTGGTCGCCGTCCTTCGACACGTCAGCCCTTCGGCCGCCGCAAGGCGGCTTTTTTATTGGAACACGCCATGACGGCTGAAAATTTCCAAGTCTGTCTTGCCTTTACCTTGAAATACGAGGCCGGGAGGTCGAACGACCCGCGCGATCCTGGCGGCCGGACAATGGAGGGCGTGACGCAGGCGGCTTATGACGCCTATCGCGCGAAAACCGGGCGCGGCCGGCAAGATGTTTTTCTCATTCCGAGACGCGAGCGCGATGAAATCTATCGCACCGAATACTGGAATGCCGTGAACGGCGACCGGCTGCGCGCAGGCGAGGACCTATGCGTCTTCGACTTTGCGGTGAACTCCGGCCCCGCGCGGGCGCTAGAAGTGTGGCGCCGTTGCGGCGCCTCCAAACACTCCTGCGAGGCACTCGTCCGCGATATTTGCGCGCACCGGCTTTCGTTCCTGCACGCCCTGCGCACCTGGAGCTACTTCGGGCCAGGCTGGGGACGGCGCGTGGCGGCGTGCGAGGCATCGGCGCTGCAAATGGCGGGAGTGCCGCTGAAGGGCGCCCTGGATCGCGCCAGGAGCGGGGAAGCCCGGCATGGCGCCACCGGTGCGGTTGTCGCCGGGGTTGGAGCAGCCGGGGCCGCGATTCTTCTCCACGCACAGAATATCAGCGGTTGGCAAACGGCCGCGTTCGCGATCATGGCTATCCTCGCGGTGTCGCTTTTTGCATTCGCATCCGCGCGGCATGGGCAGCGCGCCGATGCACTTGCATCCGCGATCAAGGATATGGAAGCGCGCGCGAGCGCCCTCAAGGCAGCCCAGGCGGCCGAGATCGCCCAAAAAAACGCCGTCCGCCAACAGATCGAAAAACAGCTGCAGGAAATCAAGCTGGCGGAAGCCGCGGAAGCCGCGCTTCCAAAGGGACCCGTGCCAACGGCCCCTTCTGCTTGCAATGAGGAGTTCAAGAAATGACCCTGGGAATGCTCGAGCTAATGGCCGATTTCATCCTCATCACGGGCCTGATGGTTGTCGGCGCGTGGCTGGAAAGCATCGGCGGAAAACGCGACTTGATGGACGAGTTTCTGACGCCCCTCCCGCTTGGCCTCGCGGGTGCGATTTTGGCGTTTGCCGGCAGGAGCATGCCATGAAAATTATCGACGCGATCGGCGTTGTTCTCATCGCCGTTGGGCTCTTGATGACGGTTCTGACCTTCCTTGCGGTGCGCGGGCCGGCCGCCGGCGTGCCATCGTTCGCCGTTCATGAAATCGCGCCACGCGGCGCGGGCGGCAATCTTTAAAAAAGGCAAGCATCATGCGCTATTTTGTCATCCCGGCGCTTATCGCCATGATTTACGTTTTTATTGTGCGGCCGAAGATCAGGCAATACCGCGCGGTGAGCGGGATCATCGAAAAGGCCGATGCTGCGGGCGTCTCGATATGGGGAAAAGCTCGCGCGCGGCTAAGCGGCTTCAAAACCGTCATTCTCGGCTCGCTCGCCGCGCTAATGCCGCAGCTGCCGCCGGTCATGGATGAGATCAACGGCTTCACCGGCTGGCATGTGTTCCTCGATTCGGGGGTTGCGGATAAGACCGCCGCCGTTCTGGCCGCTGCGACGGCGGTTACCCATGTCTACGGGCTGGTGTCCGCGGCGAAGATGATTCCGGTCGATCCGCCGCCCGCGCCAAAGGCATGATGGAGGGGTAGATGCTCGCTCTTATCATTCCAATTCTCAACTCGGTCCTCGGCGGCATCGTCAAGCCATTCGTCGCCGCCTGGACGGACTATGAGCGGACGAAGCTCACGGCCGGCGAGGCGGGTTTCGAGGCGGCGGCAAAGGCGGATTCGGCCGTCATGCAGGCCGCTCTCGCGGCGGATGTGCAAATGGCCGCCATGAAGGTGCAGCTTTATGGGACGCGAACTTATCGCATCATCACGCTGATCGCCGGTCTGCCGCCAGCCGTGCATTTCGGGCTCGTGTATATCGACACGATCTTGGCGAGCAAGGCTTTCCTCGGCGCGGCCTATTTCGGCGTCCCGAAATTGCCCGCGCCCTACGACACTTTCGAATGGGCGGTGGTATCGAGCTTTTTTCTTGTCCACGCGGTCAATCTTGGCAAGTCGAACGTCGCGTCTTGGCTTGGCGGAAGAAAATAAAACGACATTAGTTACGCGCCGCACATGCGCGCGCTACGGAGCAGCCTAAATGATTCATACAATGGAAACGCTGAAAGAGCTGCACGAGCAGCGCTTCGCCGCGATGGATAAGGCGACAGTCCTGGCGGCCGAGGAAATCGCGCGGCGTCTTGACGTCTTGAACCACGTTCACGACCTGGCCCGCGAGAAGGAGCGGGACTTCATCACGCGGGAGGCGTTCGAGGCTATTATGCAACGCAATGTTGACGATATTGCGGGGGTCAGACGGGAGATACAGGTCTCAATTAGCGAGGTTACTGGCGCACGCGAAGCGGCGGCCATGGCATTAGCCAATGCGTCAGCGGCACAGGCCAAAACATACGAGTCACGTTTCGGGCGGATTGAAAGCGCCCAAGCAAAGATCATTGGCGGAATGCTGTTCGCGACGACCATCCTGCCGCTCATCACCGGGATAGTGGTCTATATGCTTTCAGGAAAATCCCTCTGATCTTCCGGTGGAGCGCTCTGCAACGCTGATCCGCAAAAAATCAAAGCGCGCTCATTGCACCGGTTGAAGATTTGCGACGCTGGTTGCGGGTTCCTCCGGAAAAGTTTGCTCCCAGCCGCCGCCAAGCGCCTTGTAGAGTTGCACAAGGTTCGTCGATACGTTGGTGGTGCTTTGCGCATGTTGCAGTTCCGCCTGCAACAAGGTGCGTTCAGCGTCGAGGACGGAGATAAAATCCGTAACTCCAGTGTCGTACCGCGTCCGGGAAAGAGCCAGCGCCCGGCGGGAGTGGCCGACCTGATCCTTCAACCGCGCACGGCGCCGCTGCTCGGTGCGGTAAGCAACCAGCGCATTGACAACCTCGTGCCAAGCCTGAAGTACTGTCTTGCGATAGGCAATGGCCGCTTCCTGCTGTTGGATCTCGCGCAGCTGCAAGGTCGATTTGAGGCGGCCGCCGTCGAAGATGGGGACCGACAGGCTCGGCCCCAGCACGTATTGCAGCGAGCTCCCCTTCCAAAGATCTTTTAAATCGAGCGCGTTGAACCCGACGTTGGCATTGCTGGAATTAAACTTCACGCTCGGATAGAAATCGGCCACCGCGACGCCGATATCGGCGGTTGCCGCGTGAAGCTGCGCTTCCGCCGCGCGGATGTCAGGCCGCCGGCGCGCGAGTTCGGAGGCGATCCCGAGCGGCACGCGCGGCGGCACCGGCGGTACGGGTTTTGCCGGCGCGAGTTCGCTCCGCAGAGACTCCGGAGGCTCGTCGAGGAGCAGGCTTAGGGCGTTGATCTCCATCGATTGCTGGTTTTCCAAATCGGGCAGCTGAGCCCGGATAGCTTCCACTTGCGCCGCCGCGTTTTCGACGTCGAGCTGGGTCGTCAGGCCCCTTGCCGCGCGGGTCTTCGTCAGCTGCAAGATGTCGTTGGTGGTCTTGAGATTCTCGTTTGAAATCGCGATCTGGGCCTGTACCCCCCGCAACTGGATGTAATCGCGGGCAAGTTCGGCCAAGGTCGAGACAAGCATGTCACGGCGCTGATTTTCGGCGGCTTCGACCTGCGCACCGGCGGCCTCGATCTGGCGTCTGACGTGGCCCCAGAGGTCGAGCTCCCAAGAGGCGTCGAACCCCGGTTGGTAAATGCTAATCGGCGGCACCACGAATGACGTGCCCGGCGGAGCAAGCTGCTTGCCCAAGCTCACCAGTCCATTCTGGCTGAAGAGTTCGCGCTGATAGGATGCATCGCCGTTGATCCCGGGTAGGGCGGCCGAGGCCACGACGCCGAGTTGCGACCGACTTTCGGCCAATTTGAGGGTGGCCGAATTCACATCGAGATTGGCCGCCGCGACCCGTCCTGCCAACGATGTCAGGATCGGATCGCGGAATGCCGCCCACCATGCGGGAT
>JRHI01002317.1_pt1 | contig 13286 bp, 9 predicted proteins | sample 215371 | NCBI WGS metagenome assembly JRHI01 (sample SAMN02929681, study PRJNA255918) | sediment metagenome | biome: cave system; feature: Ice Cave; material: Sediment; isolation source: sediment from deep within a dark volcanic ice cave with no known source of... ...
ATCCAGTAACCACCCGCCGCTGCCACGAGCAAGACGACCGGACTCGCCAGCGCGGCGGTGGCGGCGAACTCGTCGAGGATTTCGTAGAACTCGTCGAGGATTTCGTCGCCCAGGTTCGCGGCTCCCCGGCCTGAACGGCCCTATCGATATCCCCGCGCCACGACGCGAGCCGCGCACGCAGCTGGCCGTCGATCGTGTCATGGATGCCGTCCCGAATCGCCAGCCAGGTTCCCGCCCCTGTTACCGTAAAGGTGCCGACGAGGATCACGGCGTTCACGATCGCGAGGCGAAGCCGGATGGAGAAAGGCCTCACGGCTCATCTCGCAGGATGTATCCGAATCCACGAACGGTGCGGATGAGCGACGACCGCCCCTCGCTCTCGATCTTCCCGCGCAGCAGACGAATGAACACGTCCACGGTATTCGCCTGCACGTCCTGCTCCAGTCCCCACACCCGTCGATGATGGCGGCTCGGGAACAGGCTCGTCCAGCACGACGCATCAAGAACTCGAGCAGGCGAAGTTCGGTACTCGTAAGATCGAGCGGGTGTCCTGAGCGCGTCGCCTGACGGGTGGTGGGATCCAGCGTCAGATCGCTGACGGACAAGGTCGGGGACGTCGGCCGGACCGCACGCCGCGACAAGGCCCGCAAGCGCGCAAGCATGACTTGGAGCGGAAACGGCTTCGTGAGGTAGTCGTCTGCCCCAGCATCGAGCACTTTGACGATGTCGGCGGCCGCATCGCGCGCGGTCGGCATGAGCATCGGCACCTGCAGGCCGGTGGATCGCAACCGTCGCGCCAGGTCGATGCCGTTGAGCCCCGGGAGCATGACGTCGAGCACAATCACGTCGACGGCACACGTCTCGGCCGCGTGCAGACCTTCGAGGCCGTCACGCGCCAGCGTGACCGTGTGATTGTCTTCTTCGAGGCCTTGGCGCAGCAGGTCGCCCATCGAGACCTCGTCTTCGATCACCAGCACCCACACGTGGTCATGACCTCCCTGCTCTTTCTTCCTCCGTCCGCTGCCGTTTGGCCGCGCCCGGGATCCGGTCGGCAACCTGCCCCGTTCCACCGAACTCGAGGAGGTGGGCGAAGCTGGGGAGAAGGCGCCGACAACAGCTGGAGACCGAAGTGCCCACCCTGACGATCTGCGTGGAGAGCGGCACGCGGCATCAATCCTCATCGACGCGACGCCGTTGCCGACGCCACTCGTTTCCTCGCCACCATCGCCACGCGAGGTCGACCACGAAGATGACAATAATCACCGCGGCAATGAATATGCCGGCGGTCACGCGCCGCCACCATCCGAGTGTCCTCCACGCACGGCAGGAGGAACAGCCCACACATGGTCGCAGTGGACACATCGATACCACCACAGCACGGAGCGCCCGTCGCCAAGGTCGTGGACCGTGATCCCGCCGCAGCGCGGGCAACCCCATGGCGGCGGCGGCCTGTGCGGCGGGTTGGCGGTCGTCCAGATAGCCAAATGGTGATTGGGCCTCGTGGCGATCATCGCAACCGCGACATTCGTTCCAGCAACGATCGCAGTTTTTCGTTGCGGGGGTTCAACGCGAGGCTCCGCTCCAGCGCGTGGCGGGCGCCGGGAACATCACCGAGCTTGTACAGGGCGACGCCGAGGTTCGCCCAGGCGCTCGCATTGATCGGATCGAGCGCCACGGCGGCGCGCGCGGCATCGGCCGCCTCCGCCCAGCGTCCCGCCTGGATGTGTGCGTAGGACAGGTCGGTTTGCGCGCGCGCCTCGTACCGCGGGTCGCGCGGTCCGAGGGTGTTCAGCGACGTGTCGTCGGTCAGATCCGACCGCAGCCGCCGCCGGTCGCCGGCGATCCGCTGACCGCCGGACCAGAGCGTGACGCGCGCACCGGCCAGCACCCGGGTGTCCGAGAAATTCCGGAACGGATCCGTGGAACGGTCCCACTGCTGGCTGACGCGAAGGAAGGGCTCCACGGATTGATCGCGGCGCCAGGCCAGGGTCGCCCCGAGCTCCGTGATCGTATCGCGCCGCAGCACACCGGACAGCCCGACCCGCCGGGCATCGTACTGCAGCCACGCCAGGAGGCCGTCGAGGCGCAGGCTCGTCCCCGACCGGAGGTTCGTTCCCCACGCGCCCGAGACCGAGGGCAGGGTGTAGCTGTACGCCGGATTGTTCGACCGATGCCGCGTCGTGTTCAGCGCGAGACGGCTCCACGTGGCGGCCTCACCATCGAACGTATGCGTCCAAGACCCACCGAGGCCAAGCACAGGGTCCACCTGGCTGGACACCCCCGGCAACAGGGACGAGGTGAGCCCCCGGTACTGCCGCCGCACGGCGAACCCGTCGGCACGCACCACGTCGGTGGATCGCGCTCGCCAGACCAGCCCGGCCGATCCACCCTGCTGGGTGTACGAGGCGAAGCGGAACGGCGAGCCCTCCAGGACATCAGGCTGCTCGGACCGCGACAGATCGTAAGCGCCCCAGACGCTGAGGCGCGGCGCAACGCGGCGCGCGAGGCCGGCCGATGCGTTCACGCCAAGTCCATTCAGCAGGCTGGTGACCGCGTACTGGTCGCGGCGCGCCGTCGAACGCCCGAACAGGGTCGTGCGGGCATTGAGCGGCGCCTGGACATCGACGCTCGGAAAAAGCCGCCAGTGCGAATCGCCGCTCCCCAGCGAGAAGCGGAGCGGGTTCGTGTCGTATTCGTACAGCCCGGTGAAATCAATCTTCCACTGAACCGGCGCCTTCGGCGGCGCCTGCGCGAAACCTGGAGCGGCCGTCAGCACGCATGTGGCCGCGGTCACGATTCGCATCACTCTCAACATCGCATCTCCCCCTTGCATCTCATCTCCCCGTGCGGCGGAAGGCCGCTCCGGACGGCCTCCCGCCTGTGCGCTCAGCAACGAGATGCGCTAGCCTCCCCCTCCTGAACCGGGGATGCCGTTGCCGTTCTCGCCCGTTTCCTGACCTTCGAACTGATGGTCAATGTTCGGACCGGTGTCCCCTGTCGCTTCAGGAGCTTCGACCCCTTCCGAACCTTCAACGCCCTCCGGGGCTTCGACTCCTGCGGCCGTTACCGCCGCCGCCGTCACCGACCCTGACGACGCGACGCTCAACAGCGCCGCGTCGAAGTCGGGATCCGCCGACTGCGCGAATGCCGGACGCCCCATGGCGACGATGCCAAGGAACGCCAAGCCGACGATTGCAACATATTTCATGATGCTCACCTCCCTTCCGTTGTGGATACTCGCGCGCCTGAGGCGCGCGCCGGAGCTCGACAGGTCGTTACCACTGGACGAGCATGTAGCCGCGCAACACGGGCCCGACGCTGTTCGTAAACGTTCCGAACTGCGGTGCCCCGACCACCGAGACGACATCGCGCGGGTTGAAATGGTTCGTCGCGTTGAACAATTGCACGCCAAGATTGAGCGGGAGACGGTCCACGGTCACCGTCTTGTAGGCGATCAGATCGAGCGTGAAGAACGCCGGAAACGACGAGCCGTTTGGCGGGCCGGCGTACCGGCGGCGCGCGTCGACCGTCGAGTACGGGAAGCCCGAGTGCCACTCCGCCGTGGGTGAGATCACCACCTGATGGGGTAGGCTGATCGTGCCCCACGCCAACCAGCGGTTTGGAGCGTCCGCGGCCAGCCGCGCGACGTCGTCGGGTTGGACCAGCGGTGCATCGATGGAGCTGAACACGGTGCCGAAATCGTTCAGATCCCCGCGCGCCGACGACCGGACGTAGCTGACAAACACCTGGTTGTCATGCGACCACGTGCGACGAACGGCGACCTGGAGCTCCCGATAGGTGCTCCTGCCGACGCTGGCCACGGTCAGCGCGCCGGTGGAGGCGGGCACGTCGAGGGTCGGCAGCCGTGACGAGCTTCGCGCGGTCACACCAAGCAGGCCATCGAGCCCCGATGCGAGATGACGTTCGATCTGCAGCGTGGCCGCGACCGCACGCGGCAGCGCCAGCGCACCGACGCTCGGACGCAAGACGACGGCGTCGGTCGGCACGCCGGTCGCCACGTCCACGGCGCGATCGACGCGAGTGGGAAACCCGCCGAATGCGGGGACGGCGAGCGGGATGCTCCCGACGAAGCTGCCCACGCCGGCTTTCACCACGGTGGCCCCGGTCCGATCGATCTCGTAGCGGACCCCAGCGCGGGCCGATGGCGCGGCCGCCCCGCCAAGCGAACTCCAATCCAGGCGCGACCCGGCGTCGACCTGGACACGCGCCGACGGCTGCCACACATCGCGCAGCGCCGCCGCGAACGCGTGGTCGGCTGCGGCGAGTCGCGCGGCTGGTCCGACGTCAACCGTGCGCACCAGACGGGCCGCCGCATCCTCGATGCGAACGGGATTCTCCGCCACCGATCCGTCGAGACCGCGCCATTCGGCAGACGTGACGGCGGTCACGTCGTGGACGCCCCTCCGCGTGACCGCCGCTCGTTCCCAGGTGGCAGAGGCGGCCACCCGGCTCGCCCGGCTGTTCAGCGCGGAGAACGAATTGTTGCGCCAGCCCGCCGGCGCCCAGACCGCCGGACCCTGCCCTCTGGGCGCGAGCGTCGTGTCGTGCGTCAGCGCGCCAACCTTCAGCGTCAGCGTGCTGGCGGGACCGAGGACGTGACGGTCGGTCAGCCCCGCAAAGAGGTCACGGCCCGAAAGATCGGGCGCTGCCTGCTCCGGCCGTAACGGGCTCAGGCCTCGGCGCGACGTACGGCGGGGCGAGAACAGCCCCTCAGCGGTGATGTTGTGACGGGGCGAGACGTCGATGTCCACCCGGCCGAAGAGCGTCGTGGCGATCTCCCCGATGTTGGGGCCGCCGCTCGAGGTCGTCACATCCGGCACGGGAATGCGCTCGAAGTCGTACTCCGCCGAGCCGACATAGCGGAGCGCCTTGCCGCGCCGGCCGCTGACATAGACCCGCGGGAAGATACCCTCGATCCGGCCGAACCCGCGGCTGCTGAAGCGCGGCCGCGGAATGAATCCCTGCAGGCCCGCCTTGAACGTGTCGCCGCCCGTCGTTGTCTCGATCGCCGCCGCAGCTCCGAGGAGCCCGCCGTAGGTCACGGCCATCGGATCGCGCAGCACTTCGACGGCCCGCACGGCTTCGAGCGGCAGATCGAGCGCGCTGGTGCCGGTGGCCGGATCGGTGACGTCGAATCCATCGATCCACAGGGGCGCCTCGTGCGGACGCGCGCCGCCGAGTCGCAGCAGGCCGTCCGGCCCGCGAACGACCGAGGGCAATAGCGGCAGCGTGGTGCGCGCGCGCTGTCGAGCAGCCGGGAGGCGCGCCATCGTGGCAGCCGTGAGGCTGGTGCCGAGCCGAGCGGCCGTCGGCGACGACGACGCGATCGGCAACATTGGCGCGCTCACGTCGACCTGCTCGGAGGCGCCGGCCAGCGGCAGCACGACATGCAGCGTGCCGCCGGCCGCGACCGTCACGGTTTCAAATCCCGACAGCATGACACTCACCGTCAAACCGGCCGACGGTGCGTCGAACGTGAAGCTGCCGTCTGCGCCCGTGGTGACCGTCGTCACGATCGTTGGCCCGTCGCGGACCTCGACGGTCGCGCCTGGGAGCGCGAGGCCGGTCTGATCCACGACCACGCCACGCACCGGGCCGGCCGCCGCCGCGCCGACGTAGCTACAAACGATCAGCACCCCGATCACGTACGCGAGAATGCTCCGACCCTGACCACCCAGCTCGGCGTCGTGAGCCACGGCGGCCGCGTCGAGGTGATGCGTCATTTCACATCCAATCGGCTCGCGGAAGATGTCGCACTCGGCCGCAGTGCGCGCGCCCACTCGAGGCACTCCATGACTTTGTCGCTGACCGCGGCACGCGTGTCGCTGAAGCGGTGGTTCCGTGCCGGCACGATGTCCAGCCGCTTGGGCTGCTCGGCGAGCGCATACAGCACACGAATCGCGCTCAGCGGCACGAACTCGTCTCCAGTGGCATGCAGGAACGCGACGGGGAGCGACCGTATGAGAGCGAGGTACGCGGCGGTGTGGACCGAGGGCTCGTCAACCTCGCGGTGTGTGACCCAGGTCGTCCAGTTCCAGAAGTGCCAGCCGAGCGTGACGGTCTCTGGCGTGCCGAGCCCAATGACGCCACTCAGCCGCTGGCCGACTCGTGCGTCCGCGGCTGCCAGAATCGATAGACCGGCGCCTTCTGCGATGCCGACGAGAAACACGTGCCGTCTGGGACGCCACTGCTCCGCAGCGTCCACCAGGGTGAGAATGTCACCTGGCACGCCGCTGGGATCAAGCGCTCCCGCGCGCCGCGTGGCGGCGGTCAGGTACGCCCGCGTGTCGAACCCCGCGACATCGCAGCCCTGCACTGACAGGCGATCCGCAAGATCGGTGACGAAGCCGGCCCAGCCGAGATCGCCGCTGGCGAGGATCACCGTGGCTTGGCACACGAACGCTTGATGCCCGGCCAGGAAGTGGATCGACGCCGGTCCGGACGAGAGCGTGATCTGGCGTACATCGCGGGATTCCGCGGATGCGGAGGTCCCCGCCCACGCGCAACAGGCCAGAAAGAGCAGAACGACACGCCGGCGTGCTCGAGCGGGGATTGACGGCATACCGGTCACACGGGCAAGGGCGGTGCCGCGCGCCCGGGACGCCAGAAGCGCTGAAACTCGCGGCATTAGTGAGCGGCGGCGCAAAGAAATGCGATCGAGCGCGAAGACTTTTGCACCGCCCTGGAAGGTGTGCGCTCTATGTCGGTGCTGAACTGCGCTCAGAACTGGATCTGCTCGCCGAGCTGTGATCGCTTCACCGTTCGCGTTCTGTCCAACAGCGCGCACGACACAGACGGTCGTCATGGTCACTTCGTAATACGGGATTGTGCGGCGAGAGAGACGAAGGACTGCTGGGAGTCTATCCGACGCTCCAGCTTACGGATCCTGCCAGCCGAATATCACCACGATCAATAAGTCGGCGGATGGGTGGCTCATGGTGAGCACGAGTGATTGCGGCGGTCTACGTCGGCGGCCGGCGTTAACGCGGCCATTCGACAATCTCATAGAGTCGCGTGTCGGTGTCCGCATAGAGCGGCGTGAGATATGGCGCGAATTCGCGGAGGCGTATCGTCGTGGCGGCGTGAGCCTCATCCCCGTACAGGTTCAGATGGAAAAGCGCGTACCGCGGACGCTGCCCGGCCAGGAGTCCGAACGCATCGCGACGTGGAAAGAACCGCAGGGTGAGTGCCGCGATGGTGAAGTCCGGCGGGATGTAATCGCTGTAGCCGTTGATCAAAGGCATCCAATGCGCCGTCGAATTCAACATGTACATTGCGTGGGCAAACCGGTTCGCGCTGTTTTCATAAAAGGGCAGTTCGATGACGGGGCCTGCCGGTAGCGTGCTGAGCAGCGTGTAAGCCGGTAAAACCGGCGGTACCTCAGGAAAATGCAATGGCGTGACGAGCTCGGCCGATGTGACGAGCGCCAGCCCCAGACTGACGAGGACCGGATGTGCGACGCGCGCGAGCGCTTCCCGAACGGCGACGCCGGTCAACACTGCGAGCCCAAGCGCGACGAGGATGCCGAAACGCGCGGGAGCACGCATCAGGGTAAACCCCGGAATGAGTCGATAGAGGAAGGTATATAGGCCCGCTTCGGGTCCAAATGACGCCCAACAGGCGAGTAACGTGAGGGCGCCGTAGAGAATAACGGCCTCCCGCAGTTGCCCCCCTCGTCTCCATCCCACGAGCACCCCCGCGGCCCCCCCGACCATCGCCACGAAGCCGGGAAAGAGTACCTCGTTCCAATGTCCGAGGAAGGGGAGAAGCCATTGATGGCCCACTGCGTTGGAGGCTAGGTATGATTGCCAGTCGGCCGAGTAGCGGACGGCGTCGCTGAGCTCGCGTCGAAAACCGTCGACCCGCTGCAACCGCAGATACAGCGTGACCATAGGTGCCGCCGCCACGGTGGCGAGGACTGCCGCCAATGCCATCGCCTTCCAGTAGCGGAGGTTGGTCCACCATCCTCGAAGGGCCGCGACGGTCAGAGCCCCGAATCCCACCATCAACATCACGAATATCGCGTAGTACCCACAGAACACCGTCTGAACCGCCATCACGAGACCCAACACGCTCGCACGGCCGGCGCGCGGCCGGTCCACAAGCCGATGGAAAGCCAACATGCTGAACGGCAGGCCCGCCGTCATGAGCAGTTGTATGTGAGGCGTGCGGCCGAACACGTAGGGACAAAACCCAAAACAAATCGCTGCGACCACGGCGGCGCGGCGATCGCCAACCAGATAGCGGACCAGGTAATACCCCCCGGCGGCGCTCAATGCCAAGGACAGGAGGAACACGACATTGAGGGCGAAGTAGGGGTTGCGCGTTGCCCAATACGCCGGAATCGCCAATGCACCGGCGCCCAGGTTGGTCTCCGAGTAGGCCAACGTCCCTCGATGCGGATAGTAGATGTTCGCGTCGAGTACGTGCGTGGGGTTCGCAATCAGCGTTCGAGCGACCCATGCGACATTCCAGATCGAGAGATCTCCATCGAAATTGTCGATGCGCCCAACATGCGTCATCTGAAAAGCCAACGGGAACGTCAGCAGAACGGCCAGCAGGGTCACGCCGACGAGCACGGCAAGTAGTTCGCGTGCCCCGCTCGCCCTGTGCGAGTCCAACTCCTTGCCGTCTGCCGTCATTATGGCCGCGGACCTCCCCCTGCGGTGACGCCGGAGAACCGCATCAGCGCGCCGAGGTTTCGGTAGTCAGGGGAGACGCCGTCGGATCCTGGAATCGCCGCCTGGGAGAATCACGATCGCGCGGCACGCCCACGCCAGTTGTCTTTGGAGATGAACTGGATTTGTGATCGAGCGGGATGGACGGCACACCGGTCACTGAGCAAGGGCGGTGCCGCGTGCCGGGGGCGCCGGGAGCGCTGAAACTCGCGGCATGACGGCGCGGCCGCGCAAAAAATGCGATGGAGCGCAAAACTTTTTGCGCCGCTGGGACCGTGTGCGGTCTACCTCGGTGCTGAGCTGCGGTCAGAATTGGATCTGTAGGCCGAGGGTCATGAGCGTCCGTCTGAATTCAAAAGCAGGCCGGTCGGACCAAGTCCGGAGAGATGAGCCCTGGGCGAGACCGCTCACGCGGCGGGACAACTGATAGCGGAACGTCGCTCGAAAGGCGACACGATCGTCCGTGAACGGCGTGGTGTCGGTCGGGGACAACAGATTCGGACCGCGTCGATGTTGCACACGAACGAAGCCGGACAGTGATACGCGCCTCGTGACCCGCCGTGAACCAAACGCCGCGATGACATGCTTCTGTCGCCCGAAATCCCACTCGTCGCTATCGGTCTCGAGCGGGTCGAGAAAGAAGGAGTCGGAGAGGACGGCGGCGCTGCCGTCGTATGCCAGTTGTTCGAAGAACTCCGCGCGGCCGATGTCGCCGAATTCCGAGTTGTCGCCCGATTGCTGCGTCGCGTCCAGTAGGCGCCGCCGATCGCTGCGCGGCGCGAACCACGCGTACCGCAGCGAGCCGATCGTGTTGCTGCTGAAGGCTGCCGCCTCCGCCGACAGCACCAGTCGCTCGCCAGTCACGGTCGGGGCGTCATAGCGCTGGAGACTGGCGCCGATTTCTGCGCCGCCGCGGGCACTCAACGGAAACGAGACAGCCACTGACCCCGCCTGGCGCGAAAAGTCCAGGGCCTGAAGCTCCGGCAGCGCTCGCCGGCGATCCGCCGCCTGCACCGAGACGCCGAACCCGTTCGCCTGACGCCACTCCAACCCCACCGCCGCTTCGTTTCGCTGGAAATCGACGAAGCTCAACTGAGGCCGGCGCTGCACCTTCGCACTATCCCCGAAGGTCAGTGTCCACCCGGGCGCCAACTGACGGCTCCCTTCAACGCGGCCGGCCACGAAGAAGCTGCGATCCGGGCCCGACACCGGGCTGCGAATGAGCCCGAACATCACGCCGTGTAGACGTCCTTTCCCGGCATGATGCTGGACGTCCAAGCCAGCGCCAAGGTTACCAGCGGGGTTGGCCTCGATGAACTCCACGCCGGTCGCGCCGAGCGGCGCGTCGGTGCTCTCGTCCACGGAAGCCAGCACATACACGGTCGGCCGCCAGCGCCAGCCCTCGAGTGCCGGGGTGGACCCTGTCTGCTGGGCGGCCGCGAGCGAGGCCCACCCCAGCATGACGAGCGGCAAGCCGGCGCGACACGGTTTCATCATGGTCTCCCTATGGGACGCGGCGCGCGAGCGCTCGTCGGCGGGCCTGAAATTCGGCTTGTCGCTCGTCCAGGTGCACCATCACCTGTCGGAGGTCGTTCCGGTCGCGGAGAAGATCTTGCCGCTGTGTGTGAATATCTTGAAGCGCCTGCGTCAAGTCGTCAGCCTGGCGCCGTAGGACGCGCATGTCGGCGGGTGCCTCGCGAAGGGCCGACTCGAGACGGTCCAGCAATCGGCTCTTGAGCGTCTCACGCGCATCGAGCACGGAGATGTCGCGCGACAGGCGATCCAATTCGAACGTCGCCCGTTCCCGCTCGGCGACGAGGATCAACAGCTTCCGGTCGATGTCCGCAACGGTATCGCCGGCTGCGAGGCCGATCTCGAGCACTGGACGAAATGCGGACGCCGCGTTGGTGAGCTGTTCGACCCGGCGGCGCACCTGATCGATGTCGCTGAGGCGAGACGCGACGACGCGCGGGTCGGCCCGAGGAGCCTCGGTGACGCGCCGACTCTCCGTATCGGCTTCCGCGTCGAAGTCCGTGCGGAGCCGGCGAATGAGCCGGTCCTGGTCCCGGAGATGCGTATCAGCCTGATCGAGGCCCGAGTTCAGCCGGTCGAACCGTTGCAGCCGGTTCTCGAGCTCAGGGGCCGCCCGCGTCACATCCCCCGCCCGCGCTTTCAGACGTGCGATCTCGTCGGCGAGGACCGACGCGTCGGCGATGCGCCGCTCTCGCGCGGCGACGATGCGTGCGCGGGCGTTCACGGCGTCGATCAACGCGCGCTCCAGATCCCCCAGCGTGGCCGCTTCCAGGGACGAGACGATCGCGCAGACCCCGATGAGCGCCGCGATCGCGCGCGCGGCCCTCACGGCCGCAATCCGTACTTTCGCAGCTTGTAGCGCAGCAGATTCCGTTCGATGCCGAGCGACTTACCGGCGGCGGTCAGATTGCCGTGGTGCTCGCTCAGGGCGCGCGCGATCAGATCGCGCTCGACGCGGGCGAGGACGCCTCGGAGATCGAGATCGGCCGACCGCGCCGCGCCCGGTTCGCCCAGCTCGAGCAGGACGTCTGCCACCCGGATCACATTGTCGTGACAGAGCACGACGCCACGGTGGACGACGTTCTCGAGTTGACGGACGTTCCCCGGCCACGGGTACGCCTGGAGCGCCGAGACCGCGTCTGCCGCCATCGTCACGCGGCCGCCATCGATCCGCTCGCCGTACCGCGCCAGGAAGAATGCGATCAGCGCCGGAATGTCCTCGGTCCGCTCGCGGAGGGGCGGCACCTCGATGGCGACGACGTTGAGGCGGTAGTACAGATCGTCGCGAAACCGCGACTCGCGCATCGCCGCCTCCAGGTCCCGATTGGTGGCCGCCATCACGCGCACGTTGACGCGAATCGTCTCGTTGCCACCCACCCGCTCGAACGCGCGCTGCTGCAGCACGCGCAGCAGCTTGACCTGAACGCTCAAGGCGAGGTCCCCGACTTCGTCCAATAACAGCGTCCCGCCGTCGGCCAGCTCGAACCGGCCGATCCGGCGCCGTTCAGCGCCGGTAAACGCCCCCCTCTCGTGGCCGAACAGCTCGCTCTCGATCACTCCTTCCGCAAGCGCGCTGCAATTGAAGGCGACGAAGGGTCGATCGGCGCGGGGGCTCAGGCGGTGAATCTCCCGCGCAACGAGCTCCTTGCCGGTGCCGCTTTCGCCTCGAATCAGCACGCTGGCGTCGCTCGCCGCGACGCGTGCGATCAATTCCTTGACCCGCTGCAACCCGGTCGACGATCCCACCAGTCCGTGGTCCGCAGCGGGCACCTCCAGCTCGTCTCGCAGGGACTCGTTCTCACGCTGCAGCCGGGCCACTTCCCCGGCGAGCTGCGCCGGCTCGAGGGCACGGGCAATCCGGCGGAGGACTGTTTCGCGGCGGAATGGTTTTTCGAGGAAGTCGTCGGCCCCCAGCCGCATCGCGTCGACCGCGACGTTCACTGACCCAAAGCCCGTCACGGCCACAATCCGCAGCGCGCTCGACTGCCTTCGCGCCAACGCGATCAGATCGAGCCCACTCGCGTCACCCAACCGGATATCGGTCACCAGCAGATCGATGCCGCCGGCGGCGAGACGGGTGGCGGCAGCGTCGACCGTTGCGGCCTCCTCGACGTCGTGGCCTTCGCGCACCAGCACACGGCGGAGCGAGTCCTGCATGTTGGCGTCGTCGTCCACGACCAAGATGCGCGCCATGTCAGCCTCCCTCCGTGTCCGTCGCCGGCCAACACATGCGGAAGGTCGCGCCGCTTCCCGCCGTACTCTCGACTTCGACCACCCCCCCGTGCGCCTCGACAATCCGCTGCACGATCGACAGACCCAGCCCCGTGCCGGCCGATTTGGTCGTGAACATCGGATCGAAGATGCGCTCGACTTGCTCGGGCGCGATGCCAGGCCCGTCGTCCTGGATGGCGACCACGACCTGGCCGGCCCTGCACCCCGCGCTGATCGTCAGGGTTCCCCCGCGCGACTGCAGCGCCTCGAGTGCGTTCTGCAGGAGATTTCGAGCGGCGTGCTCGAACAGACGGCGATCCGCGTGGATGACCGTCCGAGCGATGTAGCGGCGGGCGACGGTCACGGTCGGCGGCCACGCGATGGCATCTACCGCCTCGTCGAGGACCTCGGTCGCGTTCATCCACTCGCGGCGCAGCGGACGGAGTCCAGCGACGATCTGGAAGTCCTGCAGGAAATGGGTGAGGCGATCAGCGGTGGCGGTCGCTCGTCCCAGGATCTCCGCACCTTCCGGATCGTTCACGTGCGCCGGCAACAGGTCGAGGTACATGACGATGGAACCCAACGGGTTCCGAATCTCGTGCAGCAACCCCGCCGCCATGCTGCCGAGCGCAGCCAACCGCTCGTTGGTGCGGGCGCGGCGCTCCAACAGCCGCAGATCCGTGACGTCCGACAACGAGATCGCCACGCCCCTCCATTCACCCGCCTGGCGCAGGGGGCTGACTACTGCCGCCACGACCCGGCCGCCGGCAGCAAACCCGCCGCCGAGCGGGACTTCCTCCACCAGCGGGTCCGCCTGCCGGTCAAGAGCGGTCTGCACCAACG
>JRHI01002318.1_pt1 | contig 13274 bp, 9 predicted proteins | sample 215371 | NCBI WGS metagenome assembly JRHI01 (sample SAMN02929681, study PRJNA255918) | sediment metagenome | biome: cave system; feature: Ice Cave; material: Sediment; isolation source: sediment from deep within a dark volcanic ice cave with no known source of... ...
CTAGCCCGGATATCTCACACAGTTGAGCGCATCGGGACGCCGAATCAGCGAAAGTAGTTGTGCCGCAACGACTTTCGATTGATTCGAGGAGCGCCCCGATGCCGACAGAGTGTAGCGCGGATTTATTCGGATTTGCACCCGTTGAAGGACGCGAAGTTGTGGGCGCGTTCGACGGCGGGGCGATCACCTCGGATGCTGGTGCGCTGCTTCTTGGGACGGCCGATCGCGCGATCAAGCTGACGGAGCGGCTTGCCGGGTGTTTCGGCGATACCCGGCGCGCGCATCTGATCGAGCATGAGGTGACGACCTTGCTGGCGCAGCGGGTGTTTGGGATCGCGCTTGGCTATGAGGACCTCAACGACCACGACGAGTTGCGCCACGACCCGATGATGGCGGTGCTGGCGGGCAAGCTGGCAGCAAGACGCGAGGACTGCGCGCCGGTTGCCGGCAAGTCGACGCTGAACCGGCTGGAGCTGAGCCGGTTGCAGCCGACGCGCTATCACAAGATCAGTCACAATCCGATTGCCATCAAGCGGCTGCTGGTCGATCTGTTCCTGGATGCGCATGAGCGCCCTCCGCAACAGATCATCCTCGATCTCGATGCGACCGACGATCCGGTGCACGGGGAGCAGGAGGGACGGTTCTTCCACGGTTATTACGACTGCTACTGCTACCTGCCGCTTTACGTGTTCTGCGGCCGCCATCTGCTGGCGGCCAGGCTGCGGCCGGCGAACATGGACGCCGCGGCGGGTGCGGTGGAGGAGGTGGCGCGGATCGTCGCGCAGATCCGCCGGCGCTGGCCGCAGGCGCGCATTCTGTTGCGCGCCGACAGTGGCTTCGCGCGGGAGGAACTGATGGCCTGGTGCGAGGCCAACAGCGTGGACTTCCTGTTCGGCCTGCAGAAGAATGACCGGCTGGTTGCCGAGATCGCAGACGAACTGACGCAGGCCGAGGCGAAGAGCCGGCGCACCGGCAAGCCGGCGCGCTACTTCAAGGAGTTCAAGTGGAAGACGCGCCGCAGCTGGAGCCGCGAGCGACGGGTTGTCGGCAAGGCCGAGTTCACCACGGACGAAGCCAATCCCCGCTTCGTCGTGACCTCGCTCAAGCGCGCCGAATGCCGGCCCAAATATCTCTACGAGAAGCTCTACTGCGCCCGCGGCGAGATGGAGAACCGGATCAAGGAGTGCCAGCTCGATCTCTATGCCGATCGCACCTCGACCGCCACGATGCGCGCCAACCAGCTGCGGCTGTGGCTGGCATCGTTCGCCTACGTGCTGCTCTGCGCCGTGCGCCGGATCGGGCTGCATCACACGCCATTTGCCAACGCCAGCTGCGGCACCATCCGTCTCAAGCTGCTCAAGATCGGCGCGCTCGTGCGCGTCAGCGTCCGCCGCATCAAGATAGCGATGGCGTCAAGCTGTCCCGCGGCGGCGGTCTGGGGCTGCGCCGCCGTCCGTCTCAACGCCGCCGCCAGTGCCCGCGGCTCGCCTGCCTGACACGCGCCGCCGCGGCGCGCAACAACCGCGGCGTCACCTCAAGGCCCACCGAGACCCCTTCTTCGCTGCGCCCCGCAGCCCTGCAAAATCCCCGATCCGCCCGCGTCCCCCGGATGCAACGATCCGACACGTCCCCAAAAAAGCGAGCATGCTCTCGCGCCATGCGCCGCCATCGTGCAAAGATAGTGTGAGATATCCGGGCTAGCTTAGCTACACCTCCCGCTTCAAGCGCGATTATCGCCGTGAAAAATCGGGAATCCTCGGCAAGAAGCTCGACACACTCCTCCTGAACACCACGAATTTGCTGGCTGACGACAAGCCCTTGCCGCAGCGCTATTTCGACCATGAATTAGCGGGGGAGTGGAAGGATTTCCGCGACTGCCATCTGCGCCCGACCTCGTGCTGATCTACCGCAAGCCGGATGACGAAACGCTTGAACTCGTGCGGCCTCGGTTCACACAGCGAGCTCGGCCTATGAGGCCCGGAGCCGATGCCGGGCTACCGCTTTGCGACAAGCCCGCCAGCCCTGCCTTGGCAAATCCTACGCAAAATCCCAGTGGATGACGCAAACCGGGAAGGTCTGGATCGGCGAGTCGATGATAGGCTGACGGAAGTAATTCAAAGCGAAATTGGAGACGGAAATGGCGCGGCGACAAAACACGAATTCACACCCGTCCCACCGAGACAGTTGCGCTCCAGCAAACGAAAGCACGCCTCTCGCGCAGCGGATCAAGGAGATTTGCCTTGACGCCGTCGCCAGCGTCTCGCCGGCAAAAGTCGAGGAGATCGCACGGCAATGGCTTTCCAAAAGAAATCTTGATCCCGACGCTCCATCCAGCGCCGTCCTGGTCATGGAGGCCTTCGCGCTCGCCGGCTATCTGGCGCTGTTCACGCCGACGCTGTTGGGCGCCGCGCCGATCGAACGCTTTATTCGCCAGCGCCGCGCCGACGCCGATGACAGGGGGCACGCGGCTCTGGATGCGCTGGCTCGGACAAGCTTTTACCTGCTTCGGTTGAAATCGCGCGCGTCGCCACAATCGCTTGTCGCTGAGAATTTGACGACCGGCGAAACCTTGAACGTGTTCGACGAGGATATACCCATCGGCGCCATGGGCGCCGATGTTGCGGCTTGGCTCGCGCCGCTGGCGGATGGTGTTTTTGTTGCGCTCGGGCCGTTGACGCCTCTGGATGTGGCGGCGCTCGCCGAGGGGCTCTCCTTCGTGCGGCCGGGCAAGGGCATGGGCAATCCGCGGCGCTGCGCCGCCGCCGTTTACCGGCATGTTATGCGCCATGGCGGTTTGCATATCGAGGGCTTGAACCTTTTCCCAGAGGATTTGTTTGAAGAACTCGCAAGCCTCGCCGAGGTAGAAGAATGCGACGACCTCGATCGCCTCGCTTACGCTTTGGCGGCGGCGAAGAGAGGCGATGAGCCTACGGCCGAATTTGTCCGCGAGGCGCGTGAACTTGCCGCCCCGCCGCATCTGTTTCAGGCCTTGGCGCGAACCATCATCTCGCGACAACATGGCCGCGCGGATCGCGCTGAGGCTTTTTCGCGCATCAGCTTCATCATGATGGAGACTCTCGATCGCCGCGCCGCCGCCGGGTCCGGCGATGAGGATCAATCGCTCGAATTTATCGCGGCGGCGATCGATCGCGCCGTCAAAGAAAAGCGCCTGCCAGGGGAAACGCGTTCGTTGTTTGAGGAATTGCGCCATCGCCTTATGGCGTCGCGGCGCGCGGGCGCCAACAAAGGCGCCGGCGATGCGGAACTCGCGCGCGTCCTGCAACGCATCCAGGCGCTGCGCGCCAAGACCGTCGAACAGGGCTGCACGGAACAGGAGGCGTTGGCCTCCGCCAGGAAGGTCGCGGAACTGCTCGATCGCTACGGCCTGTCGCTTGGCGAGGTCGAGATGCGCGATCAGGCCTGCGAGGGCGTCGGCGTCGACACTGGCCGGCGACGCCGCGCGCCGCTCGACGAATGCGTGCCGACACTCGCCTTGTTTTGCGACTGCAAGGCGTGGGTCGAGACGGCCGCAAGCGGCGCGATCCGTTACGTATTTTTCGGCATGCCCGCGGATGTCGAGGCCGCGCACTACCTTTACGATCTGATCGTCATGACCTTCGCGACCGAAACGACGCGTTTCAAGAACGAGGTTTTGACAATTGCCTCCGGCGCACGGCGTGGTTCAACACGTTCGTTCCAGATCGGGCTTGCGCATGGAATTTGCGACAAGCTGATGACGATGAAAGCGGAGCGGGACGCCGCCAATCGACTTTCCTCCGGACGCGACCTCGTGCCCATAAAAGCTTCCGTCATCGACGACGAACTGCAAAAGCTTGGACTGTCGTTCCACGTCAAGGCGGAAAGCCGCAAGCGCAAGGTGGCGCCAGACGCCTACCACGCGGGCCGCGAAGCGGGGCGGAAATTCGAGCCGCGTCGAGGCGTCGAGGCGGCTTGATCGGAGGTAATCATAGGTGACGATCTGACTCATGGGAAATGTTGGAAAACCCGTGTTGTTCGAGAAACCGATCGGCGCCATCATCAGACCGTAATGAATGAGAGCCAAGAGAAGCGCCTGGTCGACGCTCTGAAAAAAGTTGATGTGCACGGCGACATCGCGCCGGGTGTCGGGAGCCATCTTGGCTTGAGAATGCGTTTTCAGGAAATCAATGATTTAATCGAAGCCATCATCTTCGGAATAACCATTTAATTTGACAATATGGCTCGCTGAAGCCATTTAATTTGAGAATTTGATGCGCCAACCTTTTTGTTGATTCGGCGAACGGCGATGGGCAGTGAAGACGACGTTCCCGAGAATAGCGCGGCGCATTGGCGCAGAGAAGAGGGCTGCCGGCGCGAGGAAGCAATCCGCAGTTTGCTGAAGCGGCACGATGACAAAAGACTGTCGATCGGCGCCGTCGACGAAATCGCGCAGGAATTGGGTGTCAGCCGATCAACGATGTACCGTTTGATCACCGCCTATCGAGCCAAGGGCACAGTGTCTTCGGTGGAGCCACGAGCGCTGGGGCGGCGCAAAAGATACCTTGGCGTTGGACGCCAAGCGCGAGAAGCTAATCACGTCAACGATCCACGAGATTTATCTGAAGCCCGAGCGCCCGACCATGACGTATCTGATCGAGCAAGTGCGGGCGCGGTGCGCGCAAAAAGGCTTACCGCTTCCCGACCGTCGGACGATCAAGGCGCGCGTCGACCGAATTGATCGGCGAACAGTTGCTCTAAAACGCAAAGACACGAAGGGCGTCAAAGCCACAAAGGCCGTGCCAGGTCAGTACGTGGTGTCGCGACGGCTAGAAGTCGTGCAGATCGATCACACAGAGAAGTCGATGTTTTCCTGGTCGATGAAACGACAAGGAAGACGATGGACAAGCGACCGTGGCTGACCGTGATTTCTCACGCGTGCATTCGCTGCGTGTCATTTCTTGAAGGCCCAGCACGTCGATTTCACGATCAATCATGAAAAGCTGTCCAGCTTGCCCGGAGTTGCCATGTCGTCGATCGGTACCAAGTTGCTCAACAGCCTTCGTTCCGTTGGGCGTTCCGGCGACTTTTGCGTCGGCGGAATTCGGGAGATCTTCATGCCGATGATCGACGTCGACGGCGTGGGCAAAATCGCGTTTCCGATTCTGCCCGTCCAGGCCGAGCAGCTCGTCGCAATCGCCCAGGCAGCCCCCTATGGGCGGGGCGAGGAGACGATGGTCGATCGCGACGTCCGGAGAACCTGGCAGGTCGATTCCGCCAAGGTTCGGATCGGAGGGCGTCACTGGGAGAAGACCCTGGCCGGACTTGTCGCCGACATCGCCCTTGGGCTCGGTGCGAGCGAGCCGATCGCGGCCGACTTCTACAAGCTTCTTGTCTACGATACCGGCAGCTTTTTCGTCGACCACCGCGATACCGAGAAGGTCCCCGGCATGTTTGCGACGATGGTGCTCACGCTGCCCTCGACCCACAGCGGCGGCGAGTTGGTCGTAAAGCATCTCGGGCGGGAGGTGGCGTTCGACCTTCGTCCGGAGGAACCGTCCGAGATCGGCTTCGCGGCCTTCTATGCCGACTGCGTGCACGAAGTGCGTCCTGTGGGGACGGGACATCGCCTGACCCTCGTCTACAATTTGCATTCCGTCGGCACGAGGCGCCCGCTGAAGGCGCCCGATTATCGCACAGAGCACGGGCGGGTGGTGGAGTTGCTGCGGAGCTGGGCGAGCGCGGAGGACGAGCCCGATAGGCTGATCCTGCCCTTGGAGCATGTCTATACGCCGGCGGAGCTGTCGTTCAATGCACTCAAGGGAGCCGATGCGGGCGTGGCATCTGTGCTGGTCAAGGCCGCCGCCGAGGCGGATTGCGATCTCCACCTCGCCCTCGTGTCGATCGAAGAGAGCGGCAGCGCCGAACATACCGGCTATTGCGGCCGTCGCCGCTGGAGTCGCGATGAGGAGGAGGACGAAGAATTCGAGGTTACCGAGGTCTTTGACCGGGCGCTGATCCTGTCCGAGTGGCGGCGGCCGGATGGTAGCGATGTCGGGTTCGACGTTTTTCCGTTCGACGAGGACGAGCTGTGCCCGGCAGACGCGTTTGATGATCTGATGCCGGACGAACAGCATTTTCACGAGGCAACGGGCAACGAGGGCGCGTCCTTCGAGCGCACCTATAGACGCGCTGGCTTCGTATTGTGGCCGACAGCGCGGAGGCTCGCGGTGCTCAATCAGGCCGGCCTTCGCACGACGCTGCCGTATCTCGAAGATCTGACGGCGCGCTGGGAGACGAGCAACGCGTCGATCCGGTCACCATTGTGGAGTGAGGCCGATGAGCTCTCACGGCACATGCTGCGCTCCTGGTCGCGTTCTGCTTTGCGGGCGGACGACGATACTGAAGCCGGTCGGATGCTCGATTTGCAGGTCCGACTGGGGAACGTGGAGCGCATCGATGCGTTTCTCGCCGAACTGTCCGCGGAAGGCCATTACGCTGCGTCCGACAACGGGGCGATCGTGCGCGCCGCCGCCCTTCTTCCGGCTCCGCGTGCAACGGAGCTGCTGGTCCGGATTGTCAGGCGTAACACCGCGACCCATCTCAGCGCCTGCGCCGATCTGCTGCTACGCTGCGTCGCGGCGCCGACGGGTACAGCGGGCGACCTGAAGCAGATCGGCGTAGCCTTGATAGATGCCTTGCCGGGCGCCCCGATCAAGCGGGAGGAGGTCGGCATTTGGGCTCGGCCAACGCCGGTGAAGCCGGGCTTCGTCGTCGATCTTCTAACCGCGACGAGCCGGATCGACGCAGGGCTCGCGGCCCGTGCGATCGCGCACCTGCTGGCCTGGCCGAAGACATACAAGCCGGACGACGTGTTGGTCCCCGCCGCTCTCGCGTTTGCCAAGCTGGCGGAGAGCGCGGCGTGGCCGGCGGTGGGGCGGCTCCAGGAGGCATCTCTCGATCACCTGCGCGGGCGCATCGCCCTACCGCTGGAGGCGCCACGGGACTGGACCAGGGCCAACCCACTCAAATGCACATGCGCCGACTGCCGTGGACTCGGTGCGTTCCTGGTCGCGCCGGATCAACAGCAATGGCGCCTGAAGGCGGTCCAGGATCGGAGGACCCATGTCGAGCAAAGCGTCCAGAGCGCAGCGTGCGACCTGGACCTCACGACCGAAAGGCGCGGCAGCCCCCACGCCTTGGTCGCCACCAAGAACCAGGCCAGCTACGAACGGCGCGCAAAGCAGCGCAGGCAGGACCTGGAGCATCTGTCGGCGCTGGGCGGATGATGTTGGCCTTGAATGAGCCGGAAGAATCGGTCCATCCAATCACATTGGAATTTCAATAACATCGATTCGAACTCTTGCCCCAGATTTATTGCAAAGCAACGCCTGTCCCGGCGGTTAGACCGGGACGGTGAGTTACGCAATTGAGCGCATCGGAGCGCCGAATCAGCAAAAGTTCTTTTGCGAGAAGGACTTTGCAATGATTCGAGAGGCGCGCCGGTGCCGACAGAGTGTAACGCAGAGCTGTTCGAGTTTGCAGGTGTAGAGCGCCGATTTGTTGTGGCTGGATTTGACGGCGGAGCAATCACGTCGGATGCCGGGGCGTTGCTGTTGCGGGCGACGGACCACGCGATCGGGCTGATGGATCGCTTTGCGGGATGCTTCATCGATCCAAGTTCGTCCACGGCAACGTTGAGATCGGCGAGGCAGTTGTCGATCGAAAGGTAGCGCATCTCAGGCGTGGCTGAACGCCAGTCGGTAGCGAACACGCGGGATAGGCCGCCAAGGCGCAAGGCCTCGACTACGCTATGACCTGGCGCGAAATCCGCGACGGTCGCGCCGTGCAGGGCATATGGTGCGCATATCAGGGTGGCTTGCCCCTGCGTGTGCGTTGAAAAATCTCGCAGCCGCATGGATGGAAGTTCCAGCGCTACCGAGTTTGGCGTGGCCCATGGCAACTCCGGCGCTCTGGAGCCATCATCTCCTTCATGCTGTACAGCCCTGCGAACCTCGTGGCCTTTTTGATGTCGGATCACGCCCCAGGATACGGTCGCTGCGCTCCCCAGCCTGATCCCCGCAACGGCTTGCAGCAACTTCTTTCCCCGCTGCTGCGCAGCTTCCTCGCGCGACAAACAAGTTGCCTTCAGCCGTCCTGCGCTGCGCTGCGGGCCTTGCGGCTGCGGGTCGGCAGTCCCGGGGCTTCGGATCGCCATCAAGGCCGCGATGGTCGCGGGCTTGAAACAGCAAACGGAGATTATCATGGCCCAGATCGGTACCTTCACCCGTGGCGAAGACGGCGTGTTCGCCGGCACCATCAAGACGCTCTCGCTCAACGTCAAGGCACGCCTCGTCCCCGCCGACGCTTCCACCAACGACAAGGCCCCGGACCTGCGGGTGCTGGTGGGCAACGTCGAGATAGGGGCCGCGTGGCACCGCACCTCGAAGGAGAACACAGAGTATCACTCGGTCAAGCTCGACGATCCGTCCTTCTCGGCGCCGATCTACGCCAACCTCTTCAAGGGCGAGACCGATTACACCCTCGTCTGGTCACGCTGACCGACCGCTGCCGCGACGGTTCGCCCGCCTAGCCGTCGCGGCTCTTCCCACGAGATTATGTGGAGCGCGGCGAGCCCGAAACCCGCGGAAAACCTGCATTCAGACAACACCACTCCACATAATGCTCCGCTCCGCATAACGCCGAGTTCGGCGCCGGCTGGAAGAAGAAGTCCCAGGAGCAGGGCCGCGACTACGTCTCTGTCAAGCTGGATGACCCGAGCTTCGCGGCTCCGATCTACGCCACGCTGGTCGAGGTCGAAGGCGAGGAAGGCCACTCGCTCATCTGGTCTCGTCCGAACCGCGACTGAGACCTCGCGTAAAAGGCCCCGCCGCAAGGCGGGGCCTTTTGTCGTGGGCGGAAAGGAGAACGATCATGTGCAAGGTCTTGAATGAGCGCGCTCGACGAGTTGCGTGGTCGCGACGTCGTATGCTGGTGCGCGCCACTCGCGTGCCATGGCGACGTATTGGTCGAGTTATCGCTCGCGCGCCGCACGCGTGAGCGTACGTTTTGCGCCGTCACCGGATGCGGCGGCAAGCAGCTTGGTCCAAGTGTCAGGCGGATTACCGCGCTCGAGCATTTTCCGAAACACGACGTAGGCGTCGTTCGCGCTCTCGTAGGCGCGCAGCGTCGAGTCGTCGTTCACCCAAGCGAGGACGATGACCTTAGTGTTCGCTGACTGCTGGTAGCGGAAAAAAAGGCGGAACTGCTGCAGGAATTTCGCGCGGAACCAGTGCTTGTATTCGTCGCCAAGAGTGCCGCCCTGCCGATAGACGTCGCGCGTCGGGTCACCTGGAATGTGTTCAAACGCTACCTTTAAGACGGCCGCGAGGAGCTTTGCGGCGCGCTTCTTCTTGTATCCCTTAGGATCCTTTTTGCGCGCCTTCTCGACTGCCGCGATCATAGCCTCGAGCTGGTCTAGAAAAAGCGGATGGGCATAGATCGTCCAACCGTTGACCTCGAAGGTGTCGTCGCTCACGCATCATCTTCCGGCAGAGCTGCGTCGAGATCGACCCTGACGCCCTTGACGAGACCCTTGCCGCGCGCGACCAGCGACTTCGGTACCGGCCGAATCCGGGCCGGCTCGTTTGCCATGTCGCGGGCCAGGAAGGCGAGGAACGTGCCGATCACCGGATCACCGCCGTCGACGCTCGATTGCTTCTTCGCGATCATGACGGTTCCGTCGGCGAGCCCGCGAAACACGACCCGGTCGCGTTTGCCAAGGGCGAGCATTTTACGAATGGCGGCGGGCACGGTCGTCTGGCCTCGGTCGGTGATGGTTGCGGGGATCTCGAGGATTTCAGCGGTCTTGGCCATAACCGTCTCCTTGCGTCGTCATGCCATCTATGTAATGCATTTGCATTGTAAGTCAAGCTCAGCCGAGTCGTCCGCACTGACACCGGGGGCGAACCGGGTAGTTGAAGTCCACCTACTCGGTCGGCGCTCCCGGCGACGAACGATCGGGGGAAGTAGTATGGCGCTGATCCGATCCGTGTGCTTGAGATCGAAAACTTTCGGGCGGTCAAGCACCGCGAAATCTCTGAGGCGAGCATTGTCGGGGAATGACGCCGGGAAGCGCTCGACGCGATACGAGCGAGCAGGCCTTCCAACAGCGGCAACGCCGTGCGTGGCTTTCCTGAGTTGGCCATCTCACGAAACGCGTCGATATCGGCATCGAGATGGGTTTCGAGGGCATCGCCGGCTGAGGTCGTGTCGCCCGGAGAGAGGCTGAGCGTGGCTGTTATCTGCGTTGCGTCAGCGTCGCTCGGACTTGGGCCAGTCCTGATTGCGTCTCAGTCCGACCCAGAAGAAGCTCCTGCGTGTTTTCGAGGATGCGCCCGGTAAATGGCCCGAAACTCGGATCGAAGGCTTTCCGTGCAGCGTCGTCTTCGCTGATTTTCTTCCAGGGTATTCCAGCCCCAGATGTAGACGAGCACCTGGTGGCCCTTGGCGCGCAGCTCGGCGGTAATGACCCGAGCAAGCTCATGCATCTCTCCGTCGTCAGGGGCCGTGGTGACAACGAAGTACTCGCGCAATGCCGGCTTGAACTTGATCGCCTTTTCGACCTCCGCCCAATACCCGCTTTCTCGCTAAGCCTTACGAGCCAAAGGAACTGCTCGCAACAATTCTGCCCTAACTCGTTATTTATCATGCGCCAAAGCAATTTTTTTCCTGAATATTATGCGGCAGGACGCATATCGTTAGCGTATTTGCGGCAATGTTCAAGATAGGCAACTTCATGACTGCCAATCAAAGAAACGACGCTCGACCATAGCCAGGACGGTGCGTCGAGCGATTTGGACCAGTTTTTTTCGAGGCTGTCGGCCCAACTTTTACGGGTTGCCTCGTCCATCTGCCGGCCATGGGCTTTACCCAAGACGCTGGCGAGAAAGTTTGCCGATTTCATAGCTTCTTCGATGGTGAGCTTCTCAATGTCGAGTTTGAGGTCCTGCGGAAGCAATTCGCGCACGAAAACCGAATGATCGCCGAGCTTGGCGGCGACCATCCGTTTACCGAGCAGCGGCGACAAATGATTGGCGCCTACGACCACCCGCTCCGAATTGGCTTTCGGCATTTTTATGTCAGGGTAACGAGGAGCTGCGGCTGCTACTGCTTCCTTCACATCCATCAAAGCCAACTCCTGCTTTTTTCCAGCCCCGATCCCGCACAAGACTGCCATCCGAAGCTTTCCGAGCGAACTGCAACCCTTCATCCAATAGGCGGCATCAAGGACCTCGACCTCGGCATCGTCGTCGCGGGAACGGAGCGACACCGCAAGGTGTCGCAAGGCTGCGCTGGTGATGAGCTTTTTGACGTTCGATTTTTCGGACGAAGACAACGGCCAAAATTTTGAACCAAGCGGTATCGTCGGTTTGACGTCTTTCAGGCGTTCGCGCGCGAGATGCTTCCACGACCTCGAAACCGATTGCTTCATCGCCGCGGTCACCGATTGCGGGGGGTCCTCGATTTGCTCGACATCGCGCCGTAGGGCTGCCTGGTAGCCCTCTATGATCTGTTCGAGGATATGCGCCGTTGTCACGCCCGGAAGATCCGATCCTCTGGAAGCTGTCGCCAGCGAAAGTGCGAGGCGGATGACATCGTGCGTGGGATTGCCGATGACCGTCTGGTCGAGATCACGGATTTGGATCGCAACGCGGCCATCGACTGCGGCGACAGGCCCTAGATTACCTGCGTGGCAATCACCACAGATCCAGACGGGCGGTCCTTCCGGAAGCGTTCCTCGCTTCTGTGCTTCGAGCCAATCGTAGAACTGTACCGTGCTCCCCCGGACATAAGCGTGGGCAGAACGAGCCATTTTCAGAGTTTGTTGAACACGGAGAACGGAGGCGCGATCGGCCGGCCGCAGTAGCTTCTTTGAAGACATTGATCGCAATTCCAAACCAATGAAGACGGATTTCGATAGCCCKATATATGGGCAAATGACAGAAATATAATGAGGATGGCTTGACGTTTAATCTAGCCGCGGAAACGCGTGGTGCATTGCACAATTGACAACGCCCGAACGGCTCTCCGGTTAGTTCTTGGCCTTAAATGGATCAAAGCGCTACGTCCCGCCGGCATCATTTTGGTTGACAGTCGGAACACAATTTTGAATTCATTGACCTATCGCCAGATCTTTGGCCGTTACAAGAATTTTCTGCTTCCGCCAACCTTTTGTTGGGAAGTATATTCTGCCCATCCAATGAGCATGTCAAAGCTGGTCGTGCGTAATAATCGCTTCGGATACCAAGCATGACCATCAACACAATTCCGGATCTCGCTGCGTTGAACGCAGAACTTAAGGCTGCCGGCGTTGACCTTGCGGACCACGACGATGTCTTTCGCAGTGTGCTAGCGGGATGCGGCGACTGCATCAAGATCCTGGACTTGGATGGCCGCTTACAGTTCATGAGCGAGGGCGGTAAGTCCGTCATGGAGGTCGCGGACTTCCGTTCTTTGAAAGGCTGCCCTTGGCCGGACTTCTGGCAGGGACAAGGAAATGCGGATGCCAAGGCCGCCATCGCGGAAGCGAAGGCGGGTCGGACCGCGCGGTTCACCGGTGCCGCAAAGACTGCAAAGGGAAATGATCGGTACTGGGAAGTTCAGGTATCGCCTATTTTCGGCCTGGACAGGAAACCGCGTCAGCTTCTTTCAATATCGCGAGATGTCACCCAGCAACGCGAGATGGAGGAACGGCAGCAGTGGCTGACCGGCGAACTCACGCACCGCATCAAGAACATCCTTTCGATGGTCATCGCGATTGCTAACCAGACCCTTCAAGGGGAAAGTCTCCAGGATGCCCGTGATGCCCTGACCTCGCGGTTGATGACGCTGAGCCACGCTCACGATGTCTTGACGAAAACGAGCTGGAGCGCCGCTCCGATCGAAACGGTCGTTAAGGAAGCTTTGGCGCCGCATCGCACCGGGGAAGGCAGGTTCAAGATCTTCGGGCCGCATTTGACGCTCGAACCGAAGCCGGCACTGGCCCTGGCTCTCGCTGTCAACGAACTCGCAACGAACGCGGCCAAGTACGGCGCCATGTCCAACCGTGAGGGCTCAGTTGCCGTTCGGTGGGAGACAAAAACCCTSGACACCATTCCGTCGTTCGTTTTCATTTGGCAGGAATTCGACGGGCCGCATGTTGCAGGACCCTCACACAAGGGGTTCGGCACCCGCATAATCGAACGCCTGTTGGCGAACGATTTCAGAGGTGATGTGGTGTTAGAATATGCGCCGGA
>JRHI01002319.1_pt1 | contig 13257 bp, 10 predicted proteins | sample 215371 | NCBI WGS metagenome assembly JRHI01 (sample SAMN02929681, study PRJNA255918) | sediment metagenome | biome: cave system; feature: Ice Cave; material: Sediment; isolation source: sediment from deep within a dark volcanic ice cave with no known source of... ...
GCGGACGATGATGCGGGTGCCGCCGACGCTCGTCCCCGTCTCGCCGACGTTCGTTCGCCCCCGCCGACGTTCGTTCGCAGGTCGCCGACGATCATTTGCACGGCGGAATGCTTGCAAGGCTCGCGCGCGCCGCGCTCAGCGCGCCGGCCGCGAGCCTGCCGTCTCGAAGACCACATCTCGTACGTGCGCCATCATTGCATTCGCTGGAGCGCCTTTCGCCAAAGCCGCGCACCTTCATATCGATCAAGGTTCGGATCGTGCGCGGCCCGGGCGCCAACCTCACGAAAGCACCCCGGATTCGAGTCCTCATGAACGGCCCGACGCATCGCTGCCCTTGGGCTAGGAACGCCAATTGAAACTGCTTGTATATTTGTGCATTTTTGTCATATTTTGAATGCTATTTTAGGATATGGATCGATCAGTAACGCGTTTTAGCGCCAATTTGTTGCGAGTTTTGCACGTTGTTGTTGACATGCAGAAACTCCCGTGGTATCCTCAGTTGGGCATCGACCTGACCACTCGAGGAGGGGGAATCGCGGTGAAGAACATTGTGGCCGTCGTGCGGCCGGAACGACTGCAGGATGTGAAGCACGCACTCTTTCGTGTTGGCGTCACCGGAATGACGCTGGCGCGGGTGAGCGGCCACGGGGGCGAGCGCGAAGAAATCGAACGCTACCGGGGCTCCGCGGTATTGATGGAGTTTCGCGACAAGGTGCGCATCGAGATTGCCGTGTCCGAGCCGTTCGTCGAACGCACGATCGAGGCGATCGTGACAGCGGCACGCACGGGCGCCGTGGGGGACGGAAAAATCTTCGTGCAGTCGCTGGAGCGGGTCGTGCGCATCCGGACTGGAGAGCGCGATGTCGAGGCGCTCACTCCGGTCACGGCCTCCGCCGTACAGGCGAGGGAGAGCGAGACGCAGCCCGCATGAGCGCCACATCGATTTCCGCAGGCGACACCGCCTGGGTGATGATCTCCTCGGTCCTGATTCTCCTCATGATCCCGGGGCTCGCGCTCTTTTATGGCGGACTCACCCGCTCGCGCGCCGCGCTCAACACCTTCATGATGAGCTTCGCCGCGCTCGCCGTGGTGACCGTGCAGTGGGTGCTCTTCGGCTACTCCATCTCGTTCGCGCCGGGTGCGATCATTGGCGATTCGAGTTGGTTCGGGTTGCACGGCGTCGGCGCAGCGGTGGGGCCGTATTCCTCCACGGTGCCGCACGTCGCCTACGCCATGATGCAAGTCATGTTCGCGGGCATCACCGTCGCGCTCATCTCGGGTGCCATGGTGGAGCGCATTCGCTTTCCGGTGTTTCTGCTGTTCGCGGTGCTCTGGACCTCGCTCGTGTACGATCCGCTCGCGCACTGGATCTGGGCGAATGACGGCTGGCTCCACACGTTGGGCGCGCTCGACTTCGCCGGCGGCACCGTGGTGCACATCAGCGCCGGCACGGCCGCACTGGTGGCCGCCGCCGTGCTCGGCCGCCGCAGCGGCCTGGGTCGCATGCCGCTGGTGCCGCACAATGTCCCGTTTGTGCTCCTGGGAGCCGGGCTGCTCTGGGTGGGCTGGCTCGGCTTCAATGCCGGCTCGGCTCTCGCCGCAGACGGCGTCGCGGCAAACGCACTCGCGACCACCCATGCCGCTGCCGCCGCCGCTCTCCTGACCTGGCTTCTCCTGGACTACCGCCAGACGGGCAAGGCGACGGCCGTCGGTGCGGCAACCGGCGCGGTGGTAGGCCTCGTGGCGATCACGCCGGCCGCCGGGTTCGTGACGCCGATTTCCGCCCTCGCGATTGGCGCGTGCGCGGCGGCGGCGAGCTACTTCGCCATTCAGCTCCGGAGTCGATCGAGCATCGACGACGCACTCGACGTGTTTGCCTGCCACGGCGTGGCGGGCATCGTGGGCGCGCTCCTCACCGGCGTGTTCGCGAGCAAAGCGATGAACCCGGCCGGCGCCGACGGCTTGCTCGCCGGAAACGTGCGGCTGCTCGGCGTGCAGGCCCTCACCGTGTTCGTGACCATCGCGTACACCGCGCCGGTGACCGCCGTCGTCCTGCTCCGGCTCAAGGCCATCGGTTCGATCCGCGTCCCCGTGTCCGAGGAAATCACCGGCGTGGACATGAGCGAACATGGGGAGCACGCGTATCACGACGGCGAGGGTTCGGACATTGCCGGCGTCGGCATCCGCATCGGCGAAGGGGTCTTTCTCGCAGCGACCGCCGAGGAAGTGGCCAACGCGAAAGCAGCGTGAGCGCGGCGTGGGGATCGAGCGCTCGCACTGAAACCCGTGTGCCCGCATCACCTTCTTCGTCGTGGCCGGTCTTACGGCAAGCACATCCCTTATCGCGACACGAAGGAGGAGCGGGAGCGCGGGTTGAAGGGCGTGTGTCTCGCCACGATATCGAACGACCGTTTGAGTTCGTGCACACACCTTCCCTCACGAGACGTCTAACGGGCCGCTCACACTGATCACTGTGTCCTTCTCATCACGGTTGGACGTGACGATAACCCAGTAGCGGGTGCCGCCAGGTTCCACTCGGATCACGATATGTCCAGGCGGTCCGGAAAAGGCATTCGCTCGCTGCCCGATGACGATGCGGGATGCTTCTCTCAGGTCTGTCGCGAAGAGAAGTCGTTGCGCGGGAGGAAGTCTGCTGTTCACGACCCTCTTCAGCACATCCGGGGCCGGATGGCTGGGCGCCCAGCTCGGAAATATCAGCACCCGCGACTGCAACGCCGCGAGAAAGGCGTCGCTCTCCTCGCCCATCGATCCGTGTTGATTCACCACGTGAACTGCAACCGCGCCAACTACTGCAGCGATCGCAGATTCCGGGGCGTGCCAGGCCGGGAAGCCGGGATCAACGGTTCCCGGTAGATCACCGCCCGTGAAGTAGCGAAACGGGCCGTAGGAGATGCGAATCCCTACGCTGCACATGTTTTCTGTCGGGAGGTCGGCCCTGGCGAGTCCGGCGACCGGTGGGAACAATTCGCGCACCGAATCCCCCGTCCCGGTCCAGAGTACTCCATTCCCAATGATGTTTCGCACTTCAAGGTTCGGATATCGGCCCGCCTTTCGTCGCAGGAAGATCTGGTCACGCGCGCCCGGGCGAAATCGTTCGATGGTCATTCCGCTGATTCGCTTGGCCACAATGAAGCGCCGATAGTTCGCCATCGTCGAATCCAGCAGTGGCACCGGATAGTCATAAGTCGGCCAGCCGCGATCGATCAGCGTTCCGATCGGGATCGCATCGCCGACTTCCGTGATTCCGCTCATCCGATAGTCGCCACGTTGGCTCTTCATCGTCGCGGATGTCACCTGCCCGTAATGATCAGGGTGAAAATGCGTAATGATCGCGAAATCGATCCCACGAGACACGTCAGGAATGTGCCGTCGTATATATCGAGCGATCCACGCGCCCGGCGTTCGCGTCGCGTCGGGATGCTGGTCCGTTTCGGGTAACCCGTCGTTTGCCGCGCCGGCATCCACGAGGACACTGGTGCCGTCCGGCAGTATCAGCACTGCGGAGTTGCCACGACCGGTGGAGATTTGGTGGATGTCGAGCATGCCAGGCATCCACCGCGCGAGCGGTGCTCCAACAACCGGCTGCGACACCGCGGGCGTCGCAATTCCAATCAGGAGCACGAATAGACGGCAAACTCCTCGTGACATCAATCTTGGGTTGAGGGTATTCACTCTTACGGCAAGGCGCTGGCAGATCCATCGCGCGCCAGACACACAGGGTGGTGCGAACTATTGTCAACCTGCGAGACGACACGTATCGCACAAGCCGAATTGAACTGGGAATCACCAATTCTCATTGAGATCATGCGACACATGGCCACCACGCTGGGCGCGCTCGCGCTTGCCCGCTGCATTCGCATGGGCGCAAACTACTCTGCGATACGGCACCGTCGCCACGGCCGAGCGCCAGTTGCTGCGGTCCTGCGCCTCGAACATCACGCGGCGTGGCGGAGCCCGACCTCAGGCGCTCGGAGGTGATATGCCCCCGGCCGGCCGATAGCTCAGTGCCTCGGCCACCGCCCGCTCGGCGACCGAGGGCGCGCCGTCCAGATCGGCGATGGTACGCGCGACGCGGAGTGTGCGATGAAAGCCACGCGCGCTCAGCGACAGCCGCGAAGCGGCCTGATTGAGCAACGCTCGTGCGGCAACCGTCACGTTGCCATGGGCCAGAAGCCACCGGCCAGAAATCTCCGCGTTCGCGCGCACGCCGTTCACCAGGGCATATCGCGCCCGCTGCTGCTCGCGCGCCACCGCCACCCGTTCGCGAATCAACCGCGACGATTCCTCACGATCGGTCTCGGCGAGCGCGCCCAGGGAGACGGCACCGACATGGATATGCAGGTCGATCCGGTCTGCGAGCGGTCCGGAGAGGCGGGAGCGATAGCGGTCGATGTCCGCGGCCGAGCAGCGACATGCCCCATTCGGACTCCCCGTCAGCCCACAGGGGCACGGGTTGGTCGCGGCGATCAGCTGGAATCGCGCCGGGTATGCCACCGCGTGTGCCGCGCGGGCAATGACTACCCGGCCGTCTTCGAGCGGCTGTCGCATCGCGTCGAGCACATGACGGGGAAGCTCGAGCAGTTCGTCCAGAAACAGCACGCCCCGATGGGCCAGACTGACCTCGCCCGGACGCGGGCCAGACCCTCCACCAATGAGACCGGCGGTGGAAATCGTGTGATGGGGTGCGCGGAACGGCGGCGTGCGAGACGGCAGCACCCCAGGAGGAAGCACCCCGCCCACGGAGTGAATCGCGACGACCTCGAGCATGTCGTCTTCACTGAGCATCGGCAGAATTCCGGGCATCCGGCGCGCGAGCATGGTCTTTCCTGCCCCGGGAGGACCGACCATGATGAGGTTGTGGCCGCCGGCGGCGGCGACTTCGAGCGCGCGTTTGGCCAGCGGCTGGCCGACAACGTCGGCGTAGTCGAGGGGCTCGTCGAGTGCAGCCGCCGCACGGGACGAAGCGATCGCTGGCGGCAGTACTCCCAGTCGCAGCGCATCGACGAGCACGCGCAGGGCCGGCGCCGTCGACAGTCGAATCTGCGCCACGAGCCGAGCCTCGGACGCGTTGCTTTCAGGAATCACCAGCGCACGCGCCCCGCCGCGAGCGGCTGCACAAGCGAGTGGAAGCGCACCGCGAATATGGCGAATGGACCCATCGAGACCGAGTTCTCCCGCTACCAGCAGCCCCGCAACCGCGTTCGTGTCGAGCTGCCGGGTGGCGACCAACAGGCCTAGTGCGATGGGAAGGTCGAACGCGGTTCCATCTTTCCGGACATCGGCCGGGGAGAGATTGACCGTCACGCGGCGGGACGGCAGAGCAAACCCGGAGTTCGTGATGGCAGCGCTGACGCGTTCACGTGCCTCTTTCACGGCGTTGCTGGCCAGCCCGACGATAGTCCACGCGGGGAGGCCGGCTGCGACATCCACTTCCACGATGACGTGGTACGCCTCGATTCCCAGCACGGCGGCAGAACCGATGGCGGCGAGCATGTTCAATGGTCGAACCACGCGGCGRSRMCAGCGCCATCGATGACGCGCCGCAGGTATCCCCATGCCGCGAAGGCGGCACGAATGTTGGTGGCGGCGGTTGCCACCGACCGGGGCGTGCGCCATCGTTAGCCCCCATGAAAACCATTGCCGCCGTCCTCGCCGTCGCCGCGCTTGCCGCGTGCGGCAGTTCTGCTGAATCCCGTCCCTCGAAAGCGGACGTGGCAACGACCGCGACACTGCGCGCGCCGGATACCACGAAGCTTGCGCAGCCTGCTCCCGACAGCTTCACCGTGCGATTTACGACGTCGCGTGGCGTGTTCGACGTGCGGGTCCACCGGGACTGGGCGCCGCTCGGTGCCGACCGCCTGTACTATCTGGTGGGCGCCGGGTTCTACGACGGCGTGCACTTCTACCGCGTGATCGAAGGCTTCATGGCACAGTTCGGCGCGCACGGTGATCCCGCCGTCGCGAAGGCCTGGGAAGACCGCCGGATCGCGGACGACCCGGTGCGGCAGAGGAACGAGCGCGGCATGCTGACGTATGCGACCTCCGGACCGAACACGCGCACCACGCAGCTCTTCATCAATTTCGGCAACAACCAGCAGCTCGACCGCATGGGTTTCGCGCCGGTGGGAAAGGTGGTGAGCGGAATGGAGGTGGTCGATTCGCTCTACCACGGGTACGGCGAGGGCGCGCCCGCCGGCCAGGGGCCCGACCAGGGCCGCCTCCAACGCGAGGGAAATGCGTACCTCGGGCACGAGTTTCCGAAGCTCGACTATATCGTGTCCGCCCGCATACTCTGAGGGCCGCGACTCGTGCCCTCTGCCTACCACGCGCTCGCCGCACGACGGTGGCGCATTGCCATCGTCCTCACCCTCGCGGTCATCATCATCTATTTCGGGTTCATCGCGCTCATCGCGTACCGCCGGGAACTCATGGGCTCGCTGATCGTGCCCGGGTTGAGTGTGGGCATCCTGCTCGGCGCGCTCGTGATCGTGGCCTCGTGGCTCCTCACCTGGTTCTACGTGTGGTGGGCAAACACCCGCTATGACGCCGAGCTGGCGCAGCTGAAGCGCGAGGGAACATGACGGTGCAGGCCACGCAGATCGGCCAGCCGAACACGATCGCGATGGTGTTCTTTTTCGTGTTCATCGGCATCACGCTCGCCATCACCTTCTGGGCGGCGAGACGCACCCGCACCACCGAGCAGTTCTACGCCGCTGGCCGCAGCATCAGCGCGGGACAAAACGGCTTCGCGCTCGCCGGCGACTACATGAGCGCCGCGAGTTTTCTTGGCATAGCCGGGCTGGTGTCCACGACCGGCTTCGACGGTCTCATCTATTCCACCGGCTGGCTGGTCGGCTGGCCCGTGGTGCTTTTCCTGATCGCCGAGCCCCTGCGGAATCTCGGGAAGTACACCTTCGCCGACGTCGTGGCGTCGCGGCTGCGGCAAACGCCGGTTCGGCTTGCCGCGCTGTTCGGCACGCTCTCCACCGTCATCTTCTATCTCATCGCGCAGATGGTAGGAGCGGGGACGCTCATCAAGCTGATGTTCGGCCTTCGCTACGAGACCGCGGTGACCATCGTCGGTGCCGCGATGATCGCGTATGTGCTCTTCGGCGGCATGATCGCGACGACGTGGGTGCAGATCGTCAAGGCTGCGCTGCTCCTCAGCGGCGCCCTGGTGCTCGCGCTGATGGTGCTCGCGAAATTCGGGATGAATCCCCTCACGCTCTTTGCGGCGGCCAGCGCCAAGTATGGCCATTCGGTCCTCGCGCCAGGCAAGCTCGTGGCAAATCCACTCGATACCATCTCGCTCGGCATGGCCCTCATGTTCGGCACGGCTGGTCTGCCGCACATCCTCATGCGGTTCTATACGGTGAAGGACGCCAGAGCCGCGCGAAAATCCGTGTTCTACGCGACCGGCCTCATAGGGTTCTTCTACCTGCTCACGTTCGTGCTCGGCTTCGGCGCGATGGTGCTCGTGGGACCCGAGGCGATCAAGGCGATCGACAAGGGGGGCAACATGGCGGCGCCGCTGCTCGCGGAGTATCTCGGCGGAACGCCTTTCCTCGGATTCATTGCCGCGGTGGCATTCGCCACGATCCTGGCCGTCGTGGCGGGACTGACTCTGTCGGGCGCGGCGGCGCTCGCCCACGATTTCTGGACGAGCGTGGTGCGCAAGGGGGAGGCGCGGCCCGGTGAGGAATTGAAAGTCGCACGCCTGGCCACTCTCGTTCTCGGTGTGGTGGCAGTACTGCTCGGCATCCTGTTCAAGGGACAGAATGTGGCGTTCATGGTGAGTCTCGCCTTTGCCATCGCGGCGAGCGCGAACTTCCCCGCACTCGTGCTGTCCACCTTCTGGAAGGGGTGCACGACGCAGGGCGCAGTCGCCAGCATGGTGGTCGGAACGACGGCGACGCTGGTGCTGATCTACCTGTCACCGGTGATTCAGGTGGACATCCTCAGGCACGCCGGGGCGTGGTTCCCGCTGAAGAACCCGGCGGTGATCACAATTCCGGGATCGTTTCTGGTTGGCATCGTGGTGTCGCTCCTGACCTCTGATGCAGCCGCGCGAGCGCAGTACGAGGGCAACGTGCGGGAGATGATCGAGGGAGCGCGGGCGCACTGAGCGCGCCGGAGGAGGCGAGGACCGGACGCGAGGCGGTCACCGCACCGTGGGCTGTGACCTTCCCCTCGCGTCCACGGCCCAGCTTCGCTCCACCACTCCACCCCGAACACCGTACACCACGTCGTTGAGATGCACCACGATGCAGACATGGTTGGGCACCACCTGCACCTGCTCTCCGACCGCCGGCTTCCAGCTCGTGCGCGAGAGATCGAGAATGCCGTGTTCTTCGCTCATGCGCGTCACGAGCACCTCTGGCCGGTCGAGCAGCGCGCCGAACCCCTCGCCTTCCGCTCGGCGCATCGGTTCCCGGCCGAGCGCCTTTGCGCCGGCGTCAATGACGGCCTGTCGCGGCACACTCGTGCTGACCACCGTGGCGAGCACGGAAAACGCGCAGTCCGTCCATAGGCACGCGCCAATGCCCGCCGTCGTCCGGTCGTTGTACACGTAGGTGCCCGGCCGGAATTCGGTCACCGCGGCCGTCTCGTGCGTGCGCCACATGGTGGGAGTGGACCCCCCGCTCACCACCTCCGGGGCGAGTTGCGCGTCCCCGAGCGCCCGCACCGCGCTCCCCAGCGCCTCGGCAAGGGTCGCGAGTTTCGCGTCCTGCGACCCGACGTCATCGCGGATGTGTCCCGGATAGAACGAGATACCCGCGTACTCCAGCGGCGGGCGCGCACGGACGAGCCGCGCGAGCGCGATCGCATCGTCCCACGCCGTGACGCCCACCCGGTGCATGCCGACGTCGAGTTCCACATAGATCCGCACGGGCCGGTTCGCCCGCCGCGCGGCGGTGGCCAGCCCTTCGACGGCGTCAGCGGAATCGAGCGCGACGGTGATCCGCACGTGGTCGGGAAGTCCCATGAGGCGCCCGAGTTTTGGTCCGACTGGCGGATACGCGAGCAGGAGGTCGTCGCACACCGCGCTCATGATCACCATCTCCGCGGGCGTCGCGCAGGAGAGTCCGGCCGCGCCGTGCGACAGCTGCGCGCTGGCCACGGTGGTGGCCTTGTGCGTCTTGATATGCGGGCGCAGCGCCAGCCGGCGCTGCCGGGCATACGCCGCGAGTCCCGCAACATTTCGCTCGAATCGGTCGAGGTCGACCAGGGCCGCCGGCGTCTCGAGAGCGGCCAGCGCCGAGCCCGCCTCGATGAACGGCGCCCTCAGCGGCGCAGCAGGAGCGCTCATGGCGTATCCGCTACAACCTGAAGAGATAGCTCGCCTTGAGAAAAAAGGCGTCGTTGCGGCGCAGCATGGACTTGAAGCCGAACGCCTCCGGCTCGGTGAGGTCCGCGCCGTAACCGGCGTAGAAGACGGTACCCGGCGTCGGTTTGTACGAAAACAGGAACTCGCTGTGGAGGTTGTTGTCCGTGCGTTCCTGCGTCCGGACCCATGACTTCGCCGTGGCGTCGTAGACGAGCAACGGATTGTTCGTTCGGGAATCGTCCCGCAGTGCGTCCGTATAGTCCGTGAAGTATTCGCCAATGGCACGGACGAAGATATTGCGTGTCACCTGGTATTCGACCCGGAGCCGTGGGTCACGCTGGCGCCGGACGCGGCGGCCCGTGGAATGCCGTTGGTAGTCATTGAGGATGTAGCTGGCCGCCACGCGCAACTGCTCCGACGGACGAAGATCCGCGGTGACATTCCAGTAGGTGATGTGCGCCATGGACCACTCGTCGAAGTTCTCGTCTTGTCCGTTCAGCGCGATGACGCTGAAGGTGACATACTTGAATTGGGGGGACCCGACGGACAGCACCCAGTCCCGGTTGGCCAGTCGGGGTGTGCCGGTGAATGGCAGCGTGTCGCTGGCGACTCCCGCGCCGCGGGGCACCTCGATCCGGTATCGGCGGTTATAGAATGCCGGATCGTAGCCAAACGTCTCGAGCAGGAGCGAAGCGCCGGCGGTCCAGCCGCCGTGAAATTGGGCGTTGAAATTGAAATGCAACTTCTTGTCGCGCGCGTCGCCCTGATGAAAGAGGTTCTGGTATGCCCAGATGTCGTCGAGCAACAGATCAACACCAGCCTGCTCCACCAGCGCGCCGCGCGCGCCGAAGAACGCAAAGCGGGGGGCAAAGTTCGCGTGCGCCTGTCCGGCACGTGAGATGAATCCGCTCTGGGTGCGGAAATCCTCTCCGATGCCGGTGAATGCGGATCGCCATCCGAAGGTCTTGCCCTGGCGATTGAAGCGCGCTTCCCAGAGCGGCGCGTTGGTCCGCACACCATTGCGCTGGGTGCCGCTGCCTGCCAGCTGGAACTGGAGCGCATAGATTTTCTGCCACACCAGCCGACCGTCGACGTCGACGACGCGGTTCCAATTCGCCCCGTCGACGCGGTCGGTGTATGCCAGGCCGAGCCGGGACTGGCTGCCCAGGTCGCGCTGCAAGCGGACGATATTGTACAGGGGATGATCGCGGCCGGACGCGGATGTGTTCGCCGCATCCGCAGCCGACAGAAACGCCAGGTCCGAGCTCGCCACCTTCCCCGTCAGCTTCACCGCCGCCACCGGCTGAACCAGGCGACGCGTATAAATCAGGGAGTTCGGCGTGCTGAACTGCTCGAGACCGTCGAGAAAGAACGGCCGTTTCTCCGGAAACAGGAGCGCCGCCCTCGGATCGAAGGAGATCTGCGCGGCGTCCGCTTCGACCTGGGAAAAATCGGGATTTGCCGTGCCATTGAGGGTCAGATTGTTGGTGACGCCCCAGCGGACAGTTGCACCCAGCGCGGGCGCTCTCGCGTCGTAGCGCCAGGCGGACGCGGCCGCTGTGCCAGCTGCCGCGCCGGGCATGCCTTCGGTGCGTTGCGTAGCCTCGGGCGTGATATCCACGACGAGGCCCCGGTGCAGGTCCGACAGCCCGTTGAGCGTTCCACCTTGTGCCAGAAACGATGCCGCGCCTCGCTGCGCGGGCGCCCAGCTGTTTTCGTGTCCGCGATACTGCACCTTGCGGACGATATTGAGCCCCCAGTTCTGCACATCCGCCGACTGGTATTTCAAGCTCTTGAACGGGATCCGGATTTCGACCTCATAGCCCCAAGCCGTCACGCGACCCTTCGACTGGAACACGAAGTCAGGACTCAGGTCGGGGGCCTCGCGCGCCTGCGTTGCACCGCCAATGAAGCCGCCGCCGGGGAGCGCTCCCCGCTCGACCAGCGTGCCGTCGGCCTGCACGCCCAGGGGATTGACCATGAAGACCGACGCCTGACGGCCGTCATTGAACGTTCCGAGCAGAATCTGTACGTAGTCATCGGCGGAAATCTTGTCGCGGTCGGCGAGCGACGCGCGCACCTGGTCGCGAGGCTGGAACGCCCGGACGCCGAAGTAGATGGCGGTGGGTGAGTACCAGACCAGCACCTCCGTCGAATCCTGCGCCGGAACGCCGTCCTGGGGCGCGTACTGCGAAAAACCGTTGAGCACCGCCGCGGAATTCCACGGCGCCTCGCTCAACGAGCCGTCGATCGTGACGGTTGCATCGATGCGGGGGATGCGGACCGCCAGCTGACGCTGGCGACCATTGAAGACGGTTCCCGTCGGCTCCACGTCGGGCGTCATGTGCAGTGCGGCGAGCACAAGCGGCAGGATGAACATATGGAATCCTAACAAAATTCCGACGGCACCGCTAAATATCCGGGCATGAGCAACCCTTCGGGAACGCCGCCAGGACCGGGCGCCATGGCGCGCGTGGAGGACAAGGGTGATCTCGGATTTGGCGCTGTCGCCGCTACCGACAGCGGGCAGCGCCTGCTCAACAAGGACGGCACGTTCAACGTCCGGCGGGTGGGGCTGGGGTGGCTGGAATCGCAGAGTCCCTATCACTCGGCCCTCGCCATGAGCTGGCCGCGTTTCCTGGCGACGGTCGTCGTGAGTTACCTGCTGCTCAATGTGTTCTTCGCGGCGGCCTTCTCGCTGTGCGGCGCCGACGCGCTCGCGGGAACCGCCCCGGCGGACATGGGCGGCCGGTATTGGCGCGCCTTTTTCTTCAGCGTGGAAACGTTCGCGACGATCGGCTACGGCGAGATCAGCCCCGTGGGAATCCCCGCGCACATGGTGATGGTCACCGAGTCACTGGTCGCGCTGCTGAGCCAGGCGCTCATCACGGGGCTCCTCTTTGCGCGCTTTTCCCGTCCCACCGCCGCCATTCGATTCAGCGCGAACATGGTGATCGCGCCGTTCCGGGACGGACGCGGCCTGATGTTCCGCATTGCAAACCGACGCGAGAACCAGATTGTCGACCTGACGGCGCGCGTCAACTGCAGCTGGCTCGAGGCTGGGGCCAAGGGAATCGGCCGCCGTTTTCAACTGCTTGCGCTCGAGCGGTCCACCGTCGTGTTCTTCCCGCTTGCGTGGACGATCGTGCATCCCATCAACGCGGAAAGTCCGCTCTGGGGACTGTCCGAGGCGGACCTGCGGGAACGTGACTTCGAGTTCCTCGCGATCATCACGGGCACCGACGAGACCTTTTCGCAGCAGGTACACACCCGCTCGTCCTACAAGCCCGGCGAGCTGATCTGGGGCGCAAAATTCCGCAATATCTTCAATCCGCCCGATGCGAGCGGCAACCTGTCCGTCGACATCGGTCGCATCGATGACTACGACCSCSTGGACCTTCCGGCATGACGACCCGACTCCGGACCGCCGAACGCAGACGGCGATGACCGGGCTTGGCTTCACCCACCGCTTTATCGGCGGAACCTCATCGCGCACATTGCTGTTGCTCCACGGCACCGGCGGCGACGAGAACGACCTCATTCCGCTGGCCGCCAGGCTCGATCCGACAGCGCATGTCCTCAGTGCACTGGGAAAGGTGCGCGAGCACGGCGCTCCGAGATTCTTCAGGCGGCTCGCGGCCGGCGTGTTTGATCTGGACGACCTTCGTCTCCGCACGCACGAACTTGCCGATTTCGTTCAGGCGGCCGCGTTGGCGTATGCGATCGACGCAGCGCAGGTGACGGCCGTAGGTTTTTCGAACGGCGCGAACATCGCCGCGGCGATGCTGCTGCTCCGGCCCGCGACGCTGGGGCGAGCCGTACTCTTTCGCGCGATGGTTCCACTCACGCCCGACGCGCCGCCCGACCTGAACGGGAAAAGCGTGTTCCTGGCCGCAGGACGGGCCGAC
>JRHI01002320.1_pt1 | contig 13257 bp, 11 predicted proteins | sample 215371 | NCBI WGS metagenome assembly JRHI01 (sample SAMN02929681, study PRJNA255918) | sediment metagenome | biome: cave system; feature: Ice Cave; material: Sediment; isolation source: sediment from deep within a dark volcanic ice cave with no known source of... ...
GGAAGATCGGGGGCGTTGGGGGTGGTGGCCACCACGTCGCCGCTGTCGTCCACGATCCACACGATCAGAGGAACGTTGATGGGCCGGTCACCGGGCAGGGTCAGGCCCTGGGATGGGGTCGCCGCGCCGGAGTTGGGACGGCCCGCGGCCGGCCCCCGCGGGCTGGCCGCAAAGGCGGCCAGCCGGGTCTCCAGCCGCTGGTCGATCTGGTCGTGGAGCCGCCGGTAGACGGTGAAGTCGATCGCCGCCACCACCACCAAGAAGAGCACGGCCACCACCGCGGTGGCCATGGCGGCGACCCGGGCCGAAGCCCAGATGACACTTACCCGCGGAGGTATGCTCACGAGTCGACCAGGCGGTAGCCCGCCCCCCGGACCGTGATCAGCTGCACCCCGGAGCCGGCCAGCTTGCGCCGCAGATGGGCGACGTGCACATCGATCAGATTGGACCCGATGGCGTCGCTTTCGTCGGGCCAGACGTGGCGGGCGATCGCCATCCGTTCCACCAGTGCCGGTGACCGACGCATCAAGAGCTCGAGGATGGCGAACTCGCGGGCGGTCAGGGCCAGCGGGGCGCCGTGCACGGTGACCTCATGGGCGGCCGGGTCGAGCCGGAGCCCGCCCCGGGTCAGGACCGGCTCCTCGACGCCGCGGGATCGGCGCTGAAGGGCGCGTAGCCGGGCCAGCAGCTCGTCGAACTGGAATGGCTTGACCATGTAGTCGTCGGCGCCGGCGTCCAGCCCGGCCACCTTGTCGGCCAGGGTGTCCATCGCCGTCAGCATGATGATCGGGATCCCAAGTTTCAGCTTGCGGGCGCTGCGGATCACCTCGGCGCCGCTCATCCCGGGCATTCTCCAGTCGAGCACCGCGACCGCGTAGTCGTAGAGCCGCAGCATGTGCAGCGCGTCGTCGCCGCAGTCGACCTCGTCGACCACGTAGCCCTCTTCTCGCAGACCCCGGGCCACGGCCTGGCGCAGGCCCGCCTCATCCTCGGCGAGCAAGATCCTCACGACGTCCTTTCCCCGTCCCTGCCCGCCCTGGCCCTGTGGATTGCCGCGAACGAGGACGCCGGATCATGCCGGTTCACTGCTCTGAGCGTAAGCGGGCGGCGTGAAGAATCGGTGAAGCCGGGCGGCGGTGGGCCGGTTACCGACGGTTCACGGATTCTTCAGCCGCCGACCGGCAGCCTTGACCCATGCCTAAGTCCACTACGGCCGCTCTGGCCGTCATCCTGCCTCTGGGTGGGGTCGCCCTCGCCGGCGGCGCCGCTCTGGCCGTCCACGCCGCTACCAGCAGCCCCACCCCCTCTCCGAGTCCCGGCTCCAGCACTGACCGGGCGGCCACCTGCTCCACCTTCACCGGATATTTCGCCGCTTCGCTCGGCAAGAGTCGGGATCAGGTCACGTCCGCCTTCAATGACGCCCTCTCCAAGACTTTGGCCGACCAGGTCAAGGCGGGCAAGCTGACCCAGACTCAGGCAGACCTGATCAAGCAGCGCGCGGCCCAGCAGGGATTCTGCATGTTCGAGATCGGCGCTGGCCGACACGGCGGCGACGGCATCGGTGACGGTGGGACCGGCCGGGGCGATCTGGCGGCCGCCCTGGGCATCTCCGAGGCGGATCTGCAAGCAGCCTTCGCCAAGGGTCAGACTGTCCACCAGGTGGCCGCCGCCCATGGGGTCACCCAGGATCAACTGGTCAGCAAGCTGACTTCGGCCGAGAAGACCGAACTGGATGCCAGGGTGCAGGCGGGCCGGATCACCCAGGCCCAGGAGAACACCGCCCTGGCTGCCATCAAGGACATGGTGGCCAGAATCTGGGACACCACCCCGCCCGCCGGCGGGCATGGCCACGGGCGGGGGGCGACCTCGACCTCGTCCTAGCCCCGCAGTTCCCTCCTCCCTTGAGAGAGCCCCAATCGTCGGGGCTCTCTTACTTTTGAGAGCCCCGACTGGAAGCATCCGGACGTCGGGGCTCTCGTTTGCCGGGGGTACCGAGGGCGCGAGTGGCGGCGGCTGCGGGTGATGCGGCTCCGGGGGTCAGGCCAGGACCAGCACCCCGCGGATGTTCTTGCCGCTGTACATGTCGTCGTAGCCCTGGTTGATGTCCTCCAGGCGGTACGTGTTGGTGACCAGCTCGTCGAGCTTCAACTGGCCGGCGTTGTAGAGATCGAGGAGTTTGAGGATGTCGTACTTCGGGTTGGAAGAGCCGGCCAGGGCGCCGATGATCTTCTTCTCGAAGAGGGTGAGCTGGGTGCCGGGCACCTGGACGGTGTTCTCCATGATCCCGGCCAGTCCGGTCAGGATGATCGAGCCTGCCTTGCGGATGATCTGGAAGGCGTCGGTGACCACCTCCTCGGTGACTACCCCGACGGTGATCAGGGCCTCGTCCGCCATCACCCCGTTGGTGAGCTGCTGGACCAGCGCCATCGCTTCCTGGCCGCTGGCGGCGGTATGAGTCGCCCCCAGCATCGTGGCCGTCTCCCGCTTGAACTCGACCGGGTCGACCGCCACGATGTTCTTGGCGCCGGCCGCTTTCGCCCCCTGGACGGCGTTGGCTCCGATCCCCCCGATGCCGTAGATGACCACGGTGTCGCCGGGCTGGACGCCCCCCGCGTAGACGGCGGTGCCCCAGCCGGTCATGACCCCGCATCCGATCAGGACCGCCCGGTCCAGCGGGGTCTCCGGGGGTACCCGCACGCATGAGGCTTCGAGCACATTGCCGTAGTCGGCGAAGGTGCCGAGCAGGCAGATCGCGCCGATCGATTCGCCGTCCCGGTGGCGGACGAAGACGCCGTCCGGCATCGGACCGGCCATGATGTGAGCGCCCAGGTCGCAAAGGTTGGACTTGCCGGTCGAGCACCAGCGGCAGTGTCCACAGGAGGGAAGGAACGAGGTGACGACCTTGTCGCCGGGCTGGACGGTGGTGACTCCGGCGCCCACCTTTTCCACGATTCCGGCCCCCTCATGGCCGCCGACCATCGGGATCATCTGGGCGGGCAGGTCGCCGAGCCTCAGGTGCTCGTCCGAGTGACACAATCCGGCGTGGGTCCAGCGCACCAGGACTTCTCCCGGGCGGGGATCGGAGACCTCGATCTCCTCGATGCTCCAGGGCTTGCCGTATTCCCTGACGATGGCGGCTCTGCTCTTCATCACGGGACCCTCCAATTGAATTGACGGTGACGAGCCCGATGGCTCCCGCGGGCAATACGATACGAGTGGGTGACATCGAAGGGCAAATCGCGGCACGGGCACGACCGCCCCTACCCACGCGGCCTTTGATGCGGGTTTACGTCGAGGATTGGGGGGCAGGCTACGGCACGCCTTACCTGGTCGACGAGGAGGATCCGCCTGCGGGTGACGCCGAGTTGGTCGAGGACGGTGACCGGATGCTCTCCCACGGCGGTGCTCCGGTCTCCGGTCCGCATCCACCGCTGGCCTTCATCGATGGCGTGCGTCGGGGTGACGCGCACCTCTACATGCTCATGGAGGGCCGCACCGTGCGCGGCCTGGCCGCCGCTCACGCGGTGGGGGCGGCGCTCGCCGACGGGCAATCGGTGCCTCGCTTCGTCCATCAGCGGGTAAGCCGGGTGGTGATCTGGGGCGGTGGGGAGCACGCCCGGCTGCCGGCGGTGGCGGGTGGCTGGGCCTGGGAGCCGAGGTCGATCCAGGGCGAGACCCAGCCGGAACTGCTGGCCGAACTCCAGTCGCGGATGCGGCTGGAGGAGGCGGCGCTGGCCGAGCGGCTCAGCCAGGAGCGACTCACGGTGGTGGTCGACGGCCCGCTGCACCGCCACCTGATTCGCGACCGGGTGATCGCCGGCTACGTCAAGACCCACCACCGGGCCTTGCTGGCGCCCGAGCACCACCGGGCGGTGCCAGAGCTGGACCCGGGCTGCCGCACCAGCCTGTTCCGGCTGGGCGAGGACCGCTACTCGTGCTATCTGCGGATCGCGGCTCGGACCCGTCTGGCCGGGCCGTGGTCGGGTGTGGTGCGGCTCGAGGTGCCGCAATCGGCCGGCCGGCAGCAGGCGGTCGAACTCTGCGACCTTCTGGCCGGGATCATCCCCAGGTACGCGAGCCTTCCCCACCGCGATCCCCGCGCGCCCCAGAACCTCCAGCCGGTGGGTGCCCTGGAGAAGCGCCTGCGCCACCTGCTCGGAGATCCCGGGCTGGCCCGGCGCGCGGTGGGGGCGGCGGCCGCCAGGTTGGTCGAGGAGCAGATCGATGACGCCCCCTGAAGCGCCGCTCGGCCTGGTCGACGGCTCGCTCGAAGCCTCCACCCGCAGGTTCTCGATGGTGCTCGGCGAACAAGCCGTGGTCCAGCTGGACGACCTGGTGGCCACCAGCCAGACGCTTCCCGACGGGCGCGAGGTGACCCATTACGGGATCGTGGTCGAGGGTTTCGGCCGGATCGAAGGCGCCGAATTGGCCAGTGATACCCGCCGCATCACAGCCGACTTCACCCTCCCCGGTGAACCGGTGCGGCGGGCCGAGGTGCAGGTGCTCCGCACCGTACCCGAGCTCTGGCTGCCGCCGGCGCCGGGGGCGGCGGTCTTCCCCGCCCGCGGCGTCCATCGCGACAACGCGCTGTTCCTGGATCAGATGGAGCGGGCGCTGCCGGTGGGCGTCGACCAGTACCGGCAACCGGTGTACGCCGACTTCAGCTTCCTCAACGGCGAGAAAGGTGGTCACCTGTCGATCTCCGGCATCTCCGGTGTGGCGACCAAGACCACATATGCGATGTTCCTGCTGTACATGCTCTTCGAGACCGCCCAGGGCCGGGAGTTGCTGGGAGCCAATGCGCCCCAGGCCCGGGCAATCGTTTTCAACGTCAAGGGCGAGGATCTCCTGCACCTCGACCGCCCCAACCGACGGTTCGCCGGGCAGCCGGAGGCGGCCGCCCAATGGCGGGCGCTGGGAGTCGAACAACCCGGGAGTTTTCAGCGGGTCCGGCTGTATGCCCCCCGCTCGGCCAGCAGCCGGGTGGGGGCGGTCGTCAGCGAGGTGGTGAGCCGGCCCTCCCGGGAGGTGGTCACCTTCGGCTGGTCGCCGCTGCAATTCATCCGCGACGGTCTGCTCCGCTTCTGCTTCAGCGACGCCACCGATCTCCGGAATCAGATCTCCTTCGTCGAGCAGCGAGTCCGGGTCCAGCTGATGCGCTGGGCGTACCCCCTGGAGGGCGAACCGGGGGCCGCGCTGCTCGCCCCGCCGCCGGCCGGCGCCGGCCACGACCCCGCCCGGCTGGCGGCACAGTTGCCGTCGCGGCCAGCCCGGCCGGCCGCAGAGGGCTTTCCGGTGCGAGGCTTCGGCGACCTCGTCGACTTCCTGGTCGATCGGCTGGCTCCCGACCTCGGGGAGCCCGACCCGGCCTGGAGCGGGCGCACCCAGGAGGGTACGGTGAACGCCTTTCTGCGCCGGCTGGCCGCCCAGTCGCCACGAATCGGCCACCTGGTGGCCACCGGGGTGGAACCGGCGGAACTGGAGGAGCCGGTGACGGTGGTGGACATCCATTCTCTTCACGACGACGCCCAGCGCTTCGTGGTGGGCGCGCTCTTGAGCCGGGTCTTCGAGCAGAAGCAGGGCCGGGGCCGCGAGCCGCTCCGCTTCATCGTGCTCGACGAGCTGAACAAATACGCCCCCCGCGAGGGCAGCAGTCCGATCAAGGAGATCCTGGTCGACATCGCGGCTCGCGGCCGTAGCCTGGGGGTGCTGTTGATCGGGGCCCAGCAGTCGGCCGGCGACGTCGATCCGGCGGTGATCCGCAACGCCTCGGTCAAGGTGGTCGGACGTTTGGACGCCGGGGAGTCCGCCGAGTACCGATTCCTGACCGCCGAACTGCGCGAGCGTGCGGCCCGCCTCCTGCCCGGCACCATGGTGTTCGACCAGCCCTTGATCCCGGCTCCGATCCCGCTTCGGTTCCCGTTTCCGGCCTTCGCCACCAATCCCGGCGAGGCGGGCGGCGCCGGGGATGCCGGGCTCCAGGCCAGGATCGATGACGTCTTCGACCGGCTGTGAGGCTTCTCCTCATGCCGGCTGGGCCCCAGACCCCGGTCATCCAGGTCTGAAATGAGGCTCTTGCACACCGCCGACTGGCACCTGGGGCGGCTGACCCTCAACCATTCTCGCGAGCCGGATCTGCGCGAAGCGGTGGGGCAGGTGGTGGAGGTGGCGCGTGAGCGCCAGCCCGACCTCATCATCCACGCCGGCGATCTCTTCGACGGCCTGCGCCCGTCGTACCACGACCTCCAATGGGGAATGGACGCGCTCCGGGAGCTGGCCGCGGTGGCGCCCACCGTGGTGATCTGCGGCAACCACGATTCTCCGGCGCTGTTCGCCCTGCTCGACCGCCTGGTCGGCGGCCCCGGGGCGCGGCTTCGATTCATAGCTCGCGCCGGCCGGCCCGCCGAAGGCGGGATCCTGGAGTACCGCACCCGGGCCGGGGAGCGGGTCAAGCTGGCGCCGATCCCCTTCATCCACCCGAACCGGATGGTCGACGAGTTGCTGGATCCGGCTTCGTGGATGGCCAACTACGCCGATCAGGTTGGCCAGGTGATCAGGACTCTGGTCAGCGCGATGCAGGAGGACTATCGAGCCTCCGAGGACGTCCTTTTGGTTGCCGCCCACCTGCACGTGGCGGGCGCCCGGTTCTCGGGCAGCGAGCGGATGATTCACGTCACCGACGCCTACGCCACCCATGACGATGGGCTGACCGGGGTCAGCTATGCCGCTTACGGTCACATCCACCGGCCCCAGCCGCTGCCCGGGATCGCGCCCGGGCGCTATTCCGGCAGTCTGGTGCCACTCGACTTCGGCGAACTGGGTGAGGCCAAGGAGGTGGTGTTGGTCGACGCCCAGCCGGCCCGCCCGGCCCGGGTGGAACCGGTTCCGCTCACCGCCGGCCGGCCCCTGGTCCGGCTGGAGGGCAGCCTGGAGGAGATCGCGGCTCGCGCCGCCGGGACCGGCCCGGCGCTCTGTCAGGTGGTGGTCCGGAGCCCCGAGCCGGTTCCCCAACTCAGCGAACGGCTGGTCGAGTTGCTGCCCCAGGCGGTGTTGCTCGACGTCCGCGAAGAGGTGGCGTCGCGGTCGCTCAAGGTGCTCAGCGTGGCCGATGCCGAGCCCGGCGCGGAAGAGGGTTTCCAGCAACTGTTCCGGATCTACCTGGCCGAGAGCCCGGTCCGGGATGGAAACGCGGAGCAGGTGGCCGGGCTGTTCGCCACCCTGCTCGAGGCGGTCGAGGAGGAGCGCCTCGCCGTTCTGCCCGATCTGGAGCGGCTCGAGCAAGGGGAGCCCCCGCCCGCTCCCGCCACCGGCGATGGGGAGCACCAGGCCGAGGTGGGCGGATGAGGCCGCTTCGGCTCAGCATCACCGGCCTGCGCAGCTACCGCAACCGTACCGAGATCGACTTCACGGGACGGGGCCTGGTCGCCATCGTGGGTGACACCGGGGCGGGCAAGAGCTCGATCCTCGAAGCTCTGACCTACGCGCTCTACAACGCGACCACCTGGAGCGGGGCGCAGAGCAAGACGCTGATCGCCGACGGGGTCAACACCATGACGGTCACTCTCACCTTCGCGGTCGACGGTGAAAAGTGGGAAGTGCACCGTTCCGCCTCGCGCGGGGCGTATCCGCCTCCGGTGCATCGGATCCGCAACCTCACCCACGGGGGGGCCCAAATCGATGGCGAGGCCGCCGTCACCGAGCGCGTCAAACAGCTGTTGGGGATGGAGTATCCCGCCTTTCTGGCGGCGGTGGTGCTGCCTCAGGGCCGGTTCCAGACCCTGCTCCAGGCCAAGGACAGCGAGCGTACCGGGATCCTCAAGGCGATCTTCGAGGTCGATTCGATCGGCCAGGTAAAAGACCAGGCGGTGGCGCTCAGGACCAGGGCGGAGTCGGTCGTCGTAAGGCTCCAGGCGCGGCGGGATCAGCTCCCCGCTGACCCGGCCGCCAAGGTGGCCGCCCTGAGCGGAGAGCTGAACGAAGCCGAGGCCGCCGAGGCGGCCCTGCGAGAGCTCGAGGATGCCGCGCGCGAAACCATCGCTCGCGGCAAACAGGAGCGGTCGGCGGTGGCCGAGCTGCGCGAGGCGGCCGGGCGCCTGGCCCCGCCGGCCGGGCTGGCGGCCGACCTGGCCGATCGGGCAAGGCGGGAGACCGAACTCCGGGCCAAGCTCGAGGCGGCCGAGGCGAGTCGGAAGGCGGCGGCGGAGGCCGAGGCCGGGGCGGCGGCGGCGGTGGCCGAGGCCGACGCCGCCGGCGAGGGATTGAGCATGCTCACCCGAGCCGAAGCCATCCTCGACCGGATCGTGCGCGACCTCGCCACCACCGCCCGGATCGAAGCGGAGGTGGCGGCTGAGCAGGCGGGCCTGGAAGCCGAGTTGGAGGCGCTGGTCGCGGCCCGAGACGAACATCAGCGGCTGACCGCCGAGGTGGTGGCGGCCGAAAAGCGGGCGGAGGTCGCCGGTCAGGCGTGGCGGGACCTGGAGGCCCGCCACCGCGCCGTGGGCAACCAGGTCGAGGAACTGCGCCAGCTGGAGGCCAGAGCCGCTGCGGTTCGGGAGGCGGAGGCGGGCGAGGTCCGTGGCCGGGAGGCCGCTCGCGGGCAGCTGGTGGCGGAGATGGAGCGGGCGTCGGCAGCCGCGGAGGAGGTGGAGCGGGCCCGGGAGGCGCTCGATCATGCCCGCCGTGAGCATGCGGCTCTCGATCTGGCCGCCACGCTCGCGCCGGGCGACCCGTGTCCGGTCTGTGGAGCGCCGGTCGGGGATCTGGAGCGGCGGAGTCGGGAGGCTCCGGTTCTGGCTCCGCTGGCCGCCGCCCTCACCCAGGCGCAAAGGGCGGCGAGCGCGGCTGGCGAGGCGGAGCAAACCGCCAGGATCGCGCTGGCCGCGATTGACGCGCGCCTGGAGACGTTGCACGAGCAGCTCCGGAGCCTGGACGCCAGCCTGGAAGCCGGCCGGCGGCGGCTGCAAGAGCTGCTGGCCGGAGCCGGATCCGAGTCAGAACCGGGGCAGATGCTCGTGCGGCTGGAAGCGGCGGTGCGGGCGGCGGCCGCGGAGGCCGAGGCGGAGGGCGCCCAGGCCCAACAGGCGCGGTCCGCCGCGCAGCTGGCGGGCACTGAGCTGGGCCGTCTGGAAGCCACGCTCGGCGAGCGTCAAACCGCCCTGAACCGCCGGCGGCTCGAGCTCGACAGGCTCAAGCAATCCTGCCGCGAGGAACTGGCCACTCTGCCCGCCTCGCTCCGCGTGGAAGGGGAGCCGGACGAGCAGACGGTTCGAGAGCGGGCCCGGCGCGCGAAGGAGATGGTGGCCGCGGCGCGCGGGCGAGAGGAGGCGCTTCGCCAGGCGATCGAGGTTTCACGAAGGACGGGCGCGCGGGTTGAAGCCTGCGCCGCGGAGCTGCGGGTCGAGATCGAGGAACCTGGACGCGCCGCCCGGATTGCCCTCGAGGGGCTGAAGGCGCAAGTCGATCAGGCGCTGGCCAGGCTGGGCGCCGAGCCATTGCCGAAGCTGCCCGAGGGAACCTCGCTGGAGACTCTGGCCGGCTCCGCGGCGATCGTGGAGGCGGGCGCCCGGGACGCGGCCGGCCGGCTGCTGACCCTGGCCCGTGAGCGGGAGACGGCGCTGGCGAACGCTGAATCCGACCTCCAGCGGCGAATCGAAGCGCAGGGGTTCACCGACCTCGGCCAGCTTCAAGCCGCCCTCCAGGAAACCACCCGGCGGGCGGGGGCGGTGGCCCATCAGTTGGCCGAGGCCCGGCGGCAGGTGCCGGAAGCCGCAGAACTCGACCAGCGCCTGGCCGAGGCCGGCCAGTTGACCGGCTCGCTCAAGGAACTGGCGCGCCTGCTCAGCGATTCGACCTTCGTGGGCTGGGTGGTCAGACGCCGGCAGCGGAGCCTGCTCGGGATCGCCTCGGATTTGCTGGCGGGGATGACCGGTGGCCGCTACGGGTTTGCCGACGGCTTCCAAATCGTCGACCGGCTGACCAACCAGGAGCGGGCGGCGGCGACGCTGTCGGGAGGGGAGTCATTCTTGGCCAGTCTGGCTCTGGCTCTGGGCCTGGTCGAGCTGGCCGGCCGGTCTGGTCGGCGGCTGGACGCGCTCTTCCTGGACGAGGGCTTCGGCAGCCTCGACTCCAGCGCGCTCGACGAGGCCCTCACCGCTCTGGAGGCGCGGGCGGGCGGCGGCCGGCTGGTGGTGGTGGTCAGCCACGTGAAGGCGGTGGCGGAGCGGATCGACGACGTGCTGGAGGTGCGCAAGCCGCCCACCGGAAGCACCGCCCACTGGCGCACCCGGGCCGAGACCGAGGCGCTTTTGGAGGCGGATCTGGAGCTGGGCCTGAAGGGCTGAACCCGGGCGCCTGGCGACTACAGGCCGAACCGGATCTCCACCGGCAGGGATTCGAGCCAGTCGAGGTGGGCGGCGATGCCGGCTTCGATCGAGATCTCAGGGCTCCAGCCGAGTTCGGCGCGCAGCCGCTCGACGGCGAGCGGCGGCCGCGGCAGGTGCGGCGGTGGCCGGCGGTCGGCGGCCAGCGACACCTCCCGCCGCCGGCGGATGGCGTTGATCACCTCGACATGGCTCACCTGGCGACCAATCGACACGTTGTAGCAGCGGTGGGCGGGCCGGGCGTGCCGGGCCAGCCTGAAGATCGCCTCGACGGCGTCGTCGACATGGGTGTAGTCGCGACCCAGACCGAGGTCGCCGTGCAGGATCGGGCGGCCCTCGACCGCCGCCATGCACCAGGCCTGGACCCGCGACGGATAGTAGCGGGAGCCGGTGGGGCGCTCGAGCGGACCGTACAGGGTGCCGAGCCGGGCGGTGACCAGGTCGAACCCGTTGAGCTCGGCGAATCGATCCGCGAGCCGCTCGGCCGCCGACTTGCTGAGGCCATACACGTCGGTAGCCAGATGAGGAGCGGACTCGGCCACCGGCTGATCGCCCTCCCCGCCTCCGAAGACCGAGCCCGAACTCACGTGCAGGAAGCGGCGGACGCCCGAGCGCAGCGCCCAGTCGAGCAGGCGGGCGGTGGCGGTGATGTTGGCGGCGACCGCCTCCTGGAACTGGTCGCGCTCGCAGCCGGGACCGATCACTGTCACCGCGGCGGCGTGGACTACGGTGTCGACCGGCGGTAGCTGATCCAGTCTGGTCGAAGCCAGGTCGGCCTGGATGAAGTCGACCCGGGCGGCGTGCTCGCGCAGGTACCAGCGCACGTGCCGGCTGGGCCGGTTCAGGTCGACGGCGTGGACCTGAACCTCAGCCGCCGCCAGCCGGCGGCAGAGGTTGGCTCCCAGAAAACCGTCGGCGCCGGTCACGAGCACCGAGCGCAGCTCGAGTTCCGCGCCGGATGAGTCCATTCGACCCGAAAGGTATCACCTGAGCCCGGGTCCGGGAGCGCGACCGGATTCCGATGTCCGGACCCGGCGGCGGCCGCCCGGGCGCTCTCCCAGGCTCGGGGGCTGGTACCATCAAGGAGTTCCCACCTTCCGGCCTCGACCGGTCGCGCGCCGTGGGTCCGCCGGTCATCTCGATCGACGGTAAGGCGCCGCCACCGTTGCCAATTCGAGGCCAATCCCAGGGAAAGGAGGCTGCACTTGCGGCAATTCGAGGTTCTGTTCATCGTCAGACCTGAACTGGACGAAGCTCAGGTCCAGGAGGCGGTGGGGTCGGTCTCCAGGCTGATCGAGAGTCTTGGGGGCACGGCTCAGCCGCCCAACATCTGGGGCAAGCGCCGCCTCGCCTACGAGGTGGACAAGCTGCGTGAGGGCTACTACGTCCTGATCGACTTCGAGATCGACGGCGAGCAGGTGGCCGAACTGGAGCGCAACCTGAAGATCTCGGAGACGGTGTTCCGGCACATCGTCGTCCGCAAGCCGGTGCTCAAGACGGCCGCCGCGGCCCGGCGCCGGCGTCGGGAGGCGGCCGCCAAAGCGGTTCAGGCCGAAGCCGAGGCCGCCGCCGCGGCTCAGGCCGAAGCCGAGGCTACCGCCGCCGCCACCTCCGAGGCCGGAAGCGCGGCCAGTCCCGAGGCCGGGGCCACCGCCACGCCGATTCGTGAGCCGGCGGAAGCGGCGGTCGCCGAGTAGGCGGGGCAGCCATGAGCAACCTCAACAAGGTGATGCTGATCGGACGCCTCACCCGTGATCCCGAGATCCGCTACTCACAGTCGGGGCAGCCGGTGACTTCGTTCAGCGTCGCCACCAACCGATATGGCAGCAGCACCGAGGGCGAGCGCCGGGAGTTCACCGACTATCACAACGTGGTGGCCTGGAACGTGGGCCGGCGGGAGCTGGCCCGACTGGTCGCCGAGTACTGCCGCAAGGGTTCGCTGGTCTACGTGGAGGGCCGCCTCCAGACCCGTTCCTGGGAGGGCCAGGACGGCCAGAAGCGCTATACCACCGAGGTCGTCGCCAACGACGTGCAATTCCTCGATAGCCGGGCCAGCCGCGAGGGTGGAGGCACCACCCCGGCCACTTCCGGCCCCGGCCGGGGCCCGGCCGACGATCTGGCCCCGCCCCCCGCCGGCCACGATGTGCGCGACATCGATCCGGACGAGATCCCGTTCTAGGCCCAGCCGCCTGCGAACCGGTATTCAGGAGACTTACGAATGGCCAAGGACATGAAGCCGAAGCGGAACCGAAAGGTCTGCTCCTTCTGCGTCGACAAGGTCGACTACATCGACTACAAGGAAGTTTCGCGGCTTCGGCGATACCTCAGCGAGCGCGGGAAGATCTTGCCTCGCCGGATCACCGGTACCTGCGCCAAGCACCAGCGGCCGCTCACCCTGGCGCTGAAGCGGGCGCGGATGATCGCCCTTCTACCCTTCGTGGCGGAGTAGGGGCCCGCCTACCGACCGCGGGCGGGTGCCACGCCGCCCGGCCAACCCAGGAGACCCACCGATGACCAGGCCAGTCACCCAGCTCCGGATCCCCGGTCCCGCCCCCCTACCCGATCGCGTCGTGCGGGCCATGAGCCAGCCGATGATCGACCACCGCGGACCCGAGGCTTCGGCGCTGATCCCCGAGATCATAGCCGGCGCCAAGCGCGTCTTCCGCACCGAATCGGACGTGCTGCTCCTGACCGCCTCCGGCTCGGGTGGCCTGGAGTCGGCGGTGGCCAACCTGGTGTCGCCGGGCGACAAGGTCGTGGTCGGGGTGATCGGTAACTTCGGCGAACGCTTCGCGGCGATGGCGACCGCCTACGGCGCCGAGGTGGTGAGGATCGATGTCGAATGGGGGATGCCGCTCGACCCGGATGACCTCCGGCG
>JRHI01002321.1_pt1 | contig 13244 bp, 15 predicted proteins | sample 215371 | NCBI WGS metagenome assembly JRHI01 (sample SAMN02929681, study PRJNA255918) | sediment metagenome | biome: cave system; feature: Ice Cave; material: Sediment; isolation source: sediment from deep within a dark volcanic ice cave with no known source of... ...
GTACAGGGCACGGGCGGCAGGCTGCGTCGTAATCACTGAGAGCCCGATTTGCTCAATTCCCGGAATATTGGAGGCTCGTTCGAGCAGGGCCAGCAACAAGCTCCGGCCCACTCCTTTTCCCCTTGCCTTGTGCGTCACGTAAACACCCCAGATGTGTCCTTTGTGCCGCGTCTTTAGTCCTTTTTCGCGATAAAAACCTGCGGTCCCAATCAGTTGCTCTCCGTCGAACGCGCCTACGACGAAATTCTCCGAATCGGACGTCAATCGCATTCTCGCATCCGCTACGCTGAGACCGCGGTGCTCTTCCGCTGATGAACTGAATGCCTCCGCTTCGAGTTCCAGGGCCTCGAGTCGCAACTCCCAGTACGCCTTCGCGTCATCCCCAGTGAGCAGTTGGATCATCATCGTCACCCGGGCTACCGGGATCTCCGGCATGTGGCGCAATATCCGCCGATCTCCAGACGCGAGACGACGATCCGAAAGCGGCAATCTCTCTCCACTTGGTCCTTCAGCCTCTCGAACATGTCGCTGACAAATTCCGAAATCTTGCCGCAACGCAAACACGCCATGTGAATGTGATCACGGTTCAGCTTGCGTTCATAGTAGTGTCCCTCGCCATTGATGTGCATCAGATCCAGTTCGTCGATCAGGCCATGGCGTTTCAGCAACTGCAGGGTACGGTACACGGTGCTGCGATCGACGCTGGCATCCAGCTTTTTCGCTTTGCGCAGAATTTGTGGGGCGTCCAGGTGCTTTGAGGCGGTTTCCATCACGCTCAGAATGGCGCGGCGCTGCTGAGTCATGCGGATTCCACGTTCCGCGAAGTGGGCTTGCAACCGACCTGGCATCTCGGTTTGGGGAAGGGGCACGCAATCTCCTTGTTGTGTCGCAACTGGTCGCGATCGCGTTGCGACAAAAAAGTGTTACCTGAACTGGACAGACTGCCGGAGGCTCCGGCATCATTTTAATGATATTCGCAGATGCGACCGAGTTGCAACTAACTATGTCTGCTCTGTTTATCCGAGGCTCCATTTTCCGTGCCCGCCGTGCGTCGCACTCCTTGCTGTGTGCTCTCGCGCTTCTTGCGATGTCTCCCCCTCTAGTTGCTCAGGAGAATTACTTCGTGACTTACTCTCATGAGATGGAGGAGCCGGGCAATCTAGAAATCGCCGCCAAGAGTGTCGCCGGTGCACCCAAAGACGGAGGCGCATTCGTCGCTAGTGCTCTGGAACTCGAGTACGGCATCAAGACCTGGTGGACGACCGAAGTGTATCTGGACGGACAGACTACCGCAGGCCAAAGCACGGTGTTCACCGGGTTCCGCTGGGAGCATCGCGTCCGGCCGCTGCTGCGCGAATATTGGATTAACCCTGTGCTTTACTTCGAGTTTGAAGATATCAATGGTGCGGACAAGGCCGTGCTCGAGGTTGTAGGACATGACGGCCATGCAGACTTTCTTGGTCGTAACAATCGCAGCGAGAAAAAGCGTGAGGTCGAGCTCAAGCTCATTTTGTCCAGCAATTTCAAGGGCTGGAACGCTTCGGAAAATGTCATCGCTGAAAAGAATCTCGCAGGCAGCCCCTGGGAGTTCGGATATGCGCTGGGCACAAGTCGCGCTCTTGCCCTCGCCGCAAGCGCGCGAAGGTGCGTCTTTTGCCTCGAGAACTTTGCTCTCGGGGCGGAGATGTACGGCGGCCTGGGAGAACGCCACAGCTTTGGCCTCCCCAACACATCGCACTATGCCGGTCCGGTGCTCACATGGAATATTCCCAGCGGCCCTACGCTGGCTCTTTCTCCAAATTTCGGACTCAACCGCAACAGCAACGGCTTTTTTCTTCGTTTCATGATTGCTTACGAAATCGATCAAGCCTTCTCGAAATCAGGGAAACATTGATGGGTAAGCGCTGGCTAGCATGCGTTCCGATTACTCTCGCGCTTGCCGGGACGATTCTTGCGGGCGTGGGGGATGGCCTGTGGCTGCAAAAGGTTCCCGTGAAAGATCGAGAGCGAGCCAATCCGCTTGCCACGGCCCCATATGCTTCCGTCTCCGGGAGCAAGAATTTTGCCGAGCACTGTGCCCAGTGCCATGGCGCTAATGCCGAAGGCCGGGAAGGTAAACATATTCGTCCCAACCTGCATTCCGAGCGCGTCAAGCGGGCCACTCCCGGAGAGATCTTCTGGCTGCTTACGAACGGGAGCCAGAAGAATGGTATGCCTTCGTGGAGCCGCCCTCCGGAGGCTCAGCGCTGGCAGGTAATCAGTTTCCTGAAATCTCTGCAGTAGTTCCCGGCGGAACGGCGCCGGCGCACCCAGCTCCAGGCTCACAAGTACCGTTTCAAGCGCTTCCTGAACCGCCGCCGCTTTTGCGACTTACCCGCCCGCTTGTGCATCAAATCGGGAGTGCTGCGATAATAAATCCTCCCCTTTTTTGGGGGAGCTTTTTGGCAGTTAGTCAAGCCCGGGAACGCCAGCTCGATGGAGCGTCCGGCAACAAACGACGTTACAACGGGGAGAAAGAAAATATGGCAGGCAATGGGATTTTCGAAGTAACCGATGCGAACTTCGATCAGGATGTTTTGAAGTCGGATAAGCCCGTACTAGTGGATTTCTGGGCGACCTGGTGCGGACCGTGCCGTGCCATCGCTCCCATCGTGGAAGATCTGGCCAAGGAGTACCAGGGCAAGATCACAGTGGGCAAGATGGACGTGGATTCGAACAGCGCCACGCCCATGCGGTACAAAGTAACCGGCATCCCCACGCTGCTGGTGTTCAAAGGCGGCCAGGTCGTCGAACAACTGGTCGGCTACAAACCGAAGGAAGCCATTGCACAGGCTCTCGATAAACATCTCGGGTAAGGCAGCTTCTAGCTATTGGCTTCTAGCTGAATCTCCAAACGCACGCTGGCTTTTATGAGTTAGCGTGCGTTTTGTTTAATCTGGAGGCATCGTGGCACACGAGCGGGACGGGGTTGAGCTAGAAGCTAGAAGCCAGAAGCTACTTCAGTACTTCCTGAGCACTCCAATCACACGCCCCTGCACCTCTACCGCCGCAGCTGGAAGAATAATCGGCTTCATATTCGCGTTCGAAGGCTGCAGGCGGATGTTATCGCCTTCCCGGAAAAAGCGTTTCAGCGTTGCATCCGTCGAATCTACCAGTGCGACCACGATGTCTCCGTTATGCGCAGTCTTGGCCTTCTCCACCAGCACATAGTCCCCGTCGAGAATGGCCTCATCCTGCATGGAGTCGCCGCGCACCTCGAGCACGAACACGTCTTTCGAACGCACAAAGTCGGCCAGCGAAATCGTCTCATTACTCTGCACCGCCTCGATCGGCTGGCCGGCGGCAATGCGCCCGACCAAAGGCAGGACCACAGCTGTATTCACGCTCATAGCCTGCTTAAGCCGTCCTTTGGGAGGGAGCAGGTCAATGGAGCGGCTGCGGTTGTAGTCCCGCGTCAGAAGACCCTTCTTCTCGAGGTTCGAGATATGCTTGTGCACAGTGGCCAGGGAGTTTAGCTTCAGCCCCTTGCCGATTTCGTCAAACGATGGCGAGTAGCCATGCTCAGCCACGAAACGTGAGATGAAGTCGTACACTTCGCGCTGCCTGCGTGTAATTGCCATGTCCACATTATGGCGAAGAGAAAGCGAAAAAATCAAGCGAAAACTGCGCTTGAAACTTTTGGGTCGGGCGGAACTCCAATCTATCGTGGCTCCTCGAACGTACTTCAGAGGGAAAATTAAAATGAGATCATCTTCTGCTCGAACTTTCTTGATTCTTTTGGGAATTCTCGCGGGAGCGACCGCCTGCAATGCCAGAGCGGGCACAGCGTCGGCTGTCCCACCGCCTGCGGTGGATGCGCCGCGCACGGCTTCCGCCGGTCAACAAACTGCCGTGATAGCGGGGGGCTGCTTCTGGGGTATTCAGGCTGTATTCCAGCATGTAAAAGGAGTGGTGAGCGCAACTTCGGGTTATTCCGGGGGCTCGTCCAAAACCGCCGAATACGAGGTCGTAAGTACAGGCGAGACGGGCCACGCTGAATCCGTGCAGATCGTCTACGATCCCTCGCAGATTACCTATGGCCAGTTGCTCCGTGTTTTCTTTTCGGTCGCCCATGATCCCACGCAAATGAACCGCCAGGGGCCGGACACGGGCTCACAGTATCGCTCTGTAATTTTCTACAGCAACGACGAGCAAAAGAAAATTGCCGAGGCTTACATTGCCCAACTGGACAGCGCAAAAGTTTTTCCGCGCGCCATTGTGACCCAAGTCGTTCCGATGAAAGCTTTTTACCCTGCGGAGGCTCATCACCAGAACTATGCCGCAGCCCATCCCAACGATCCGTACATCGCGTTCAACGACGCTCCCAAGGTCGAGCACCTGCGCCAGGAGTTTCCTGATCTGTACCTGGGAAAGTAGGAGAGGACATGTTCGATTCTGAACTTGCGCGCGAAGGCGTGACCAGCATTCGGAGACGTGTGTTTTTGACCAGTGCGGCTGCTGCGCTCGGAGGCGCGATCCTGTGGTCGTGGAAGAAGCCGCGAATTTTGCATGCGGCCGTGGCGCTGAAGGCGCCGGAAGAAGTCACGATCGTGCAATTTTCGGACTCGGGCCAGCGACTGAAGACGGTTCGCATCCCGCAGGTAGTCAAGTCGGACGCCGAGTGGCAGAAGCAACTGGGGGCGGGCGTCTTCGATATCACGCGTTATGCCGACACTGAAATCGCATTCAGCGGCAAGTACTGGAACCTGCACGACCAAGGTATTTATCGCTGCATATGTTGTGACAACGCACTTTTTAATTCCGCTACGAAATTTGAATCCGGAACGGGATGGCCGAGCTTCTGGGCTCCGATTGCCGCTGAAAATGTGCGCGAGATCCGCGACACGACCTTTGGGATGGTCCGGACCGCTGTATCCTGCACCGAGTGCGACGCGCATCTGGGACACGTTTTCGACGATGGCCCCGAACCCACACATCTTCGTTATTGCATGAATTCCGCTTCGCTGCGGTTTGCCGGCCATAGTTAAGGAAGTTTTCGTGTTGTCCTCGTCATCGGCGGCGATTCTCGGGCGGCGATTCTCGGCGGTACAATTGATTCCGCGATGACAGACAACTTGCCCACATTTCGTGAGCCCTCAGCAGCGGAACGACTCTTCAATCGCATTTTTGGATTCCTCGTAGGTCTTGGTCTCGGCTTCTCCTACAATTACCTGCTCCAGGTCCGCGGACGGAAAAGTGGGAAGCTTTACTCGACTCCTGTCAACCTGGTGGAAGTCAATGGCAAGCGCTTTCTCGTCGCTCCCCGCGGACGGACGCAATGGGTGCGGAACGCGGAAGCATCTGGAGAAGTTAGTCTGAAGAAGGGGCGCGCGTCGCAGAAATTCCGGCTGCGATCGGTCCCCGATACGGAGAAACCTGGAATCCTGAAGGCGTACCTGGATAAGTTCAAGCGCGAGGTGCAGCGTTATTTTTCTGTGCCAGCAGGCTCGCTGCCCGCAGAGTTTGCTGAAATGACGTCGAGTTATCCCGTTTTCGAACTACTCCCATCCTGAGTCATCCGTCTTTGGACTGCAATGGCTCTAGCGGTTGCAGTCCAATCGACGGACGAATTTGAGCCCTCCTCTCAGGCTCGTTGTGGTTTGACGTTACGGGGTAGCTGGGAGGCTTACTTACCGTCCACGTCGCCAGCACTCTTCAGGGTGACCGTGTCATGCGAGAGCGTACCGCTCTTCTGAATCGGAGCCTGAGGTTGAGCCAAGCGGGGAGCGGGTTGCGCAACCCGAAGTGCATTGTCGGCGTGGGTACTAGTGATTGGACTAATCATATGAAGTTAGCATCGGCAGGGGCTGCACAGTCTTTAGCGGATCAAATCAAGGTGGGCAATCTTTAGTAAGGTTACCGCAAGTTATATCGCATCGCTCCTCGCGGACAGGCGACCAATTTACTTATTATTCGTCACGCGTATTAGCGCCGGCATTAGCGTCCAGTAACAAAGAAATTGCGCGCCACGCTCCGCACAGATTATTCCAGCACGCTGTCGTCGAGTTTCTTTTTGCTCCAATCGGCAGCGGCCTGCACAAAAGCGAGCACTATCGGGTGCGGCTTCTTTTCTGTGGACGACAACTGTGGCTGGAACAGTGTTGCCAGAAAGAATCGATGCGTAGGAGACTCGATGGCGCGGATTTCGCCCTGCGCTCCGCGAGCGACTACGGGGAATCCGGCTTCCATGGTGCACCATTCGTAGTCAGGATTGACTTCGAAGTTGCAGAAGAATTCCTCAGTGGCAGTTTCTTCGTTCTTGCCATAGAACGACTGCAAGTAGGAGCCGGGGCGGAGCCGGATTTCGGGGACCGCACCCGAAAGCTTGGGGGCGTTGCCTTTGCGGTCGGGCACGGCACAGGCCACGGGATAGATAACAATATTTTTTGATCCCGAATTGTTTTCTGCGCTGTTGGCGTCTTTGATGTTCAGGACGTTGCGCGCGAACTCGATGAGCGCATATTGGAACCCGCCGCAGGTGCCGAGAAACGGCCAGTCCCTCCGGCGTGCAAATTCGATGCCGGCAAGCATCCCTTCAAGACTCTTGTAGGGGCTGCCCGGCGAAGCCCAGATGCCGTCGAACTTTTCCAGAATCTTTTCGGCGCCGGGTGCGGTCAGCGAAGGCGTAGGCAGCCACTCGGACTCAACATTCAAATTGATCTTGCGCGCGGCATGCTGTATCGAATCCGTAGTTGCGTGGTGCGAGCGGAATTCGTTATTAAAGTCGCCCAGGATTCCGATGCGGACCGCGTCGCTCACGCCAGCATTGTACTAGACCCAGCATTGGACAAGACGAAGACGGGCACTACTTCGGCTGTGGGCGCGGTGAGGTTCGAAGCGTGGTGCACGGCGCGTCTCACCGCCAGTTCTGAATCGAGAGCAGTACGTAGAGGCTCAGCAGCGCCAAAATCGGACCGCTCCAGATCATCAGCGCGCACTTCCATCCCAGGGAGCGAGCGACGTCCTGCTGGCTGCGCCAGGAGATCATGAATGTCTTGTTGCTGGCCCCCTTCATAAGAACCACGGGGGGACGGGGATCGAAGCCATTTGATTCCATGGCAGCTGAGCCTGCGCCGGCGCGGCCGAAATCTGTTATCTCATCCTGGCAGTGATCCGCCTGGCAGTGATCCGTCAAAACCGAAGTCCGTTCGCTCACCTCTATTGCAGGGCTTGCCACACCTGCGGCTGACCACGCCGCAGGGTTGGAGATACCAGCTCTCACCAGCGCTGCCGCGATTTTCTGCTGCTGAGTCATGTTGGCGGATCCGACAGGTCCCGGCTCCACGGATAACCGGATGAGTTGCGTGTCCTTCGCGTCGACCAAAGTCGCGGGCGTCCGGAACAGAGGTGTCGCATTAAGGCTGCCGGCCAAGCGGCTTGAAAACGAAATTGAACTACTTAAATTGAGCGAGAGTCCGTCGCTCGAAAGCAGGTCAAGAGCTTCCACGTCACGAATCGGCTGGGGTGCGACTTCGATGCCTGGATTTTCAGCAAGCGTGCCCAGTACGAAGAGCGCATTCTTCGGCTTGATGCAAAATTCCTCGACCTTAATTTTGTTATCGGTGACGATGCCGTTGCGCGAGAGGAAAGTACGGACATTGTCCGGGACCGGATCCTTCGTGGTGAAGAAGGAATCGCAGAACTCCTCCTGAAAGTCGCGGTGGATGTCGAGATCGGCGCCTCTCGCGTCGACCAGAACACGTCCGGTATTGTCGTCGAGGAAAAAAGGAACATGCATGCACTCGCCGGCAACCTTCACCCATTGATTGCTCTTGCCGTGGCGCTTCCATTCCCACACCAGTGTGCGGTAGTAGTAACAGGCGCGAGCCGTAACCGGGGCGAGCATCGTGTATGGCCCGACGGCAAGTCCACTGAGCTCAACCATCCCGATTGAAGCACTGCGAATTTTGGAAAACGGCGTGTCGAGGATCAGCCGGCGGCGCTGCAGAAAGCGGAATCCCTGAATGAAGAAAAAGACTCCAGCCCCAACTCCAATCAGGCACCAGACCAGCAGGCCGCCACCGTTTCCGGGGAGGAGCAATGAGAGATTGAGAATCAAATTGGCAGATCTGCGGGATCGACGGGAGACACAGGACGTCCCGTGATCAGCCTAGCGAAGGGGAGAAGGGCAAGGCATCAGAAAAGGGCGCTTTGTTCTTACGTTGGTAATCCCACGCATGAAAGTAACCACGCACCTCCGGTCCGCCAGAACCGATGGCTGGTCAATAGCGCCTTTTTTTTACCAGACGTTTACAAGACGTCACCAGACTTCGCAGCGCTTGCCTTGAGGCCGCACCATAGTTGCATCTGACTTGCAACTCCACGCCTGCTGGAACTCCGGCAGGTTTGAAAGTGGACCGATCACTCTGTACTTCGCGACCGGGTGCGGGTCGGTTTGCATCATCAGGCGTTGCGCCTCGATGCGAATCTCGTCACCACGAAACTGTCCCAGGCGATGAAGAACTGTTGTTCGGGAGTGAACCCGGCGATATCGGCGGGACGCGGTTTGCCTTCGAGAGACTTCTGATAGGCGAGATAGGCGATCTTTGCGCCCCCCAGGTCACCGATGCTCTCCCCCAGGACGAGTTTGCCGTTGTGGTGCACACCATCCTCGATGAAATAATGATCGAACTGATCCGCGACACATGCTCCTCGCCCTTGAAAATCCTTTAGATCAGTGTCCGTCCACCAGTTGCGCAACCTGCCCTGGTAGTCATATTGCGCGCCCTCATCGTCGAAGCCGTGGGAAATCTCATGTCCGATGACTATTCCGATGGCCCCGTAGTTGACGGCATCCACTGCCGTCATGTCGAAAGCTGGAGGCTGCAGAATTCCTGCGGGAAAGACGATCTCATTCAATAGAGGGTTGTAGTACGCGTCTGACGTCGGAGGCGTCATGCCCCATCGGCCGCGGTCCACCGTCTTGCCGATGGTGGCGCGGTCGTCCACTTCGACAAACTTTCTTCCCGCGATCACATTTTCGAAAAACGCGTCCCGCCGAATCTCAACCTGGCTGTAGTCCTTCCACTTGTCGGGATAGCCAATCTTAGGATTGAAGGTTGCGATCTTAGCCAGCGCTTTTCCCTGGTGTCAGCGCTCATCCATGGCCGGGTCAGTATGTCGTCCCGCATGGCGGCGAGCAGATTGCGTACCATCTCCTGCATGCGGGCTTTGGCCTCAGGGGGGAAATACTTCTCAACGTATTTCTTCCCCAGCGCCTCGCCCAGCAGGTTGTCGGTCGATTCAACGCAGCGCTTCCAGCGCGGCTTCATCTCCTTGGCGCCGCTTAGATATTTCCCGTGGAAAGCGAAGTTTTCCTCGACGAAGGGCGCGGAAAGCGCACTCGCGGTCGAGTCCAGCAGATGCCACTTCAGATACATTTTCCAATTGGCGAGAGGCGTCTGCTCCATCTGGCGATCAAGTTCCTGCATGAACTTCGGTTGGTCCACGTTGATGTCTACATCGGCTGGCAGTTGCTTGTGTTGCAAGTATTCCGCCCAGTTGATGTGCGGCGTCATCGCCTGCAACTGTGCGAAGGTGGCGTTGTGATCGGTGGCTGCGGGGTCGCGCAGAGCGACGTTGTCGAGAGACGCTTCGGCCAGCTTGGTCTCCATTGCCATGACCGTCTGCGCCGCAGCCGCAGATTTTTTCTGATCCCATCCCGCCAGCTTGAACATGGCGCTGATGTGCTCCACATATTTATCGCGGGCTTCCTTGAAGCGAGTTTCCGATTTCAGATAGTAGTCGCGATCCGGCAACCCGAGGCCGCTGGCGCCGATGTCTGCCAGCACCCAGGAAGGTTTATGAGGGTCCTGTTGTCCACCCAGCGCAAACGGATCCGTTACCAGGATGTCGTGCATCTCGGCCATCACGCGCTGCAGCGCGCCGATGTCGCTCGCGGCGTCGATCTTTGTCATCCATGGCTTCAGCGGTTCCATTCCACGGGCGTTGACGCGAGACTGGTCCATGCACGCGCCGTAGTAGTCGCCGATGATCTGCTCGGGGCTGCCCTTGGGCGCGCTCTTATCCGCGCTTGCGGCCTCGAGGATGTCGCGCAGCTTGTCTTTCGACGACTCCCCCGCCTGCCAGCGTTTGCTCCACCGCGTCATGGATGCGGGAATCGGATTGTTCGCGCGCCACGTCCCGTTAGCGAAACTGTAGAAGTCGTTACAGGGATCCGCTTTGCGGTCCAGATCGCTGACGTCGATCCCGTGCAGCGATTGAGAAAATGCCGGTGAACACAAGAGTGAAATGATGATTAATCCGAGACATGAACAACGTCGGGGGCGCATGAGGTTCTCTCCGAGACTTGAACTAAACATTTTAGGCCAGCGCGGTAGTTTTCCGCTGATTAGACGGATGAGAATATGTTTTAGGTGGGTCAGGCTCTCGCTTTGGAGGCAGACGCTTTAAAGTTCGAGCGTGCCGTGAAGGTACAGGCGAGCCCGGCCGGCGATCTTCACGCGATCGCCAACGATTGTACATTGCACGGATCCACCGCGGGCGCTGAGTTGTTGCGCACGAAACGTGTCCTTACCCAGTCGCCCCGCCCAATATGGGGCCAGTATGCAGTGGATCGAGCCGGTGGCGGGGTCCTCATCGATGCCGGCCGACGGTAGAAACATTCGGCACACGTAATCGACGTCCCCCTCGCCGGGAGCGGTAACAATCGTTCCTCTCCCGGCCTCTAATTTGGCAAGAGCGGCAATATCGGGCGAGAGCGCTCGCACTTGCTCAGCCTGGTCCACCACCACAAGGTAATCGCGCGATTTCATTACTATCGCCGCTTTCAGACCCAAGTGTTGCAATCCCAGGGCTGGTAACAGGCCGACCGGGGTCTCGCATGGTTGGGGCGGCATCGCGGGAAAGTCCATTTCAAAGCCGTCTCCCTGCTGAGCGACTGTTAACATGCCGCTGCGGGTGTGGAAGCGAACCGGCCACACGTTGTGCTTCCGCAGGGCGAGCACAAAGGCGGATGCCAAGGTCGCGTGCCCGCATAGGTCGTCTTCGACTACCGGTGTAAACCAGCGCAAGTCGAAATCACCATCAGCGCGAGGAGCGACAAAGGCAGTCTCGCTATGCCTGTTCTCAGCCGCAATTTTCTGCATGATGCTATCCGCGAGAAATACGGAAAGGATGCAGACCCCTGCCGGGTTACCTGCAAAGAGCTCACCCGTGAATGCATCAACGTGGTAATAAGGAATTGCCATGTCGTGCTCCTCTAAATTGCGGCCGATCTCAACTTTGATTCCGTCTCGAAGAGACGATTCGGTTTTTGCCTCCTTTAGCACTGGCCAGCCCAGGTCCGAAGTGGAGGAATTCAAAGTAGTGGAGAAAAGATCAAGCGGTCAACAGGAAGAAAATTGGCGCGTTCTCATATTTCCAAAAATCAGGACAATAACTGCGTAATCTTGAAGCGGCCTTGAGATTGTCAAACAGGAGTTTTGTGAAACTGGAAACCGGAACTGGAAAAAGATAACTTGCCCTACTGCCTTCTACCCGCCCGCCTTGAGTTCGGTCAGCACCTGCTTGGCGATTTCCTTCAGGGTTTCGAACACTCCCACACCCTGAAAAGCAACGGCCTCGACTACGGCCTCATTCTTCTTGCAGAGTTCGGTGGAGAGCATATCCACCGGCAGAATATTCGGCAGGTCCCGCTTGTTGAGCTGCAGGACGTAGGGAATTTTGTTGAAGTCGTAGCCATGCTCTTTCAGGTTCGCCATCAGGTTGTCCAGCGCTTCGACGTTGGCGTCCATGCGCTGTTCCTGCGAATCCGCCACGAACACAATGCCGTCTACGCCACGCAGGATTAACTTTCTGCTGGCGTCGTAGAACACCTGGCCGGGAACGGTGTAAAGATGAATTCGGGTCTTGAACCCTCGCACCGAGCCGAGGTCGAGCGGAAGGAAGTCAAAGAAAAGCGTACGTTCGGTTTCAGTGGCAAGGGAAATCATCTTGCCCTTCTGCTGATCCGCGGTTTTCTGATAGATGACCTGCAAGTTCGTGGTCTTGCCGCCCAAACCGGCGCCGTAGTACACGATCTTGCAGTTAATCTCGCGGGCTGCGAAGTTGATGAAACTCAAGCATTTCCTCGGACGCGCGGCGACACACCCCTGCGGGAGCCTCCGCGCACAAAAATATCCCTGTGGGGCTTGCTGGTTTTATATCACAGGCACGTGGTGACTCGCAGGTTACTTGGGTGACCCCAGTCAGAATCAAGATCGCTTTACATTGACACCCCCAAGCCCCCCCAGCCAGGGTTGACGAGTGTAAGGCGATGTTTCACCAACTACCGTCGCCAAGGCTACAATTCTCTAAATTTCGGGTTCCGTTACGGTCGCGACGCAGTAATCCTTCAGGTGGTGGATCATGTCAACGCGGATGGTTTTAAGGCTTGTGTGTTCGATGGTTGTGATGTTTCAAGGTTCAGCAGATTATCCAGCCAAGCCCGTGCGGATAATCGAACCATTCGGCGCTGGTGGTGGACCTGACATCATTGCTAACGCCATCAGTCCGAAGCTAACCGCGCTATGGGGCCAGCCTGTGACGGTAGAGAACCATCCCGGCGCGGGGAGTACAGCGGCGCCCGCTCTGGTCGCGCAGTTGCCAGCTGATGGTTACACGTTGCTGGTTAACACCAGCGCTCAGGCTTACAGCGCCGCGCTGTTGAAGAATCTGCCGTATGACCCGTTGAACGATTTCATTCCGGTCGCTCCACTCACCAGCCAACCCTACGTGCTGGTGGCGGGCACGTCATCAGGCATCGCCTCAGTCCGCGATCTCATTGCCGCAGCGAAGGCAAAGCCTGGCGAGCTGAAGTTCGGGTCGGCTGGCATGGGCACCGGCACTCACCTGGGGGCCGAAAAATTCAACCTAGCGACGGGCATTAAGGCTGTACATGTGCCAGGCAACACGACCCCCGAAGCGATCGCCGATACGGTCGCAGGCCGTACCACCTACCTGATTACACCGATCTCTTACGCCTTGGCCGACATCCGTGCGGGCAGGCTGCGCGCTTTGGGCGTAACGACCAACACGCGCTCACGTTTGCTATCAGAAGTGCCCACGATCGCTGAGGCCGGCGTCACGGGCTTCGACTATCCAATTTGGTATGGGGTATGGGTGCGCGCGGGCACTCCGTCCGCAGTGGTGAACAAACTAGCGAAGGACATCGCCCGGGTTCTGGCCGCGCCTGATATACGCGA
>JRHI01002322.1_pt1 | contig 13240 bp, 8 predicted proteins | sample 215371 | NCBI WGS metagenome assembly JRHI01 (sample SAMN02929681, study PRJNA255918) | sediment metagenome | biome: cave system; feature: Ice Cave; material: Sediment; isolation source: sediment from deep within a dark volcanic ice cave with no known source of... ...
ACCTTGCCCCAGCGCAGTGTGACGTGACGCATGACTGGGAAGACATCGACTTCAAGCGCCGTGTTGGTTTCAGGATCCAGCGGCGTGCGCGGATTGGCTTCCTTCGGCTGGTCGGCGGTGGAGTGCGCAGGACCGAGGTAGATGCGATTGCCCGCCCTACCCCAGGTATGGCCGAGGTCGTCAAGCACCTCGCCGAGCACTCCGCCGAACGCTTCCGTGTCCATGTTGTAAATCGACGTTTGCCGCCGCCGCCGCAACACCAGCAGCACACAGCACACCACCAGTGCGACGAAATAGATCGCCAGCAAGACGAGGAGCAGAACCTGGACCGGATTGCCACCGGCCTGGCCCTCGTTGAGTTGTCCGGTCCCGCGCCTGCCGAGGAACCAGAGAAAAGGCCGGTCGGGCTGTTCCTCGGAGATGGGGTTGTGAAGCGTCGTCATAAGGTTGCTGAGGATGGCGGGGCCGCCCACGAGGAGGAACCCGGACAGGGCCAGCAGAACGCCGAGAAAATCGACCGGGCCGGAAACCATCACCGGTCCGGGCCGCCGATTCACCAGCGCCAGAGCCAGACTGTAGATCGCCAGGGGGAAAAGGAAGGCGAGAACGATGACTAAGGCTTCCTTGAGTTCCATGGTCCGTATTCTAAGACCGCCGCTGGAAACGGCGAGCGGGCAAGGGGGGTAGGGGGCGCAAGGCCGTCGCCCGGGCCGGTCAATCCCGATTGACCGCGAGCGGGTGCTATACTAGGATCGCGGCCCCCTGGAAGTAAGGGGAAGACCGTCCGAGCTTCGGTAAGGAGTGGGCAATGGCCGTTTCCGGAACGCCGTACCGCCGAGCCATGCTGCGTCTGGCCATGGCTGGCCTGCTTGTCGGAACCTGTTTGCTGGGCTGCCGCCGCAGCGCCCAGCCAGTGCCGGGAGGCGCAGCCTCCGGCTCGGCCGCGGCCACCAACAAGGAGGCCGCCAAGAAATTGCCAGGCGGCCTGGACGCACGCTTCCAGCGTTCCTTCGCCGAAGCGACGCGCAAGGAACCGCTGCCCGACTGGGAGCCGCCGGCCACCACCATGACCGGCAAATCGGTCGGCACGCTCTACGACCAGGTCGGCAAGACCTGGGATGGCATTCGCTTCGTCACCGACGACGGCAAGCGCATCGTCTTTCACGCGCTTCTGGAGACGGAACAGGGCACCATCGATCTTGAGCTACGGCCCGACTGGGCGCCCAACCACGTCCGCAACTTCATCGCCCTGGCGCGCATCGGTTACTTCGATGGATTGGTGTTCAATCGGATCGTGAATCAGACGTCGAAAATGAGCGGCGACAAGGTGGAATTGGTTGAAGGCGGCGCCCCGCTTGGCGTGGCCCAGGACCAGGACGGCATCGGCTACTGGCTGAAAGACGAGTTCAATGCCAAGTTGCCACACGAGGAGGGCGCTGTGGGCGCCAGCCACGGCGAGGAAGCCGATTCCGCCGCTTGCAAATTCTATATCATGCTGAGTAAGGCCCCGCGCCTCGATGGCAACTACACCCTTTTCGGCCGCGTGGTCCAGGGGCTGGACGTGGCCCGGACCATCGCCAAGGCGCCGGTGCAAAAGGACGACGATAATGCCACGAGCGAGGAAGAGGACGTCGTGGGCGGCGACTACCATCCGCTGAAGCCCGTGGTCATTCGTAAGGTGACCATCCAGACAAAAGAGGTAGACAAGCCCGGTCCGGGCGGCGACAATTAAACAATGTAGGCAAGACAAGCAACGGAGCTCCTGGCTCCGTCCAGGGGGCCCGCGGTGAGAAACCGGGAGGGGACCCACGCGAAGGGAAGTTGTGAACCTGGTCAGGCCGGAAGGTGCAGCCATAAGCAACGCCCCCTTGCGCAGTGGACCATCCTCTCCCGGCTTCACGCCGCGGGTTCATCGTCTCTAGTCCTTGGTCGTTGGCCCTTTGTCCTTTGTCCTTCGTTCGCGGCCGAATGCTGAGGACAGAGGACAGAGCATGAAGGACGAAGGACGAAAGACCAATTCCATGGCCAAACAGAAGGCATCCCCTTCGCCCGCTCTCGAAACGGTGCAGGCGACCGGAGACTACACGGTCCTGGCACGGCGCTATCGACCGCAGCAGTTCGAGGAACTCGTCGGCCAGGAGGCTGTAGCCCGCTCCCTGGTCAACGCCCTCAAGAGCAACCGTGTCGCGCACGCCTACCTCTTCACCGGTGTCCGCGGCGTTGGCAAGACGTCCACCGCGCGCATCCTGGCCAAGGCGCTCAACTGCCGCGAAGGCCCCACGCCGACCCCATGCGACGCCTGCGACGTCTGCCGCAGCATCGCGGCCGGCGACGACGTGGACGTGCTCGAGATCGACGGCGCCAGCAACCGGGGCGTCGATCAGGTCCGCGAACTGCGGGCCAACGTCCGCACCTGTCCCACAAGATGCCGTTACAAGATCTACATCATCGACGAAGTCCACATGCTGACGAAGGAGGCGTTCAACGCCCTGCTCAAAACGCTCGAGGAGCCGCCGCCGCACGTCAAGTTCATCTTCGCCACCACCGAGGTAGAGAAGATTCCGGTCACGATCCTGTCGCGCTGCCAGCGCTTCGATTTCGCCGGCATCGGCACCACCCGCATTGTCGAGCGGCTGCGTGCGATCGTCGCAGAGGAGAAGATGCAGGCCGACGACGACGCCCTCGAACTGGTCGCCCGCCGGGCTGCCGGCTCCATGCGCGATGGACAGTCGCTGCTCGATCAACTCCTTGCCTTCGGCAGCGAGCGTCTGACCGCCGAGCAGGTCCACCAATTGCTCGGCACCGCTCGGGACGACCGCGTGCTGGAATTAGCCGAAGCCATTCTGAGTCACGACGCGCGGCGGGCCTTGGAACAGATCGGCCAGGCCGCCGACGAAGGCTTGCAGCTGGGCGAGCTGATCGATCAGCTGATCGCCTACTGGCGCGACTTGATGGTGCTGCACTGCACCGACGGGAAGGGGGAGACGCTGAGCATCGCACCCCGAAACCGCGCGGCACTGGTCCTGCAAGCGGCCGGCATGAAGCTGGATAGCATCCTCGCCGGCCTCGATGTCCTGGCCGGCACCCGGGCGCGTTTGCGGAATACGAACCATGGCCGTGTGCTGCTGGAAATGGCGCTGGTGCGCCTGAGCCGGCTGGAAGATCTGGTGCCCCTGGCGCAGCTGGCACAGTTACTGGCCAATCCTCAGCGAGCGGGGGGCGCGAGCGCTCTTACGACGCCAGGCAACCAGGGGACTCACACACCTCGCTCACCGGGCGTCGCGCCGGTTCAGCCGCCCGAAGCGCTAAAAAAAAAGCCCCTGAACGACCCTGAGCAACCGGCGGCCGACAGCGCTGGTCCCCTACCGCTGACGGCAGAAACGCTGCCTCGTATCTGGGAAGAGATGCTCGGAAATGTCGGCCTGATAACGGCCAGTCATCTGAAGAATTCCCAACCACTAGCAATTTCTGGGCCAAACACTCTGGTAATCCGCTTTCCGGCACGGTATAATAAATCCCGTGAGTTCTGTCAGGAGTCCGAACGGGTAGCCCGCATCGAGGAGCAGTTACGCCGGATCACCGGGCAGACCTGCCAGCTCCGGATAGAAATGGCCGGCGTCGCGGAGCGGGAAGAGCCCCCCAAGGCCGCTGACGAGCCAGCAAATCCGCCATTTCGTAACCGACGCCAGCGAGCGGAGGCCGTGCAGGAACCTCTGCTCAAACGGGCCACCGAGGTCCTGGGAGCGCAGATCGTCCATCTGGACGAGGGCTTCGGCGCTGCGCTTCCACCCGCGACGGAGCCGGCCAGCGATGGAGACGGCGACAGGAACGGAGAAAGTGAGGAGCCGTGACATCATGGATATCTTCAAGGGTCTTGGCCAGTTCGCCAATCTGATGCGCGATCTTCCGCGCATTCAAGAAGAGATGAAACAACTGCACCAGCGGCTTGGTCAGCTGACGGCCGAGGGCGATGCCGGTGGCGGTATGGTCCGCGTCCGGGTCAATGGACGCATGGAAATGGTGTCCTGTTCCCTTGGCGACGATGTGTTACGTTTGAACGATCGCGAGATGCTGGAGGATCTGATCCGGGCCGCCACCAACCAGGCGATCGAACGGGTCCGCCAGCAATCCGCCGAGGAGACCGCGAAGTTGGCCGGCCATCTCGGCCTGCCGCCCGGCATGGGGTTGCCGCTGTAGGCCTTGGTCCTTCGTCATCGACTCTCGGCCATGGACGACAGACCAAGGAGCAAGGACAAAGACGATGGACCAAGGACCATCTGGGCCGATCGCCCGCCTGATCCAGGAACTGAGCAAACTGCCCGGCATCGGGTCCAAGAGCGCGGAACGGCTGACGCATCACTTGCTGGCCGTGAGCCGGCAAGACGTGCTGGCGCTGGCGGATGCGTTGCGGGCCATCAAGGACAGCATCCGCCGCTGCCGGCAGTGCTACAACCTGACCGAAGGCGACCTGTGCGGCCTGTGCAGCGACCCACGCCGCGACGCCTCGGTCATCTGCGTCGTCGAGCAGCCGCGCGACCTTGCCGCGCTGGAACGGGCAGCGAGTTACCGCGGTCTGTATCACGTGCTGCATGGCCGGCTGGCGCCGCTGGATAACATCGGACCTGAGCATCTGACCATTGATAGCTTGGTGGCAAGGGTGCGTGACGGCGACGTGCGGGAAATAATCATGGCCACCAACCCGACGCTCGATGGCGACGGGACAGCGCTCTACCTGGCCAACGTGCTCGCTCCGCTGGGCGTGCAAATTACGCGCCTGGCACGCGGATTGCCTTCAGGATCGGTTCTGGAATTCGCCAACAGTCAAATGTTGGCGGATGCCCTCGAGGGCCGGCGTACTTTTTGATTGGGGATTCGATCGACACGGGGTGCCAACGCCATGGGGATGCGATTAGATACGAGCATGCAGCAGCGGATGACCCAGACGCAGTATCTGGCGCCGCGCATGATCCAGTCGATGGAGATCCTGCAGTTGCCTATCATGGCGCTGCAAGAGCGTATCCAGCAGGAACTTCAGGAAAACCCGGTCCTCGAATTGAAGGAGTCCTCCGAAGACGAGGCGCCGGTTGGAAGTGACGTTGAAGGGGCCGAACCCTCCGCCCTCCTCGAAGAGCCCCGCGACCCAGGCAACGACGAACTGGTCATCGACGACAAAAGTGACAACGAACTCGACTTCGATCGCCTCGAAGCCTTGAACCGCGACTGGGAAGACCACTTCAACGAAGAGCACCGGCCGTCGCGCAACAGTCTCGACGAAGAGGGCGACAAGAAACACGACGCCATGCAGAACATGGCCTCCCGACCGCAGTCGCTGCAGGACTATCTCAACGAGCAACTCTCCTTCCTCGACGCCACGCCCGAACAGATGCGGCTGATGGCCTACCTCATTACCTACGTCGACGACAAGGGCTATTTGTCGATTACTTTGGAAGAAGCGGCAGCCAACTGCGAACATCTGGTCACGATGGCGCAGCTGGAAGATGCACTGAAGATGGTGCAGAAGCTCGACCCGCCCGGTGTCGGCGCGCGCAATCTCCAGGAGTGTCTGCTCCACCAGGTGATGCCGGAAACGCCACACCGCGACGTGGTCCGAACGCTGATCCTGCACCACCTCGAGGACATCCAGCACAATCGCCTGCCGAACATTCAGCGGCGGACCGGCTACGACTTGACGATCATCAAGTCGGCAATCGACGCCCTGCGCCATCTCAATCCCCATCCCGGAGCGCAGTTCACCGCCGAGAACATCCCCTATGTCGTCCCCGACATCGTCGTCGAGCGCTCGGAGGAAGGCGAGTACACGGTCCGGTTGCTCGACGACTGGGTACCGAACATCTACATCAGCCGGCGCTACGTCGAGCTGTATCGGGACAAGAGCGCCGATCCGAAGGCGAAGGAATACCTGAAGCGGAAAATCCAGGCGGCCCAGTGGCTGCTGGAGTCGATCGAGCAGCGGCGCGGCACGCTGGAGAAGGTGACGCGGGCAATCATCCAGCATCAGCGGGCGTTCCTGGACAAGGGACCGGAACACATCGAGCCTCTGAAGATGCAGCAAATTGCCGATCAGGTCGGCGTCCACGTGACAACGGTGTCGCGAGCGGTTGATGACAAGTGGGTGCAGACCCCGCGCGGCATCTTTCCGCTGAAACGTTTCTTCGGCGGCGGTACGCATACATCCACCGGCGAGGAAGTCGCCTGGGAAACGATCAAGCAGAAGCTGCTAGAGGTCATCGAAAAGGAAGACAAGTCCAATCCCCTCTCCGACGAGGACCTGGTCGCCAAGCTGAACGAAGCCGGCTACCCGGTCGCCCGGCGCACGGTGACGAAGTATCGCAAGATGCTAAGTATCCCGTCGTCGCGGCAGCGCAAGGACTGGACCGCGTAATTCGGGTAGCCGCGACGCGCAGCCGAGCGCGAATTCCGCGCTCTACTGCCCAGCGCGGCTAAACTGTTTTTGCAGATCGCACATGGACCAGAATCTGGGTCAGATGGTCGAGGAATTGCGCCGCCAGGAGCAAATCCTCATGGAAGGCGGCGGCGCCAAGGCTATCGTGCGCCAGCATGCCAAGAGCCGCCTGACCGCCCGCGAACGCATCGCGCGCCTCATCGACCCGCACACGTCCTTCTTCGAGTTGAGCCTGTGGGCCGCCTGGAACATGTACCGCGACTGGGGTGGCGCCCCGTCGGCCGGCGTCATTACCGGCATCGCCACCGTCGCCGGCCGGCGCATCATGGTCATCGCCAACGACGCCACGGTCAAGGCCGGCGCGTTTTTTCCGATGACCTGCAAGAAGGTCTTGCGGGCGCAGCGCATCGCCATGGACAATCGGCTTCCGCTCGTCTACCTCGTCGATAGCGCCGGCGTCTTTCTGCCGTTGCAGGATGAGGTCTTTCCCGACGAGGACGACTTCGGCCGCATCTTTCGCAATAACGCGGTGATTTCGGCGGCGGGCATTCCTCAGTTCGCGGCAATTCTCGGCAACTGCGTCGCCGGCGGCGGCTACTTGCCCGTGCTGTGTGACAAGCTGCTGATGACCGAGGGGAGCGGCCTGTACCTGGCCGGTCCGGCGCTGGTCAAGGCAGCGATTGGACAGACGGTCAGCCATGAAGACCTGGGCGGCGCCCAGATGCACGCGGCCGTCAGCGGCACCATCGACTTCCGCGAACCGGATGATAACGCCTGCCTGGAGCGGCTGCGCCGACTGATCGATGTGTTGCCGCCGGATCGGCCCACGGTCGCTCACGACCGCGCCCCCGGCCGGCCCCCCGCCGACCTGTACGCACTCTTCAAACCGAACATCCGGCAAGAATACGACATTCGCGAGCTCCTGCCGTGCCTCCTCGATGCGCGACCCTTCGACGAGTACAAGGCGGAGTATGGCCAGACGCTGGTGTGCGGCTACGGCCGGCTGGGCGGCGTGGCCGTGGGCGTCGTGGCGAACCAGCGGCAGCGCTGCCGGCCGGCGAAGGGGCCGCTGCAATACGGCGGCGTCATTTACGTCGAGAGCGCCGACAAGGCCGCCCGCTTTGTGATGGATTGCAATCAGGGCCGGGTGCCGTTGCTGTTCCTTCAGGACGTGAACGGTTTTATGGTCGGCCGCGAGTCGGAACAGGCCGGCATCATTCGGGCCGGGGCGAAGCTGGTCAACGCCATCGCCAACAGCGTGGTACCGAAGATCACGGTGATTCTGGGCGGCTCGTTCGGCGCCGGCAACTACGCGCTGTGCGGCAAGGCGTTCGATCCGCGGTTCCTGTTCGCATGGCCTTCGGCGCGCTATGCGGTCATGGGCGGCGAACAGGCAGCAAGCACGCTGCTGGACATCACGGTCGGCGCGCTGAAGCGGCAGGGACACGAGCCAGACGCCGCGGAACTGGAGGAGGTGCGGCGCAAGGTCGAGGCAAGCTACGAGGAGCAGACCGACGTTCGTTATGCGGCGGCACGGCTGTGGGTGGATAAGGTCCTCGACCCGGCGGAGACACGGCAGGCGTTGCTGCTGGCGCTGGAGGTGGCGACACGGTACGACGACGGCCGGCCGTTCAAGACGGGTGTGCTCCAGGTGTGAGGCGCTTTCTGCCAGGGAGGTCGCGCCTGAACGCTTACCAGCCCACAGCGCCGACAAGGGCTGCACTTGCCGGCGCTGCGGGCTGGTTTTGAGCCACTTCCGAAGGCGAGGCTACACCAGCGGCTTGATGGTAAGGGTCAACGGCAGGGAGACACTCGCGAGAAAATCGCCATCCCCACTGTATAGCGCCGTGATGGTATGTTGTCCCACCCCAAGCGGCCCATTAAACGTCAGTTTGGCCTGGCCCGACGAGAGGGTGACCGTCCCCAAGACGTTCGCACCGTCCTTGAAGGTGATCGTCCCGGTCGGCGTGGGCGTCCCGGCCGGTCCCGGTTTCACGGTCGCAATGAGGACCACCGGCTGCCCCACCGGCACCGAACTGGCCGGACCTTTCAGGGTCGTGCTCGTTGGTGCCACGATCGACTCGGTCAACGTGCTCGAAGTGCTGCGCGTGAAGTTGATGCTACCAAAGTAGATCGCCGCGATATGGTGGAGGCCAACCCGGAGCGGCCAACCCACCGTCAACGTGGCCACACCCTGCACCAACCGGGCATGCCCCAGCACGACAGCCCCGTCCAGGAACACGACCACGCCCGCCGGGACGCCGGACGCGGGCATCACCGGGTTGACGTGGGCCGTGAAGGTCAGCGCCTGACCGAGCGTCGCTGGGTTGGCGGAGGTGGTGAGTGCCGTCGTCGTGGCACCGGGCTGCACGATCAGGGCGCTCCCGCCAGTGCTGCCGGCGAAGTTGGCATCGCCGGAGTACGAAGCCGTCAGGTTGGCGTGCAGACCCACCGTGAAGGTACCAGTCCACTTCGCCATACCACCAACCAGCGGAACGGTCCCGAGGACGGTACCGGCGTCGCTGAATGTCACGGTGCCGCTGGGCGCGCCGTTCCCTCCGGGTGCTACCCCAACGACGGCGGTAAAGGTCACCGCCTGCCCGAAGACGGCGTGATCGACCGATCCGGTCAGGGTCGTCGTGGTGGCCGTCGGGAGGGGAGTTGATTGCTGGATCTTGTAGCGGACCAGGGCGAACTCGTCGCCGCTGGAACCGGCCAGGACCAGCTTGCCGTCGGGCTGCACGGCCAGGCCGTTCGCCTCGCTGTCGACCGGCAGGTTGGTCAGCAGCGCCCCACCATTGCTGAAGCCGCTGTCCAGCGTGCCGTTGGCATTGAACCGGGCCACGGCGAACTCGAAACGCTTCGTATCCTCGGCGAAGACCGTCCCGGCCAGGAAGATCTTTCCGTCCGCCTCGAACGCGAGGCTGCTGGCCGTGTTGAAATGGCTGCCGAAGCTGGCGGTGATGGCGCCGCTGCCGTTGAAGCCCGAGTCAAGTGAGCCGCTCGCGTTGAACCGGGCCAGGGCGAACGAGCCGTCACTCGACCCGCCCACCACGATCTTGCCATCGGTTTGCAGGCGGACTGCCGTGACCGCAGCATGGGCGCCGATGGAAAGGCCCGTACCGCCGCTGCCGTTGAACCCAGTGTCGAGCGAGCCATTCGGATTCAGGCGGACGACCTCGAAAGATCCCTGGGCATTATTGCCCACGGTGCCGGCCAGGACGATCTTGCCATCCGGCTGCACGGCCACGCCGGCCAGGGCGGCGTCCGTGCTGAACGTGATGACGTTCCTGCCCGAATGGTGGAAGCTGGTGTCCAGGGTACCGCCGGGATTGTAGCGCGCCACGGCGAAACCACTGTTGGCGTCGCCCACGACCACGATCTTGCCGTCCGCTTGTAGCGCCACGCCATTGGCAAAGGCGATGCTGCCCGGGAAAGCTGTCATGACCTTGCCGGTGCCAAGGAAGCCGGTGTCGAGCGTGCCGTCGGCGTTGTAGCGCGCCACGGCGAAGTCCGTCCCAGCTCTGCCGGCCACCACGATCTTGCCGTCCGGTTGCAGGGCCACGCTGGTTGCCGCGCTCGGCGTACTGCCAAACGGCGTGAGCACCTCGCCCGTGTGGTTGAAACTGGGGTCGAGCGTGCCGTCGGCGTTGAAGCGAGCCACGGCGAAATCGTTTTGCGCGCCGTCGAACGCGACGCCGGCCACGACAATCTTGCCATTGGGCTGCAGGGCCACACCGCGGATTTCGCTGTGCGCGCTCCCGACCGGAGCGCTGACACTCCCGCCGGTGCCAAAGGTGGGATCGAGAACCGCGGTACTTAGGAGTGTACGGTCCTCGAGCGGCTCGACGTGGAGAACCGCACGTGAACGATCGTGCCGCACGGTCCGTCGGACGATGAGCTTCCGCAGAAATCCCTTTTGCTTCGTAGTAAACATTGTTCCGTCCTCGAAGTACGGTCCGGGCGAACCAAAACGCGGAACACACAAGGCAGCTTTGCCTCCTCACGCCGTCGTTAATTGCAGTGACGGATGCGCGGAGAAAAGGCGCGGAGTCTGCCCGGTCCGGTCGACCGGGAAGCGCCACGTTCCCGAAGCGGCCTGCGTGTTCGTCCCGGCACGCATGAAGCCTCACGATCCGCGGCCGCAAGGCGACCGGACGAGGCATGGCACTGGCCCAGAGCATGTGGGGCCGTCTGCCGGGAGTCCGCGAACAAGCTCGTGTCACGGGATTTACAGATCCACGTGGCGGCGGCGTGTCGCGCAGTGGGCGGCGGTCGTCGGGGCTTCGCTGCCACCGAAGTCCGCTAAAGTGGTGCCGGTCCAGCTTTCGGACCGGCGGCCCGATCCATGAACCATCCAGCGGAAATGCCCAGGAAATACGGGCTCAATCGGGATGGCATCAGGGATCAGTCATTCGTTGGCCACACCATAAGGTTTCGCTCGGGCCATGAAAAGCCCAATTCGGTCCGCGTCGCATGGACCTGGAAGCCGGCGCAGACCTGGGGAAATTGGCAAGAAAGGATACTTCCACCGGATTGCGATAAGCCGTATTGCGATAAGCCGTTCGAGGGACTAGGATCGGACCGTCGCCTTGCACGAAAAGCGCTGGCCTAATGAATCAGGAGCATCACCATGCGTCCCCTCCCAAGCATCGGCAAACTTCCCTCCCGCCGTCAAGCTCTTGCCACGGCTGCTACTCTGTTCGGCAGCGCCGTGGCCCTCGACGCCTTTGCTGCTCCCGCCGAAGCCCCGTTCAGGTTGGCAACCTTCACCGCGGAGGTCACCCCACCGCTGGGCCATGCCTGCATGGGCGGCGGCATTGCGCCGGCGAAGGAGATTGTCGATCCGCTGTATGCCAATGGGCTCATTTTCCTGGGCGCAGGCAAGGCGATTCACGTGCTGCTCGTGATGGACTGGTGCGAGGTCCGCAATGACGCTTATGAGCGCTGGCGCAGCGCCATGGCCGAGGCCGCCGGCACGACGGCCGACCGGGTCCTGGTTTCCTGCATCCACCAGCACGACGCTCCCATCGCCGACCTGGAAGCGCAACGGCTTCTCGAAAAACACAAGGCCGCCGGCAGCATCTGCATGCTCGACTTCCACGAGAAGGCGGTGCAGCGTGTCGCGCGGGCCGCGCACACGGCGCTGTCCTCGGCGCGACCGATCACGCACGTTGGCATCGGCCAGGCGCGGGTCGAGAAGGTGGCGTCGAACCGTCGTTTCGTCGGGCCGGACGGCAAACCGTCGTTCGCGCGCATGAGCGCGACGCGCGATCCGAAGATCCGCGAACAGCCGGAAGGAATCATCGACCCGTGGCTGAAAACGCTCAGCTTCTGGGACGGCGACCAGGCGCTTGCGGCACTGAGCGTCTATGCGACGCACCCCATGAGCTATTACGGCAAGGGCGGCGTCTCGGCCGATTTCCCGGGGATGGCCCGCAAGCGCCGCCAGGCCGACGCGCCAAAGGTGTTCCAGATGTACGCCTCCGGCTGCAGCGGCAACGTCACCGCCGGCAAGTACAACGACGGTTCACCGGACAACCGACCCATTCTCGCCGATCGCATCTATCGAGGCATGGTCGCGGCATGGCAGGCAACGCAAAAGCATCGCCTCGATCGGATTGGCCATCGTGCCTCCCCGCTGAGACTGGAGCCGCGTGATGGTCTCGGCTTCACCGTCGCCGACTTGACAAACCGGCTGACGACTGACCCGAAGCCATTCGGCCAGTGCCTGGCGGCGCTCGGCCTGAGCTGGCGCAAGCGGGCCGATGCGAGACACACGATCGACGTGCCGGTGCTGGACTTCGGCGTCGCCCAGCTGGTGTTGCTGCCGGCGGAATCCTACGTCGAGTACCAGTTGCTGGCGCAGAAGCTGCGTTCGGACTCGTTCGTGGTGGTGTTGGGATACGGCGAGTGCGCTCCCGGCTATATCCCGACCGAGAAGGCTTTCGCGGAAAACGACTCGAACCTGCACGACTGGTGCTGGGTAGCACCTGGCGCGGAAAAGGCGATGACCGCAGCGCTAAAGGCGGTGCTGAGCCCTCCTGGAGTGCAGTAGTGATGCATCACTGCTTCGTTTTGTCCTTTTTCAGACGCCAGACCCCGGACAAAGCAAGGCCGATGGCGTTGCACAGTCGCTCGCGCCCGCATATGATGGGAGTCGAGCTGAGAAAAAGCCCTTGCCGCCGCGAGCCGCGTAAGGTGTTTCTCCGGCCCGCCCCGCGAGACCCGCCATGCACGCACTTTCTGCCTCCGCCGCCCGTCTGGGGCCTGCCGCCGTGGTCTGCCTGCTACTGGCCACACCGTGGCTACCGGCCACGACGGTCAGCTTCCGCAACGACGTTATGGCGGTCCTCTCGAAAGCCGGCTGCAACCAGGGCGCCTGTCACGGTAATCAGAACGGCAAGGGTGGCTTTAAACTGTCGCTGCGCGGCGAAGATCCCGACCTCGACTTCGCCACCCTGACGCGCGGCATGCTCGGCCGCCGGACCGATCCGCTCCGGCCCGCGGAAAGCCTCGTCCTTCGCAAGGCCACCGCCACCGTCCCCCATGAAGGCGGCCGCCGCTTCTCCAAGGGTTCGCCGGAATACGCTCTCCTTCATCGCTGGATTAGTGCCGGCCTCCCCGCCGATGCAGGCGGCAGCCCGATACTCCGTCGCCTCGTTGTCGCACCGACCGAACTCGTGCTCGTCGAACCCGCCGACCGCGTCCGGCTCCACGTCCAGGCGTCTTTCTCCGACGGCAGCGCGCGCGACGTGACCCGGCTGGCAGTCTATGAACCACTGCTGTCAACATGTTTGAGGCTCACCGCTTGGT
>JRHI01002323.1_pt1 | contig 13235 bp, 11 predicted proteins | sample 215371 | NCBI WGS metagenome assembly JRHI01 (sample SAMN02929681, study PRJNA255918) | sediment metagenome | biome: cave system; feature: Ice Cave; material: Sediment; isolation source: sediment from deep within a dark volcanic ice cave with no known source of... ...
CTTTTTGCGGCACTCCCTTTTTATAACACAGTAGTACTAGTTGGGCCCGACCTACTGAGCAGCAGCGCGGACCTTGGCCGGGGGCATGGCTTACAATCTTTCCTCCATGACTGTCACCGTCCGATCCTTCGCGAAGATTAATCTCGGGTTGCGAATTGGTGCGGCCAGGAACGATGGATTCCACGACCTGCTGACTGTCTACCAGACGATTGCGCTCCATGATGTCCTGCGGGTAAGTGTGGGGCGAGGAGCTGGGATCGAGATTCGGTGCGGCGATCTGCGAGTGCCCCGCGACGAATCGAATACTTGCTTTCGCATCGTCACGAAGGCCATGAAGGCTTTGGGAGCGAACGGGCGGGTAGTCATCGATATCGAGAAGCGGTTGCCGCTGCAAGGCGGACTAGGTGGAGCTTCGTCGAATGCGGTGAGCGCCCTGCTGGCCCTGGAGCGGGCATTGAAGAAGTCTCTGCCGCCCGGGGAGCGTCTCAGGATCGCAGAAGAAGTTGGGTCCGACCTGCCGTTGTTCCTAATCGGCGGCACCGTGTTGGGCCTAGGCCGCGGGGAAAAGGTGTATCCGCTTGAGGATTTGCCCGCTATACCATGCGTTGTGATAACTCCGGAGGTCGGTGTGTCGACGCCGAAAGCGTTCACCGATTGGGACAGGTGGTGGGCCACTTTGTCTGGCGCGGGCAGTCCCCAGACGGGCACTGCAAATACCCACAAGCCTAAATTGACGCTCTCCCAGCTATCCGATAGAATGATTGAGCTTGGTCGTGCCTATTCTGCGTGGCTCAGCAAGCTTTACTCCGGTGCTCCTTTTAGAAGGGGCCGAGCTGAGAATCCACTTCTCGAGTTTGTCCGGGCCGGGATTAAGAACGACTTCGAAGAAGTCGTCTTTCCTGAGTATCCCGAACTGTGTGAAGGGAAGCGTGCGCTGGAGCATGCCGGTGCGAAGTATGCATCGTTGTCAGGCTCCGGTTCAACTCTGTACGGGCTGTTTGCTACGCGCGAGGCGGCAGTGAAGGCGGCGGCCAGACTCCGGAAGCGAGGGTGGAATGCACAGGCGACGACCACTCTAACCAGGAGCCGGTATTGGCGGCAAATTTTTGATTGTTGATTTTTGTTTGTTGATTGACAATGCAGGAATCATCACTCAATGCTACTGGGCCGTCGACTAATGGTAGGTCAAGTGCCTTTGGAGCACTTTGTCTAGGTTCGAATCCTAGCGGCCCAGCCAGAATTCAGCGTTCAGCAGTTAGCCATTAGCTCTTAGCCCGTTGCTGCCAAGGTCCGGCGGTTTGGCTAAAAGCTAAGAGCCAGAAGCTGAAAAGCCAGGAGCCCAGGTAAAACTTATGGCTACTTTGGTGACGCCGCAGGAAAAGACGGACAAAGCCGACAAAAAGGCCCAGCTTGTGCCGGACGATAAGGCTGAGCGTAGGGTACGCGGGCGCGCGGACGAGAAATTCAAAATATTCAGTGGCACGGCTAATGAGCCCTTGGCCGACGAAGTTTGCCAGTTTCTCGGCATGCAGCGTGGCCAGGCGCAGTTGACGCGCTTCGCCGACGGCGAAGCCTACGTACAGATCCAGGAGAATGTACGCGGATCTGACGTCTTCGTGATGCAGCCGACCTGCCGTCCGGTGGACGGGCACTTGATGGAGTTGTTGCTGATGATCGATGCGCTTAAACGCGCCTCGGCCCGGCGCATTACGGCGGTGGTGCCGTATTTTGGATACTCGCGGCAGGATCGCAAGGACAAGCCGCGCGCCCCGATTTCGGCGAAGCTGGTGGCCGACCTGCTGACCACTGCGGGCGCTCATCGGGCTCTTATCGTCGATCCGCATACGCCGCAGATACAGGGATTTTTTAATATTCCGGTGGACCACTTGTTTGCTTCGCCGGTGCTGGTGGACCACTTCAAGAAGCTGAACTTGCCTAACCTGACCGTGGTTTCGCCGGATGCGGGCGGCGTGGAACGAGCGCGTTTTTTCGCCAAGAAGGTCGATGCGGCTCTGGCCATCGTGGACAAGCGGCGAGTGGAGATGAACGTGGCCGAGGTAATGAATGTGATCGGCGATGTTGACGGGCGCTCTTGCCTGGTCATTGACGATTTGATCGACACTGGGGGAACGCTCGTGAAGACAGCGGCGGCACTGGTTGAGAACGGAGCGACTGCGGTGTATGCGTGCGCATCCCATGCCGTGCTGTCGGGTCCGGCGGTGCAGAACATTCAAGGATCGATGATTAAGGAAGTGGTGGTGACGAACACGATCCCGTTGACCGAAGAGGCTGCCGGGGAACCAAAGATTCTCGTGCTTTCCATCGCGGGATTGATTGGACGGGCCATACAGTCCATCCACGAAGAGACTTCAGTAAGCAAGCTATTCATGTAGATAGGAATTGAAACTTATGGCGACGATATTGGAACAGAATATTCTGGAAGCGAATCCGCGGACCGCAGGCTATAAGAATCATGCGCGGCGCGTCCGCGTCGGTGGCAAGATTCCCGGCGTAGTTTACGGCGCCGGTAAGGACTCTTTGTCGGTCACGGTGGATCCGCGGCAGGTGCAGCGAATCCTGAATTCGGAAAGCGGTCACAACACCATCTTCGATCTCAACCTGAGCGGCGGCGAGCGCTCCAAGGTAATGATCGTGGACTGGCAGTACGAGCCTATCAAGGGCATGCTGCTCCACATCGACCTAAAACGCATCGCTATGGATAAGGCGTTGCGAGTGAGCATCCCGATCCTGCTCCAGGGCGAGCCTGCGGGCGTGAAGCAGGAAGGCGGCATCCTCGAGCAGATGTTGCGCGAGGTCGAGATTGAGTGCTTGCCGGGCGACATTCCCAGCCACATCGACGTCGATGTTTCCGAACTTACTTTCGGCAAGGTGCTGCGCGTAGCGGATTTGCCGCACACCGACAAACTGAAATTCCTGACGGACGAAAATCAGCCCGTGGCCCACGTGACCTCGGTGAAGGAAGAAGTTGTGGCTGCTCCCGAAGCGGTTGCGGCGGACGCGGCGGCTGGCACCTCTGAGCCCGAAGTTATCAAGAAGGGCAAGCAGGAGACTGACGAAGAAGGCGCCGAGGCTCCCGCAGAGAAGGGCGAAAAGAAGGGCGAGAAAAAGGCTGAGAAGAAGGAGAAAAAGTAACTCAGTGGCTACGACGAGCCGGGTTTGGCTCGGCGGAACCCTTCGGCTCCGCTCCAGACAGGCAAGCGAGGCGGCTGTCACCGCGTGGTTTGGGATGATGGCGTGAAACTGATCGTTGGTTTGGGCAATCCCGGTGAGGAATACCGGTTGACGCCACACAATCTGGGCTTTCTGGCAATTGACCGTATCGCCGGCGATTGGGGCATTGAAGTCAGAAATCGGCAATGCCGGGCGCTAACCGGTCGGGCACTGATTGGCAACGAAGCGGTGCTGCTGGCGAAGCCCGAGACTTACATGAATTTAAGCGGCTTGTCGGTCGGGGAGTTGCTGAAAAAGAACGAATTGAAGCCGGAATCGGACCTGATCGTGATTCAGGACGAACTGGATTTTTCGCTGGGTACGTTACGCATTCAGAGGCAGCGCAGTTCAGCGGGGCACAACGGCATCGAGTCGATCATCGGGGCGCTGGGGACACAGGATTTTTTGCGCATCCGGATCGGCGTGGCGCCGGATCATAAAGTAGAAGACGGCCAGCGTTATTTGCTGGCGCCGCTTCGCAAGGCCGAGCTCAAGGTCGTGGACGAAGTCCTGGACACGGTTCAGGAAGCGGTGAACGTGATTTTGAAAGAAGGCCCGGCAGCGGCGATGAACCGCTTCAACCGCAAGGCGGAGCCGGGAGATAGCGGAAAAGATTAGCCACAGATTTGCACAGAGATTGTGTTTTATCCGTGAAGATCAGTGGCCAGGATTTGGAGAAAAGTATGAATCGTACTTATGAGTTGATGTTCATCGTCCGGCCGGATATGGCGGAAGAAGACCTGGACAAACTGATTGCGACCCTGGAATCTGGAGTGCAGGCTTCAGGCGGAGCGATAAAGAGTGTCGACAAAATGGGAAAGCGCCGCCTGGCGTACACCGTGCGCAAGTTCCATGACGGCCTGTACGTCTTGATGGTGGTTGAGGGTGGCGGTGTCATCATGCACGAACTTGAGCGCCGTTTGCGTGTCACTGAGCCGGTGATCAAGTTCCTCACCGTGCGCATTGATGAAGAGCAGAAGCGGCTGGACAAGATCAAACAGCTCCGCGACTCGCGCAAAAAGGTGAGTGCACAGCCTGCTGCCGCGGCCCCAGCGACTGCGCCTACGCCTGCCGAAGCACCCGCACCTGTGCCTGCGGCAGAGGCTCCAGCAACGGCTTAGCGGAGTCTGTTCGCATCGGCGTAGTGTTGAAAAGTTTTGGCGTGCGAGTCTTTGACCCGCGCAAGCCGGCGAAAAATCCGGCAGAGAGATGAAGGAGAATTATGGCTGAAGAAACAAGAACACCATCCACAGATCGGCCGGCGGGCGATAGCCCTCGTTCCGGTGGAGATCGTCCTCCATCGCGCTTCGGCGGGCGTTCCGGCCCCGGCGGCCCGCCCCGTGAAGGCGGACGCAAATTTTTCCGGCGCAAAAAAGTCTGTAAATTCTGCGTGGAAAAAATCGAAAATATCAACTACAAGGACTACCGGATGCTCGGCCAGTTCGTGGCCGAAAGCGGCAAGATCGTGCCCCGGCGGCTGACAGGAGTGTGCTCGCCTCACCAGCACCGGCTTTCAAACGCAATCAAGCAGGCGCGTAATATCGCCCTGCTGCCGTTTGCCGGACGGGCATCGTAAGAACACAGCTTCTAGCTCCTGGCTTCTAGCTTGGGTCGTGCCGGGTTCAGAGTCTCAGCTAGGAGCTAGAAGCTAGAACCTATCAAAATCGGAGTCATACCATGGAAGTCCTACTCAAAGAAGACATAGCGAAACTAGGTTCACGCGGCGACGTCGTCAAGGTCGCCGAGGGATATGGCCGCAACTATCTGCTGCCGCGCAAACTGGCGATTCAGGCGAACGCGGGCAACAAGGCCGTCGTCGAACAGATGAAATCCGCCTCGCTGCGCCGCTCGGCGAAAGAGAAGACCCAGGCGGAAGAGCTGGCTAAACAGTTCGACGGCGTTGCCCTCTCGTTCCAGCGCCGCTCCGGTGAGAACGATCAGCTTTTCGGTTCAGTAACGTCAGGCGACATCGTCGACGCTCTGGCCAAGAAGGGATTCAACCTCGACCGCCGCAAAGTCCAGTTGCACGAGCCGCTGAAAACCGTGGGCGAGTTTGCCATCCCCGTAAAGCTGCACAAGGACGTGACCGCACACCTGAAAGTAGTCATCGAGAAGGAAGCAGCCGCGGAGTAAGCGTCTGTCGGCCCGGGCTTCAGGCTCGGGCCGTTTTGTGTGTGCCGCGGAGTTGCTCAGAAACTAGCACGTTCCTCCTGCAAACCTGCATCTGGCTCTGTGTGTCTTGTTCTGTTAACCCATTACAAAAGAATCACCTTAACCCCCACTAAAGTGCCCCTGACCGCCTATAATTCCTGCTCACGGTTCCGCTGACCACCCGTCTATCCTTTGCAAGCCCGGATACGGCATAAATACCGGGCTGACAAAGGACACGAAAAAATGCCGGCCGATGCATGGGCGGTACCTTTTGCGATTGGCGCACCGGCCCACTCGGGAGCGAAAAGCGAGAAGCTGGGGAGCGGAAACCAGGACCCCGCGTGGGGCCGCATGGCTGGGCAAGAACGCCGCATAGACGACACGATGTTGATTCGCGAGGCGCAGCGCGGCAATCGCGCAGCCTTCGAGGAACTTGTGCGTCACTATGACCAGGCGGTTCTGCGGCTGGCTTTTCATCTCACCGGCACCGAGCAAGACGCCCAGGACGTCTACCAGGACGCCTTCCTCAAGGCTTATAAGAACATCGGAAGTTTCCGCTTCGAGTGTTCCTTCTATACCTGGATCTACCGGATCGTGACCAACTTGTGCCTCGATCACCTGCGTAAGAAGCAGGTGCGGAAAGAAGACGCGCCGGTCGCGAAAGATTCTTCAGGCGGCGAGTACGATCTGCTCGACCAGGTCCCGGACGGTCGTGCTGGAGCGAATCCGGAGCGTGATCTGATGCGGCGCCAGCTGGGTGCGCGCATTCACGTGGCGCTCGAAAAGCTAACGCCCCGCGAGCGCATGGTGTTTGAGTTGAAGCACTATCACGGACTCAAACTGCGGACCGTGGGCGAGATCCTGCATACGACGGAAGAGACCGCCAAGAACACGCGAATGTCGACATGGGGAATGGTCACCGCATCACGTCAGATTTTCCCGACCTTCACATCAGCAGCGAAGGCGACCAGTGGGGCCCTAAAACCCTGACTGCGGAAGGCAAACTGAACGGCGGTGGCCCGGTGTTAAAGGTACGAACCAGCACCGGTGACATCCGGTTCAAGCGCTTGAATCGTTAGCAGAGTTGGGCTACAAGTATCGGCAAGGGGATTGTTCGGCGCACATGCTTTTTAGAAACGGATTATCGAGGAACTGATCATGCGGAAATATATTCTGACCACCATCGCTACGTTGCCGTTACTTCTCAGCCTGTCGTACGCGGCACAGTCGTGGTCTGTCGACCCGCCCGCGCAACCGTGGGGATTATCGAGTGAGGATTCTGGCACCGGCGCCTACCTGGGGGTGGACATTTCAGACGTGAGCACCGACAGGCTGGGCGTACTGAAGTTGAAAGAGGAAAAAGGCGTCGAGGTGACGATGGTGGACCAGGACGCTCCGGCGGGCAAGGCGGGCATCAAGGAGCACGACGTCATCCTGACTATGAATGGCACGCCCATCGAGAGTGGAACTCAGATTAAGCGTATGATTCGCGAAACTCCTGCGGGACGCCTCGTCACCTTTGAAGTGAGCCGCGACGGTCAGCCACTCACGATTAAAGTCCAGTTGGCCGACCGCCGCAAACAGTACGCATGGACGGGGCATCCCAATTCTAAAGACTTCCATATAGAAATACCGCCAATCCCGCCTATGCCCAATGCTCCAGACTTTGTGATGCCCGAGATTAACGTTGTGATGGTGCACTCTTCCGCGCGCAGCGGGCTGATGGTGGAGAACCTTACTCCGCAGTTGGGTGAATTTTTTGGAGTGAAAAGTGGAAAGGGAGTCCTCATCCGCTCGGTTGAGAAGGGCAGTCGCGCCGATAAGGCTGGTTTCCGCGCGGGGGACATTATCGTGAAGGTCAACGATCAGGCGGTACACGACACCAGCGACTTCACGCACGCTTTACGCCCGCGCAGCGGAGGCTCGATCAATGTTGGCGTAGTCCGAGACAAGAAAGAACAGAACCTGAATCTGGTCCTGCCCCAGCACAAAGAGTCCGGAGAGATTTTCGAAGAGGAAGGTCTTGAACTCCCCGTCCTCAACGAAGACTCGTACCTCGAGTTGAGTCAGGCGCAAGACGAAATTGCCCGGCTCCGGCCGCAAATGGAATTAATTTCGGAAGCAGCTGGTAGAGCCTCTCGGGAGATAAGCAAGGCATCCTGCGAACAGAAGGAGCGGGCGCTGGAGCAGGCGAGGGAGTTAAAGCTCGAATTGCAGCCGCAATTTGAGCAGGAGCTAAGGATCAATCAGGAAAAACTGAAGAACGAAATGGAACGCCTGCAGCATGAAATGCGCGGCGAATGGCTGGATATCTAGGATTCTAGCGGGCGCTGGAAGTGGCCCGCGCCTGCCTCGCAGCACAAACCTGATTTCGTCCCGCCTGCTTGGCGGCATATAGGCCAGTGTCGGCGGCACGGACGAGGTCGTCTCGTGTGGTGCCATGGTCGGGAAGGGCGGCCACCCCTGCGCTGATGGTGACGGTCCGCGGTACTCCCGGAAACTGCCACTGCTCGACGCTCTTCCGAAGTTTCTCGGCGACGCTAAGCGCATGTTCAGCGCTGGTCTGGGTCAGCAGAATTCCAAATTCCTCCCCGCCATAGCGGCATACCACGTCAATCTTGCGCAGTTGCTGATTGAAGACTGAAGACACTTGCCGCAATACTTCATCGCCAAGCAGGTGTCCGAATTCATCGTTCAGGCGTTTGAACTGATCGATGTCCACCATGATCACGGCCATGCCCGTGCCGTAACGCCGCGCACGCTCAATCTCTTCCATGATCCGCAACTCAAAAAAGCGGCGGTTGAAGATTCCGGTGAGGCCGTCGAGATACGCAAGTTGTTTGACGCGCTCCACATAGTGAGCGTTCTGAATTGACGTGGCGCATATGTCGGCGACCGACTCCAGGGACTGCAGGTCGGTCTCGCTAAAGGCATCAGGAATTGAGCTGTGAAGTCCAATCACGCCAAGAACCTGCCCGAACGATATGAGTGGGATACTCATTCTCGAGTCCGCTCCCTCGAAAAGTTTGAACGCATCCGGTGCGGAAAGAAGATCTTTTTCGATCACCGTGCCGCCGCCAGCCAAAATGCGCGACCAAGGCTCGCAATTCGCTGGGAAACGTCCTCCTTGAGGAATGCTGGGCGTGAGCGTCCCATGGTGTGCCCGCAGGATCACGTCTCCTTCCTCGCGCAAGAATAGCGAGACGTGCGACACCTGGAAGGCCTCCTGGATCAGACAGCAAACCCGGGACAGCAACTCTTCCAGATCCAGAACCGCTGTGCTTTGTTGCGCGATTGCATTGATGGCCTGAAGTTGACGTGCCCGCTGCCGCTCCAGCGAATACAGGCGCGCATTCTGCAACGCCGTGGAAGCCTGCGTCGAAAATAAAGTCAGCAGATCGATGGTGTCGTTGTCGAAGTGATCGACGCGATCGCTTTGGCAATCGAGCACGCCCACGACTTCATCCCGCACCATCAGGGGAATGGCTAATTCCGAACGAGTGGACTTTGCGGAACAAACGTAACGAGCGTCCTGACTGACATCCGGGGCGTAAACCGGTTGCTTCTTCAGCGCGGCTGCTCCGGTAATCCCTTCGCCCAACGCCAGTGAAAGCTTGTCTTCTCCGGCATCCCATCCAATCTGCGAGCGGACGCACAACCGCTGTGGCTCCTTGTCGAGCAACAAGATGGCCACGTTTTGTAGATGAAAGTAGTCGCGTGCAATTCCAAGAATTCTCTGCAACACCTCGTCCAGATCGAACGTTGAGAGAACGGCCTGGCCCGCATCGTACAGAACTGCAATTTTTGCCATTCCAAAGGGATTCTATCGTTAGGAACAGCCCTTACCGAGGTTCCGAAAGTAACCGGATTATCGCATGTGATAGTTGTCTTTCTCATGTGCCGTTTGCATGTGTGGCGGGGCATGTGTGGCGGGGCATGTGTGGCGGGGCATGTGTGGCGGGGCACTCCCTTCGACAACTCAAGGCCCGCTTTGTCCGCGTAGTACTGTCAGCATCTGAGAAGCCCGAGTTCACTGCATATAGAATGGGGTTACTTCCATCTTCGGGCCGTACGGATCACGCCGTAGGCAACCAGACAGAACCAGAAATCCAGAACCATTCCCAGATCCAGCCGAAACGGTTGGTGCCGGGCCGCCAGTGGGAGCGAGGGCGCCATCAGGAAACAAACAACATTTCCCCAGCACAACGGCGAGCAATGCCTGCACGAGGTTGACCAGCACCGGATTGACCAATACCGATGGGTTAGACACCGTCGCACCTGTCTCCGGTTGCCGGTGGCCGGGTTCTCAGCAACTCCTGCTAACATCCTCTGAGACCTTCTCGCATGCTTGAGCTTGCTACGCCGGTAAAGTACGTCAAGGGTATTGGTCCGCGCATTGCGGAGGTCATGGCAGCCAAAGGCATCCACACAGTCGACGACCTGCTGCACTATCTTCCCTTCCGCTACGAAGACAGACTCAACCCGCGAGGGATCAACGAACTTCGTCCCGGAGAAATGGCGTCCATCATCGGTGAAGTGCGCAACTCCGGCGTGTTCCGCACCCGCCGCATGCCCATCTTCCAACTCACTATCGGACAGGGACGATCCCGCTTGCGCTGTATCTGGTTTCACGGCGCCTATTTGCAGGACAAATTCAAGCCGGGCCAGATGGTCGCGCTGTACGGAAAAGTGGAACAAGACAAAAACGGAGAACTCCAGATCATTCAGCCCCAGATTGAGATGTTGGGCGATCCCGCCGAAGCGGGTAGTGATGCGGGTGCGGAAAAAAAGGCGTCGGAATCGCTTGAAATCGGCCGTATCGTTCCGATCTATGAGTCCATCGGACAAGCACGCCTCACGCCACGCTGGTTCCGCCGGGTTATCCGCACGGCACTCGAAAGCCTAACGCCGGATCTTCCCGAGCCCATCCCCGCGGCAATACGTTCGCGCCTGGGACTCGTCTCGCCCCAAGAGGCGCTCTGGAAGGTGCATTGGCCCGACCCGGGCGAGAGCCTGCAGGACCTGCAGTCCTGGCGCACTCCGGCGCATATTCGGATGATTTTTGACGAGCTCTTCTTTATCGAACTGGGTTTGGAGATGAAGCGGCACCAGCAGAAAGCCGAAACCGGAATTGCCTTCGCCTTGGACGAACGCGTCCGCGCGGCAATTAAGAAAATCCTGCCCTTTCATCCCACCGCAGCGCAGAAGCGCGTGCTGAAGGAAATTGCCGGCGACATGCAGAAGCCTTATCCCATGCGGCGTCTGCTGCAAGGCGATGTGGGATCGGGCAAGACCATCGTAGGTTTCGAAGCAGCGATCATCGCCATTGAAAACGGATGCCAGGCGGCGCTCATGGCGCCCACGGAGATTCTCGCCCAACAACATTATTTTTCTGCACGGCGAATTCTGGAATCTGCCGGCTATCGCATCGTCCTGCTGACCGGCTCCCTGGAAGCCGACCGCAAGCGCGACATCCGACGCCACATCGCGCAAGGAAACGCGCAGCTGGTGATCGGCACGCATGCTTTGCTGGAAGAAAAAGTCGAGTTTGCCAAGCTGGGGTTGGTGATTGTGGATGAACAACACCGCTTCGGAGTGATGCAACGGCTGAAGCTGATGAAGAAGTCGAAGGAGTCCGTCCCCAGCGCGGCCACCGATGTCGCGATCTCCGATCTGAAGGACTCCGCAAAAGCCGCTACCACCACCGGTTTTCAGCGCAGCACTCCAGACAGGAATTCGCCCGAGCCCGACGTGCTGGTGATGACCGCCACTCCGATTCCGCGCACCCTTGCCTTAACTTTGTACGGCGATCTCGATCTGAGCGTGCTCGATGAACTTCCCCCGGGACGCACGCCCATCGTCACCCGCCGCGTCGCCGACGAGCGCTCACCCGAGGTCTGGGACTTTGTTCGTAAGCACGTCATCGCCGGACATCAGGCCTACGTGGTCTATCCCGTCATCGAAGAAAATGAAGAAAGCGAACTCAGGGCGGCGATCAAGATGTACCGCCAGCTCAGTGGCCACACGTTTGCCGATCTTAAGGTCGGACTTCTCCATGGGCGTCTCGACCCCGATCTGAAAGACCAGGTCATGCGCATGTTTCAGAAAGGCGAGCTGCAGATTCTGGTCGCAACCACCGTCATCGAAGTCGGCGTGGACGTGCCCAATGCGACCGTGATGGTGATCGAACATGCCGAGCGCTTTGGCTTGGCGCAGCTTCACCAATTGCGCGGCCGGATTGGTCGCGGAGCGGCAAAGTCTTACTGCATCCTCATGACAGGGGGCAAGGTCACAGAAGAAGGTGAACGGCGTCTCGAAGCCATGGTGCGCACCAACGACGGCTTTAAGATTGCGGAACTCGATCTCGAACTGCGCGGCCCCGGAGAGTTCTTCGGCACGCGGCAAGCGGGGATGCAAAGCTTCCGCGTCGCCAATATTATTCGCGACCGCGAGTTGCTGGAAGCGGCCAAACGCGAAGCCGCAGCGGTAATTGCGGGACCAAGTTCCGAGATTTCATCGGAAGAAATCAGTCGCGCCCTGGTCTACATGCGGGGCCGCTGGCAGCACACATACGGCTTGGTGGAAGCCGGCTGAAAACTTGGCGCGTGGACTGCTTGTTCTTTCCGGCTGGCATCCACACGTCCGATGCTAGAAATTCGCAGATACTTGCTTCTGCGTTCCTCCCGCGGTATCGGGTTTAAGCGTGAAGTGGCACACATTTGCGATTACTTGATCGCATCCCATCCAGGAAGTCGGCGCAGGGACGGCAGTTTGGGTTAGTCCCGTGCCTTCGTTGAAAAGCGCCCCGCAAACTGTACCGCAGTCAATTCCGGAGGGTTGGCTTACAACGGTGCCTGCAACGGAGCCAGTTTTCGTAACCAGCAATTCGATCGATGTGGTGGGAAGGCATGAAACGGTCAGCAGCTATGTCCCCACGATACTCTGCGACTCCGCGGACACTGTACTGCTGCCGCATTCGATCGCTGTAGCTAAGCCGGTATTATCCACAGTGGCAATATTAGCGTTGCTCGAGGTCCAGGTTGCCGTACTACTGAAGGTCACTCTGCCCTCCTTGAATCAGCGTACCCAGGGCCAGGAATTTTGTAGTCTGGCTAATCTGCGAAATGATTGGATTGCTGGGAACTACCGTGATAGATTGCAAGGTTTGGGTTCCCGAGCACAGGACCGTCAATGGCACCTGCCCTATAGTTCCCAGGTATTCAGCCGTAACAGTGGTCGTGCCGCAAGCCACCGCCGTCGCGAGGCCAGTACTGGTGACGTTAGCAATGGAACGGTTGCTTGATGCCCATTTGGCAACACCGCTGAGATCGTTATTAATCGTTGCCGGTGAGTATATGGCCAGCCGATGAACTGGGCGGCTTGACCGAGTTGGATCGTAGGACTGCCGGGGTAAAGGTTGATCGATTGGAGGACTGGATTTCCTTGACCCACGCCGCTGCATGTTGAGGTGAATCCGGTTGTCCCCACAACGTTACCATCCTGCGCGGTAATCGTTGTCTGGCCGCAGCCAACCGCACTGGCAAGGCCGGTAGAACTGACGCTGGCGAAACTTGGTGTGCTGGACGTCCAGGTTACCGCGGAGGTAAGGTTTTCCTGCCCCGCATTAGGATGGTTCGTCGTTCCCATCGCCTGAAACTGCGTGCTCTGTCCTATCTGCGAGACGCTGGCATTTTGCGGTGTCAGGGCGATGGAAACGAGATGTTTGTTGCTGCAACTGCCCGCCACCACCAACAGAAAAAGTCCCAAGCAAACGAGCGACGCCGTCAAGCCTCTTACACACGTATTCATCCAAGGTAAGCGTCGCAGCAACCACATTCTAGGCAGGGCGCGAG
>JRHI01002324.1_pt1 | contig 13235 bp, 14 predicted proteins | sample 215371 | NCBI WGS metagenome assembly JRHI01 (sample SAMN02929681, study PRJNA255918) | sediment metagenome | biome: cave system; feature: Ice Cave; material: Sediment; isolation source: sediment from deep within a dark volcanic ice cave with no known source of... ...
GAATTGGAAAAACGGTTACAGTAGAACTACGACCAGGCGGGGGACCACATCAACTGGCACTTCGACCACAATTACTACAAGGGGCGTCACTTTACCGCGCTGTTATCACTGGTGAATCGGTCGGCCGGCGGAAGCGTGTCGAGCAGTTCGTTACTGCGGAAGGAGAAGGACGGAACGGTGGTGCCGGTGGACACGTCGGAGAACACGCTCGTCCTGTTCGAGGGAACCCGCGTACTGCACCGCGCCTCGCCCGCCAGTGACGGCGACCTGCGGATTATCCTGAGCATGACGTTCTGCACCGATCCACGGGTCGGCTGCTTCTCCGAGGGGGTGCGTCGCGTGAAGGACACGGCATACTACGGACTGCGAGCGCTGTGGGATTGATATCCCGACGGCTTGCGTTTCGCGCAGCTGCTTATCTCGACAGCCAGATCACATCAACGATCGCCGATGCGGTAGAGGTTCGTTGCCGTGCGGATGAACAGAGCGCCGTCGGCCACTCCGTAGGAGGCCAGGGTCCGCTCTTCGAGGTTGTTACGGGCAAGTTCCTTGAATTGGGTGCCTGCCTGGACGACGACGCCGACGCCTTCCTCGCTCTGGAAATAGACCCGTCCAGCGGCGTACAGCGGCGACGCGGAGTAGTTGTCGCCGACCCGCTCCTGCCAGTGGACCTTGCCGGTCTTCGCGTCGAGACAGGTGGCCAGGCCCCGGTCGGAAACCAGGTACAGTTCCTCGCCGACCAGCAGCGGCGACGGCGTATGCGGCGCCCCTTTGCCGAACTTCCAGGCGACGTGCGTCTCGGTCACGTCACCGCTGCCGTCGGGCCGAATCGCCAGGAGGCTCGGCGAATTGAAGCTGCTGGAGAGGAAGACCAGGCCATGGCCGAAGACCGGCCGCGGTATCACCGAGTAACCCTGGTAGCGCACGCGCCAGATTTCCCGGCCATCGGCGGGATCGTAGGCGCATACCGCATCGCTGCCGGGGCTGACGACCTGCTTCCGGCCGTTGACCGCGATCAGCAGCGGCGTGGAAAACGAGAACTTCTTGATCGCACCCGCGGGCCGCTCGGTCTTCCACAACACCTTGCCATCGGCCCGGTCGAGGGCGACGACAAAGCACTGGTCGCCGCCGTCGCAGCTAAAGATGAGTTTGTCGTCCACGACAATCGGCGAACCGCCGTTGCCGTGAACCGGCTGGTACTTGACGCTCGTACACTTCCAGAGAATTGTGCCGGTAAGATCTAGGCAAGCGGTCCCCTGATGGCCGAAGTGGACGTAGAGCCGGCCATCACGGACCAGCGGCGTCGGGCTGGCGTGGCTATTCTTGCTCTGGGGGGGCGGCGCGCTGGGATCTTCGCGAAACACTTCGCGCTGCCACAGGACCCTGCCCTTGGCGGCATCGAGGCAAAGCGCCTCCAGCGCCAGACTCTTGCTGTCGGGAATCGGCACGCCCGCGGTAAGGTAGATCCTGCCCTGCACGACGACTGGCGACGACCAACCGTCGCCGGGGATCGCCTGTTTCCAGACGACGTTCCTGGTCCGGCTCCACTCGGTCGGGAGGCTGCCGCCGTTCCAGGTGCCCTGGCCGGTCGGCCCGCGGAACTCGGGCCAATCCTCACTCCGCGCGGCGGTTGCCAGGGTCAGGAGGAGCACGACAGCGAACGAGCATTTCCACATGGCGGGTCTTTCTCGTAGGTGGGTTGATCCGGCCTGTTGGGGTGCGGTTACGGGCAGGTTAGATTACTATATCCGGCAGCCGCCCGGCGACGAGCGGGGATCCGCCTCCAGAGGTCCAGGATGAGCAGCAATTCGGTGTGGAGATCCAGCCATGAGTCCGCGTATCCTTCTCGGCAGCGGCGGCTTCCGGACGCCGGAGCGCATCGCCCTGTTGGCCGAGCACATGCGTGAGTTTTTCGGTGACGTGGACCGTCTCCTTTTCATTCCGTACGCCTTGCAGGATCACGACCGCTACCTGCAGACGATGGTAGACAAGGGATTGCACGCCGGCTACGTCCTCGATGGGTTGCATCGCCATCCCGATCCAGTGGCCGCTGTGCGCGAGGCCCCCGCCCTTTTGATGGGCGGCGGCAACACCTTTCGGCTGCTGTGCGAGCTGTACCGGCTCGACCTCCTCGACCCGATCCGCGAGCGCGTGCGCGGGGGAATGCCCTACCTCGGTTTCAGCGCCGGCACGAATGTCGCCTGTCCCACGATCAAGACGACAAACGACATGCCGATCACGCAACCGCCGAGCCTCGACGCGCTTGGCCTGGTGTGGTTTCAGGTCAATCCGCACTACTTCACCGGGCAAACCTACGTCAAGCGCGAGGACGGATTCCACGAGCACTTCGGTGAGACGCGCGACGATCGACTCCGCGAGTTTCACGAGGTGAACGACACCCCGGTCGTCGGTCTCTGGGAGGGCGGTTTGCTGCGGCTCGAGTTTGATCGTGTCCTGCTCGCCGGCGCAGGAGCCCGGATCTTTCGCAAGGGACGCGAGCTGGTGGACGTGGCTCCCGGGACGTGCCTCGACGAACTGCTGGCCAAACCGCTTGCGGTTTAGCGGCACGGGCGCTAAGCTGTGCGGACCGTCGGGGCGCTCCGGCCCTGCTCCCGTGAAAGGAACCGATCATGAAACTGGCTTCGTTCGTCCTGTCCCTGCTGGCGCTGACCCTCGGCGTCGCCGCCGTTCCGGCCGCGGATGATTCCGCGACGCTTGACCTTGGCGACGGCGTCAAGCTGGTGATGGTCGTAGTCAAGAAGGGGACCTTTCAGCAGGGTTCGCCGTCCACCGAGAAGGGCCGCAATGGGGACGAGACCCGGCGTCAGGTGACCCTGACGCAGGATTTCCTCCTCGGCAAGTATCCGGTGACGCGCGGCCAGTTCGCGCGCTTTGTGCGCGAGACCGGCTTCCGCACGGAGGCCGAGCGCGGCACGTCCGGCGGCTTTGGCTTCGACGGCGGCCGGCTGGTGCAGCGCAAGGAGTTCACCTGGCGCAATCCCGGCTTCACCCAGGCCGACGACCATCCCGTGACGCTCGTCACCTACGACGACGCCCGCGCCTTCGCTGCCTGGCTGGCGAAAAAGTCTTTCCGCACGGTGACGCTCCCGACCGAGGCGCAATGGGAATACGCCTGCCGAGCCGGCACCGCGACGCGTTACTACAACGGCGACAGCAACGACGAGGTCGGCGACATTGCCTGGTTCAAGGGCAACACTGGCGACGGCACACGCCCGGTCGGGCAGAAGAAGCCGAACGCCCTCGGTCTTTGCGACATGACGGGGAACGTGTGGGAATGGTGCCGCGACTGGTACGGTCCTTACGCGCCGGGGCCCAGCACCGATCCGGAGGAAACGCGCGGCAACCTCAGCGATCCGCCGCGGCGCGTGGTGCGTGGTGGATCGTGGTTCAAGGAGGCGAACTGGTGCCGTTCAGCGGCGCGCTTCCGCAGCACACCGGGCAGCCGGAACGCGGACTACGGCTTCCGCATTCTCGCCTCAGTAGAAGTCATGGTGGAGAAAAACGATCCCGAGCAGGCGATGTTACCGGCGACCGCATCCGGCCCACTGTTCGGCAATATTCTTCTCGGCCAGGGGATGGGCGAGGAGTGCCTGTGCGGCCTGGTCGTGCTCCTGGCGGTGGTCTTGGTCGTGGTCCTGCTCGTGCATCTGTCGCGGAAAGCGCAGTATGCGCCGCGACTCGGCGAGGATGGTTTCTGGCTCGATGCCCCGCATTTCGCGCCGGGATCGCGCGTCCGCTACCGCTGCCGGGTGGATGGAGTGGAGCGAACGGACACCATCGTCGTTGAGCCGGGGCCGCGCGGTCACTTCGTTTACACCGGCGGCCAGCCGACGAACATTGAAATCCTCGAAGTCGTGCCGCCTGGCGGGACGACCTTGCCAGCCGCGCCGTATCCGGAGCAACCCTTGCCGCCACCGCAGCAGCCCGTGGTGATGCCGTGGCCGATGCAACCACCCATTCAGCAGCCGCCGGTACATCTGCCGCCGTCACCACTTCATCATCAGCCGCCGCCAGCACTGACACCACCGCCGAGCCCCGGTTTTCCGGCGGCATACTGAGTATTGCGGCATGACAGGGGACACAGGTGTGATTTCGTCCGAGATCGCCGCCCGCGCCATAGTTTTCGGCGACCAGCCTGGCGACCGTTACCGAGCGGGGCGCACTCTGCGAGCGCTGAAGCGAGCCGGCCTGAGTGTAGATGACACCCGCGGTCTGACCGGCCGGGCACTGGCCGAGACGCTCGCCAGGGCTGCCGGCCCCGTGTGGCTCGTTGCCGCGGGCGCATGGCCCGCTCGTCCTGGCCCCATTGTCTTCCCACCACGAAGCCGAACCGGCAGGTCTCTCTGCGCACTCGGCCTCGTGCGTGCGCTGCCCAGCGGCCCTGCCGCCGGCGACAGTGTGGCACGGCAGTGGGCCAGGCTGCAAGCCGAAACAGGCGGCGATTTCTCCCTGGTCCGCGACCTGGCCGACCGGTTGCCCTCTGTGGTCAGCACCTATCTCGAGGCGACGACCGCGACGGCCGTGGCGCATCACCTGTCGCGCGGCGAGGACCTCGACACGGCGCTCCGCTCGGTCCTCCGCGACGGCCGGCTGCGCGTCCTGCGCCACGCTCCGCTGGACGTTCATCACGACAGCGCCTTGCGCGTCGTCCAGCTGGTCACAAGCTTGCAGCGCGGCGGGGCCGAGCGCATCGCCTTGCAACTGGCCGGCGGCCTGTCGCGCTACGGAGTGAGCGCGCTCCTCGTGGCGTTGGGCCGGCCGACACGGACTCCCTTCTCCGTGCCGCCGGGCACCCTCGACCTGTCCGCGCTGCCCACCGATCGGGCGACGCGCCTGGCGGAAGCGGCGCGAGCTGCCCTGGACTTTGCCGCCGATGTTGTCCATGGCCACCTTCTGCACGGCGACGAGGCGGCCCGACTGTCGTCCTTTGGTCTGCCTCTGCTTCTGACGGTTCACAACATGCGTCCCGGTTGGCCTCCCGGCCTGGAGACGCTGCACGCAGGCGACGCCGCCCTCCTGGTAGCTTGTGCCCGCGCGGTCGAGGTGGAACTGCGCGACTGTCGTCTGCCGGTGCCTGTGCGAACAGTGTGGAACGGCATCGACTTCGCGCCGTTCGAGCGCCGGCCCGCTCTCCAACGGGCGGCCGAGAAGTGGCGGCGTCAACTCGGCTGCGCCGAAGGCGATTTCGTCCTCCTGGCACTGGCCAACCCGCGGCCGCAGAAGCGCCTCCACATGCTTCCCGGCATTCTGGCGGCGACGCGCGCCGAGCTGGTCCGTCGCGGCACTCGGCGCGCGGTCCGCCTCGTCCTGGCGGGCGAGAGTTCGTGCGTCAGTGAGGCCGCTGCCCACTCGGAGGCGGAGGTCCGTGCCGAGGCGGCCCGCCTCGGTCTGCAGACGCACGTCCACTTTGCGGGAGCGGTCGAAGACGTGGCTGGCCTGCTCGCAGCGGCTGACGTGCTCGTATCGAGCAGCGCTTATGAGGGGCTCAGCCTGGCCCATCTGGAGGCCCTGGCCGCGGGCATTCCGGTCGTGGCGACGGACGCAGGCGGCACAATTGAAGTCAGCAGGGACAATCCGGCCATGGTGGTCCTGCCACTGGACGCCAGCGCGGGACAGTTCGGCAGGGTGCTTGCCGAGATGGCCGAGACTCCGTCCTCGGACGGACGTACAGCGGCCATGGGGGATTTCACGACATACCGGATGCTCGAAGGTTACCTTCGCCTCTACCCGCGTGCCATTGCAGCGGGCCGGGAGCAGCGCCGCGGCGCGGGTCTGCTGCTGGTCGCCAATAACTTCAGCATTGGCGGCGCCCAGTCCAGCGCACGCCGTCTGCTGCTGGGCCTGGCCGCCGACGGAGTGCGCGTGCGCGCCGCGGTCCTTCAGGAGGACGCGGACTTCCCGACGCCCGGACGCCGTACCCTGACGGCGGCCGGCGTGCCGGTGCTCGTGCTGCCGCGTGCGGGCACGCTCGATCCCGCACGGGCCGTGGCCGTCCTTCTGGAAGCGCTCGACGCTGACCCGCCGGCTGCCCTGCTGCTGTGGAACGTCATCGCCGAGTACAAGCTGCTACTTGCCGACGCGCTCCTCGACGTTCCCCTGTACGACGTCAGTCCTGGCGAGATGTACTACAGCTCGCTGGAACGCTACTTCCAACGGCCGCGTCCCGGCCTGCCCTATCGCAGCGCGACGGACTATGGCGCCCGCCTCGCCGGAGTCATCGTCAAGTACCGCGCCGAAGCGGAGCAGGCGCGGCGCTTGCTTGGCGTGCCGGTCCACGTCATCGCGAATGGCGTGGTCCTGGAACGGCAGCAGGCGAGGCATTCGGCGCGGGAGCGGCTCGCGATCGGCACCGCAGCGCGGATCTCGCCGCAGAAGAAACTGCCGGAACTGCTCGCTGCCATCCGCCGGGCGAACGACCGTCTGCCGCCGTACGTGCTGCGTATCGCGGGTGGCGTCGAGACGGGTTCCGCTGCTCATGCCGAGGAGTTGCGTCTCCTGGCCGACGGGTTGCCTGTTGAGTGGGTAGGAGAGGTCGAAGACATGTCGGGCTTTCTGCGTGAGTTGGATCTGTTTGCGCTGGTGGCGGAACCGGCGGGCTGTCCAAACGCCTCGCTGGAGGCGATGGCCGCTGGACTGCCGGTTGTCGCCACGGATGTTGGCGGCATGGCGGAGCAGGTGGCAGATGGCTTCACGGGGCGCCTGGTGTCGCGCGGCGACGTTCAGGCGTTGGCGGAGGCACTCGTGGAGATGGGTTGCAACGCGGAGCGCCGGCAAAAGTGCGGCGCCGCCGGTCGAGCGCGGGCGGAGGAGCGTTTCAGCCTGCGGCGCATGCTGGACGATTATCGGCGGGTTTGTCTCACGCGATCCTGATGCCGCCTTGCGGCTTGGCGGCGATGACGCCAGTCCTCGCATCGACAATGTTTTGTCAAGTCTCTGAACGCGAGCGGTTCACGCCGGGAAAAAGTAGGATTGGGCAGGACTTTTCGGAATGACTGGTGTATAATACTCATGTTGGGCGGGTGTCGTACCTGCCTGTTGGAAGAAGACGAACGCGATTGCCGCTCCCTCGTTTTGGCCTTTCTTGGTGTTCCTGCTCTGAGCATCTCTCACAGCTTCCGAGATCGTCAAACTGGTGTGCCGGATAGCGAAGACCTGCATCGCGTGCAGTGGCGCGTCCCCTTCGGTCCCGTCGGGATGGACCAGGGAAGCGTGCTGGCTGCAAGCGGTTTGGTCGGCGCTTCGTTCGCCCCACTCTTCCGTGCCGCCCTCGGGCGGCTGTGAGGACCTGTTTTGTTTTCGCGGACCTCGGGTCCGCAAAGAAAGATGTTTCATGAGCAAGAATCTCTATGTCGGTAACCTCCCCTTCCAGACCACGGCCGATGACCTCATCGAGGCCTTCGGGCAGTATGGCGCCGTGACCCGGGCCCAGGTCGTCAGCGACCGCGAGACCGGCCGTTCGCGCGGCTTCGGTTTCGTTGAGATGGAGCAGGGGTCCGAGGAAGCCATCACCAACCTCAACGGCGCCCAGTTCCAGGGCCGCGCGCTGACCGTTAATGAGGCGAAGCCCCGCGAGGAACGGCCCCGCAGCGGTGGCTACGGCGGCGGCAGCAGCAGCACCGGCAGCGCGGGCCGCCGCTACTAACTAACGCAGACAATCCACATCGCCCTGGCCGTCCCGACCTGCCAGGGCGGTGTCGTTTCCAGGGTCAGACGTCGCACAGCCGCACGGCTTCGCGCAGGCCCTCCAGTGGATTGCGGGTGGGGATGAATTCCTGTCCGACGTATCCCGTGTACTGCATCGCAAGCAGCTTGCGCATCACAGCCGGATAATGGATCTCCTGATTGTCGTCCAGTTCGCCGCGCCCCGGGTTGCCCGCCGTGTGGACATGAGCAACGATATCCTTGTTTTGCTCCAGCCGCCGGATGACGTCGCCGTGCATGACCTGGACGTGATAGATGTCGAACAGCAACCGCAGCCGCGGTGATCCTACTTTTCGGATGATGTCCGCGACCCAGTCCAGGTCGTCACCCTGGTAGCCGGGGTGCCCCTTCATTGGGTGGGAATCATCGCGGGTATTGAGGTGTTCCAGGCAAATCGTGACGCCCTTCTTCTCCGCATGGCCGACGATCTGCTTGAAGCCATGGATGCAATTCTCGGCTCCCTCCTGCCGCGAAATTGCGCCGCTCTGCGGATCGTCGGCGTCCCGCCACTTGTAGCCGGTGAAGGCGATGACACTGGGAACGCCAGCGTCGGCACAGGCATCGATCGTCCGTTTCGTATGGGCGATGACCTCCTCGTGATAGCGCGGGTTGTTGAAACCCTTCTTGAAGGGTGCGCCGGGCATGCCGTTCGGGGCGATAGCGCAGGCCAGACCGTGTTTCTTCAGGATGGGGAAGTGCGCCGGTTCGACCAGTTCGACAGACACACAGCCCAGTTCACGGGCCACCTGACATGTCTTCTCGACGTCCCATTTGTCGCCGGCGGCATTAAAGCACCAGAACACGATGGACTGCTTGATGTGCCCCTTCAACTTCGCCTCTCCTTCCGCGGCGCGGACGTGTGGCAAGAGCGCGGCAGCGGCCCCGACCGCTGTGATGTCGCGCAGGAAATGACGCCGACTCCGTGTATCCTCCGAATCGCTGGGACCGTGCATCGGTTGTTCCTCCTCAGACAGGTTGCAGGACCTGCAATTGCACGCGAAGAACGACATCCTTCACCTGTTCGCGGTACTTCTCCATGTGCGGCGCCGCGAGATGCGCCTGCAAGGCGTCGAGGGTCGCCCACTTCTCCACGACAGTGACGACATTCTCTCGCAACGGCAATTGGACCGCGATCCTCGTGGGCAAATCGACAGTCGGGCCGTACTCCACGCAGCCGGCCTCGGCCTGGACGTGGGGCATGAGCCGGTGAAACTCGGCCAGGAATGCCTCACGCTTGCCCTCTGCCACCTCAATCGTCGCGATTACGTGAATCATGGTGCGGTGCCCTCGATCAAAGGGGGTGAATGCTTTTGTCCGCCACAGAAAGAGACTATGAATTCCGCGGCTCCTGGTCCTTTGGCGCGCGATGGACAGCAGGAAGATGAAATGATGACGATTACCAGAAACTGCTCCGCGAAGCCGAAGCGCTCATCGAAAGCGGGCTGCAACCCGGGAAGTAACTGCGACGGCCGCGCAGGATAGCACAGGATACAATAGGCGGGGAGAAAGCTGAACCGCTACCACGATCCTGCTTGAAGAAGGCGTCATGGAACTTGAAAGCACAGTGCAGAACGACGTGATCGTGGTGGATGGCGTCAAGCCGTTGTCGGAAGGCGCCCGCGCGGGTGGTCCTGGAAGAGGCGGAGAAGAAGCTGACCCTGGCTGGTTTGCTCAAGTACGCCGCCCTCCCGGATATACCTGCGGACTTCGCCGAGCAGCACGACCACTACATCCACAGGACCCCGAAGCGATGAGGGCTGTCTTCGCGGATTCCTTCTTTTTCTTCGCCTTGCTCAACCCTCGGGATCCCACTCATGTCAGGGCGGTGGCTTTCACCGGGGTGTACACCGGGGGGATCGTGACCACGGGCAGGATCCGACGGCGGGATTTCACGTGCCTGGCTGCCTCCGCGGTGGCATGATCGAGCATGACGGAACAGGTGCCCAACTTCCACGACCTGATCGCCCGCGCGCCGGAGACCGGAGGGCTACCGACGAAGGGCGGAAAGGAGGAGCGAGAACCGTGACTGCATCAAGAGAGATCGCAACCCTGGGAGGCGGGTGCTTCTGGTGCCTCGAAGCCGTCTTCGAGCAACTCAGCGGCGTGGACAAGGTCGAGTCGGGCTACGCTGGCGGCAGTGTCGCGCAGCCGACCTACCACCAGGTCTGCTCCGGCGCCACCGGCCACGCCGAGGTCGTCCAGGTCACCTTTGATCCGGCTGTTCTGCCCTACCGCGACCTCCTCGATGTGTTCTTCGCCACGCACGATCCCACGACCAGGAATCGACAGGGGGCGGACGTCGGGACACAGTATCGCTCGGTGATCTTCTACCACAGTCCCGAGCAGGACCGCGTTGCCCAGGAACGCATCGCCGAGTTGAACGCCGCCGGCATCTGGCCGGCGCCCATCGTGACGGAAATAGTTCCCATCCAGGCGTTCTACCCGGCCGAGGACTATCACCAGGGTTACTATCGAAGCAATCCGGGCCAGGGCTATTGCCAGTACGTCGTCTCGCCCAAGGTGGCCAAGTTCCGCAAGCATTTCGCGGACCGTCTCAAGAAATGATTCATGGTGCAGGTGCTGCGGTCCGTATCGGCGGCCCGACGCATTACACCTTGGCCTTGGCCTTGCGTGCTGCCTTGCGGCGGCTGGCCGAGCCGGTAGGCTTCTTGGGGAGGTGGGCCTTGACGGCCTTGCGGCGCCTCTTGGCGGCGGTCCGCAGTTCCTTCTTTCGCATCTTCTCGGTCTCCATGAGAAACGACTACGGAGGCGAAACGAAAGGCCATTCTAGGTTCCCGGCCACGGCAGGCAAGTTGGGACAGTCGCCAGGGTCCATCCGCCATCACTCAAACCGAATGTCGTCGAGATAAATCGTGACGGCATCCCCCTGGCCGGCCACGACGCAAGCGAAGCCGCTTTTGATCCGTCTCAGGTCCTGCCCCGCCAGGACGATGTGATACTCCTTCCACTCAGGAGTGAGCTTGACCGCACTGAGTTTGCCGCGGCCCGTATCGAAGAACGTCTTCTCCTTACCGATCAAACCGAACTCGAAAGAAACCGTCTCACCGCCCTTCGCGCCCCGGGCGTGGACGACCAGCCGCTTTGCCCCCGACAGATCCCAGCCGCCTGGCTTGTCGCCCCAGTCGCCGGCCGGGCTCTACCAAACGATGCCGCCCCAGCCGTCCTTCGCGCCATACTCCATGCGCAGGCATGTCTTGCCGCTGTGCGGCTTCTCGGTACATGCCTCGTCCAGCTTCATCGCCTTCTGGTTGCCCATCCAGCCGGACGGCACGTAGGCCGGCCTCTCGCGGCCGGCTTCGTCATAGACGACGAGCGGCAGGTCCGCCCGGCGCGCCCGTGGCAGGACTACCGGCCCCTTGACGTGAATGGGAACATTGGCCACCGCTGCTCCAGCGTGGTCGTCGCGGACATAGGCGAAAAGGCGGTAGATACCACCCTCGCGCGGCAGACGTACCTCGGCATGCGCGGCATCGCTCCTGACAATCGCCTCGGGATAGGTCGGGGGGACATCCTCGGTGTCGCCGCCGCTGCCGAGCGCGAAGGGCTCGTGCTGGAGCACCCAGCGAACCTGGAGCGGGTCGCCCTCCGGATCCGAGGTGACGAGAGTCGCCTTCACCTCGGCGCCAGGATCGACTTCGTCGGGACCGACTAACTTCAGCTCACGGATCACTGGGCAGCGGTTTGCCGGCAGCTTGCCTGTCCACAACTCGCCCAGCGTGTCGGTCGCCGCCAGCCGGGTGCCGTCGGGCAGCAGCATGCCGAACCACGTCGCCGTCGCTTCCTGCTTGTTGCCCCAGGTGAAGGCATACGAGCCGAGACACAGCCCCTTCGCCGCCAGCACCGCTTTCTCGTAACTGCGACGATAGTGCTCCGCTTTTTCCGTGCTGGTCGGTTCCGGCACGGCGCCCCAGGTGTTCTTCTTCACCTCCCACGTGCCGGGCGGGCCGAACTCGGTCAGGACGAAAGGCTTTGTGCCGCCGGCTTGCCGATAGCGCTCTGGCAGCGTGGCTGCGCCGGCGTAACAGTTGATGCCGACGATATCAATGTCCGGACAGAGGCGGTGGACGTTCTTCACCCGGTCGGCGCCGATCTCGGCCAGGACGGTCATGGTCGGATGGTTGGGATCGAGTTTCTTCACCAGGACGGCAAGGTTGTTGATCGCGGACCAGATGGCAGCGTTGTCGCCCCTCTCGGAGCCTTCCATCTCGTTGCCGAGGCTCCAGAGAAGGAGTGCGGGATGGTCCTTGTAACGCAGGACGACCTGTTTGACGCGCTCGGACTGTGCGGCAACCTGATCGGCGTCGTTGTAGTTGAAACCGTGCCGTTCGTGACCGAGCCAGATACCGACGCTCACACTGAGGCCATGCTTCTGGGCATCGCCAAGAAGACGGTCGAGGTGCTCCACTCCCCAGGTGCGGAGCGAGTTGCCGCCGAGTTGGGCGAGCAGCGCCTTCGGACCGTCGCCGCCGGCGCCCTTGATGAGGTACGGCTGGCCGTCGCGCACCAGCTGAAAACCATCGGCGTTTTTCACCAGGCAGACGACGCAGGGTTTACGGGTTGGTGTCTCGTCGGCGTTTGCCGCCAGGCAACCCAGGAATGAGATAGCTGTCAGAACAATGAAACGGATCCGTACGTACATGATGGTCTTTCGTTCAAGTGTAACCTCGACCCGCGGCGGCCGCCCGCGCTCCGCTGCGCATCGCGGCTACACGACCGCCGTAGATGGGACTTTCTCCAAAGCGCCCCCATACTGCACCCCAGGTGGGGAACTATTCCGCCTCGGCGGTGAAGCCTACAATCCAGAGTATCAGCACCACTCGAACTGGCACACTGGTGCCGGGCTCGCCGACAACAACAAGGAGGAATCGCTCGCATGCTTCTCGTGCCCAGCAGCAGGAGGGTGGCAAGTCATGACCCCTCGTAAGTCTTCGCGAACTCCTCAATCCGCCCGCCCTGGTAGCGAAGGGCCGCGCCTGGGTCTTCGACCCGCGTGTCATTCCAGAGTCGCACCCCGCCGGACGCCGGGTCGCCAGGCGCAGGTCTCATCCCGGTCATCGAGACCGACCCCACGCCGGGCAGCGCCGCCAACGCGGTTCACTGGACCCTCAATTTGTTTTTTGATAAAATATGCCGAGTTGAGCAATGGACTTTTGTCTAGTGCTGCCGAGCCTAAGATGGCCAATTACGATGGCTCAGGATAATGAACCAGACCTACAGGTCGAAGGTTGGCTCAAGACTTTGGGCATTGTATCACTATGCCAATGGGATGTGCTGGTCTTCCAGTACCGCCATCAGTCCAGCCTGGTCAGCGCCGAGGACATCTCACGCTTTCTGGGCTATGCAACCGCCGAGGTCGTCGCCGCATATAACAGCCTGGAATCCTCGGGGCTCGTCGAGCGTTCGCGGGTATCCCAGGGAGTGCGCTTGTACCAAGTGACCGCATCGGCAGACCACTGCTGTCAACATGATTCACTTGCCTAACTGCTTTTGTA
>JRHI01002325.1_pt1 | contig 13229 bp, 10 predicted proteins | sample 215371 | NCBI WGS metagenome assembly JRHI01 (sample SAMN02929681, study PRJNA255918) | sediment metagenome | biome: cave system; feature: Ice Cave; material: Sediment; isolation source: sediment from deep within a dark volcanic ice cave with no known source of... ...
CATTGGGCCAGAACCTTCAGGTCGTCCTGTCGACGCTGTTCCGTTTCGCGTTGATCGGCGGAGCTCTGTCCGGTCTGTTTGTGTCCCCGCGCCGTTGGTTCCATTGGCTCGGGCTGATCACGATCCCGGTCTTGCTCGTGGGTGGCTATCTGTTCGGTCTCGGCTTGCGAATCAACTACGCCATTGACCCCGGAATCTCGAGTCGGTACGCGTTGCCTGTCGCGCCGCTGCTGATCCTGACCCTCGTCCTGGCCGTGCGTGGCCGGTGGGTCGTGCGTGGGCTTTGGGCCTTCGGGCTGGCGAGCCTCGCCTTGACGCTCACGATCATGGTCTGATCGCTGCCGGCAGGTTCCTCGTGGTGGGCGAGGTTTCCCCGTGTCAGCCCGCAGCCGGTTCGGCTTCGACCAGGAACTGGTATCCGAACATGGTTGGCCAAGCAGCGAGGAGCAGATGATCAATCAGGCGAATGATCCCCAGCTTCGTGTCGCCACCGGCACCGAGGGCGTCAAGCGGTAGCCCGATGGGCTCGTTCCGGACGATCGAGAGCCCCTCGCGTTGGACGAGCTTCTCGATGCTGCGGCGCGTGAAGAACCGAAGGTGGGTTCGATCGAGAATTCCGCGCTGGTCGTAGTCGAAGCGCCCGAACAGGGTGCGGAAGCGTGGATACCAATGTCCGATGTTCGGGACGCACAGGATGAGCCGACCACCGGGTCGGAGCGCGCTCTTCGCGTCCCGCAGCAGCCGCTGAGGGTTGCGAACGTGTTCCAGGACGTCCGCGGCCAGGACGATGTCGAAGCCGCTGCCAACCTCCGGTGGGATTCCCTCGTCCAGATCGGACTTCACAAAGTTGGTGATGCGCTCGCGGACGCCTGGCACCTCGACCAGATCGACTCCGGTGACATCGTGGCCGGCCTGCTGGAGCCGCTCCGCCAGATGTCCACCTGAGCATCCGAGATCGAGCACTTTGCTGGGCGGCCGCGATGCGAGGAGGGAAAAGATGCGACCGTGCGAACTCTCGGGGCTCTCCTTCAACTCGTACGCGTCACTCAGTGCCACGGCCTCGCCGTCACCGAATCCCGCCTTCTGTAGGCGGTATCGCACAACGTCGGTGACGACGTCGCGGGCGTACTGCATGCCGGCGACATAGCAGATCTCATCCCCGTAGTACGTGGGGATCGGGATCTCGCGAATGAGCTTTCCGGCGTCGTGCATCTGAATGATGATCTGCGTGTCGAAGTTGAATCCATCGGAGTTCTTCTCGAACGGGATGTCCCGGAGCGCCTTGACGTTGTACGCGCGGTAACCAGAGTGAAACTCCGAAAAATCAGTGCCGAGCGCCGCGTTCTCGAATGTGCTCAGGATGCGGTTGCCAACGAACTTGTACAGCGGCATTCCGCCGCGCCGCGCCGCGCCCTTGATCATCATCCGTGAGCCGAAGACCGCATCGCACTCGCCGCGCTCCAATGGTGCCACCATCTCAGGAAGACACTCGGGCGCGTACTGGCCATCGCCGTGCAAGAGGACGACGATGTCGAGGTCGCGCTCGATCGCCAGGCGATAGCCAGCCTTCTGGTTGCCGCCGTAGCCCAGGTTCTCGGGTTGACGGATGACGGTGATGGGCAGCTCAGAGAGCTGCTGATACCCGAGGCCCACGAGGTAGGTCGCATCTTGGCTGTGGTCGTCGCTGACGAGTACGTCGGCGATCTTCGACCGGAATGCCGGCGGGATCCGGTCGAGGACGCTCGCCAGCGTCGACGCCGCGTTGTAGGCAACGACCAGGATTCCGATCTTCTTCACCGGAACCTCGGCTGACATCCGAAACGCTCCCTCTCTGGCTTCCGCGCCGGCGCGAAGTCACCGATCGAAGCCCTGGGCGCGGGCAAGTGGACCAGACGATAGTATCGGGACGCCTCTGGACTCCCGGAGCGAACGCTTGACCCGAGGCCTCAACCACGATGAAGGGCCTCATTCTCTCGGGCGGTTCAGGCACTCGCCTGAGACCCATCACGCACACCAGCGCGAAGCAGCTCGTCCCGGTCGCGAACAAGCCGATCCTCTTCTACGGGATCGAAGACATGGTCGCGGCGGGGATCACCGAGATCGGCATCGTGGTCGGTGACACTCGCGACGAGATCATCGCCGCCGTCGGAGACGGTTCGCGGTGGGGCATCGGCGTCACCTACATCCCCCAAGAAGCTCCCCTCGGGCTCGCTCACTGTGTGCTCATCGCCAGAGACTTCCTGGCCGACGCAGATTTCGTCATGTACCTCGGCGACAACATGCTCCAACAGGGCCTGCGCGAGTTCGTCGAGCGTTTTGAGCACGCGAGAGAGCGGGACGGCGCGGACGCCCCGGCGGCCCAGATCCTCCTGGCCCACGTGCCGAATCCCCAACAGTTCGGCGTGGCCGAGGTCACCGCCAACGGTGACGTGGTCCGACTCGTCGAGAAGCCGGCCAACCCGCCTTCCGACCTTGCCCTCGTGGGCGTGTACCTGTTCGACCGGCACATCCACGAGGCTGTCGCGGCCATTGCCCCGTCGGGGCGAGGAGAGCTCGAGATCACCGACGCGATCCAGTGGCTGCTCGATCACCACCACCGCGTCCTCCACGAGGTCCTCAAGGGTTGGTGGATCGACACCGGCAAGAAGGATCCGCTGCTCGAGGCCAACCGGTACATCCTCGAGCTGCTCGAGCCAGCGAATCACGGCTCGATCGACGCGGCGTCGAGCATCGAAGGCCGTGTCGTCATCGAGAAGGGCGCAGAGATTGTCTCCTCGCGTGTTCGCGGGCCGGCGATCATCGGCGAGCGAACCCGGGTCGTCAACAGCTACGTCGGGCCGTTCACGTCGATCGCCGCCGACTGCGAGATCCTCGACTCCGAGGTCGACCACTCGGTGGTCCTCGAAGAAAGTCGGATCGCCGGTATCGCGGGCATCGCCGACTCGCTGATCGGCAGGAATGTCGAGGTCACTCGGTCCGGTCAGCGGCCGCACGCCTGCCGCCTCATGCTCGGTGACCACTCCCGAGTCGACCTGGAGTAAACACGCGTGATGACCGCCGCCAAAGTCACCGGGTCGAAGACCATCGCCGATGTCTACGTCGTCGAGCCCGTGGTTCGCACCGATGATCGCGGATGTTTCGTCGAGACCTACCGAAGGGAGTGGTTCCCTCTCGGGCGGGAGATGATCCAAGCGAACCGAGCGGATCGTCAGCAGGGCTGCGTCGTGGGGTTGCACTACCACCTCCATCAAGCGGACTACTGGTATGTGCCATTCGGCGCCGCTCGAGTTGTGCTCCACGACCTCCGGCTGGGATCACCCACTGATGGCGCGACGATGACGCTCGACCTGGGTGGAGGCGGCGATGACACGCACGATCATCGAGGGGTGTTCATCCCTCCGGGCGTCGCCCATGGCTTCGCGTCGCTGACCGACATGACGATCACGTACCTCGTCGACGGCTACTACAACCCCGACGACGAGTTGGGTGTGGCGTGGGACGACGATGAGATCGCCGCCGACTGGGGCGTGGTCGATCCGATCCTCTCCGGGCGCGATCTGAAGAATCCGGCTCGGGCCGCGATCGAGCCTCATCAGCGCCCGCATTGGCAGCTCCGCACCTAGCGATGCGCCTCTTCGTCACCGGCGGTGCCGGGTTCATCGGATCGAACTACGTCCGCCACGTGCTCTCGGCGACGGACGACGCAGTCACGGCGTTCGATTCGCTCACGTACGCGGGGAACCTGGACAACCTCCGAGGCCTGGATGACGACCCCCGCTTCCAGTTCGTCAAAGGGGACATCACCGACCGGGAAGCCGTGCTCGCGTCCCTGCCCGGCCACGATGCCGTCGTGCACTTCGCGGCCGAGAGCCACGTGGACCGGTCGATCCAGTCACCCGGTGAGTTCGTTCGGACGAACTGCGGCGGAACCAACGTGTTGTGCGACGCGGCCCGGCGTTCTGATGTCCGGACCTTCCTGCATGTATCGACGGATGAGGTGTACGGCTCGATCGAGGACGGGTCGTTCACCGAGGAGGATCGGCTCGGCCCTCGATCTCCGTACTCCGCATCGAAAGCCGCGTCCGACCTGTTGGCGTTGTCTTACCACTCGACCTACGCCCTTCCTGTCATCGTGACGCGATCGTCCAACAACTTTGGTCCGTATCAGTTCCCCGAGAAGATCATTCCGCTGTTCGTAACCAACCTCCTCGAGGGCAAGACGGTGCCTCTATATGGCGACGGGTTGAACGAGCGCGACTGGTGCTTTGTCGACGACAACTGCTCCGCAATCGATCTCGTCCTGCGCAAGGGAACCGTCGGAGAGATCTACAACATCGGCGCGGGCAACGAGTTGCCGAACCGGGAGCTGACGCAGATCATCCTCGAGACGCTCGGCCATGATGACTCGATGGTGGAATACGTCGCCGATCGGTCGGGTCATGACCGGCGATACTCGATCGAGACGCGAAAGGTGCGGGCGCTCGGATGGAAGCCGCGTCGCGAGTTCCGCGAGGCTCTTCACGAGACCATCGGCTGGTATCAGGCGAACCGCTGGTGGTGGGAGCCGCTGAAGTCGCGGGCCGGGTAGGAACCGGCAGGATGCGAGTCCTGATTACGGGCGCCCGCGGCCAGATGGGTCACGAGCTCGTTCACGCCTTTGCCGACCACGACGTCATCGCCGCGGGTCATGACGAGCTCGACGTCACGGACCGTCAGGCCGTCATCGCGGCGGTGACCGCGCATCGGCCCTCGGCGATCGTTCATACCGCCGCCTGGACGGCCGTCGACGCTTGCGAATCCGACCCTGATCGCGCGTTCCTCTCGAATGCGTTGGGTACTCGACACGTTGCTGAAGCAGCGCGACGCGTCGGAGCTCACATCACGTACTTCTCGACCGACTACGTCTTCGACGGTACCAAGGACGGCCCATACGTCGAGTGGGACCAGCCGTCTCCGCAGTCGGTCTACGGACGCTCCAAGCTGGCCGGCGAGGACGAGCTGCGCTCCAACGCCGACGCGACCACCGTACGGATCTCGTGGGTGTGCGGAAAGCACGGGTCAAACATGGTGAAGACGATCCTTGCCCTCGCGGCACGACAGGAGAAGCTGGCGTTCGTGGATGACCAGCGCGGCCGCCCGACCTTTGCGGCTGATGCTGCGGAAACCGTGCGGAGGCTGGTCGTCGAGCGATGGCCCGGCATCTTCCACGTCACGAACGAGGGTGAGACCACGTGGTACGAGTTCGCCCGCGCCGTGCTCGAGGCTGCCGGTCTCGACCCGGCCCGAGTGCGGCCGATCACCACCGCGGAGCTCGATCCCCCGCGGCCCGCGCCGCGACCGGCCAATTCGGTCCTCGACACCGCCGCCCTCCGGTTGTCAGGCTTCGCACCCTTACCTCACCACCGTGACTCACTCGCCCGCTTGATCGCCGAGCTTGGTGCCTCCCGGTAACTCGACGAGCGCGACGCCGAGAGTGCGGGTCGTCGTCCTCAGCCACGGAGAGCCCGACCTCACGCTCGCCTGCTTGCGAAGCGTGCTCGACACCCATTGGCCGCGTGAGCGCCTCGACGTCGTCCTGGTCGACAACGCCTCCCCCGGCACGCTCGTCGCCCGCGTGCGTGACGAGCTACCCACGGTGCGGGTGATCGAGAACCCGACGAACCTCGGGTTCGCGGCCGGGGTCAACGTCGGCCTCCGCGACCGCGGCGATGTCGACTACCTCGCCCTCGTCAACAATGACGCCACGGTTCGCTCCGACTGGCTGGCTCCGCTCGTCGAAACGCTCGCGAGCGATCCGTCGCTCGGCGCGGTGTCACCCAAGGTTCTCCTGGCTGCAGAGTTCGTCTCGCTGACCCTGCGGGCACCGACCCACCGCCGCGGCCGCGGCGACCCGCGCGAGCTGGGCGTGCGCCTCAGCGGCGTTCGCGTCGACGGAACCGACGTCCTGGCTCGGACGAAAGCACGCCAAGGGACTTGGGGACCGGAACCCTCCGGGGTCTGGACCGCGTCAGAAGCCGAGTTCCTCATCCCTGTCCCGTCAGCGAAGGAGACGCACTGCGACCTGCGCCTCGACGCCGAACGGTCGATTCGCGTCGTCGCCTCATCGGGTTCAGCGCGACGTGACCTTGACGTCGACCGAACGCCTGCCTGGTTCGCAGTCACCCTCGAAGGGACACCGATCGACGTGATCAACAACGTGGGCACGGAGCTGACTCCGGAGGACTTCGGCGCCGACCGCGGCTACCTGCAGCCCGACGATGGGCGCTTCGACGACGCGGAGGAGATCTTCGCCTGGTCGGGAGGCGCGGTGCTGCTCCGCCGCGAGTACCTCGATGACGTGGGTCTCTTCGACGAGCGACTATTCCTCTACTACGAGGATGTCGATCTCGCCTGGGTGGGACGTGAACACGGGTGGCGCTACCAGTACGTGCCCGAGTCGGTCGTGCGGCACGTGCACTCGGCGACGAGCGTCGAGGGATCGCCGCAGAGTCGCATCCTGATCGAAGCCAACCGGCTGCTCGTGCTGACCCGTCACACCAGCCGCCCGCGAGCGGCCCGGGCGACGATTCGCTTCCTGCTGGCGACGGCCTCCTACGCCCGGCGAGACATCCTCAGCCCGCTCCTCCGGGGTCGACGACCCGACGTCCACACGGTCGCCCTTCGGCTCCGCGCGCTGCTCCGCTACTTCTCGAACCTTCCAAGATTCGCGGCGCGACAACGTCGACGGGTTTCCTGACGCGGCGAATGGTCGGGGCGAGCCGTCCGCCGCCGGGCCTCGATCGGCGGCCTACGCAGACTGGGCGCCCGGACCGCCGGAATCGGGGAAGATGAAGATGCGGAGCCGGACGCGTATCTTGCGGACGATCTCGTCGTACTCGCGGCGTCGAGCATGATCGACCATCGTGCGCAGCGTGTCGCGCCAGCCCTTCGAGCCCCAGACGGCCTGCGCCATCGGGTCGCCGATCATGACGCGCTGGCGCGGGTCAACGAGGTCGGGAGCACGGCGAGGGTTCCGGCAGAACTCCTTCAAGGGCCCGAGCACGCGCTCCCAGCGCAGGTTGTGCGCGTAACCCGCGATCGCCTCACGACACCTGCGGTTCGCCTCGTCGTCCGTCAGCAGCTGGTACAGGGCTTCCTCGAGGGCCTCAACATCGTCGGGCGGGACGATCAGTCCGAGTTCATGGCGCTCAATGAGCTCGGCGAAGGAGTCACCGTCCGTTGCGACGACAGGCAACCCGGCCCAGATGTAGTCGAGTATTCGAGTACGGAACGAGAACTCCGTCTCGACGTGATCGAGGTGGGTACTCACACCGACGTCCGATTCGAGAAGGTAATTGTGGCGGTCCTCGTACGCGACCCAGTCCTCATTGAAGAACACGTGCTTGCCGACCAGATCGAGCTCTTCGGCGAGGGCCTTCGTTCGTGACGCCATCGCCATCGCCGGCACCGTCGGGTTGGGGTGTCGCATGCCCATGAAGTAGAGGCGGACGCTCGGCACGCGACTGCGGAGATGGTCGACGGCGCGAACGAGGGTCAGCGGGTCGAACCAGTTGTACACGCCGCCACCCCAGAGGATCACCTTGTCGTCGCCGCCGATGCCGTCCACGATGCCCTTGAGGACTTGCCGGTCGTGGACCGGCGCATCGTCTCCGAGCCCGAAGGGCACGACGCCGATCAGCTGATCGAGATTCTCGGTCGCGTCGTAGGTCGCGGGGTTGATGCGCCCGACGCCGGCGAGCTGGCCCAGCCAGAAGTCTCGCTGCTTGTCGCTGGCGCAAAGGAAGTAATCGCCCCGACCGAGCTGCGAGTTGAGGACCTCCGTGGCGAGCCGGACGGTCTGGCGTCGGGCGAACGCCGACTGGTCGCGCGACTGCTCGAGCACCTCGAGATGGAACGGGTCGTACACATCGGCGACGAGGACCTTCTCGGTGCGGTGGAGCCACGGGTGATTGTCCAGGACGTGTCCCTGGAAGATCAGCACGTCGCACCATGCTTCGAGCTGGTGCAGCTCGTCGTCGCCGACATGGCGGACCGGGAAGTCGGGATGGGTGAGGGTGCAGAGTGAGGTCGTCACGAGTTGGACATCGTGTTCCCGCGACAGCGCCGCGGCCATGTGCCACGCGCGGATCGCGGGGCCGGCCATTCGGCTCTGCAGCACGTCTGGGGTGGCGATGGCGACGCGGTGGCGCTGGGTGAAGATCCGGTCGAGGCCGAGCGCGGCTCGCACGTTCGAGTTGATCTCTTCCTCTTCGGGTTCGGCTGTGAGTGGGTCGCGGAATAGGGCGACGACCTCCGATTCCGGCCGGGTACGCCGTTGCTGGACGGTCTGACGGCGGTCGGCGATGGCGGGCAGCCGTTCGAGGAAGCGGTCAGCGACGGGAGGCTCTCGCCCCGTGTCGAGCAGCAATGCTCCGGAGAGCGCGGCGTCGAGACTCTCGGGCCCGTAGTTCTTGAACAGCATGCCGAGGGCGCCCACGCGGGCCTCCGGTCCGGTGAAGTCGTCGACCGGGCCGCTTTCGTACGCGACGGCCGCGGGCTCGTATCGCACACCGAAGCCGTGGAGCCAGAGTCGCCACCCGAGGTCGGCGGTTTCGACGCCCGCCGCGTGCTCTGGATCGAAACCGCCTACCCATTCGAACGCCGGCGTCTCGACGAGCATGGCGGCCCCAGACGCGAACAGGACGTCGCCCGATTGATCGGTGACCGTGTCGATGCTCTTCCCGGCTCCGGGAAAGCGGGGACGACCCTCGAAGGAAAGCGCGGCGTCGACGTAGCGCACCGTGATCCGATCGGCGTCGAGCACCTTGCCCGCAACGGCCGCGACGGTCGCATCGGCGACCACGGTGTCCGTCGCGTGCCGCAGCCAGCGGGGGTCGGGAACGGTCCGGGGTCCGAAGAAGGCGAGGTATTCGCCGTGGGCTTCGGCGGCACCGAGGTTGCGGGCCTCGGCGAGCGACGTGCCGCTCGGGATGGTGACGATGTTGGGCTTGGATTCCGGAGCCATGGCGATATCGGCCGATGTGACGACGACCGTCTCACGTCGGTTCGCGGGCCACTCCAAGTCGGCGACGCGGTCGAGGTACTCGTCGGGAGATTCCCCATCGGGCACCACCACCACGATGGAGACGAGGCCGTGTCGGATTGGTCGCCGCGGGCGCTCGGAGCGGGTGGTCATGGACGAGCTCCGATGGTCGAGACCTCCCATACAGCGTCCAGGGAGACGATTCCGTGTTCCTCGGTCCGGTCGCCGGCCTCGATGGTCACGCGCTGGACCCGCTGAGGCGGCCCGAGATCGGAGGTTCCGGCGCCCTCGGTGAGTGACGCCCCAATGTCGTAGACGCCGGGGAGGACGGGGAGTCGGTCGATGCGGAGATCGATGAACCCAGGAGACGTGATCGGCTCCAGATGCAGCTTGGAGGTGGCGGTCGAGGGCCGGGTCACGTCCGTCCCGTCGAGGGTCCGAAGCGACACGACGAACACGGGATTCTGGACCGGCACTGCTGCTTTGTAGTGCAGGCGGATGCCGACGGGGGCCCCTGTCCGCAGCTGGTCGACGCGGGTACCGCCGGGCTCGAGAAATTCGATGCGGTCGATTCCGATTCCTGTGGCGACGCTGGGCACTTCGGTCTTGGTCTCCTCGGTGAACACGTCGCCGAGGTACTGGTCACAGACCTGATTCGGGGGTCCGACAGCCTGCAGGGTGCCGTGCTCGAGGAGTGCGACTTCGTCGCAGAGATCACGGACCGTCGACAAGGCATGGGTGACGATGACGATGGTCTTGCCGCTCGCTTTGAGATCCGCGAATTTCTCGGTGCACCGGCGTTGGAACTCGGCGTCGCCGACGGCGAGGATCTCGTCGATCAGCAAGATGTCGGGGTCGACGTTGATCGCCACGGAGAACCCGAGCCGCACGTACATTCCGGAGGAGTAGTTCTTCACGGGCGAATCGATGAAGTGCTCGAGGCCCGCGAAGGCGACGATCTCGTCGAACCGTTCCGTGAGCTGCCGTTTGCTGAGTCCGAGGATCGACCCGTTGAGGTAGACGTTCTCGCGCCCCGACAGCTCGGGATGGAACCCCGCCCCGAGCTCGAGCAGCGCCGAGATCTTGCCGTCGGCATGGATGACGCCCGCGTCAGGTCGCAGGATCCTGGCCATGCATTTCAGGAGCGTGCTCTTGCCCGACCCGTTCTCGCCGATGAGACCGAAGGTGCTTCCCTTCGGGATGGCGAGTGTGACGTCGCGCAGCGCCCAGAGCTCTTCGTAGCGCGCCCGACGACCGCGCATCGCGGCCGCCTTCAGCGAGTTGTTGCGCTCGTGATACAGGCGGTACCGCTTGGAGACGCTGTCGACGGTGACTGCCGCGCCGCTCATACTTCCTCCGCCACACGGCCTTCGAGCCGGGAGAACACGAACCATCCGAGCACGAGCGCACCGACCGCCCAGAGCACAAAATAGGTGAAATCCCAGAGGGGCGGGAACCGCAGGTCGTAGAGCGCCGCTCGGTAGCAGTTCATCATTCGCACCAGCGGGTTGAGCGAATAGAGCTGACGCAACGGCGCATTCCACCCGAGGATATGCGCACGCCTTGGCACGAGGCGGATCGGATACACGATCGGTGCGGAGTAGAACATCACCTGCAGCGCCACTTTGGTGAGGTGCTTGACGTCGCGGAAGAAGACGTTCAGGACCGAGAGCAGCAGCCCCAATCCGAGGACGAAGACCGTCTGGACCGCCGTGAGGACGAGCACGATCGGGATCCACGGGAGCACCATGTTGCCGACGACGAGCAGCACAACTCCGAGGACACCGAGCTCGATGAGGAAGGTGACGAGCAGCGCGTTGATGGACGCCGCGACCAGGATCTGTCGGGGGAAGTAGACCTTCTTGATGAGATTGCCGTTCGACACCAGCACTTCGAGCGAGCTGTCGACGGCATTCGAGAAGTAGGTCCACGGCAAGAGCCCGCAGAGCAAGAAGACCACGAAGAGGTGCAACCCACTCGGGTGGCCGACGGGTGGTTTGATGCGCAGGAAGGCGCTGAAGACCACCCAGTAGACGCCGGTGCTGAGCACGGGGTTGAGGAGTGACCATCCCCAGCCCAGGAACGACCGCTTGTATTTGCCCCGCAGCTCACGAAGGGTGAGGTTGATCGCCAACTCGCGGCTGCCAGCCAAGTCGGCGAGGCGAGTCATCCAGAGATCTCCGATTGGTGCAGGGGCGTGCGCGCCGGAGGTCGCGCCGGCGACGGGCCACCGCAGGTTTGGGTGCGGACGAGAACCGACGTTCTGGGGAGGCCGACCCTTAACGCTAGCGCGCAACCCTTCCTCGGCCTTGAGCAGCTCGGCGGCGCGCTAGGTGGCGAGGAGAGCCCGGGCGAGCACGTCGGTCCCGAACGCGGTGAGGATGGCGAGGTACAGCAGTCCGGTCGCGGCCATGACCGCCGAGTACGAGCGTTCCTTGAGGGCCAGCCAGGTGACGCCGAGCAGCGCGAGGGTGCTGAGCGCACTGAGCAGCCAGATCCATCCGAGCAGGCCTTGGTACCCGTCGTCGATCGCACCGTTGAGGACCGAGATCATCCCGGTCGGGACGAGGAGCACCGCGACGTCGAGCACGAGTGCGGGAGCACTCAGCCGCACGAGCTCCTTGATCGGCTCGCGTGACAGGCCGGGCTGAACCAGGTACCAGTGACCGAGGAGCATCGCGTCGCTGACCAGACCGAGGAGCAGCGCCCCGGCCACGAGTCGTCCTGCGCTGAGCGCATACGGTCCGCCGAGCACGGCGGCCGCACCGAGCAGGGCCACGAAGCCCGCGACAGGGGCGACCAAGTCGAGGCGGGGGTCGAACGAACCCTTGCCCTCGAAGCCCCTCCGGCGGTGCACGACGGACACGGCGAGCGCGAGGAGCGCGGCCAGCGCGGCGACCGTGCCCGCGAGGTCACGGATGTCGGCGCCGGTCCCACCGTCGGATGATGCGAGGCCGGCGGCGGCGCCACCGATGAGAATCGCCCCGAAGACCGACCGGAGCAGCCAGCCGTATCCGAGCCCGACGACTCGATGCCGAGTCGTGATCCAGCATCCAAGCAGGCCGCCGGTACCCCACGCGAGGAGCACCGACGAAACATCGAGCCGCATCGCGTCTGCTCAGTCGACGATGGCGAGATCGCGCGCGGCGCGGTTGAGTCGTCTGGGGCCGTCACTCGTGGTCACGACGATGTCCTCGAGCCGTAGTCCGAATTGCCCATCGACGTAAATGCCGGGTTCGATACTGAAGGCGTTCCCGAGCTCGAGAGGGTGGGAGTTGCCGGACACGATGTAGGGCTCCTCGTGCGCCTCCATCCCGATTCCGTGACCGGTCCGGTGCACGAATTGATCGGCAAGCCCGGCCGCGTCGAGCACGGCGCGGGCGGCAGCGTCGACTTCATCGCATGGTGTTCCGATCGTCGCGGCCTGTACGGCGCTCTGCTGGGCGGCGATGAGCGCGTCGTACGCATCACATACCCGGGTCGCGGGCGGCCCGACCGCGTACATGCGAGTGATGTCGGAGCAATAGCCGGCCATCGTCCCACCGAAGTCGCACAGCACGACGTCACCGGGTTGGATGACTCGGTCAGTTGGGTCATGGTGCGGGCTCGCGGCGTTCGGTCCGGAAGCGACGATCGCGAAGTTGGCGCGTTCGTGGCCGCGGTCGAGCATGAGCTCGACCAGCTCGCGATGAACGTGCTGTTCGGTCCGACCGGCGAACTTCCGCTCTCGCATGGCTGCCGCGATCGAGTCGACAGCGTGAGCGGCGAGTTCCAACGCCGCGATCTCCGTTTCATCCTTGACAGCGCGCAGCGGGCCAGTGATGGTGCTCGCGGCGACAAAGCGGGCACGGGGTGCGGCGTTCTGGAGCGCGAGCACGAACCGCGCCCAGGTGTGGTCGCCGATCCCGATGAGAGATGCGCCACCGAGGTGGTTGGCGACGATCTCGACGGGATCCTCGGTTTCCTCCCAGGCGTGGAGTTTGAACACGCCGGGTTGAGGCGCGACGCGGGGTGCTTCGAGCCTCGGTACGACCAGGACAGCCTCGTCCTCGACCGGGAGGACGAGCATCGTGAGACGTTCGAGCGGCATGGCCTCGTAGCCGGTGAGGTACGGAAGATCCGGGCCGACCGAGAGGCACAGGACGTCGATGCCCCCCTGGTGCATCCGTGCCCGGGCGCGGCTGATGCGGCGGGCGTACGTCACGGA
>JRHI01002326.1_pt1 | contig 13227 bp, 13 predicted proteins | sample 215371 | NCBI WGS metagenome assembly JRHI01 (sample SAMN02929681, study PRJNA255918) | sediment metagenome | biome: cave system; feature: Ice Cave; material: Sediment; isolation source: sediment from deep within a dark volcanic ice cave with no known source of... ...
AAACTCAAGCATCTCTACCCGTCAATCTGACTGAATCGGGCCACTAGGCTATGAAAAAGCACACTAAGATCGTCATCATCCTGCTTGCGACGATACCTGTCGCGGTCGGCGCGGCCGTGTCAGGGGCGGGCGATCCTGCGGCCGGGAGAGCTGTCTTCGAAGCCAACTGCCGCACCTGCCACGCAGCACTTCCCTACACCGGCAGGGTCGGCAATATCGCCGCCTTCCTCGCGAATCCCCGGGGTTACAACCCCAAGACCGCGATGACGTTCCGGGGCCTCAGGAGCAAAAAGGACATCGATGACGTGATCGCCTACATAAAGGGCGGCAACTAAATAAATCCGACGGCTGAAGGCGCCAATATGCTCGTCGGCAACAATTTTCATTCCTTGTTCAAGCACTCCTCGAACAATCCCAAGGCGTAGCGATCAGGCTCCCGGTCATGCGAGGGCGCGTGATCGGGGAGCGCTCTAAACCAGCAAATTGTGTGTAACCTAAGTCACAGTCGCCGGTGAGCTTTGGTGCGAATAACGCGCAGACATTGGAAGCGCCAGTCGTCCCGATGGTCACCAAAGTCCCAGCACCGGAGAGCGTCATGAACGAACCAGGCCGATTTCCGTACCATTCTGCGCATCGCGGTCCCCAAGCGCGACGGCACCCGCTGAGCGATGGCGAACAGCATTTCATCGACATCAAGGAGGCAATGTCGGTTACAGAACATGGCGGTCCGCCAATAGCTAGGCTTATCGAGTTAATAAAAGGCGATGCAGACCATGAATTCGCAAATAGGCCGAAAGAAAATCCTGCTCGAAGTGTGGCGGCGCCACGACTCTCGGACCAGATTTACCTCTGCGTCGTGGCCTTTCTAGGACTGACGGTGCTAGCCACTGTCGCTGGCTTGATCATACTCGCGGCGACCGGCAAGAGCCCTGCCCCTGAAGGACTGCTAGCTCTCGGTTTTGGTGCGCTAGGCGCTCTCGGCGGGCTTCTGGCACCGTCTCCGGCTAGCGCAAGCAAAATGCGGGGTTAGGGAGGGCAAGCGTGACATTCGTTCGTTTGCGTTAGAGCGGAAAAATGAGAGACGCGTAGATCAAGTCGCCCCGGACCCGGTTTTGGACGTCGAACTCATGAAACCACCGGGCGCTGAAGTCGACCTCTTGGGCCCCGGCCTTGAGCGCATAGCTGAGCAACGGCCCGACGGCCGCCACGCGTCCCCTGAAAGCGCCGAATTTGTCGCCCGAGCCATGGTCATTCGTCACCTGCTGATAAAAGTAGCCGCCGACGCCCGCGGCAAGACCAAACGGGAAGTGCTCATTCGCCGCCCATTGACTGCCAATTATCCGACCAACGCCGAAATGTGAGCTGGGGCCCCTTGATTTAGCCTCTAATTGGCAGGTCCCGGCGGAAAGAATAATTTGGCGATGCGAATTTCGACGCCGAAATTCTGCCTTAGTCCGCCCACGCTGCCGAAATCGTGGAAGACGTCGCCGGCGATTGCAAACTCCTGCGTAATTGGAATTTGAAATTGGAAATGGCCCCTCAGGAAGTCATCTTTGGTTAAGGGCAAGTCGGCCAGCGGCATCGTGATGGGTATCCCTGTTGCCGCAAATATGCCGTTTATGGCAATCTGCTTTCCTCCCCACGATTTCTCTATGCCAATGGCGACGAAGTGCAACGGCTTAGGTTCGTAGCGCAGAAACGCTTGGACGTCGTAAGACGGGTGTTGGGTTAAATTGTCGTAAGTGACTACGCCGGGGACCTTAGCGCTTGCCGGATTTAGAACCATGAGCGGACTGTTGCCGCCGGTATGGAATGATGCATGGGCGATCAGATCAAAAAAGACGCCGTTCAAGGCCGGTGAGAGTTTTCCCAGGCCTTCGGTATATCCGACCTGAGGAGCGTCCGTGAATTGACGCGCCGTCGAGACATTGACTGCTGCTTGGTTATCAAAGCTACGGCCTAACGGAAGATAGAAAAAATTGGTAATACCGAGCCAGCGCTGGTCATTTTGATCGGCAGTGATGAAATAAGTCAAATGCAAATCGGGATCAACAAGCCCACCTGCGACACGATTATTCGTACCTGGAATATTTACGTCCGTCAGTGTGGCAAACGGTAAATCCCCTTCCATGGCAAACGGATGCCCCCAGAGCGAAGTCAGATAACCTAGCCGGGTAAACTCCACCAATACATTCGCGTGCGAATTTGGCAGTTGTTGTCCCGTTGTATCGATGAAGGCATCGCCGCTTGCGTATCTGAGGTACTGAAGGACAGCGAATGTGCCGGTTGGAAGTGACCCTCCCTCGTAATCGCCCGCATATGTATCGGTACTTCTGTCGGATCCTGCGAGTGCTGGCGCATTCCCGCCGATGATGGCGCCAAAAAGCACCGCCGCCCCTGCTAGAGCGCCAACACTCGAATGTTTAATCCACATGACCTCGTCCCACTTGCGCAGGCCATTGGTGCCTGCCTCTCAGCTACGCAACTTCGGCGTCCATCGATAAAATTGCCTCTGAAAATATCGCCAGATGAAACATGTGCAGCGCTTTTTGTCGGCCCAGGAATGCCAGAAGAAGAATGCGCAGGTCAGACGCACACGCACGAATTTTGACGGTCGCGGTACATCTGCAACAGACTCGCGGCAATCGCGCGGGGCTGGCTTTTGCCGGCTCGCCCATCGAGACAAATCGCGCCGGAGACCGTCCGCATGGTAAACCATGTCGTCATCGGTCTGGTTCTCTTAGCGCCAGTCAAAGCACGCCCCCGCGCCGTGTAAACTCCGTCGAAAGAAGAATTGGCGCGACGCGCGACGGTAATACATTTTGCGCAAACCCGCGAGGCGCCTCATGGCGCCTTATGTAAGATTCGAAGAGTGTCACAATGAGGCCACAGGGTAACTCGCATTTCGCCGGCGCGCTTGGGCCTGCTCACAGGGACCAAGACTTCGCGTATGCGACGATCGATGTAACTATCATCCGCGTCGATCAACATGGCGCCGGCGCGCATGGCTCGCGCGCCGGCGTCCGGCCGGCGTCAACTTCCAGCGCATCGTCAAGAAGATCCGGCGGCATCGGTTCGTCTTCGCCGCCAACCGGGCCATTCCGGCTGCCAACGACGGTTCCGGGCGGGCGTTACGTCCCTGCGCCGTGTTCCGGAGAACGACGAACGGTTTTCGCACCGGCTGGGGCGCGAAACTCTATGGCGGTATCCGCTCCATCATCGAACCGCCCGCCGCTGCGCCCCCGGAACGCGCGAAGCCATCCGTCTCACGCTCGCGGGTGTGCCGCTCGCGCCGCGTCTGAATCGCACGCGGCAGCCGGGGACCGGGCATTGAGTTTGTTGTTTGGCAACCACGATTTTGGCGGTAAACCTGACCCCGGGAAGGCCCTTTGGCAATGGGCTTTGCCGGGCGGCGGTTGCGGCGGCGATTTCCGGAGAGCCGTTCGCAACCTAATGTCTCCGGCAACAAATTATTATGGGTCCAAGTCTAGTATGACCTCGACGCAACGAGGCCCTCCCTATGACGCTCGCCGCAATGACCCAAGACACCCGCCCGGCACGCCTCCCCGGGGCATTGCACGGCAATGCCCCAGCCAACCATGATTCGGCATTTCCGGTGGCTCAGGCGGGTCTGGGCTCCAGCCTCGCTGGCGCCTATCTCAATCAATTCAACGAAATGGTAAAATTGATCGAGCAGCTTCCCGGCACGCCCGAATTGATTGGCGATTTATTGAACTGGCGACCGGCGAGCTACCAAGTTTATTTCACCGCTTCGGCGATGCCAGGCCGGGCCTCCGCGACCGACGTCTATGCCTCGTTGAACCGCTGCGTGCGGCAAAATTTCGAGGAGGTTGTCGACGATCTCGAACGCAAGGCGCTTGGCGCCTTGGCCGCGATTAGACGCCACCACAAGACTCATGGGGAATCCCGCCCCGACATCATCACGGACATTTGCGCCCGCGCCGCAACGCATCTGCGCGAAGTGCTCGGCAAGGCAAACGATCTCGTCAGTTATGTTCCGGGCGGGCCGGGCAATTTCGCGCCGCGCCGGAAGCTCCGGGTCTCGCAAGCTTGAGCGCAAGCAATTTGACCGCGATGCGGCTCGGCCTCTAATCCGGGCGAGCGCACGCGGCCGCGCGCGACAGGCCGGCACTGGTGCAACCGAGCGGTTTGGCTTAAGGCTCTTGGCGCGTCTTTGCCTTTCCTGGCGCCCGGGTTAAAACCCAAGATCCGCCGCTCCGCTCCCCCCGATCGCGTTTCTTCACAATGCGCCTGTCCCGTTATTTTCTGCCGATTCTGCGCGAGACGCCGAAGGAAGCCGAGATCGTCTCGCACCGCTTGATGTTGCGCGCCGGCATGATCCGGCAGGAGGCGGCCGGGATTTACGCTTGGCTGCCGCTCGGACTTCGCGTCTTGCAAAGAGCCGGGCAGATCGTGCGCGAGGAAATGGACAGGGCCGGCGCGATCGAACTCTTGATGCCGACCCTCCAGCTCGCCGATTTGTGGCGGGAAACCGGCCGCTACGAGGCCTATGGCCCGGAAATGCTGCGGATCAAGGACCGTCACGAGCGGGAACTCCTCTATGGCCCGACCAACGAGGACATGATTACTGGGATCTTTCGCGCCTATGTGCATTCCTACCGGGATCTGCCGAAAATCCTTTACCATATCCAGTGGAAATTCCGCGACGAGCAAAGGCCGCGCTTCGGCGTCATGCGCGGCCGTGAATTCTTGATGAAGGATGCCTATTCCTTCGATGCCGACGAAGCGTCGGCGTGGCTTTCCTACAACAAGATGTTCGTCGCCTATTTGCGGATTTTTTCCCGGATGGGGTTGAAGGCGATCCCGATGCGCGCCGAGACCGGGCCGATCGGCGGCGACTTGAGCCATGAATTCGTCATTTTGGCGGAAACCGGCGAGACGGCGGTATTTTGCCACGCCGGTGTCTTGGATTTGCCCATCCCGCCTGAAACCATTGACTATGATGGCGACCTCTCGCCAATCGTCCACGCATGGACGAAGCTTTACGCGGCGACCGGGGAGGTCCACGATCAAGCCCGTTTCGAGCGCGAGACGCCGGAAGAAAAACGCATCCAAACGCGCGGCATCGAGGTCGGCCAGGTGTTTTATTTCGGCGACAAATATTCCAAGCCGATGCGGGCCTTGATCACCGGTCCCGACGGAGTCGAGCGGCCGTTCCAGGGCGGTTCCTACGGGGTCGGCGTGTCGCGTCTCGTCGCCGCCTTGATCGAGGCGAGCCACGACGAAAACGGGATTATTTGGCCCGAGGCCGTCGCGCCTTTCAAGGTAGGGTTGGCCAATCTTAAGGTTGGCGACGGCGCGACGGACGCCGCCTGCGCCGCGATTTACGCCGCTCTCGAAAAAGGGGGCGTCGACGTGCTCTACGACGACACGGACGAGCGCCCCGGGGCCAAATTCGCCAAGCTCGATCTGATCGGGCTGCCTTATCAGATCATCGTCGGCCCCAAGGGRCTGGCSTCGGGCACGGTGGAACTCAAGACAAGGGCGACSGGCGCGCGCGACAATCTYGCCGCCGRCGCGGCGATCGCGCGGCTCGCGGGCTCATGATGGMRGCCTCGAARRGCACWMGCCCGTTCGCGCCCTTCGAGTGGATGATCGCGCTCCGCTATCTGCGCGCGCGGCGCAAGGCGAGCTTTGTATCGGTCATCGCCTTTTTCTCCTTTCTCGGAATTGCGCTGGGCGTCGCAACACTGATCGTCGTGATGTCGGTGATGAATGGCTTTCACAAGGAATTGCTCGACAAGATTGTCGGCATCAACGGTCATATTTTCCTTCAGGCCGCCGACACCCAGTTCACCGATTACGACGAAGTGGTGAAGGAAGTCGCGGCGGTGCCCGGCGTCGAATTGGTCATCCCGATGATCGAGAGCCCGGCGGCGGCTTCCACCGCCAGCATGGCGTTTGCCCTGGTGCGGGGAATAAGGGAGGCCGATATCAAGCGCCTCCCAGGCATCGCCCGCAATGTCAAGCTCGGCACGCTCGACGGTTTCGATACGGCGGGCGGCGTCGCGATCGGCCAAAGGCTCGCCGAAAATCTCGGGCTTCGAATCGGCGACAAGCTGAAAATCCTGATCGCGAACGGTGCCCAGACGCCTTTCGGCATTGTCCCGCGCAGCAAGGTCTATCCAGTCGCCGCGATCTTTCAGATCGGCATGGCGGAGTTCGACAATCTCTTCGTCTATATGGCCTTGCCCGAGGCGCAGGGCTTCTTCAACAAGGACAATCAGGCAAGCGTCGTCGAGATCTTCGTGAGCCGGCCGGAGGAGCTCGACTCGGTCAAGGACAAAATCGGCCGGGCGGTGATGCGGCCGATGATCATGACCGACTGGCGCGAGCGCAACAAGACATTCTTCGACGCGCTCAACGTCGAGCGCAATGTCATGTTCATTATTTTGACGCTGATCGTGCTTGTCGCCGCGCTCAACATCGTGTCGGGGCTGATCATGCTGGTCAAGGACAAGGGCCGCGACATCGCGATCCTGCGCACCATGGGCGCGACCCAAGGCGGCGTCATGCGGATCTTTCTCATCACCGGCGCCTCGATCGGCCTCGCCGGAACCCTCGCCGGCTGCCTTCTCGGCCTCATCGTCGCGAGCCATGTCGAGGGGGTCCGGCAGCTTCTCAAATGGCTTTTCGATGCCAATCTGTTTCCGGCCGAGATTTACTTCCTCTCGCGGGTGCCCTCCGTAGTCGATCCTGGCGATGTCCTCGCCGTGGCTTCGATGACGTTCGTTTTGTCGCTGCTGGCGACGATCTATCCGTCCTGGCGCGCGGCAAAGCTCGATCCGGTCGAAGCCTTGCGTTACGAATAGCCATGTCCCCTCCGGCGCTTTGCCTCGACAAGATCGAACGCCGCTACGATCAGGCGGGGTCTCCGCTCGAAATCTTGCGCGGCGCCGATTTTTGCCTGTGGGCCGGGCAATCGGTGGCGCTGGTCGCCCCCTCCGGCGCCGGCAAATCGACGCTCCTCCATATCGCGGGCCTTCTCGAGCCGCCCGACGCCGGGGAAGTGTTTATCGCCGGCGATGCGACGGTTGCCATGGCCGACGACGCGCGCACCGCGCTCAGGCGCGGTGAGATTGGCTTCGTCTATCAGTTCCATCACCTGCTGCCGGAATTTTCGGCGCTTGAAAATATCATGCTGCCGCAGATGATCGCCGGGTTTTCCCGGCGCGAGGCGAAGGAGCGCGCCTCGCAATTGCTGCATTACCTCGGCCTATCCGGGCGCGGAGAACACCGGCCTTCCGAATTGTCCGGCGGCGAGCAGCAGCGGGTGGCGATTGCCCGCGCGGTCGCCAACGGCCCCGGCATCTTGCTCGCCGATGAGCCGACCGGCAATCTCGATCCGAAGACCGCGAGCCATGTTTTTGAGGCGCTCGACGCGATCGTCCGGGCAACCGGGCTTGCCGCCTTGGTCGCGACCCACAACATGGAGTTGGCCAGCCGGATGGACCGCCGCGTCACCTTGCATGAGGGGCGCCTGGTGGAGCTGGCGTAAATAATTTGGGAAAGCCTGGCATATCGCCCTAGCTGCGCGCCGGGCGGAACGTGCCCAACCCTCTATCAAGCCAATTGCGCGGGAAGTCTAAGGATCGCTACCTTCAGCGAAGGCGAGCAAAGTTGGGGCCAACTCGAAAAGCGCGATCAAGCACACCGCCAATACCACCAATACCGCTCTTCTCATCGCAGTCGCTCCGTTCTTTATCCCAAGCTCTACACTATACAAGCCGAATCACGCCGATTGCGCGGGTAGTTAAGGATTGCTACCTTCAGCGAAGGCCAGCAAAGTTGGGACCAACTCGAAAAGCGCGATCAAGCACACCGCTGCCAATACCACTAATACCGCTCTTTTCATCGCTGTCGCTTCCTTCTTTTCCCAACTACTCTTTGCTCTGCAATTGCACGAAAGCGCGCGCCGCGAGGTTAGCCGATTTCTCCCAACGCGACCCGAAGAAGACACGATCGGACCAGTTGCGGCTTGTACGGTATACATTCCTATCTTGTTTCACCAGATCTGTCAAGTCCGCATAGCCGGCACGAAGGGCTATCTCTGCTTCGCGGGCTATGTCCGCTGCGCGGTTTCGGTCTCCACGGGAACTGGCGACCGTCGCCATGCGTTCCGCTACCGTCAAGCCGACAAGCCCAGCAGTCACACGGTGTTCGGCGATGGTCCCTTTACGCAAATTAGGTTCGAAATTCTCTGGTAGGCACTCTCCGCCTATACTGGTAAGAAAATTGGCTCTGCGATTCAGTTCTTCGAGCACTTCAAACTTGCTCTCCTCCCCGACAAAATTGATCTCTGTCCGTAAAGACTCATCTTCGTTTGCAAGGAGTTGGAAGAAGACCAACTGCTCGACGTTGTCTTGCTCGGAAGTCGAGCCCTTCTTACTTTTTGCCTGATCGGACCAAATCTTGCACTTGGCAGGGAGTTGAGCGAGCGACGCTCGCAATGAGAAGTAGTGCTCCAGTTTCTCTTTGTAGTCGTTGAAGAAATCTCGATATGCGAGGTTATTCTGGCCTGCGACGTCCGCCATTAACAAAATGATTCGAGACGCGACGCGTAACTCGAACCACTCTAGAGTGTGTCTGGCCTCATGGGTGTCCAGATAGAGAGCCGATAAAGTGAGCCATTCAGCAAGTACGCTAATCGCCTCATCTTTAGAGCCACGAGCGATGAGGAGATCTGCGAGAACCAGGGTGCTATATGGCTGAAGATAATCGACGGTTATTGATTCCGTCGTTATTTTACTTATTTTGCTTAGGTCGCACTCTTTGGAATGCGCTGGCCAGTCCACTAACTGGTCGGGGTATTTTTTCGAATCGAATTTTAGCTTGACTTCGCTAAGAACGTCGTACACCTTGGACCAGAAATGTACGGGTTTTCCTTTATCAATATTTGTATTCCACTTGTTGTTTTTTGAGTCTTGTTTCGCTTTCAAATGCAGCATGAAAAGCGACTCAATCACGGGTTTGATGTCCACCAAGAGAAGTGCGGAGTCCGGCAGGACCCCGACGTACTTATAGAGGCAACCTGACAAGACTTGCGCAGGGTTGAGAAATTTTTTGATATTTACCGTTGCGTTTTTGTATTGCTCGTAATCCTCAAGTAGGCTCCTATGAGCAAAATCAATGTATTCCTTATCTCTAGCTAAGGTCTCCTTCTTTTCATCGCTTGTATCTTCATTCAGCCACTTAAGGCCGGGTTTGGGATCGCCTGGTGTCGGTATTTGCCCGGCGGCGGACTGGGAGCGAGCGGTCGCCGCCGTAAAACTCTTGGTGCCTCTTTCACGCAAGGTGAGCTCGAGAAATGGTGTTTTGACTGTCGACAGGCCGAGGCTGCTCAGCATGTCCGAAATGGCATCAGAATAGAGCGGGAGGCTGTAGGCGATACTCAGCAACGCTAGAGCGGCGGCGCCGATAAGCGGATCTCGCCGTTGGAATTCCGAATCGAATAGACTGGAGACAAATTTAGCCGCGAAGCTACCTAAGACTGCGCCGATCAGAATGGCGATAAAGCCTCCCACGTTCGGAATCACGCTTTCCACGTTCGGAAGTGAATTGGGCCGGTAGAGCCAAACGCGGATGCCGATAAACGCGACTGTCACCACTATGACGGATGCTACCAGAACCGATCGCATCCGTAGGGATCGCTGGCGCATGGATATTGAGACCGCGGCTGCCGCCATGGACGCGATCACGAAAAAAAAACGGTCGTCCCACATCTCAGCCTCCCGCCCCGAGATATCTCGTCAGCGCCCCACGAACGCCACCGCTGGCGCGATGAACCGGCTCACCGGCGATGGTATACTTGACGTAGCAGAAAATTTAGAGTAGGTTGATTCCATTAGGAGTTAGCCATGTCATCCGCCATTTCCGACAAGCACTTCCACGATGAACGAGCCGCTTACGCCTATGTTGAGGCACGGATTTGGCCGAATGGCCCGATTTGCCCGCATTGCGGCAATGTTGATCATTTGCGCATGAAGCTCTTTGCAGGCAAATCGACCCGCCTTGGCGTTCGCCAGTGCAATGAATGCCGCAAGCCATTTACTGTGAAGATCGGCACCATCTTTGAGTCGAGCCATATTCCGCTGCATATTTGGCTGCAAGCAATTCACATGATTTGCTCCTCAAAGAAAGGCATTTCAAGCAACCAGCTTCACCGGACCCTTGGCGTCACTCTCAAGACCGCATGGTTCATGAGCCATCGCCTACGTGAAGCGATGCGCACGGGAAGCCTTGCACCTATGGGCGGGGCTGGCAGCACCGTTGAAGCGGATGAAACTTTCATTGGCCGCAAGGACGGGACAATCAAACGGCGCGGTCATGGCCACAAGAATGCGGTGCTATCTCTCGTTGATCGCAACAGCGGGCAGGTTCGCTCTTTCCATGTCGATGGCACCAGCGCCGCCGATCTTGTCCCTATCATCAAGGCCAATGTCGCGAAAGAAACCGCGATGATGACCGATGAAGGCGGCCATTATTTCACGCTAGGCGACCATTTCGCGAGCCATGAGAGCGTCAGCCATAAGGCGGACGAATATGTACGCGGCGATGTGCATACCAACACCGTCGAAAATTTCTATAGTGTGTTCAAAAAGGGTCTGAAAGGCGTTTATCAGCATTGTAGCGAGCGCCATTTGCATCGTTATCTAGGCGAGTTCGATTTCCGCTATTCCAATCGCGTCAGGCTTGGCATAGATGATGCAGCGCGCGCCGATATCGCCTTGAAGGGGATAACCGGCAAGAGGTTGACATATCGAACAGCTCATGACTGAGAGGTTGTATGGCAAAAGCCGAAAAGTCAAAGGTAAGGCCAACACCAAAACGTAAGTATACTGACAAAGCGCAATCCGAGCGGTTCATCGAAGCCGCTCGGAAACTTGGCATTGAAGAAACGGGCGAAGTGTTTGAGCGGGTATTTGCGGAGATAGTGCCGCCGAAATATCCGCCAGAAAAGTAATGATTTACATGCCGATCAGACTCATATTCCATGGGCCTACACTCAAAACTTTTATAATCACTTCAATTAAAAGAACAGCCTCATTCGCATGGCCGGTTTGCGGGAGCAAAAGCCTACCTGTATCAACCTCAAAACCAGAAATCAACGTATCGCTCTCTAAAAGGCAATAGACTGGGTCTTCCTTTCCGAGTTCGCAAATCGCGCCGTTTGGCTCTGGCTTTTTAAGAGCATCGAAAAGCGTTTTTATTCTGTTATCTAGGTCGCCCCCCTGCAGCACCAATGATCCTGGATCTTCTTGACGCAAAAACTGTATATTGAGATGACAATTCACATTTAATGACGTTCGAACCAGAGGTACATATTTTCGTCCCGCCTCAATTATCGGCCCGCATAAGTCGATTTCATGCTCCCTTAGTGGGTGAAGGTGTAAATTTCGTTCTACCCCAAAAGGGGTTTCGGTGAGCGCGATATCGACCGGCCCTTTGCTAACTATTGCCGTTTGCCGCAACCGTTTTAAGGCTGCATTGGTATCCCAAAGAAACTTCATTTGAGGATCAAATTGATCGCGGATAGTTTTAACAGCGTCCGGCTTTGGCTTATTCCCAGAAGGCGGGAGCGGCCCATGATAAAAGAGATAAAATCTCATAATAGCCCTGGGGCATGACAGATTTTGGAGGATCAGCTCATTTTCGGTGATCATCCTAGCACCTTTTTTGATTCGGTGCTACGTCAAGTATAACATCGCCGGCTCACCCGTCGGTCAAACACTTTAACCGGCATCCACCGGATGATGGCCTTGTTGAAGCTGAGATTGCCGCTTCCGACGGATCTTGGCAATGCCAATTCCTCGACACAGGGGCCCTTATGCACCAAAGCCGGTGACATCGGCGCGTCGAGCGCCGTAAAAGTGGGTTTCGTTGTGATGACGCACCTCTCCCTTGGTTTCCATTGTTCCGCCGCCCCGCGCAACCGAGGCTGCGCCACGCTCTTCCGCGCAATCGCACCGTTTTTCCGCGTGGACCTTGATCGTTGTGCCGGGAGTCGACAGACCGCATGACATGAGTCAGGACAATAATCTTTCCCTTATCTATCGCGTTGCGCCCGAACACGGCGGCGAGAGGCTCGACCGTTTCCTTGCGGCGGCGGCGGCCAGTTTATCGCGCACGAGAGTGAAAAGCCTGATCGAAGCCGGCCATGCTTCCATCGACGGCGCAACGGTGACGGACCCGAGTGCTCTGCTCCGCGCGGGCCAGACCGCCGGCTTGCGCCTTCCCCCGCCAACCGATCCCGCGCCCTTGGGCGAAAATATTGCCCTCGAAATCGCCTTCGAGGACGAACATCTGATCGTCATCGATAAGCCGGCCGGGCTCGTGATGCATCCAGCCGCTGGACATGAAACGGGAACCCTCGTCAATGCGCTGATCGCCCATTGCGGCGCGAGCCTCTCGGGCATCGGAGGCGTGCGAAGGCCTGGCATCGTACACCGGCTCGACAAGGACACTTCCGGGCTTTTGGTGGCCGCGAAGACGGATGCGGCGCATCGCGGACTAGCCAAGCTCTTTGCCGATCACGGAAAAACCTTGCCGCTTGTCCGCGCGTATCTGGCCTTCGTTTGGGGCACTCCGGCGCGGCCTTCCGGCGCCATCGACGCGCCGCTCGCCCGTCATGCCGCTGGCCGCCAAAAGATCGCCGCCGTGCCAGCCGGGCGCGGCCGCCGCGCGCTGACAAATTGGCGGCTCATCGAGAGCTTTGCTGGCGAAGCAAGCCTCATTTCATGCCGGCTGGAGACGGGGCGAACCCATCAGATTCGCGTCCACATGGCGCATATCGGCCATCCGGTGCTGGCCGACCCCGTCTATTCCACGGGTTTCAAGAGCAAATCGGCGCGGCTGCCGCCCGCCGCCCAGGCATGCCTCGCATCTCTCTCCCGGCAAGCCTTGCACGCGGCGGCGCTCGGGTTTCCGCATCCGGTGACCGGCGTCCAACTGCGTTTCGAGAGCGCCCTGCCGCCAGACTTGCGACGGCTGCGCGACGCGCTCGCCGGCGAAGATATAGCGAGACCCTAACAATAAAGTCGATGCCACGCCGCGGCGTCAGGTTGCGTGTTTCACTCAAGGTTTCACGCTTATTTTACCGCACCGTGTAACGCCGCACCCAAAGCCATCGTAGTTTAAGGGTGGAGTAAGAGGCTGCGAGCTGTCTTCTTTCGTACAGCGTGATCC
>JRHI01002327.1_pt1 | contig 13223 bp, 3 predicted proteins | sample 215371 | NCBI WGS metagenome assembly JRHI01 (sample SAMN02929681, study PRJNA255918) | sediment metagenome | biome: cave system; feature: Ice Cave; material: Sediment; isolation source: sediment from deep within a dark volcanic ice cave with no known source of... ...
CGTCGTAGGACTTGATACCGGAGCCGCCCGCGTCGTCCTGACCGGACCAGCTGACGGTAAACGTCGTGCTAGTCGTGGTGGCGGGCAGCAGGTTGACGCTGCTGGTGGGCGCGCCGGCGTCGATGCTGTTGCTGGCGGTGTTGGTGTTCAACGGGGCGTTGGTGTCGAAAACGACGGTGGCCTGGGCGCTCACGACGGTGCCGGTGGGATCGGATGCCTTCGGCCGGATGGTGTAGTTGACGAAGGCCTGCCCACGGCCGGTCGAGTCATCGACCGGCAGGAAGCCGGCGAGCACGTTGGCCGGCAGCAGGCCGGTGGCCGGGTCGATGGAGCGGAACGTCCAGGTGACGACGCCGGTCTGGAGGTTGAGGCCGGCGCTGATGTCCACGCGCAGTGGCGTACCGTCCACGTTGGTGGCGCTGACGCTGCTGGCGAACGACTGCAGGCCGGTCGGAACCTGGATGGCCGTCGCGCCGAACTGGATGGCGCCGAGCTGGAAGGTGGACCAATCCAGGTTGGGGTCGAGCGCCTCAGTGACGACCACTTCCTGGGCCGGTGCGGTGGCTTTGTGCGGGTCGTTCTCGAACGCGATGGTGTAGGGCAGCGTCTGCTCGCCCGCGACGACGTGGGCGGGACCGAACCCGCCGGGCCCCGAGAGGTTGTTAGGATCGAAGCCGCCCACCCCCCCCTCCGCCGGCGTGCCCCCCCGGCTTGCCAGGACCGGGGGCGGGCGGCTGCTTGCAATCCGCATGCGCTTTGAGGCAGTTGTTCAGATCGTCCTTGGCCTTCTGAAGCTGCTTTTGCAAATCATCCAAGTTCTTTTTCAGGCTTCCGAGATTCTTGCCTTTCTCGATGAGTTGTTTGCCGAGTTTCTCCGCCCCGGCCATGAAGTCGCCTTTCTTCATGAATTTCTGAAGGTCTTCCCAGGCCCCCTTCGGGTCGAATCGGCCCAGGCCCCCACTCTTGTCCTTGGGGAGGCGGAACTTGCCGTTCTGGGCGTCCTTTTGCAATTTCTCGATCGTCTTCAAGGCCTCCTTCCCGCTGTCCCAGAACTTCTTGGCGTCCTCGAGGGGGTTTTTCCCCTCCTTGACGTCCTGGAGAAGTTTATTGGCGGCGTCCCAGGGGTTGGCGAGGGCTTGTTGCCCCTGTTTGAGGGCGTCCATCGCCTGGTTGACCATGTTGTTGTTCATGTTGATTATCAGGTCGGCGAGATCCCCCACCGTGCCAAGGTCCACGCCGAAAGCCTTCGCCAGGATCTTGGTCAGTTCGAGATCGGCCGGCACGGCCTCGCCGAAGACCAGGGCGATGTAGGCCAAGGTTTCCTTGACCATGTCGGCGAAGCCGTCCTTGTACTTCTTCGTCAGGTCATCGACCTTTTTCTGGAGGTCGTCCACCTTCGCCTGCGCCTGCGTGCATTCAGGACAGTCGGGATCGGCTTTAGGCGGCGCCGACTTGGGAGTCGGTGGTGTCTCCTTCGGCTTGTCCGTCGGAGTGGACTGCGGGGGCTTGTCATCCGTGGGCTTCTTCTCCTTTTTCTTGTGATCCTTTTCCTGCTTTTTCTCTTCGGGTGGCAGTGGCGGTGGCGGTGGCGGTGGCGGTGGCGGTGGCGGTGGCGGTGGCCACCAAGAGGGGATGGAGTCGGGTTCATCGCCTCCTCCACTGGAAGCCGCTGGGCTAAGCGCAACTTTCCCCTCATTGCGAATCACCCCCGCGGAGATGGTGAGACTTGCCAACAGACGGGGGTTATACCCTTCCGCAGAAGTGGTCAGGCTCAAGCCGCTGCCGGCAGCCGCCATGATCTCAAAGGTTCCGTCCAGGCCGCTGGTCGCCGTTCCGATCACGTGTCCGGCAGGGTCGCTGAGTTGCACGAAAGCCCCGGGAATGGGGCTCTTGTTGTCCAGGTTGGTCACGACTGTCCCGCGGACCCCGCTGGTAGCGACGGGCAAGCGCGCGTTCAGCGAAGAATTCGTGGTGAAGGAGATCCCGGTCCGCACGAACTGCTCGTGGCCGCCGGTGTAGACGATGAGATCGTACGTCCCGGCCGGGACGTTGGTGATCAGGTAACTTCCATCCGCTTCGGTAAACGTGGTCGGCTCCAACCCGGAATCGGCCTGCGAGCTGAGCACGACATTCGCCCCTTGAAGGGGGGTGCCTTTGTCGTCGGTGATCGTCCCACTCACGCGGGGCTGCATCACCAAGTCCAGGGTAATGCTCGCCGGATTGTCCGCCCCGACCGTGGCGGCGGCGGTGGCGCCGACGTCGCCGGCCGTGGTGGCGTTGAGGAGGTAGTTCCCATCCACCAGGTTGTTGAAGGTCGCCGTGCCGCTGCCGTCGGTGGCGGCGACTCCCGACAGGAGCCGGTCAAAGCTCGTGACCTGAGCGATGGCGACAACCACGCCGGCCGAGGCCCCGTTGATTTTCACCTGGAGCGTGCGACTGCCGGCAACAAGATCTTTGACGACCGACTGGCCCGTGGCGATCAGCAGTCCCGTAACGGGAAGGAAGGCGCCGTCATTGCTGGACGCGATCAAGTCAAACGTGCCCCCCGTGGGCAGGAAATAGTAGTAATAGCCGTTGAAGTCGGACGTGGTGGATGCTACCAGCTGACTGCCCTGGAACAGGTGGACCGTGGCGTGCACGATCACGGTGCCGTCGGCTCGAAGAACGCGGCCGCTGATGGCCGACTGGATGTCGGAGGAGAGGTTGGCCGTCTCCACTTCCCCGTCCCGGCCCACGACGGTGACCGTCTTGCTCGACGGGCCCGTCAGCGAGGGCAGGTAAACGACGTAGTTTCCCGGGGACAGCCGGTCGAACGAGTAAAACCCGTTGTCCGTGGCCATCGTGGTCAGGACGGTGCCGTCCGGAGCGAGGGCGTGAACGTTGATGTACGGAATATACTGCCCAGCCAGGTTGGTGATCGCCCCCTTGATGGAGGCCCCCTGGAGAATTTGCAGGGACAGTCCGGTGATGTTGTCGCCAGCCCCGAGGGTCACGTTCCGGGAGGGAACGATACTCTGGAGGACGTCGCTGGGCCGAATCGTGTAGGTTCCCGCGGGCAGATCGCTCAGGAGGAAGTTGCCGCCGGCATCCGCGGCGACCGTCTGAACCAGCTGGTCGCCGGAGAAGGCCCCGATCATGCGGCCGGCGGCCGGATAGGCTGGGTCGGTCGAGGTGACCGTGCCGCGGACCGAAGCCCCCAGGATCAGCGTGAGCGCGGGCAGCGTCAGCCTCTGGCCCGCGGCGAGGGTAACGCCGGGCACCTTGAAAGGGGCGTAGCCCGGGACGGCGACCGAAAGGTCGTAGGTTCCCGCGGTCAGACCGGAGAGCGTGAAACCCGGGCCGGCGGTCTGGGTGGGGAAGACGCGGTATCCTAAACTCTGGTCCGCGGGCTCCGCCGTCACCAGGATCGTGCCGCCAGTCGGCCCTCCTGGCGGCAGGTTGACCGTTCCGGTGAGGACCGCCTCCGCGGGCATGCTCACGTCTCGGGTAACGGGGGCGCTCCCGACCACGACGACATTGTCAACGATCGTGCGGCCTCGTCCCGAAGCGTCGGCGAGGATCGTGTACGTGCCGGGCTGGAGACCCTCAAACCGGTAGCCGCCTCCCGGCAGATCTACCGCGGTGAACGTACGGCCGTCGTCGGAAATGGCGCGGACAAAGGCCGCGGGCACGGCGGCCCCGCTCTCGACCGTCTTGACTGCCCCGGTTAGGGTGGCGCCCCGGGTGATGGTCAATGTTACCGCGGGGCTGACCGTTGCGGCATCGACCGTGACGGCCGGTGTCGGAGCCGTGGCGGAGCCCTCGACGCTCAGCGTGTAGGTGCTAGGGGGAACGCGGTCGAAGAAGTAGGAGCCGTCGTTGAGCGTTGTGGCGAAGTAATAATTGAAGCCGGTGTCGTCCACGGCGACCACGGTCCGGCCGGCCACACTCCCACCGGGTTCGCCGGACTTCACGACACCCGTAATCGAGTAGTTGGCCGCGGCCGTTGCCCTTAGTACCTCGAGTCGCATGAGCGCGACCGGGTCCCTGTTGCTACCCAATTCGGGAGGCAACAGGTCCGCGTCCTTCGCCAGGGCACGCACCAAGTCCCCGTAGGTGGGCCCGACGCGCGGCTTCAGGTCGGCGAAGATGTATGGCCAATCGGAAGCGGTGGCGATACTATCGGGCACCCAATCCACCAGGAAGTTGTTCCAGTCGATCAGCCGCGTGTCCCGGCCGTCCAGGACCGACAAGTTGAACGCGTAAGAATTGGTCGAACTGTTCCCGGGGTTCGCGTCCGCGCGTGGGATCTGGTAATACACCACGACCTGGAAACGGGCGCCGGGCCGCAGGACTCCGGGAGGGCCGTCCTGACTCAGACCGAGGAAGGTCAGGTTTTGGCCTGGCCGCAGAGCGTCGCGACTGAGGCCCATCGGCGTGTTCGTCGGGCTGGAAACGGTCAGGATCGGCGCGGGAGCATCGGCATCGCCCGTGTTCTGGTACTCGACCAGCAACCCCACCGTGCTGCCGATGCGGACGGTACCCGAACTCACGAGTCGGGTCACCACGTTGGCCCCGACGCCGGGCTGGATCTGGACCGCGGCAGACAGCGTGGACGTAGCGCCGCCGGGGTTCGTCGCCTGCACGGCGTAGAGGCCGACGGCCACCCCGGACAGGTCGAAGGTGACGTAAGCCTGCGTCGCGTTGACGTACCGCGCCATGACAGCGGCGACAGGGCCTTTCGGCCCGATCAGCGCATAGCTGGTGTCAGGCCGCAGATCGACGCCGTTGATCGTGAGGGTCGCTCGCCCCGCGTTACCGACGGTGCCGGGGGAGGCCTGCAAGAGGGTCAGCCCCGGCTGCGTGGCGGTGAAGGTGAAGGTGCCGGGCGTTCCCGACTCGTTGTGGACCAGGAGGTAGTAAGTCCCCGTCCGCGTCACCGCCGCCGCCAACTCGGGGTTGGCGCCGGCTGAGACCGTCGAGCGGAAGTCGTACTGGTAAGTCGTCGGTAGGGCGCCGTAGCTCACAAAGATCCGGTTCGACTCGGTCGCCGGGCTGCCGCTCAGAGCCAGCAGCAGCCCATTGCTGCTGGTGAGGGTAATCTGGTAGTAGCGGTCTTGCCCCGGGGCCGTGAACGAATCCCTGACCGGCTGGCCGAGCGTAATCGTGGGGACGACGACAGCCAGGGCCGAGGCCGAGGCGGCGACGTTGTTGGCCTTGTTGGGGTAAAAAGCGCCCTCGAATACCTGGTTGCGCCGGTCGGCCTGTACGATCACGTACCAGGTTCCCGGCAACGGCGGGAGCGGCACGGTGGCACTGCCGGTGTACTGCCCGTTCACCGCCAGGCCGCCATCGTGGGGCGCCGTCGAGACCAACACCGCGCCGAGGCCTAGGGTCGCGGTCGGCGAGAGGTAGACGGCGTCTTGCCAACTCCCGACGGCGGGGGCGTTGCCCTGGTCTTTGACAGTCCAGCTCACCGTGATCGCCTGGCCGGGGGCGGCGCTCGTGGGCGTGAAGGTGCTGCCGCTGGCGACGAGGTCTGGCAGCGGCAGCACCTCGCCGAAGTTGTTTCCGGAGATCGCCGTGCCGTCGGTGCTGATGTTGACGGTGTAGGTCAGCGGCGACGTGGGTGTCGTCTGCACGTAGCCGGGCTGCGGCACGATGGCGACGGTGTAGGTGCCCGGCGTCAAGCCGGTCAGGGCATAATGGCCGGTGGCGTCGGTCACCACGCTCGACTCGCCGGGATCGAGCTTGCCGTTATTGTTGGCGTCGATGTAGACGGTCCAGTACGGCAATCCGGCTTCGCCCGCGTCGGCAGCGCCGTTGGCGTTCAGGTCGTTGAACACCTGACCGGCGATCGAGCTGAGCCCGGCCGTCGTAATGGCGAAGACATCGACATGGCCGTTGCGGTCGCCGGCGAACAGGTCGGCGGCGGGGCTGTCGAAGAACAGGGTCTTGCCGTCGCCGCTGAAGGCGGCGCTGTCCCCGTTCTGTCCTGCGTTGCCGCTCGCGGTGCCGGATTGGTTGTAGGTGACAAGCTTGGTCGTGTTCTGTTGCAGGTCGCGCACGTACAGGTCGCCCTGGGCGAAGCCGGTGCCGTTGCCGTCCACGAACCCCGGCACGAGATCGGCAGCGCCGCTGACAAAGGCGACATAGCGGCCATCGGCGCTCAGGACCGGCGCCCCGCCGCCGGGCTGTGCCTTGTTGAGGCCGGCGGAATTGTCGTTGCCGGTGCCTCTGCCCGGGCCGGTCGGAACGTCGTTAATGCTGACGACGCTGCTGCCGACATAGACGTTCTGACTCGCGTGATACTGCGCGGCGGTCAGGGTCGGGTCAAGCTGGGCACCGCTGACGTATGCTACCGTGCTGCCATCGGCCGTCATCGACGGCGCGAAAGACGAGGCATTGGTTGCCGTGGCGATGACGGAGGTGCTTGGTGCCGTCGTGGTGTTGCCCATGTCGCGGCGGTAGATGCTCTCGGCCGGGACCTGGTTGGCGGCGTGGCTGAACAGGTCGGTGGCGTTGCTGTCGAAGGCGATGAAGCGGCCGTCGCTGCTGAGCGCCGGGCGGAAATCGTTCGCGGAGTAGCTGTTGCCCGGCGCGCCGGCGGTGTTGATGCTGACGAGGGCGACATTGCCGGTCGTGCGGTCCCAGCGGTAAACCTGGGTGTAGCCGTTGCCGCCCGGGGCGAGGTCCACCGCGTCGCTGACGAATACAACGTAGCGGCCATCGCTGCTGATGCTGAGGAACTTGCCCACGCCATTGGTGTGGCCGTCGCTGGCCTGGTCGTGGTTGGCCAGGGCGTTGGTCCCGGCCTGGGTGTCGCGCAGGACCACCATGGTGTTGTAACCCGTCGGCGCCACGGCGCCGGCAATGGCATGTGCGTCCTGGGTGTTGTAAGCGACGTAGCGGCCATCGGGGGTCATGACCGCTTCGCCGTAGAAATTGACGTCGTGAGTGCCGGCCGGATCGACGGTGACAATGCGCGTGGTGTTCGTTTGCAGGTCGCGGATGAACAGGTTGACGTCATGGGGATCGCCATAGGTCACCCCCGCCACCAGCGTCTGCGCACCGCTGGCGAAGAGGACATAACGCCCGTCCGGCGTGAGGACCGGGGAAAAGCTCGTGCCGCCGACCTGCTGCCCGGTCGGGTCGAGGTCGGCGGCGCGGACCGTGCCGGTCTGCCGATCGCGGACATAGACGCCGTACTGGCCGCCGGTGCCGGTGAAGGTCACGCCGGGCAGCAGGCCGCCGGTGGTGTTGTCGGTGTAGAAATGATAGCTGGTGAAAGCGACATAACGGCCGTCGGCGGACGCGGACCCGAGGGCGCCGCCGTTGGCGGCGGGGTGGGCGGAGGGCAGGAGCGGGCTGTGTACGGAGGCCAGGACAGTGGTGCCGGCCCGGACGGCGCGGACGAAGACGTCGTTGACGCCGTTGTCGTCGCCGGCCACCAGATCGCCGGCCGTGTCCTCGAAGGCGACGTACCGGCCGTCGGCACTGAAGACGGCCGAACCGACGTCGCCGGCGCCGCCGTCGGTGCCGGCCAGGTTGGGCGTGGCCAAAAGGGTCGTGCCGGCGTTGAGGTCGCGCAGGTACAGGTTGCGGTTGGCCGTGACGACGCCGGCGGTCAGATCGGTAGCCTTGCCGCGGAAGGCGAGGTAATGCCCGTCAGGGCTGAAGGACAGGCCGCCGGGGAAGTCGAAGAAGATGCCGATGCCCGAGTCGTTGTTGCCGCCGCCGGTGCCGGCCGCGTTAACGCTGGCCAGCGACAGAGCGCCGGTTTGGAGGTTGCGGACGTACACGTTGGTATGGCCGCCGGTGGGCTGGGCCACGACGTTGCCGGCGCTGGTGGCGAAGGCGGCCCAGCGGCCGTCGGGGCTGAGGGCCTCGCTTCCGCCCGAGCCGACGCCGCGGCCGTCTACGGCGGAGGCGCTCAGCAGGGTGGTGGTGCCGGTCTGCAGGTCGCGCAGGTAGGAGTTGTTGCCGCTGACAGCCTGGGAGACCAGGTCGGTGGCATTGCTGTGGAAGACGACGTAGCGGCCGTCGGCGCCGATCACCTGGCTGTCGGCGTTTAACAGGTTGTGCCCACCGGCGCCGGCCAGTCCGGTGACATTGACGCTGACCATGCTGGTCGTGCCGGTGACTGTGTCCCGGACGTAGACCTGCTCGATGCCGCTGTTGCTGAGGCTCACCAGATTGCCGGCGCTGCTCTGAAAAACGACGGTGCGTCCATCGCCGCTAAGCCCGAAAGGCCCTGAGGTCGAATCGCCGTCGCCTTTCCCGTCCAGGCTGATGCTGACCAGCCCAGTGGTGCCGGTCGTCAGGTCGCGCTCGAACACGTTCTGGGTGCCGTAGACATTGTGGTACGTCACCCCGGTAACGAGGTTATCCGCGTTGCTCAGGAACGCGATGTGGTGGCTGTCGGCGCTGAAAACGGGGCCATTCGACCCCCCGTTGCCCGCGGTAGTGCCATCGGGGGCGACGCTGAGCATGCTGGTCGTGCCGGTGCTCAGATCGCGCAGGTAAAGCTCGATTCGTCCGAGGAAGTTCGTGAAGCCGGACACGAGGTCGCCGGACTTGCTCGAGAAGGCGACGTAGCGGCCATCGGGGCTGATGACCGGTGGCGTGGCGTTGTCGAGCGTGATACCGGCTGCGTTGCCGTCGAGACCGACACTGACCAGCGTAACCGCGCCCGTGCCGCGGTTGTAAACGAAGGCGTCAGGGGCGTTGTCGGTGTCATTGGGGACGAGGTTGTCGGCATTGCTGACAAACGCGACGAGCTGGCCGTCGGTGCTGATCGAGGGGTGGGACGAATCCTTGAGCCCGCTGGCGCCCCACACGCTCGGATCCACCAGGGTCAGCGGCTGGACTGTGAGCAGGGTGCGGTCTTCCAGCTGCTCCAGGTACAGCGGCAGCCGGCGCCGCCAGGGCGAGCGCTTTCGCCCACGGGGGGAAGAGGACCAACGCCGCGTCAGACCGCGCCACCAGCTCTGGAACATATGCAACTCCTCGTTGAGTGACAATGGTTTGGTTCGGCTCTACCTGCCCCTGCCGCCGGCAGAGTGCTGTCTTCTGCGGCCAGTAGCTCCTGACGGCATCTGTGTTCCCCGATCCGCCGTGCCCTCGACGTCCGAGACGCCCGCGGGCACGCAGTCCAACCGCCGGCACGGGACCTCGCTCGGCCCGTGCGCCAACCGAAAACAAAGCCGCGCGAACTATCCTTGCTTGCTCCTCGCCCCTTCCGGCAGCAGCTTCTGGAAGTCGGCCCGGTCGCGTAGGGGCCGCAGATCCTTGTCGGTCCTCAGCGCGTTGGCATGGCCGGCGTCCTTGAAATAGCCTTGCTCTTGAAGCTTTTGCAGCAAGGCAACCGCGCCCGCGGCGTAGCGCTCGGCCAGCCCGGCCCCGTCGGCAGTGGGCAGCCGGGCGTCCGACCGAGCCGGACTAACTGAGAGGGCATAAACCCGGGCCAGTTCCCAGACGCCTTCGGCCATGACCTCTGAATTGCCGGCCAGGGCCTCGGCCTGGGCGGCGGCGCGGATGTGGTCCCCCGCCCGGGCCAGCGCCAGCGCCCGCAGCACTTGCCGGGCCCACGCGCCCGGCGCATCGTCCAGCTCAACGACGCGGTCCCAGTCCCGGACGGCGTCAGCCCAGCGCCCCAACGCTTCGCAGCACTGGGCCCGCGAGCCGTGGGCGTTGAACGCCCGGCTGCGGGCGACCGCATGGTGCGGCTCCTGCCGGAGCACTGCCTCGGCCAGGTCGATGGCCTGCGTGTGCCGGGCAAGGCCGGCCTGGGGCTGACCGGCCTCCCAAAGGAGGTTACCCCAGTTACTGTACGCCCCGGCCAGAGACAGCGCGCAGTCGCCCCCCGGCGCGTGCCGGACGACCAGGGAATGGAGCAGGGCCTCGGCCTTCTCGTAGGTGCGGATCGCCTCAGCCTGCTGGCCGGTCCCCTGGTAGATCAGGGCCAGGTTCACGTAGTCGTCCGCCAGCGCCGCCTGGTGGCGCTCCTCCTCCGGGTGATCGCGGACCAGTTCGGCATGGATGCCCGCCGCCCGGGTGTAATGAGACTTCGCCTCAGCCTGCCGGCCGGACAGCTGGCACACCACGCCCAGGTGGTGCTCGCTCTCAGCCACGCCGTACTGTCGCTCCGGATCGCCTGGCTGTTCCCGGGCGAGCCGCTCGCAGATGGTCAGTGCGGCCCGGTGTTGCCGCTTCGCCTCGTCCCACTGGCGGGCATTCACGGCCTGGGTGCCCAGATTCTGGGAGCAGCCGGCCAGGAGCGCCTGGCTGTCTGCTGCCTCGCGGTACTCGGCCGGCAGGCCCTCCACCAGGTCGATGGTCCGCCGGTAGTTCGCCGCCGCGTCCTCGGTTCGGCCCAGGGCCTGCTGGATGTCGGCCGCCCGCTTGCTGGCTGTGGCCATGTCCAACCGCACCGTGGGGTCCGCGCTGTCCGCCCGGTCGAGGGCCTTCTGGTAGAAGGCCAGGGCGTCCTCGCGCAGGTGACGCTGCAACTCCTTGAGCTGCGGCACCTCGCCCACCTGCCGGCTTTCCAGCCGGGCCAGCATCCGCTCCAGGGTGTTGCGCGCCTCGCGGTAGTTGCCGTCGGCCCGCGCCCGCTGTTGCTGCGCCTCCTCCGCGGCCGCGCGCAGGCCGACACTGTACACCAGGCCGCCGGCGACGAGGGTGGCCAGGAATAGGCCGCAGACGGTTAGCAGGGCAGCCAGTGTCGGCTTCCGCCGCACCCACTTCCACAGCTGCTCGCGCCCCGAGACCGCCCGCGCCCGGATCGGCTCGCCGCGCAGGAATCGGCCCAGGTCGTCGCCCAGCGCCTCGGCCGAGGCGTAGCGCCGTGCGGGATCCTTCTCCAGGCACTTCAGACAGACGGTCTGCAGATCGCGCGGCACCTTCGGCTGCAAGCGGCGCACCGGCACCGGGTCGAGGGCGCGCACCTGCTCCAGAGTTTCCAGCACCGTTGCCCCGTGAAACGGCGGCCGGCCCGTCAGCAGTTCGTAGAGGATCGCTCCCAGCGAGTAGACGTCGACCCGCGGGCCGCTGTCACCGGCCTCTTTCTGGCCGCGCGTCAGCTCCGGGGCCATGTAGCCGGGCGTCCCCAGCAGCTCACCCGTCTGCGTCAGACCCGCCTCGTCCAGACGCTTGGCCAGTCCGAAGTCGGCGATCTTGGGAAAGGAGTCAACCACGGGTGACACGGATGGCACGGATAAAGAAGTGCCCCGTTTCCTTTTATCCGTGTCATCCGTGTCATCCGTGGTTGTTTTTCTTTGCAGGAGGACGTTGGCCGGCTTCAGGTCGCGGTGGACGACGCCGCGCTGGTGGGCGTGGTGCATGGCGCGGGCCAGGGTTTGCACCAGGCCCGCGCTCGGGCGGGCCGGTTGGGGCTGGCCGGCGAGCTGCTGCGCCAGGCTGCCTCCGCCGACGTACTCCAGGGCAAGATAGGGCCGCCCCCGGTGCTTGCCGACTTCATAGATTTGCACAATGTGTGGGTCCCACAAGCGTGCCACCACCTCGGCCTCCTGATGGAAGCGGGCCAGATAGCCCGGATCGGCAGCTCTGGCATCCAGGATCACCTTCAAGGCCACGACGCGCTTGAGCCGGCTGTCCTCGGCCTGGAAGACCATACCCATGCCGCCGGCGCCCAGGAACTTCAGGACGCGGTACGAACCGAGCCTGCCCAGCTCGCCGGCTTCTTGCGGCGGCGCCAGGAAGTCGTAAAGCTCCTGCGTCCGCTCAGGGTCCGGCCCCTCCGCCGGCGTGAGCTTTTCGTCCCGGGTGGCTGCGCGGGTTGAGTCTGTGTCCGACGGCCGGAATTCCCGCACACGGTCGGCCAGCCGGCGCAACACGTCCTGTTCGCTCTGCCGTATCTCGACCGGCACGGCGCGCAGTGCCTCGACGAGAGCGTCCCGGTCCAGCAGTTGCTCCATGGTGCTGCCGCAACGCGGGCACTCCTCCAGGTGCCGGGCCAGCCGGTCCACGTCCTCGGGCTGGACCTGGCCCCGACCGAACCGTTCCCATTGCTGCGCTTCGGGACAGGGAGACGCCGTTTGCATGATCGTTCCTCGGTGCAGGCCCGTACCGGCCCGCCGCTGAAGACTATGCGCCGGCGCGGGGAAATGTTACGCGCGTTTGCGGAAAATGTTCGGTCTCGTGGTGGTCCGAGCCCGGAGGGTGCGCGACGGGCTCGGACTTCCGCGGTTCAGTCCAGCAGTCCCGCCAGCTCCTCGCGCAGCCGACAGAGCACACGAAACTTGGCCGCGCGCACCGCCCCGGCTGTGAGACCCAGTTCCGCGGCCACCTCGGCAGCCGGCCGACTGGCGACGACCGTCTCCCAGCAAGCTTTCCAGGTAGTTGGCTGGAATTCCCTCCGCATCAACTCCAGGGCTCGCCGCACCACATGCTGGCGATACTCTGCCTCCCAGAGGGCCTCAGCCGGATCGGGGCCGGCCTGGTCGGACAGCTCGACCTCCCTCACTTCCCGCTGGGCGTTCACCCCCCGCTGCTTCTCGCGCCACTTGTTCGCTGTGACCTTGCGCAGCCAGCCGCGGAAGGACCTGCTGCGATCGTACGTGAATCCCGGGAGTTTCTGCACCAGGACAGTGAAGACTTCCTGGACCAGGTCGGCGGCGTCCGGCTCCTGCAGTCCCATGCGCCGCGCCCAGTAGTAGAGGAGCGGCGTGTACAGGTCCACCAGTCGGTCCCAGGCCTCGGTGTCGGCGGGCTGCCGCAGCCGCTCCAGCAAACTGATAGGGGTGGTAGTCATCTCCGCGCTGCACCGTTAAGCGATCCCAGGGGTGCCACTGCATTCGGGCGACCCGGTGAACCCACACGCTGGCATCGTAGCCCCTGTCGGAGAACGCCGCCAAGGAAAAAGCGGTTGCAGCCATGAGGACGTGAGGGCATGAGAGCAAGCCGAGCAGCACCCGCGCCGCCGTCCGCAGCGCGGAGCAGCAGCACCAGCACGAAACGGCCGCTGGACGAGCGGCCCGGCTCCGCCAGTCGCTGTCGATTTCGGACCCCATCCATTGACTCCCGTCCAATCTATGGCACGCTCGTAAACTGTGGACGATGATGTCCGTTTCCCTCCCCCGCGGCATCCGCAACCGATTGATCCCGCCCCACCGACCCTCCAGCCAGCAAGTACCCATCACCTCCAAAGATCCCGTCTCGCGGGAGCAAGTTCAGCACATCGAGGAAGCCGATCTCCGCGCCGCGGAGCAGCTCACCCAGGT
>JRHI01002328.1_pt1 | contig 13217 bp, 9 predicted proteins | sample 215371 | NCBI WGS metagenome assembly JRHI01 (sample SAMN02929681, study PRJNA255918) | sediment metagenome | biome: cave system; feature: Ice Cave; material: Sediment; isolation source: sediment from deep within a dark volcanic ice cave with no known source of... ...
CGAGGCCTCAGCCATCAACTGCTGTTTCTAGGTTCAATGGTCCGCTCGACCCGCGCCCGTAGCGCTGCTGGATGAGCAGGTTGGCCGCCGCGGTCAGCACCAACGTGGCTGTCATCAGAACAAACGCGATGGCGGCCCCGAACGGCCAGTTGTTGAGCCGGAACTGCCCGAACACGAGCGGGCCCATCATCTTGAATTGCGGGCCGCCGAGCAACACGGGCGTCGCATAAGCGTTCATGGCGAGGATGAAACAGAGAATAGCGCCGGCCATGATGCCGGGCAGCGCCAACGGCCACAGCACGCGTTGAAACATGGTCCATGGGCCGGCCCCGAGGCTGAATGCCGCCTCCTCGATCTGACGGGCTATGCCCTCGAGAACGCTTTGCAGCGTCAGCACCATGTACGGCAGGTTGACGGCGATAATGCCAATGATCACTGCCTTTTCCGTGAACATTATCTGGAGCGGCGCATCGATCACGCCGAGGTTCAGAAGACCGGCATTGAGCGCGCCTTTGGAGCCGAACAGCGTCATCCAGCCGGCGGCGCGCACGGCATTGCCGACGAACAGCGGCAGCACGACCAGCATGACCAGGACGTTTTTGTGGCGGCTCTCGCTGCGGGCGAGCACGTACGCGAGAGGAAACGCCAGCACGAGGCAGACGAGCGTGCACAGCAGCGCCACCCGCAGCGTGGTCCCGAAGATGTTGGTGTAGAACGGGTCGGTGAAGAACTTGACGTAGTTCTCGAGCGTCACCGCCTCCACCATCATGACGCGCGGCTCGAACCTGTTGAAGCTGTAGCGCAGCAGGATCAGGATCGGCAGCAGCAGCCCGAGCGCGACGACGAAGGTCGCGGGACCCAGCAGCGCGGACGCGGTGAGGAGGGAGCCGCCGCGTTCCTCGTTCGTGGTGCGCCGCGGGATTGCTAGGGCCTCAGGCATTGCGGCAACTTGTTCGGGACGGTCTGCAGGCGGCGCCCCCGGTTGGTCCAGATCAGCCTTTCAGCTCCTTGTCCCACCACTCTTTCAAAGCAACGTCGTTCTGCGTCATGTAGCCATAGTCCAGATCGACGAGCGCCTTGATCTCGTCGGGCGTGAAACCAATGCGCTTGTTGAGCTCGGGAGCGACGACCGCGTTGGTCACAGTGGGGTTGTAGCCCATGTCGACCGCGAAGGCCTCCTGGGCGCTCTTCTCGAGCATGGCGTCGAGATAGGCGTAGGAGCCGGCCTTGTTGGGCGCATTCTTCGGGATGACGAAGCCGGAGACATACGCGAGCGCGCCCTCGCTCGGCACGATGGCCTGCACGTTGATGCCGGCATTCTGCCATTGCACCACGCGCGCCTTCCACATCACGCCGGTGCCGAATTCCTCGGTCTTGAGGCCCTGCGCGAAGGCCTCGTTGGTGGGGTAGATGCGGGCACCGGACTTCTTGCACTCGAGCAGCAGCTTCTTGCCCGGCTCGAGGTCGTTGACCTTGCCTCCGGCTGCAAGGGCGGCGCACACGAGCGTGTATTGATACTGGATGTCGATGATGCCGAGCTTGTTGCCGTGCTTGGGGTCGAAGATTTCCTTGTAGCTCTTGGGCGCGGCCTCGATGAGCTTGGGATTGTAGACGCCGACCTTGCCCGAGTAGATGTGGCCGACGCCGTAGGGGTATTTCATCGACGCAAGCATGTTAGGGGCATTCTTGAGCTTGCCGTAGTCGATCGCGTCGATGACGCCCGCATCGTGCATCTGAAACATGTTGAGGGCGGAGAGGCCCTGCACGTCGGTGGTGCCGCGCGGCAGGCGGCGCTCGGCCAGCATCTTGGAGCGCCGCTCCGGATCGCCGGCCTGGTCCTGTATGACCTCCCAGCCCTCCTTGATCAGCATAGGCTGCTCGATGTTCTTGTTGAGGAGGCGGGCGTAGTCACCACCCCACGTGCCGACAACGACCTTGCCCTTCGCTTGCGCGGCCGCGCCGAGCGGCAAGCCAGCCAGCCCGACGGCGGTGAGCGCGGAAGCGCCCTTGAGGACATGCCTGCGGGATGTGGATGTTGTCGCCGTCATCGTTGCCTCCGCTTTTTCGCAAATCAAGTCCCGACACCAGCAAACACGATGCCGTTAGTGGCCGGCCAGGCAACGTATACCTGCCCGCCGACCGTTGGCACGAGACTGCCCGCCCGGTTCGGGGTCTGCACCACGACGCGCTCCTTGGGCGAGATGCGCACGTGCATGTCGATCGTTGCGCCGAGATAGGAGATGAATTCCACCACGCCGGGAAGGCTGTTGTCCATGCCGGCCTGCGGCTCCATGGCGAGGATGATGCGCTCCGGCCTTAATGCAAGCGTCGCCGCACCGGCCGCCACCCCATTGCAGAAGAGGGCGAGACCACCCTCAGAACGAAACCGGCCAGGGGATTCGATCTGTCCCTCGATGAAGGTCGACCGGCCCACGAATCCGGCAACAAACCGGTCCGTGGGGCGCTCGTACAGGTCTTCCTGGGTGCCCACCTGCCGCACGGCGCCGTCGTTCATGACAACCAGCCGATCGGCCATGGTCAGGGCCTCCTCCTGGTCGTGCGTCACCATGACGGTCGTCAAGCCGAGCCTCTTCTGCAGCTCGCGGATCTCGACGCGAACCTCCTGTCGCAGCTTCGCATCGAGGTTCGAAAGCGGCTCGTCGAGCAGCAGCACGTCCGGCCGGAAGACGAGCGCGCGGGCCAGCGCCACGCGCTGCTGCTGGCCACCGGAAAGCTGCCGGGGCAGGCGTTCGCCCAGGTGCTCGAGCCGGACGAGCCGCAGGACGTCGGCGACGCGGTTGCTCATCTCGGACGGCCCGACCTTGCGCATCTCCAGCCCGAAGGCGACGTTTTGCGCCACCGTGAGGTGCGGGAACAGCGCGTAGCTCTGGAACACCAGGCCAGCGTTGCGCTTCCACGGCGGAAGGGAGGTAATGTCTCGCTCTCCCAGCCGCACAGCCCCAGACGTGGGTTCGGCGAAGCCTGCCACGACGCGCAGCGTCGTCGTCTTGCCGCAACCGGACGGTCCCAGGAAAACGACGAACTCGCCGTCGGCGACATCGAGCGTGAAGTCCCGCACCGCATAGACGTCGCCGTAGCGTTTGGTGACGGAAACGATCTCGAGCCGTGCCATGACGCGTCACACCACCCGGCTGATCTTGACGAAGTGGTCGGTGATCAGCATGGCCGTCGCGATCAACCCGATCTGCAGGACGGATACCGCCGCAATGGTCGGATCGATCTTCCATTCCAGATATTGCAGGATTGCGATCGGCAGGGTGGTGCGTCCGGGACCGACGAGGAACAGGCTCATCTCCAGGTTGCCGAACGAGGACACGAAGCCGAACAGCGCCGCGGCAACGACGCCGGGGCGGATGGCGGGCAGCGTCACTCTGCGGAATGTCGTGAAGCGATTGGCGCCGAGGCTCTGCGCAGCCTCCTCGATCGATCGGTCGAGCCCGGCGAGGCTTGCCGTCACCAATCGCACCGTCCACGGGATGACGATCAGGACGTGACCGGCGATCAGACCCCCGAGAGAGCCGAGGATGGGCAGCCCCGTGGCGAGCTCGACCTCGACGTGGAACACAAAGAGCGCGATGCCCAGCACGATCCCCGGCACCACCAGTGGCAGCAGCAGCAGGCTGCTGAGGGCCTCGCGGCCCCTGAAGCGAAAGCGCGAGAGGCACAGCGCCGCCGGCAGGCCGAGGCAGAGGCCGATGGCCGTCGCGATCACGGCAAGCTGCAGGCTGAGCAGAAAACCGGAGACGAAGCGATCGTTGTCGGCAATGGCCCAGAACCAGCGCAGCGAGTAGCCCTCCGGGGGAAACGACGGGATCTCCTGGCGAAAGAACGCCAGCCAGGTGACGAACACCAGCGGCGTCAGGATGTAGGCCAGCGTGATCGCCGCCGCACCCTTGAGCGCCATGCGGCTGAACACCCGCGAGCTTGCAAAACGTCGGATCACTGCCAGCCCTCGAACTCCAAGCGCGCCAATACGTCCCCGACGGTATAACTCAAATAACAGCTACGCTTGTCATCCCGGTGCTTGTCACCGGGATCCATCCCACCGCTAGCTCCGGCACCTGTGGAGAGCTGGATACCGGGGACAAGCCCCGGCATGACAGCTGAATGCACCTGTCAGCACTCAATTCAGCCGGCGCTTGTGGAACTTGCCGGCTTTCATGATGACGGAGAGGTGCTTGCCCTGATCCTCCAGCAGGGCCAGGTTCTGCAGCGGATCGCCGTCGACGACCAGCAGATCGGCCAAGGCGCCGGGGGCGAGCGTGCCGACCTCTCCTTCCAAGCGCAGGATTTGCGCCGCGATCGTCGTTGCCGAGCGGATGATCTCGATCGGAGCCACCACCTCGCGCCGCAGCGTGAACTCGCGGCTCTGGTCCCAATGCAGCTCGCCCAAGAGGTCGCTGCCGTAGGCGACCGGCACGCCGTGGCGCTTGCAGATCTCGAGCGACCTGAGCCCGCCCTCCAGCACGATGTCGTTCTTCTCCAGGCTCTCCGCCGTCATACCGAACTTCGCCGCCCGCTCCTTCATGGCGTAGTACGCGACGAGGTTGGCGACCAGGAACATGCCCTTCTCGGCCATCAGCTTGGCGGCCGCGTCGTCGATCAGATTGCCGTGCTCGATGGTGCGCACGCCGAGCCGGGCCGCCCGCGTGATGGCCTCGGCGGAGTAGGCGTGGGCACACACGTATCGGCCGAAGGCATGCGCCTCCTCGACCGCCGCCCGCACCTCGCCTTCCGAGAACTGCAGGCTGTCGAGCGGGTCGTAGGGCGAGGCCACGCCGCCCGACATCATGATCTTCACGTGGTCCGCGCCCTGGCGCATCTGCTCGCGCGCGGCCTTGCGCACCTCGTCGGAGCCGTCGGCGATCGCCGACTTGAATTGCAGGCCGTTGCAGCAGGCGCAGCCGCTGTAGAAATCCGTGCGCCGCCGGCCGTCGGAGTGGCCGCCCGTGGGCCCGATCGATTGGCCGGCGATGAACAGGCGCGGGCCGACAAGATGACCCTGCTCGACGCCCGTCTTGATGCCCCAATCGCACCCGCCCGTGTCGCGCACCGTGGTGAAGCCGCGGTCGAGCATGGCGCGCAGCCGCGTCGCCGCCCGCGCGGTGAGCAACGTCAGCGGCATCGCCTCCATGAAGCGAATGTTGACCTCGCTGTGGATGACGTGGACGTGGCAATCGATGAGGCCCGGCATCAGTGTGCGGCCGCAGCAATCGACGACGGCGGCTTCCGCGCTCCTGATTGGCTTGTCGCTGCACTCACGCACGCGATCGTTCTCGATGAGCAGCTCGCAGCCGCCGCGCAGCTCGCCGTTCGCCGGCTCCAACAGCTGAAAATTGCGGAACAGGATTTGTGTCATCGCCTGGCACCCAACTTCTGCGATGATTGCTCCCCTCCCCCTTGTGGGGAGGGGGCGGGGGTGGGGGTAAACTCACGAGACCGCCGCTGCGGCTGAAATGGCTCGGGATGCCACATGAATTGAGCCTTTCCCTTGTGTCTTCACCCCAGCCCTAGCCCCTCCCATCAAGGGAAGGGGAATCCCGTCAAGCACGCTTGACGGACGGCGCTCCTGCAATTGCGGGCATCACTGCAGCCGGTTCTTGTGGAAGCGCCCGCCTTTCATGATCACGGCGAGGTATTTGCCCTGATCCTGCAGGACGCCGAGGTTCGCAAGTGGATTGCCGTCGATGACGAGGAGGTCTGCGAAGGCGCCCGGTTTCAGGCAGCCGAGCTTGTCCACCTGGCGCACGATTTGGGCGCCGATCAGGGTGGCGGCGCGGATGATATCGATCGGCTTCTGCACTTCGGCACGGATGATGAACTCGCGCGACTGCTCGACCTGCAGCTGCCCGAGCAAATCGGTGCCGTAGGCGACGGGCACGCCGGCTCGCTTGCAGATCTCGAGCGAGCGCAAGCCACCGTCGATGACAAGGTCGTTCTTGGCCAGCATGTCGGAGCTCATGCCGTACTCGGCGGCGCGCTTCTTCATCTCGTAGTAGGTGACGAGGTTGGCGATCAGGAACATCCCCTTCGACGCCATCAATTCGGCGCTCGCCTCGTCGATCAGGTTGCCGTGCTCGATGGTGCGTACCCCTGCATGGGCCGCCCGCGTGATGGCCTCCACCGTATAGGCATGGGCGCAGACGTAGCGGCCGAAGGCGTGCGCCTCCTCGACGGCGGCGGCCACCTCTTCGGGCGAGAACTGCAGGCTGTCGAGCGGATCGTAGGGCGAGGCGACGCCGCCGGACATCATGATCTTCACCTGGTCCGCGCCTTGGCGCATCTCCTCGCGCACGGCCTTGCGCACCTCGGCGACGCCATCGGCGAGTCCCATGGCGAAATGCAGCGCGTCGCAGCAGTGACAGCGCGTGCCGTGGTCGGTGCGCCGCCGACCGTCGCTGTGGCCGCCCGTGGGGCCCAGCGCCTTGCCGGCGATGAAGAGACGCGGCCCCGGCAGCAGCCACTTGTCGGTCGCCTCCTTGAGGCCCCAGTCGGCGCCGCCCGTGTCGCGCACGCTGGTGAAGCCGCGGTCGAGCATGCCGCGCATGAGCACGGCCGCGCGCGCAGTCATCAAGGTGAGGGGAACGTTCTCGAGGCGGGGGATGGAGACCTCCGACAGCACGACATGCACGTGGCTGTCGATCAGGCCCGGCATCAGCGTGCGGCCGCCGCAGTCGATCACTGCGGCGTCGGGCGCCCTGATCGGTCTTGCCGAGACCTCCTTGATGTGCTCGCCCTCGACCAGCAGCTCGTGGCCGCCGCGCAGCTCGTCCTGCTCGGGGTCGAGCATCTGGAAGTTCTTGAAGAGGAATTGGGTCATGAGCGCGCCCCGGCCTGCTGGCGGAGGACAATGCCGATTGCCTCTTGGGGCTTCACAGGTGCCTTGCTCATCGTGCTACCTTGATTGTTCTCACAGCTTCGCTGTGCTCTGGCCAGCTGTGGGCATCGAGATCGCCATGACCGATCATACCTTTTTCGGCACCGACGGCCACATTCCTGAAGACACGGACGAGGGGAGCGCGAAGCCATGACCAATCGCCTCGAGCTATCGGTGGTCGAGCGCACGCCCTTTGCCGATGGCGAAAGGTTCGGAACGACGGGTGCCTACGAGAGGATCGCCGGCCGCGCGCACTTTGCGGTGGACCCCGCCGCCAAGGCGCAATTGGGCATCGTCGACATCGACAAGGCGGCGCGGGATGCGCGTGGGCTCGTGCATTTCACGGCCGATTTTCTCCTGCTGAAGCCGGTCGACATGAAGAACGGCAACCAGCGGCTGCTGTTCGACTGGGCCAACCGCGGCAATAAGCGCTGCCTGCAATTCTTCAACGATGCGCCCGGCTCTAACGACCCTAGAAGCTCGGCACACGCCGGCAACGGCTTCCTCATGCGACGGGGCTATACGATCGCCTGGCTGGCCTGGCAGGGAGACCTGCTCCCCGGCGATGGCCGGCAGATCCTCGACCTCCCCGTCGCCACCGACAACGGTCGGCCGATAACGGGGCCGGTGCGCGTGGAGTTCATCGCCGATCAACCCGGCGTAACGGTGTATCCATTGAGTGGCCGGGTCTCGACCCGCAGTCATCCCACCGTATCGCGGGACACCGCAAAGGCCAGCCTGACCCGCCGGCGCTACCCCGGCGACGCTCGCATCCCCGTACCCTCTGCGGACTGGCAGTTCGCCCGCATTGAAGGTGGCGGTGGCCTGGACAATCAGGGCGCCGAGCGAGCCGTCGTGGCGTCGGACACACATATCTACATCCCGGCCGGCTTCGAGACCGGCTGGATCTACGAGCTGGTCTACGAGGCCAAAGACCCGCTCGTGCTGGGACTGGGGCATGTCGCCGTGCGCGATTTTCTAAGCTTCCTGAAATACGAAGGCGAGGATGCAGCGGGCCAAGCCAACCCCTTGCGCGAGCGGTCGAGAGGTATCGACAAAGCCTACGGCTGGGGACGTTCGCAGAGCGGGCGATGCATCCGCGATTTCGTCTATGCGGGCTTCAATGAGGACGCACGCGGCCGGCGCGTCTTCGACGGCGTGCTGCCTCATGTCGCGGGAGCGGGCTTGATGTGGATGAACCACCGCTTCGCCAATGTCGTGACCCCTGCCGGCCAACAATACGAGGACCACTACAACGCCGCCGATCGCTTTCCCTTCTCATACGCCTCCTCGACAGACCACTTCACCGGCAAGACCGACGCGATCCTGAAGCGGCCGCAGACCGACCCTCTCGTTCTGCACACACAAACGGCGACCGAGTACTGGCAGCGCCGCGGCTCGCTGGTCCACACGGACACTGAAGGCAACGATCTGGCACAACCCGAGACGGTGCGGGTCTATCTTTGGGCCAGCTCGCAGCATTTTGCCGATCCGCTGGCCAAGGCGCCGAACCGCGGCGTGTGCCAGCAGCTCTCCAACGTCGTGCGCACCTCCATGCTGTTCCGCGCCATGCTCGAGGCGATGGATGCCTGGGCGAGCCACGGCACTCTGCCGCCCGACAACCGAATCCCACGTCGCACCGACGGCACGCTGGTGACGATGGCGGAATGGCTGCGCCAGTTCCCCCGCATTCCCGGAGTGGCCACTCCCTCCGGCCCGAGCGAGCTGCCGCGCCTCGAGTTTGGCCAGGAGTTCGCAAGCGGCTTCCTGAAGGAACCGCCCACTGTCATGCCCGGGCCCGGCTACACGGTGTTGGTTCCGGCGGTCGATGCGGACGGCAATGATTCGGGCGGCGTGCGGGCGCCGATGGTGGAGGCGCCGCTCGCAACCTACACGGGCTGGAATCTGCGCGCGCGCGGCTTCGGGCAAGGCGCCATGCACGAGTTCACCGGCAGCACGATCCCGCTTCCCGATAGTCCCGAGGAGCGCACCGCGACCGGCGACCCCCGCCGCTCGATCCTGGAGCGCTATCCGGATAGCGCAGCCTATGCGGTTGCAATCCGCGCCGCAGCCGAGCGGCTCGTCGAGCAGCGGCTGATGCTCGCCGAGGACGTCGAGCGCGCCGTTGCCGCCGCGCGTGGTTGGGACCGGCCGCTGCACGATGTCCGGCTCGGATAGCTTGGCAGTGTTGGATGGCCCTTGGTGGGATCGGGCGGGACCGCTAGTCTCGGCGAGAGACCGTGTCCACATGGCGTGCTGCGGCACTCTAACCGCGGCGAGACGGAGGAGTTGAGCGCATGTACGCAAGAATGAAATTGCGGCGGACCGTCCTGGCGGCTGTGGCCGCGGCGGGGCTGGTCGCATCGGTGGCGGGCCTCGCCTCTGCCCCGGCGATGGCGCAGGGCCAGCCCGTCAAGATCGGCGAGCTCAACTCCTACAACCGCTTTGCCGCCTTTGCCGTGCCCTATCGCAACGGCATGCAGTTGGCCCAGGATGAGATCAACGCCAAGGGCGGCGTGCTCGGCGGGCGCAAGCTGGAGATCGTGTTCCGCGACGACGGCTCCACGCCCGGCGACGCGGTGCGCGTGGCAGAGGAATTGCTGACCCGGGAGAACGTATCGTTCCTGGCCGGCACGTTCCTCTCCAACGTGGGCCTTGCGGTGGCCGACTTCGCCAACCAGAAGAAGACGCTGTTCATCGCCACCGAGCCGCTCACCGACGCCATCACCATGGGCGCCGGCAACCGCTACACCTTCCGCGTGCGGCCCTCGACCTACATGCAGACCAAGATGCTGGTCGAGGCGGTGAAGGCCAAGGGCGTGAAGAAATGGGCGATCGTGGCGCCCAACTACGAGTACGGCCAGTCGGCCGCCGCCAACTTCAAGAAGCTGATCAAGGCGGCGACGCCTGATGCCGAGATCGTCGGCGAGCAGTTTCCCGCGCTCGGCAAGATCGACGCCGGCGCCACCGTCGCCGCGCTGGAGAGCTTGAAGCCCGATGGCATCTTCAACGTGCTGTTCGGGGCCGACCTCACCACGTTCGTGCGCGAGGGCAATACCCGCGGCCTGTTCGAGAAGCGCACCGTCGCGAGCCTGCTGACCGGCGAGCCCGAATACCTGATCCCGCTCGGCGAGGAGACGCCGGAGGGCTGGATCGTCACCGGCTATCCCTGGGACCAGATTACGGACGCCCCGCACAAGGCCTTCATCGATGCCTACCGCGCCAAGTTCAACGACACGCCGCGGCTCGGCTCCTTCCTCGGCTACTCGGTCGGCTACATGATGCGCGACCTGCTGGAGAAGGCCGGCTCCACCGACACCGAGAAGCTGATCACCACGCTGAAGGGCGGCTTCAAATTCACGTCCGTCGCCGGGCCGGTCGCGATCCGCGCACTCGACCAGCAATCGACCATGGGCGCCTGGGTCGGCGAGACGACCAAGCAGGGCAAGGCGGGCGCCATGAAGAACTGGAAATACGAGGACGGCGCCAAGTACTTGTTCCCCGAGGCGGAGGTGAAGGCCGCGAGGAAGGAATAGGAGTTCGCCGACCGGTCCCCTCTCCCCACGCCTCTTCCGGCGTGGGGAGAGGGTTAGGGTGAGGGGCGACCACAAGCGCCGGAGCAAGCCTCTGCCCCTCGCCCCGACCCTCTCCCCACTGAAGAATGGGGAGAGGGAGAGGAGCAACGCGTTTGCCTGATCTGTCCTTCCTCATCGTGCAGGCGCTCAACGGGCTCGCCAGCGCCTCGTCGCTGTTCATTATCGCTGCGGGGCTGACGATTGTCTTCGGCGTCACGCGCATCGTCAATTTCGCGCACGGCTCGTTCTACATGTTGGGCGCGTACTTCGGCGTCACGCTGATCCCGCGGCTCCTCGACATCTCCAGCAGCTTTCCGATGTTCCTCGTCGCCGTGCTGGGCGCCGCCATCGGCGTCGGGCTGATCGGCGTGGTGATGGAGCTCGTGCTGCTGCGGCGCATCTACAAGGTGCCCGAGCTGTTCCAGCTGCTCGCCACCTTCGGCGTCGTCCTGGCCGTGCAGGACCTGGTGCTCAAGATCTGGGGCCCGCTCGACATCCTGGGCCCGCGTGCGCCGGGGCTGCGCGGCGCGGTCGACATCCTCGGCCATCGCTTTCCGTCCTACGAGCTGTTCCTGATCGCCATGGGGCCACTGGTGCTGGGCGCCCTGTGGCTGTTGATGCACAAGACCCGCTTCGGCGTGCTGGTGCGGGCGGCCACCCAGGACCGCGAGATGGTGGGCGCGCTGGGCGTCAACCAGGCGCTGCTGTTCACCGGCGCGCTGTTCCTCGGCGCGGCGTTGGCCGGGCTCGGCGGCGCGCTGCAGACGCCCAAGCTCGCCGCCAACCCGCACATGGACATATCAGTCATCGCCGAGGCCTTCGTCGTGACGGTGGTTGGCGGTATGGGCTCGGTGCCGGGGGCGTTCCTGGCGGCCCTGCTGATCGCCGAGCTGCAGGCCTTCGGCATCCTGATCTTACCCAAGATCACACTGGTGCTGGTGTTCCTGCTGATGGCGCTGGTGCTGGTGGTGCGACCCTGGGGCCTGATGGGCCGGCCCGAGGCGGGTCAGGCCCGCGTGGTGCTGCCGGAGGGCATCGTGCGGCTGGAGCGCTTCTCGCGCCCCGAGCACGTCGCCGTCACGGTGGCGGGCCTGATCCTGCTGGCACTGCCGCTGGTCGGCGACGCCTACGCGATCAAGGTGGCGATCGAGGTGCTGGCTTTCGCACTGGCCGCCTTCAGCCTGAACTTTCTGATCGGCGTCGGCGGCATCGTCAGCTTCGGCCACGCCGCCTATTTCGGGCTAGGTGCCTACGCGGCCGGGCTCATGGTGACGAAGCTCGGGCTGCCGATGGAGCCGGCGCTGGTCGCGGCCCCCCTGATCGCCGGGCTCGGCGCGGCGCTGTTCGGCTTCTTCGTCGTGCGGCTGACGGGCATCTATCTCGCCATGCTGACGCTGGCCTTCGCGCAGATCGTCTACGCGGTCGCCTTCCAGTGGGTGGAGGTGACGGGCGGCGACAACGGCGTGGTGGGCGTGTGGCCGTCGCGCTGGGCCGCCGGCCGCACGACCTACTACTACCTGGTGCTCGTCGTGAGCGCGGCAGCCGTCGTGCTGCTGCGACGCGGGATTTACGCGCCCTTCGGCTATACATTGCGCGCGGCGCGCGATTCAGCCGTGCGCGCCGACGCCATCGGCATCGACGTGCGCACGCACCGCTGGCTCGCGTTCATCGTCGCCGGGGCCGCAGCCGGCCTGGCCGGCGGCCTCTTCGCCTTCTCCAAGGGCTCCATCGACCCGACGCTGATCTCCATCCCGATGTCGGTCGACTTCCTGGTCATGACGCTGCTCGGCGGCGTGCAGACGGTGGTGGGACCACTGATCGGCGCGGCAGCGTTCCATTCCATCCGCGATCTCCTGATGCCGCTGACCGACTATTGGCGCCTGCTGCTTGGCCTTGCCATCATCGCCATCGTGCTGGCGTTCCCGAGCGGCATCGTCGGCGGCGCCCTGCTCCTGCGATCGCGGCTCGGCTGGGAAGATGCCGTGACCAGGGCGCGCGCGAGGACCCCGGCATGAGCCTGCTCGCCGCCGAAGGGCTCGACAAATCGTTCGGCGGCGTGGTGGCCGCGCGCAACGTCACGTTCGCGGTGGAAGCCGGCAAGCTGCTGGCCATCATCGGCCCCAACGGCGCCGGCAAGTCGACGATCTTCAACATGGTGGGTGGGCAGCTGAGACCCGACAGCGGTCGCGTGATGCTGGCCGGCCAGGACATCACCGGCCTGGCTCCCCGCCGCATCTGGCGCCTCGGTGTCGGCCGCACGTTCCAGGTGGCGCAGACCTTCGTCTCCATGACGGTCGCCGAGAACGTGCAGATGGCCCTGATCAGCCGGCATGGCCGCACGCGGGCGTGGTGGCCCGACGCACGCGACCTCTATCGCGAGGAGGCGCTGGGCCTGCTCGATCGAGTCGGCATGAGCGCCAATGCCGAGCGGCCGTCGAGCGAGCTGGCCTACGGCGACGTCAAGCGCGTGGAGCTGGCCATCGCGCTGGCCGGCGCCCCGAAGCTGCTGCTGATGGACGAACCGACCGCCGGCATGGCGCCGAAGGAGCGGGCCCAGCTGATGGAGCTGGTGCATGGCATCGCGCGCGAGCGCGGCCTCGGCGTGCTCTTTACGGAACACGACATGGACGCGGTGTTCGCGCACGCCGACGACATCATCGTGCTGGTGCGCGGCGAGATCATTGCCGCCGGCCGGCCCGACGAGGTGCGCGCCAACGCACGCGTGCGCGAGGTCTATCTGGGCG
>JRHI01002329.1_pt1 | contig 13216 bp, 13 predicted proteins | sample 215371 | NCBI WGS metagenome assembly JRHI01 (sample SAMN02929681, study PRJNA255918) | sediment metagenome | biome: cave system; feature: Ice Cave; material: Sediment; isolation source: sediment from deep within a dark volcanic ice cave with no known source of... ...
TCATTTGACCGTTACAGTCCACTAGCCGAGCTCTCTGATCGCCTTCTCGGCCTCCGCCCTCTCGTCCCAGGGTTCGCGGCCGCGGGCGGTGATCATCGACMKCTCATGGCCCTTGCCCGCGAGCAGGACAGCGTCGCCCGGGCCGGCCCTCTCGATCGCTCGCCGGATCGCGGTCCGGCGATCCAGGATGATGTCGAAGTCCCGGCCAGCCACCAGCCCCCGGGCCCCCGCCGCCACCTCACGGGCGATGTCGGCCGGGTCCTCGTCCACCGGGTCATCGGTGGTGATGATGAAAAAGTCGGATCCCTCGGCGGCGGCCAGGCCCATGCCCGGCCGGTCGTGATCGCTCCTGGCTGTGCTTCCGAAGACGGTGATCAGCTTCCCCTTGGTCAGTGCTCGCAACTCGGCCAGGGCGCTGCGCAAGGCTCCGGCCGAATGCGCGAAATCGACATAGACCGCGAAGGGCTGCCCTAAATCCACACTCTCCAGGCGGCCGGAAACCCCCCGGAAGCTGCTCAGGCCGGCGGCGACAGCGTCGACGCCGAGCCCGAGCCCGAGGCAGATCCCCGCGGCGGCGAGCGCGTTGTAGACATTGAAACGAGCCGGCAGATGGAGCTCGACCTCGGCCTCGCCGACGGGAGTACCGAGCCGGAAGCGGGAGCTCTCGCCAACCCTCAGTTCACGAGCCACGAGGTCAGCCTGGCCGTCGATCGAGTAGGTCCAGCAGCGCTCGATGGAGCGCCGGCTCAGGACGTCAAAGCTGGCGTCATCTCGGTTGAGCACCGCCGTCTTGGGGATTCCCTTGGCGGCGCCGGCTGAGCAGAGGTCGATGAGGCGCGCCTTCGCCTCCACGTAGTCCTCCCAGCTTGAGTGGTAGTCGAGGTGATCCCGTCCGACGTAGGTCACCGCCACGACGTCGAAGTCGCAGGCGCCGACCCGCTCCTGGATGAGCGCGTGCGAGGTGACCTCGAGCACCACCTGCTCGAGCCCGGCGCCGGCCATCCGCGCCAGCCAGGCCTGGAGGTCGGGCGCCTCGATGGTGGTCTGGCCGGACTCGTTGTGGCTGACCTCCGCGCCGAGCTGGAAGGAAACCGTGCTCATCGCCCCGGCGGGCCGGCCGGCCGCAGTGAGGATGTGTGCGGCCATGTGGGTCGTCGTCGTCTTGCCGTCGGTTCCGGTCACCCCAGCAACGCGCAGATGGCGGGCCGGCCGGCCGAGCAGGGTCGCCGCCAGCTCGGCGAGTGCGGACCGAGTCGAGGGGACGATCAGGAAGGGGGTCCCAGGGGGCAGGGCGAGCGGGCGCTCGAGCACCAGGGCGGCGCCGCTCTCGGCCACCCCCACCGCGAAGGAGTGACCATCAACGGTCAGCCCGGGGATCGCCACGAAGAGGTCGCCCGGGCCCACCCGGCGGGAATCCTGCAGCACGCGCTTGATCTCAACTTCCGGCCCCGCCCCGACCACCGCACCCGTTACGCCCGCCGCCAGCTCAGCGAGCCTCATGACGGCCAGCATAATCGGCGTGGTGGGCAGCACGATTCTCGGCGGGGCCAGGTTCGAATGGGGTAGCCGGGTCTATCTCATGGGAATCGTCAATGTCACGCCTGACTCGTTCACCGGCGACGGCCTCACCGACCCCGGGGCCGCCGTGGAGCACGGCCTGCGCCTCGCCGCCGAAGGCGCCGACCTCCTGGACGTGGGCGGGGAATCGACGAGGCCGGGTCACCAGCCTGTCGCCGCGGAAATCGAGCTGGCACGGGTCCTGCCGGTGGTCCGCCGGCTGGTCCTCGAGTCCCATCTGCCGGTCTCGATCGACACCTGGAAGCTCGAGGTCGCGCAGGCCTGTGCCGCGGTCGGGGCAGCGATCATCAACGACGTCTGGGGGCTTGCGCGATCACCCGGCATCGCCGCTCTGGCCGCCCAGGAGGGACTTGGCCTGGTTCTGATGCACAACCAGGCCGGGACCGACTACACGGACCTGGTGCCGGACGTTAAACGCGCGCTCCTGCGCTCGTGCGCCGCCGCCGCCGCCGCGGGGGTGGAGCCGGAACGGGTGATCGTCGATCCCGGCATCGGATTCGGGAAAGATGGCCCTCAAAATCTCGAGCTGCTTCGCCGGCTTACCGAGCTGCTCTCGCCGCCCCATCCGATGTTGGTTGGGACTTCGCGCAAGTCCTTCATCGGCAAGCTGCTCGACCTGCCCGTCGAAGAACGCCTGGAGGGCACCGCCGCAACTGTCACGGCGGCCGTGCTCCGGGGCGCGGACATGGTCCGGGTGCACGACGTCGCGGCGATGGCCCGCGTTGTCCGCGTCGCGGAGCGGCTCCGCTGACCGTCTGCTACCTGGGCCTCGGCGGCAACCTCGGCGACCGCCGGGCTCGACTGGCCGCGGCGCGGCGTGAGCTTGCCGGGCGAGGGGTCACCCTGCTCCGGGAGAGCACGGTCGCCGAGACCGAACCGTTCGGGGTGCAGGACCAGCCGAGATTCCTGAACCAGGTGCTCGAGGTCGAGTGGGCTGGCACCCCCCATCAATTGCTCGCCGTGGTCAAGGAGGTGGAGCGCGTCGTGGGGAGAAAGGCCACCTACCGGTGGGGACCGCGCGAGATCGACGTGGACATCCTTCTCTTCGGAGAGGAGCGCATTGACACGCCGGACCTCCACGTGCCCCACCCAGGTCTGCGGGAGCGGCCGTTTGTGCGGGATGGTCTATCCGAGCTGCGGCCCGACATACTGGGTGAGTGAGGCGCTTGCGGATCGCCTGGCTCGGCCACCAGTCGGCCAAAGTGGGGGGCGGGATGGCGACCTATTCCCACGAGGTGGTCGACGGACTGCGCCGAATGGGTCACCACGTCACCTTCTTCCACCATGGCGATCGCAGCGGCAGGGACATCGACGAGAACAGCGAGTCGGTCTCCCTGGCCTCGGTTTCGCTGATGAAGCCCCTTGTCCTATCGCCCGGCCGGGCGAAGCGAAAGCTGGTCGACCGCCTCCGCCAGCGCGACTTCGATGTGGTGCATGCCTCCTTCTGGTTCTCGAGCATGGATTTTGACCTCCCCAAGCTGGCCCGGGAGCGCGGCATCCCCCTCGTCGCCACCTTCCACGTCGCCTTCGACAATCGGTTCAGCCTTTGGGGCGGCATCACGAACGGCACCTACCGGCTCTACGCGCCGACCCTCGCCAAGTGTGACCGGGTCATCGTCTTCGGGCCGGCCCAGCGCGACATCCTGACCAACCTCGGAGTCCCCGACTCGGTGATCCGAATCCTCCCCAACGGGGTCGACATCGAGCGCTATTCGCCGGGGCCCTCGGATCGCAAACAGCGGTACGGCGCCGAGCGTCTTTTCATGTACATGGGGCGCATCGATTCGGAGAAGAATGTGGATGTTCTCCTCGAGGCCTTCCTCGACTCTGCCCCACCACGAGATGTGAAGCTTCTGATCATGGGCACGGGCACCGAGAAGCGACGGCTCGAACGGTTCTATCGCGATCCCCGGGTGATCTTCACAGGGCACATCGCCGAGGCGGAGGAGAGGGTCGCCATCCTGCGGGCTGCCGATGCCTTCTTTCTCCCCTCCACGGTCGAGGGCCTGTCCCTGTCGATGCTGGAGGCGATGGCCTGCGGAGTGGCGACCATCGCCACCGACGTCGGCACTGATGGCGAGGCGCTGCGGGGAGCCGGGATCGTCATCGACCCGAGCAGCCTCGCCACCGAGTTGGAGATGGCGTTCCGGCAGCTGATCGAGCTGCCCTTCCTGACGGTCGAGCTGGGCCGCCTGGCCCGCGAGCGCGTCCTCGAGCGATTCTCCCTCTCCCATAACCTCGAGCTGCTGGCCGACCTTTATGAGGACGTGGTGGGCCCTCCGGGAGGGCGGGGAGCCGCGCGCGACGCGGCCAACTCCCGCAAATGAAGAGAGGCCCGGCCGGTGCCGAGCCCCTCTGTCGCCCTGACTGGAAGATGCTGGATTACTAGTCGGACTTCTCCACGCCTTCAGCCTTCTCGACGTCCTCGTTCTCGACTTCAGCCTTCTCGACGTCCTTCTTGTCCTCGCTGTCCTTCTTGTCGTCGTTGTTGGCTCCATCGGCCGTGGCTTCGAGGGCCGCTATCTGTGCCTTCAGATCCGCGATCAAGGTCTCGAGGCGAGTGATCTCGGCCTCGAGCAACGCCGCGGCGGTGGCGTTGGCCGGGGTCTCGTCATGCTCGTCCAGCCGGTCGAGGGCGGCCTCGGCAACCTTAAGGTCTGCCTTCGCCTTCGCGAGGGTTACCTCAAGCGCCGCGATCTGCGCCTGGACGTCCGGACTGAGGACGGTGGTCTCGCTGGCGGTGCGTGAGCTCTCATGCCCCTTGGCGAAAGCGCCCATGACGGATCCACCCAGGCCGATGGACGCGGCTACGAAAACGACCGCGACCTTGGTTGCAACTGTCTTACGAATCATTGAATGAGTGCCTCCTGGTGATTGCCGACGGTGCGGCTCGTTTACGGTTTGACTGAAGAACTCCGGTCGACCCGAAAGTCGGAAGTTTTTTCTTTCTCGATTGGTTCCCCCACCTCGGGATCGCGGCCATCCACCTCGGCGTCGGCTTCCCGCGCCAGCCGATCCTCGACATCGGTCTCGACCGCCGCTGCCGACCCGTCGCCCTCAATTCCCGCCCCCGCCCCAACCTGAGCCGGCGCTGGGGGGGCCGGCGTCGCCGGGACGGAGCCGGCTTTGGGCTCATCGACGCGCGCCGGAGCATGCCCGGAAGCGGCAGGCGGATTTTCGCCACCCATCACAAACGAGGTCACCAGCCTTTCCGCCTCTGCGGCCCACGCCGGACCGCCCGGCGCCGCCGCCGCGACCACGACGCTGGTCAGGAGCGCAAAGGCGATCGCCCCCCCCGCAGCCACGGTGCGGCGGGTGCGCCCACCCACCCCGGCCCCCAGAGCGCGGTAGCGAGCCTGGGACGGATTGGGCGCCGGTAGTGGCACAGCCGCCAGGCCGCGATGCAGGTCACGTTCCAGCGCTTGGGTCAATTCGTTGTCAGTCATGAGCTGACTCGCGCGAATTGGGCTGAGCGGAACTTCTGGGCATCTCACCAACAACAACCCCGCCCAAGGCCGAAGTCGGAAGTTCGGCATCGACAGCCACGCCGAGCCGGGCCCGCAGTTTCCTTTTGGCCTCGAGGAGGCGCAGGCCCACCATGCGTTCGGAGATGCCAAAAGCGGTGGCGATCTCGCGGTTCGTGTAGCCGTGGTAGTAGCGGAGAACGATGGTGGCGGTGAGCTTGGGCGGCAGCCGCTGCAGCGCCTTTTTCAATTCGGACCAGCCCAGGCTGTCCGCCGGATCGGCAATTGGCTCCGGCCGGCCGAGCCGTTTGAGAACTTCTGCGATCCCCTGCAGTGCCATCCTGCGGCGATGACTGTGCGCGCGATTCATCGCTATTCGGTGAAGCCAGGCTTCGGCCGGCGCATCGGGGGTCCAGCGCGACCAGGCGCGAAAGGCCCGCACGAAGGTCTCCTGCACGCAGTCCTCGGCTGCGGCAGGGTCTCCCAGCACCGCGGTCAGGGTGCGCTTCAGCCGAGCATAGGAGTTGCGGTAGAGGCGGTCGAAATCAGCTGCTGACCCGGGGCGGTACTCGGCCTCGCCAGCCACCTCGAAAGCCGTGGCGGCCTCCTCGACGGCGACTTCGGTCACGGGTTGAGAATGGTCCGGCATACCCCTCACCACACAACGGAGCGGCCCCATCAGACTTGCTCGCGGTCCACCGCACGGGCGCCCATCTCGGCTTTCCGGCATGATTCAGCGGTCGCCGGCGTAGTCAGTTGAGGGGAGAGATTTGAAGGCATGACGTCGGCGCTGAACGAGCTGCGGGAGGTGCTCGGCGAGGTCTCCGACCTGGACGAGGCGGGCAATCTCCTGATCTGGGATTCGGAAACCTACATGCCGGCCGGCGGCGTGGCGGGCCGCTCCCGGGTTCTGGCAACCCTGAAGCGTCGTTCGCATGAGCTGTTCACGGGCGACCGGCTGCGGGGGCTCCTCGACCGCGCCGAAAGCGAGGTGACGGGCCAGGATCCCGACGGTGATGACGCCAGCCTCGTCCGCGTCACGCGCAGGGACCACGAACGGCAGAGACGAGTGCCCTCACAGCTCGTTGCCGAGATGGCCCAGGCCAGCGGCATGGCGGCTCCTGTCTGGCGCGAGGCCCGCCAGACGGCTGACTTCGGCCTCTTCGCTCCCCATCTCGCCTCGAACGTTGAGTACAGCCGCCGGATGGCCGAGGCCCTCGGCTACTCGGAGCGACCCTTTGACGCATTGTTGTTTGCGGAGCCCGGCATGACCATGGGGCGTCTCGAGACGATTTTCGCTCAGTTGAAGGCTGCCATCGTTCCCCTTGTCAGGGAGATCGCGCAGCGGACCGAACGGGTCGATGCTCGGTTCCTGCACGGAACTTTTGAGGCGAGCTCACAGCTCCGCCTCGCCGACCGTATGGTGGCCGCCTCCGGCTACGAATTTTCGCGCGGCAGGCAGGACCAGTCGGCGCATCCGTTCACCATCTTTATGAACCCGGGCGACGTTCGAATCACCACACGCGTTCGGGAGGACTACCTCCCGATGTGCATCTTCGGTTCACTGCACGAGGCCGGACACGCGATGTACACGCAGGGACACGCGCTGGAGCTGGCCCGGACACCGCTCTGGCAGGGAGCCTCACCCGGATTCCATGAATCGCAGTCGCGCCTCTTCGAGAACGTGATCGGCCGCAGCCGGCCCTACTGGAAGCGATGGTTCGGCGAGCTGCGGGAGGCCTTTCCCGAGCAACTGGGCAAGGTGGACGCCGAGGCTTTCTACCGCGCGGTCAACCAGGTCCATCCCTCATTGATCAGGGTGGAGGCCGACGAGGTCACCTACAACCTGCATATCCTCCTCCGCTGCGAGGTGGAGTCGGACCTCCTGGAGGGCCGTCTTCGCGTCGACGAGGTCCCCGCCGCCTGGAACGCAAAGATGGAGGAATACCTCGGCGTCGAACCGCGCACCGCCGCCGAGGGCCCTCTTCAGGACATCCACTGGACCTTCATCGGCATGTTCGGCAGCTTCCCCGGCTACACGCTCGGCAACCTGATCGGCGCCCAACTGATGGAGCGGCTGCGGGCTGACCTCCCCGACCTTGATGGTCAGATCGAGGCCGGTGAGCAGGGGCCGCTGCTGGAATGGCTCCGAGATCGGGTCCATCGCCACGGCCGCAAGTTCACACCGGCCGAGCTCCTCCTGCGCGTCACTGGCCGGGAGCTCGATGCCCAACCCTGGATAGATCATGTCCGCCACAAGTTCGGGGACATCTACGACCTCCCTGGTGGAGCCGAGCCCGGTGTGGCTTAGGTTCGGGCGCTCGTGAATCGGTAGCCGATCCCCGGCACCGCGAGGATGTAGTAGGGCCGCGACGAGTTGGTCTCGATCTTTCGTCGCAAATTCCGGATGTGCACGTCGATGAGACGGGTTTCGATCGGGTATTCGTAGCCCCAGACATGGTTGAGGATCTTCTCGCGGCTCATCACCTTGCCCGCGTGGCCGGCCAGGTAGGCCAGAAGATCGAATTCGGTATGGGTGAGGTCGACCTCCTGGCCCTCTTTGAAGATCCGGCGTTCGTTGACATCGATCACGAGCTCTTTGAACTCAAGCCGGCCGGCTGAGATCTCGGTGCGTTCGAGCCGCGCCTTTCGGAGATGAGCCGCCACGCGCGCGAGGAGCTCTCGCATGCGGACCGGCTTGACGACGTAATCATCAGCGCCGATCTCGAGGCCGACCACGATGTCGATCTCCTCCGATCGGCTGGAGACGATCACGATGGGCACCTTCGCGTCCGTGTGGCGGATTCCCCGGCACACGTCAAGGCCCGATCCGTCGGGCAGGATCGCTTCCAGCAGGACCAGGTTGGGAGCCTTCTCCTCGAATTCCCGGGAACCATCGGCGCCGGTCTCGGCTTCGGTGACGGTGTAGCCGTACTGCTCGCAGTTGGCCCGCACCTCTTTGCGAAAAGTCCCATCGCCGTCGATGATCAGGATGCGCGGCGACCCACCTTCGGCAGGGGACAGCTCAGGTTCCAAGCGCGAACTCCATGACCATTGGGCAATCTAGCCCACTTGGAAAGGCCGAATCAATCATGCCTGCGAATAAGCCGTCCCAATCGGCGCCTTGCTCTTTCGGTTGCCTCGCCAACGCCGTGCCGTAACTCACTCAGCACCAGGTCCCAGCAACCCGCGTATTCGACCAGCTCTCCATTGAAACCCGCCTTGAACTCCCACAGTCCATACCACGGATGCTCTCGGTCGGGGCTCGGGGGGACTCCCCAAAGGTCATAGTCGAGACAACCCTCCTCAACAGCGCGCCTGATCGCCTCCCACTTGGCCGCATAGACCGGTTTGCGCTCCCGGTGCTCGCCATTGGAGCCGGAGTACATGTAGTACCCGCGCTGATCATGGTGGATCACCACCATCGCTGCCGCCGGCCGCCCTTCGACCGAGGCAACGTAGGTTCTGCACCAGGGCAGCTCGTCGAGCAGAAGCTGGTAATAGGAGGCGGGCGGAAGAGTGATCCCCTGGCGACTTGCGCTGGCCGCCGCCTGGCGGGCCATCTCGGCGGCGTCGCGACCCTCGGTCACCGTCACCCCGCGCTTGGCGGCAAGCCTGATGTTGTAACGCGTGCCCCGGCTGAGGGACCCCAGGACGGAATCGGCAACCGGGTCCAGCTTCAGGATCATCGTGTACTGGGGCTGCACCTGGGGAGCGGGGCGGAAACCGAGCTCCTCAAGAACCGGCGCCAGTTGAGTGCCCGACTCGGGCTCCACCCGGAGCCGCGCCAGGCCCCGCGCCCGCGCCCACTCGACCAGAGCAGCCAGGGTCCCGCGATCCGCGGGCACTGGGCCGCGCGGCACATATCCCCTTTCGAATGGTTGACGGCCACGCAGCTGAATGCTGGCCAGGGCGCCGCCGGGCAGCCGTTCCCGAACGACCCGCCAGCCGGATTTGGCCTGGACCTCCCCCCATGCCCAGCTCTGCAGAAGCGGAGCGCGGGCCGGCCGGCTCAGCTCAGCCAGGTGTGCGTTCCAGCTGCCGGCATCCGTCAGCTCAGATGGCACGTGTCATTGACGCGCCCGACAACCAGCCGATCTGGGCTTCCCTGGAGAACCGTGAGCGAGGTGTTTTCGATGGTGAATGGAAAGAGGCCGGTGCTGGCCCGACCGACGATCCTCAGCAACGCAACCTGGATGACGCCGCCGTGCGTCACGATCACTATGCTGCCGGTCCGATGTTTGTTGACCAGGCGGTCGAGGGCGCTGCCGACCCTGGCTTCGAAGGCCGCCGCGCCCTCGCCGCCGGGCACGATGTCCCAATTCGGGCCGGCGCTCCAGCGCTCCCACTCCGTCGGGTAGCGGGCCACGATCTCATCGCGCTTCAACCCTTCCCACTCGCCCAGCGCCACCTCGCGCAACTCAGGCACGAACTCGGGTTCCAGTCCGGTTCCCGCGGTCACCTCACGAGCAGTCTCGCGCGCTCTCAAAAGATCGCTGGAATAGAGCGCGTCGGCCGTCGTCCCACGCAATCGTTCGCCCAGTCGGCGGGCCTGCTCGCGGCCCCGTTCGGACAGGGGCGGGTCGAGCTGACCCTGGATCCGCCGCTCGTCGTTCCACGTGGAACTGCCGTGACGGATTAGGATCAACCGCAGCGAGCCAGCGCGGCTGGTCTCGGGCGGGTTTGAATCGGGCGGGTCGGACGGCGTCGTCCTTACGCCCGAATTTGACATGGGTGTGTCTATACTAGCCGTGATTCGGCTGCGGTCCGGTATCGTGGCTTGCCCCAAAAAGGTGGGAGAATAAGTGCAGGCGAAGGGCTCACTAAAGGAAACAGCGCTGCGCTCCCTGTTAGAGGGTGCGCAGTCGGAAAGGGCCACAGGCACTCTGACCGTCAAGAACGACGGCGAGGCCTACACGCTCTACTTTCTGTTCGGCCACCTCTTCCACGCCAACGGCCAGGGCGCCGAAGGCGATGATGCTGTTGTCGGGGCGCTGCGCTGCCACGACGGTGAGTATTCCTTCGACTCCAAGGCGAAGCTGCCGGCCGATGAGACGGTCAAGTCCTCAATCTCGGAGTTGGTCAGCACGGCCGGTGAGAATGGCAGCGGGCCCGGCCGCGTGACCACCCCGGTGGCCGTGGCTCCCGGCGAGCCGCCAGCCATTGCGGCCCAGGCCGAGCCGGCGGCGATGAGCGTGGCCGAGCCGTCGAGCAGGGATCGCAACAGCTCCACGTCAGCCAAGCCCGCTGAGGCTGCCGAGAATGCATCCCGGCGCGGGGTCAAGCACCGGCCGCAGCCCAGGCACGGTCGCGAGCCGATCCCGGTTCCGGCCGGCGAGGTCATCTACGACTCGCTCAAGACCTCCTTCGTGGACTTTCCCCGCTTGATCACCACGCTCGAGAGCGAGGGCTACACCGGCTATGTGCGACTCCTGACCGACCAGGCCAGCGGCCTGATCCTCTTCCGAGAAGGTGTGGCGCAGGAGTGCGTCTTCGACCCTGGAGAGAATTTCACGCGGGGCCGGGACGCACTCATGTCATTCAACAATGAGGTCACCCAGGGACACGGCGTCCTCGACGTCGTGGGACTGCCGGTGGCGATCGTTGACGGGCTCTACGATCTCGTGGTCGCGCGCCCTATCTACACCGAGCTTTTCGCCTCGTGGGTGGATATGCCGGCACTGCTGGAGTACCTGGCCGGCCAGAAACTCACCGGCAGCGTCATGGTCCGCGCGACAGGCGGCACCGGAATCATCATCCTCACCGAAGGCAAACCGACGGGGGCCTTCACCACCGACTCGCGTTCAATCGAGAACGACCCCAAGGTGGTTCTCGACCTGTGCGCCGATCGCAGCGCCATGATCGAGGTGAAGGCAGCTGACGACAACGTTGGCCGGCCGCCCCTCGAGGTCGACCAGGTCGTCGGGTCCCGCGGCAAGAGCCGGGGTGGTGCGCAGCCGGCCACCTCGACCACCGCTCCCTCCCCGCCCGCGGCTCCGATTGTCGCCAGCTCAACGCCGGCCGCGGCGAGTGGGTCAGCCGGCATCGGGCCGGGCGCCTCGGTCGCTGATACGAGGAGTATGCCGGCGCTCGAATCTCCCGAATCGCCACCGCCCTCAATCAAGTCCGCATCGGAGGGACTGTCCGCCGGCGACCCGGGCACATCTGCTGCTGATAAGGGAGGCGATAACGTCGATTGGGAAGTGATGATCGAGGAGCTCCAGGCAATGGCGGATAAGGCACTCGGCGCGCGTAGCCGGAAGGTCAAGGACCTTCTTGGCTCTGCCGAGCGCACGCATGCCGGCGTGGAAGGAGCGGTGGCTCAGGTGAGCCAGATCTCACTTCTGTTTGTCGACTCGGCGCTGCTCGTGAAGCTCGAGCAGGACATGAGGGCCCAGCTCCAGACGCACCTCTGACGTGAGTCGCCTGCCCCGCCTCGCAGGTATCGCCCTGCCCTGCCTTCTCATCCTTGCCACATTGTCGTTCGCCTGCGACAGCCCACCACAGATCGTGGAGATCTCTCCGGGTCGGGGCGCCCAGGAGGTGAGGACCAACCTGCCGATCCGGATCAGGTTCGACCGGCCCGTCGACAAGCAGTCGGTCGCGGCGCGGTTCAGCATCCAGCCGGAGGTCGCGGGCGAATTCAGTTGGGAGCGGCCCGACACGCTTGTCTACCGGCACCGGACCCTCGCCACCAGCACGATTTACCGGATCTCACTGATCGACGGCTACCGCGACGCCCAGGGCCATCCAAACGGCTTCCGGCACAGCTGGGTTTTTCACACCGAGCGCGCTCCCGACCTTCGAACAACGACACCCAATCGCGGCGAGCACGGCGTCGATCCCTCGACCTATCTAACCCTCAACTTCAGCCGCGAGATGCTCCCCGAATCGCTCCGTGGCGCGATCAGCTTCTCCCCGTCCGTCTCCTACTCGGTCCGCGGCGACCCGGAGGATGCCCGGCGGGTGCTGGTGGCGCCGAAAAACCTGCTCGACGCCAACGCCGAGTACCGGCTCTCCATCAGTGGGATCGCCACCGATGTTGATGGAAACCATCTCAATCCTGCCCAGCTGAAGTTCACCACGGGGCGCCTGCGACCGCTGCTGCGTTGGATAACCTTTCTCGCCAGCGACGCCGCCACCGGGGTTGGTCAGGGCGTCTGGATGGTCGACGAGTCAGGCTTCCCCCGGGTGCTCAAGGAGGACACCGCGGACGCTTTCACCTGGTCTCCCGACGGCTCCGACCTGATGATCCACCACCCCGGTGGGACCTGGACAGACCACGAACTGGGAACTGACGCGATCACTCTTCCCTTCGCCGCCAGCTGGGCAGCGAACCTGGGGCCGGAGGCGGGTTATGCCTTCCTGGACGGCGGAACGCTGAAAAGACTCGATCCCGATGGAGGGGTTTCGGTGATCGCTGATGATGTCGGTGAGGCAGCCTTTTCGCGCAGCCTCGGCCGGGTTGCCTTCACAGTCACTGGAGCGCCCGGCCGAGGCGCGGACCTGCGGGCTTACGACGTCGCACTGCGAACCCAGTACCGGCTGCAGAGGGAACCTCAGTCAATCAGCGGGATAAGTTGGGACCCGACCGGAAACAGGGTGGCCTATATCGTCGGCTCGGCCTCGGGCGACTTGGATGGTGCTCAGTTGCGCATCAAGTCGTTGACCGGAAAGGCTTCGGCCATCACCGTCGCGGCCGGCGAGATCGGGCAACCAGTCTGGTTGCCCGGCTCCCGTGACGTGACATTCAGCGCTCGCGTTCAACGGGGGAGCCGCCGGCAGTGGCGGATTTTCCGGGTGAATCCCTCGCTGCAGCCCAGTCCTCTATTGGTCGGGAATTCGCTCGCGCAAGCAATCGACGCGGACATGTTGACCCCGGTCAGCTCGCCGGACGGCCATCAGATCGCGTTCCTGGTCAGTGAATCCGGCAGGTCACAGGTCTGGCTGATGAACGCGGACGGAACCGGTGCAACCCGGCTTACCCGTTATGACGCCGATTCGTTTCCGTACACCTGTGACAACGTTCGCTGGTCGGCACCCTGAACGGACTTCGTTCGCAACCGATTGGTGTTGCGTTGTAAAACGTTTTACAGCGCTCTTAGGGCTCTCAGCGAATTAACCCGGACGATTCAGTTGGGTCCATGGTGTAGTTCCACTCGCCGTGGAATGAG
>JRHI01002331.1_pt1 | contig 13210 bp, 9 predicted proteins | sample 215371 | NCBI WGS metagenome assembly JRHI01 (sample SAMN02929681, study PRJNA255918) | sediment metagenome | biome: cave system; feature: Ice Cave; material: Sediment; isolation source: sediment from deep within a dark volcanic ice cave with no known source of... ...
CCGCGTGGCCGAGGACGGCGTGCTGCCCGACTGGTTCCTCAAGCCGCACCATCGGTTCGGCACCTCGTACCGGGTCCTCTATCTTATCGTCGGCCTCCAGCTGGCGACCATCCTCATCAGCCGGGGCAATATCGACTTGCTCGGCGAAGCTTACGCATTCGGCGTCATCTGGAGCTTCGTCTTCCAGGCACTGTCCATGGTGGTCTTGCGTTTCAAGGACCGTCGGCCGCGCGAGTACAAGGTGCCGCTCAACATCCGCGTCGGCAATGTTGAGGTGCCGATCGGCCTTTCCTTCATCCTTGTCGTGCTGCTGGGCACGGCCCTCATGAACCTGCTCACCAAGCAGGTGGCCACGATCGCGGGCCTTGTCTTCACTGCCGCGTTTTTCACAGTGTTTCTCGTATCGGAGCTATATCACGAACGCCGCCGCCGCGGAGCACGCCACCAGCATCTCGAGCAATTCAACAAGGAGACAACGGCGGACCTCACGCCGGCCGACCTCGGGCTCGGCAGGCCGTATCGCAAGTTGGTGGCGATCCGCTCACCGCAAAACCTCTTCATGCTGGAGAAGGCCCTCGCGGAAACCGACCCGGAGACGACAAACGTCATTGTCATGACTGCGAAGATGGCGCCCGCAGGCGAGTCGCTGCCGGAACAACTCGATCTCGATACCTACGACCAGCAGCTGATGACGGCTGTCGTGCAGAAGGCGGAGCAGGCCGGCAAGGAGGTCAAGCCACTCATCGTGCCCACCAACAACCCGCTGCATGCCGTGCTCAAGACGGCCCAGGACCTGGGAGTTCAGGAACTCATCATGGGGGCGTCGAACAAATTCACGGCCGACGAACAGTTGGAGCAGATCGCCTTCTACTGGATCAGCTTGCATGGGGGTGAGACAGCCCCGCTGACGGTGCGCATTTTGAGCCGGGACCGCGATATGTACCTGGACCTGGCGGGCGGCAACCGAATTCCCAAGATCAGTGAACGGCAGGCACGCACGGTCGCCGAACTGCGTGCCGCCGGCGTCGGCGTCGATCGCGTCCTGCTCGCTCACGATGGCAGCTCCGACTGCAGTGACCTCTTTCAGGCCGTACTCACCATGCTCGACCCCAGGTGGCACTTGGCCTGGTCTCGCTGGTCCCGGAGGGAAGTGAGGCGCCGAACGGGGGCAGCGTCCTGCAGCAGGACCGCGAACGGGCCGGAAACCTTGGCCGGGACCTGCGGATCCACGATCTCGAGGGTCCGAAGGGGCCGGAGATCGTTCGCCTGGCCCGAGAAGGGCAGTACGACCTGATCATCCTGGCTCTGTCGCCCGAACAAGCGGCCCAGGGCAAGCACCTGGTGCTGGACGAGTGGGTCGCCCACGTACTGCAACATGCTCACTGTCGTGTCCAGCTCACCTCGTCGCCGCTCATCCCGCAGGAAGTCGTCGATACCAGCCAGGTGCCGCCTATCCACTGAGCATGCGGCGCCGGAACAGACTGTTGGAGCAGAGAGGCCGTACCTCCCCCAGGGGCCGGCCTGGTATAATGCCCGGGTCGTTTCCGTAATCCCAGCCCGGGCCGAATGGTGGCGGGCAGTTTGAGTGAGGTGACCATGAAGGCGTGGTGGGTTGGATTATTGCGGTGGCACTTGCTGTTCCTGGCGGGACTTCTCGCCTCGCTAGTGCCTACGGTGCGGGCCGTGGACGATCCCATCGGGGCGCGCTTGCAGCGCGACGTGGCATTCCTGGCCTCCGACGCCTGCGAAGGTCGCGGCGTGGCCACACGTGGCATCAACCTGGCCGCCGACTACATCGCGGGCGAATTCAAGAAGGCCGGCCTCAAGCCTGCCGGCCCCGATGGCACCTACTTCCAGCCTTTCACGATGCCGGGAAGCACGCTGGAAGCGCCGCCGCACCTCGTGCTGCGCGGTCCACTTGACCAGCGGATTGAGCTGCATGCCCGACGGGACTTTGAGGCAGTCGGCATGTCCTCCTCGGGCAACGTCCGTGCAGCGCCGCTCGTCTTCGCCGGTTACGGCATCACGGCTCCAAAGGAGATCGCCTATGACGATTATCAAGGGCTTGACGCGACCGGCAAAGTCGTTGTGATCTTGCGCGAGACGCCCCGGGCCGACAATCGCGCCGCGCCCTTCGGCGAACGCCGCCGCTCGGGTTCCCTGATCGAGAAACTGCGCAACGCCGAGAAGCACGGCGCCGCTGCCGTGCTCTTCGTCAACAATCGCACACTGGCTGCCGACGGCGACGACCTCATGAACTTCAGTTACACGGCCCCCTCGCCGGAGGCGGGCAAGCTACCCGCCTTCCACGTGCGCCGCCAGGTCCTCGAGACCCTGTTTGATGGCCGGCGCACCACGCTGGCGGAGTGCGAACAGGATATCGACCACGACCTGAAGCCGCACAGCGCCGAGCTTGGCGGCTGGACGGCGAGCCTCGAGGTCCAGGTGGCGCGGCCGTTACACGCGAAGAATCTCGTCGGTGTGCTGGAAGGGAACGGCCCGCTCGCCAGCGAAACCGTCGTCATCGGCGCCCACTACGACCACCTGGGCTACGGTGGTTCGGGCAGCCTGGCCAGTATCAAGAAACCGGCAATCCATCACGGTGCCGACGACAACGGCTCTGGGTCCTCCAGCCTCATGGAACTGGCCCGGCGCTTTGCCCACATGCCGAATCGCCAGGGCCGGCGCCTCGTCTTCGTCGCCTTCAGCGGTGAAGAGATGGGACTGTACGGCTCGGCACACTACTGCAAGCAGCCCAGCTTTCCGTTGGCCGCCACGGTCGCGATGGTGAACCTCGACATGGTCGGTCGGCTGCGTGCGGACAAGGAGACGAAGAAGGACAAGCTCATCGTCGAAGGCACTGGCACCGCCAAGCCATTCAACGAGCTGCTCGATGGGATCAACGGCCGTTACAGCTTCCAGTTAAAGCGCGTGGCGGGGGGCTTCGGGCCGAGCGATCAGGCATCGTTCTATGCAAAGCAGATTCCGGTGCTATTCTTCTTCACCGATGACCACCCGGACTACCACCGGCCGACCGACACCGCGGACAAGATCAACCTGGCGGGCATGGAGAAAGTCGTCAACTTGGCGACGGACGTGATTGGCGAGTTGGCGACGCTGCCGGAGCGGCCGCAGTACGTGAAGGTGGCCGGCTCCTCGCCGACGGGAGGCGATTTCCCGCGTATTGGCATTCGGCCTGCTTACGGAGACGACAAGGAAGGCGTGCTGCTGGACGGTGTCAGTGATGGCGGCCCAGCAGCCAGGGCCGGGCTGAAGGAAGGCGATCGGATCGTGGACGTGGATGGCAAGTCGGTAAAGAGCCTGGAAGGGTACATGACCCTGATCCGCGGTCACAAGAAGGGACAGCCACTTGAACTCGGCGTCCTCCGCGGTGCGAGCAAACTGACGGTGAAGGTGATGCCCGAGTGAGTCCCGAATAGACACGTGCTTTCTGGCGAGCCGGGGGGCATGAGCCCGCGATTCCGCGCACTCATCCTTGGGGGCTGATGCCTCCGGCTTGCCCACCGTGTCGATTCATCATTTGCCGAAGAGACGGCGCAGGAAACCGCTATCTGGCTTCGGTCGAGCGGCCTGAGCCTCGGCCTCTTCCCGGGCAGGAGCGGCTCTTTCGGGGGAAAGTGTCGCACCTTTGCGGTTGAGGGCGTCCTGGGCGCGGCGCTGAAGCGGGGCAAGGCGCTCGCGCAGTGTGGCATCGCGCGCCCCCAGTTCGAGTTCGTGCTGGATTTCCGTGTGGAGCCGTTGCAATTCGTTCCGCTGCCGGGCCAACTCGGCCCGTTCGCGTGACATCTGCATTTCCATGTCGCGCATCTGCCGCATCAACGCTTCTTCGTCTTCTTGCAGCTGACGGCGTTCGTTTTCCAGTTCCTCATGCAGCGCGAGCAGTTCCTCTTCGCGCGGCAGCGGTTCGTTGGTAGCGGCGTGCGACGGTCCCTCGCCAGCCTCTTGCAGGCGGCGGTGCAGCTCACGGATCACCTCGGACTTCTCGTCAAGCAGACCCTCGTATTCCTGCTCGCGCTGCTTCCAGCTTTCTTCCTGCTTCCTGGCTTCCTGGAGGAGGAGGCGCATTTCGGCCAGGCTATGGCTCAGGTCGCCGTTTTCCCCCCGCAGTTGTTCCATTTCCTGCAGCTGCGGCGGCTCAAGGTCCATCGCCGCGCCAGCGGCCGGCTCGTTCTCGTCCGGCGGTAGCTCTGCGTTCTGCCAGGTCCCCAGGATTGTCTCCTGAGGTGGCTCTTTGAGGTTTTTTTCTCGACAATTGACACCGTTGCGGCCGGTCAAGCGTGTGAGACGGTCTGTGTTCATTCCATTCCTCTTCGTTTCTGGGTTGGGGATTGCCGGGCCTCCACATCGCTGAGGTCCTTGCCTGCCCGAACCCCGCGGCAGAAGATCCAAGCTCTCCCGGCCGCATGGGATGGACTAAACGAACTATAGCTTGCAAAACCGACGGCGACGAAAAATGCCAGGATCGGGATGAAATGGATTACACGGGAGAGCGGCACCAAGAAAGACGCAGGTCGACGTCCCAGCGTCCAATATGGCTTGTGCAACGGGCCTCCCAGGTGGGGACAAAATCACCTACGGAGCCTGGCTGCACAGCTTAGATAATTGGACCAAGTGTGTTCGATTGTACACGCAAGAGTTGATGCCACAGTAAGAAATTCTCTCAAACCATGGGCCAGTGGCTCAAAGTCAAACCACCCGACGGTGCGACTCTGAACTGCGCTAGACGGCAACCTTTTCGGGCCGAAGCAGCTCCGTGAGCACGTCATCGAGGATGCCCAGGGTTGTCTCCACCTGCGACGCGGTGATGCACAGCGGCGGGCAAAAACGGACGGCGCTCTCGCCGCAACCTAGCAGCAGCAGACCGCGCTGGAACGCCGTTTGAATCACTTCATCGCGCCGGGTGGGGTCAGGCAAGCCGGGGCCCTTGACCACGTCCATCGCCACCATCAGGCCCAGGCCGCGCACGTCGCCCACCGCAGCATGCCGTTCGCGCAATTTAACGAGCCCCTGGCGCAGTTGCTCGCCGCGCACGACGGCGTTGGCGGTGTACTCCTTCTCCAGCAAATCGAGCGTCACCAGGGCTGCCCGGCAGCTGACCGGGTTGCCGCCGAAGGTGCTGGCGTGGCTGCCGCTAGGCCAATCCATCACATCGGCGCGGGCGATCATCGTCCCGAGCGGCATGCCGCTGGCAATCCCCTTGGCCAGGCACATAATGTCGGGTTCGACCTGCCAGTGCTCGACCGCAAACAGCCGGCCGGTTCGCCCCATGCCGGTCTGCACCTCGTCGGCGACCAGGAGAATCCCGTGGCGGTCGCACAGTTCGCGCAGCGCGGGCAGGAAGCCGGGCGGCGGGACGTGGTAGCCGCCCTCGCCCTGGATCGGCTCGACGAAAATGGCCGCCACCTCGTCGGGGGGTGCAACTCGCTTGAGGATCGTCTCCTCGATGTTGCGCACGCACAGGCAGCCGTCCCGGGTGCTGCAGGTGGTGCAGCCGCGCGGATAGGGAACGTGGTGGATTTCCGGCACCAGTGGCGCAAAGCCGCGGCGGTGAACGATCTTGGAGCCGGAGAGCGACATGGCCCCATAGGTCCGGCCGTGGAAGGCGCCGAAGAAGGCGATCACGCGCGACCGGCCGGTGTGCCAGCGGGCCAGCTTCAGCGCCGCTTCGAGCGACTCGGCACCACTGTTCGTGTAGAAGATCCGCTTCGGCGACGTACCCGGAGCCGCTTCCGCCAATCGCTGGGCCAGGTCGATCTGCGGCTCGTAGTAAAAATCAGTGCCGGACATATGCAGCAGTTTAGCTGCCTGGTCCTGGATGGCGGCGACGACCCGCGGATGACAGTGGCCTGTCGCGGTGACGGCGATGCCGGCGGTGAAGTCGAGGAACAGGTTGCCGTCCACGTCCTGGATGACGGCGCCGCTGCCACGTGCGACCACGAGCGGATAGATGCGCGTGTACGAAGGAGACATGTAATGGTGGTCGCGCTCGAGCAGGTCGCGGGCGCGCGGTCCTGGCAGTTCGGTGCAAAGGTCCGGCACCTGACGGTCATCGAAAAGCCACATCGTCCAGCCCTCCCCTTCGTTTAGCCGTGCCACGCAAGCCTGCGCTCTGCTTCTCGTCGCGGCCAAACAACATATCTCATCACTCGCCAATCTCCGCTTTCAGTCCCTGCGCCATCTTCACTTCGGTCCCGTGGTTGACCGTCCAGGCCGTCTTGTGCGTTACGGTCTCGGTGAGGCCGGCCGCGGAGGGATGTCCGTTGCCGCTCTTCTTGACGCCGCCGAACGGCAGGTGAACCTCGGCGCCGATGCACGGTAGGTTCACGTAACCCATGCCGTACCCGCACTCGTCGCGGAAAAAGCGCATCGCACGATAATCCTCTGTAAGCACCGCCATTGACAGGCCGAACTCCGTGTCGTTGAAGATGCGCACCGCGTGCTCGTTATTCCGGAAGGGGATCAGGGCCAGGTGGGGGCCAAAAACCTCTTCGCGGATGCAGCGCACCCCGGGCCGATGCTCCATGCGATAAACGAACGGAGAAAGGTAGCAACCCTTGCCATAGTCGCCGTGAAGCATCTGTCCGCCGTTGAGGAGCACCTCCGCTCCTTCCTCGCGGGCCAGCTGGTTGTAACTCTCCACCTTGGCCACAGCGGAACGATGAATTACCGGCCCCGTGAAGTTCGCGCCGTCGAGCGGATCGCCGATGTGGAGCCGCTTGGCCGTGGCGACGAACTGCTCGGCAAAGCGGTCAAAGATCTTCTCCGCGACGAGGAGTCGACCGGCCGACACGCAGCGCTGCCCGCTCGTCTTGAACGCACTCAGGATGCCGCAGGTCACCGCCAGATCGAGCCGGGCGTCTTCACAGACGATCGCGGCACTCTTGCTGCCCATTTCACAGGCGGTGATGCGGTCGTGATGCTCGGCCGACAGCAGCTGGATGCGCCGGCCGACTTCATAACTGCCGGTGAAGAGAACGACGTTCACTTCCGGACTGCGTACGAGGGCCTCGCCGGCGACTGCGTCCCCATGAATCAGGTTGAGGACGCCGGGCGGGAAACCCGCCTCCTCGAACAGCTCCGCGAGGCGTTGGCCAATCGCCGGCGTGTCCTCGGAGGGCTTGAACACCGCGGTGTTGCCTTCGAGCAGGCTCGGACCGAGCATCCAGAGCGGCACCGCAAAAGGGAAGTTCCACGGCGTGATGACTGCGACGACGCCCCACGGCTTGCGACGCATGAAGGCGTCCTTCTCGGCAATCTCCGAGGCCAGCACTTCGCCGATGGGCATGCGCCCGGTGCCGAAGACGTACTGGACCATGTGCAGGCCCTCGATGATCTCCGCTCTGCACTCGGTCAGGACCTTGCCGCATTCGCGGGCCATCAATTCGGCCAGGATATCGGTATCGCGCTTGATGAGCTGAGCAAGATTGTCGAACAACTCGGCGCGGCGGATGCGACTGGCGCGGCGCCAGTCGGGATACGCCGTGCGCGCCGCCGCGATTGCCTGCTCGACGTCAGCGACCGTCGCGCTCGGGAAAACGCCGATGACTTCGTCGAGGCGAGCAGGGCTGCGGCTCTCGAAATAGCTACCATTCGGCGGCAGCCAGCTGCCGGCGATCAGGTGGCGTCCCGTGACGGGAGAAGGGGTAGTGGAAACAGTCATGCAGGTGTTCTCCTGATGAAGGACTATGAGGATCGTACACGGGCGCTTCCGGCGTTGCTCGTCCCGCGCGGCCGGCGAGGGAGACTCAGGAGATGTGTTGGGAACGCCGGCGCATTCATTGTATTGCGCGCCATGCCGCGCCACAATCGAAACGGAAAGTAACCCTACGCCTACGCGTGCGGTTGTCAGGTCCGTTCCGCCGGCAGACAATAGGATGATCAGTACCAGGCTTGCCGGTCGGGACGCCTACCGGCGAACGGCAAGTTTCTGCTAGCGGGTGCGATTGCCATGCGTATCGTCATCAACTACGGCAAGGAGCATCTGGAGGTGACTGTCGCCGACAGCAGTCTGCTGGAGGTGCATCGAGCGCCACCGGCGCCGCCCTTGTCTGACCCGGCCTCGGCCGTTCACGCTGCTTTGGAGACGCCGCACAGTTTTCCCGCGCTGCGGCAGGCGCTGACACCAGATGACCACGTGGCCATCGTCGTCGAGGAACACTTGCCGCGCTTCGTCGAACTGCTCACGGCAATCCTGGAGTACGTGACCGCAGCCCACGTGGCGGCTGAGGCGATCACGCTGGTCTGCCCACCCTCGTCCACCGGCCAGCCGTGGCTAGAGGAATTGCCCGAGCCGTTCGAGGACGTTCACCTTGAAGTTCATGACCCCAGAGACCGTCGTCGTTTGAGTTATCTGGCGACGTCGAAGCACGGCCGCCGCATCTACCTCAACCGGACCGTCGTGGATGCCGACCAGTCGATCGTATTGGCCGGCCGCGGCTTCGATCCGGTTCTTGGCTATGCTGGAGCGGCGGGGGCGCTCTTCCCGATCCTGAGCGATGAGGCGACGCGGCAGGAGATGGCAGGTCGAGTGTCAGCGGAGGCGGCGAGCGGTCATCTATCGGCGGTGGGCAAGGAGGCGATGGACGTGGCCTGGCTCCTCGGCGCCCCGTTCATGGTGCAGATCATCGAAGGAGCCGGCGAGGAGGTCGCCCACGTCGTCGCGGGTTTGGCAGACGCCGGCACCGAGGGGCAGCGGCTGCAGGACGCGCGCTGGCGCGTGAGGATTGCCCAGCGGGCCGACACGGTGCTGGCCTCGCTGAGCGGCGATCCGCGACGGCACACCCATGCTGACATGGCCCGCGCACTGGCCACCGCGGCACGGGTGGTGCAGCCAGGCGGCCGAATCATCTTGCTGAGTCAGGCGCAGCCCGCACTGGGCCCAGCGGCCGAGCTCTTGCGGCAGACTGAGGGGCCGGCACAGGCGCTGGGCCTGCTGCGCGAGGGTAAATTGCCGGATGAGGCCGCCGCCTTCCTGTGGGCCGGCGTCGCTCAGCACGCTGGCATCTACCTCCTCAGCGGTCTGCCGCACGACACTGCCGAGGAATTGTTTACCACACCGCTCGAAGACGCCGGTCAGGTGCAGCGGCTGCTCGAAGCCGATGGTTCCTGTGTCGTTCTGGAGGACGCCCACAAGGTGATGGCCGAGATCGCAGAAGCCATGAATTGATTACCAACCCGTGGCGCTCTCCGGAAGGATCAGCTATGCCGGAACAAACTCCTCTCCATGACGCGACTGCTCAGGAAGGGGCCATCTTTGCGGAAGACGGCGGTTGGCTGATGCCGGCCCGCTACGGCGAGAGCGCCGACGAGTATCGACAGGCCCGAGTGGATGCTGCCGCCTTTGACGTGTCGCACCGGGGCAAGATTGAGGTGACCGGTCCCGATGCCGCGAGCTTCCTCCATAATCTCTGCACAAACGATATTCGCCAGCTCGCCTGCAGCGCCGGCTGCGAAGCGTTCCTGACCACCGCCAAGGCCCGCGTGGTCGCGGGGATCCTCGTCTATCACGTTGGCTATCCCGATGGGCACACGGCTTTCTGGCTCGATGCACCGGCGGGGCTCGGGAACAAGGTGTACCAGCACCTCGACCATTATCTCATCAGCGAGCGGCTTGAGCTGGCGGACCGGACCGCGGAGTATGCGCAGGTTCATCTCGCCGGTCCCCGGGCCCGCGCAATTCTGGGACGCGTCCTCGGCGGCACCGAATTCCTGGAACTCGCGCCGTTGCAGCACGTTGGCGCCGGTGGCGTCCTTCAGGTGCGGCGGCATGAACCGCTCGGGCTGCCTGGTTACGACCTCGTGATGCCCCGCGATGCGGCCGGACCTTTCTGGCAGCAGCTGCTGCAAGCAGGCGCTCGCCCCGCGGGATTGGAGGCGTATGACGTCCTTCGAGTAGAGGCCGGTACGCCGGCGCAGGGCCTGGAAATCGATGAGGATCGTTTCGTCGTCGAAGTAGGGCGGCCGCAAGCCATCTGCTACTCCAAAGGTTGCTACCTAGGCCAGGAGCCGATCGTCATGGCGCGCGATCGGGGCCACGTCAACCGGACGCTACTCGGTCTGAGGATTCAAGGCGCGGGGCTCGTGCCGCGCGTGGCGAAGGTGTGGCGTGACAATGGCGAGGTCGGACAGGTCACCTCTTCTGTGGTGTCGCCACGACTTGGGACACTGGCTTTGGCGTACATCCGGCGTGGCAGCCAGGAGCCGGGGACTGAAGTGGAGGTCGAGACAGCGATGGGCCGGCGGGCCGCGGAAGTGGCGTCGCTGCCGTTTTCCGGTTCGTGAGGGGGGGCTGAGTGCGGCAGCAAGAGTATCAGACAACCCACCCCGTTGAAAAGTGCGTGAAGCGTGATGGGTCCCACCAGGCTCTGTGTGCGGTGAGCCAGATAGCCGAGTCCAAGGCCGAGAATGAAGAGTGGGATCGGTGTCGGCCAAATCGGAGTGTGCGCCATGGCAAAGACCAAGGCGGTGCCGTAGATGGCCTCTGCGCTGGAGGAGTGCAGCAGCCGGCCGACCAGCAGAAAACCGGGCACCATGGCAAGCACGAATAGCGCTGGTGCGAGCGGCAGCAGAAGGCCACTCAACCCGTGCGTGCGATAAGCCGTCTCCACCGCCTCGGCGCGGAGGATCAGCGCCAGGGCAAGGGCCGTGATCATGCCCGCCAGGCCGCCCCAAGAGTGATGGGTGAGCCAGCGCTGCAGCACGCCGCGAAACAGCATCTCCTCGAGAACGGGAGCCGCCGCCATGGCGGAGAAGATCAACAGGAACCATTCGTTGGCTTGCAGATTCTCCTGACCCAGATTGGTGAGGGCGTGTTCTACGGGGACGACATGGAAGAAATGCTGCGTACACCAGACGACCAGATACTGCGTCAGGTAAACGAAGGGGCAGAGCGCCATCCAGGCGATCGCACCGGCCAGGCTGTTCGACCCGAGCCGATGCGTTGTCAGGCCCAGTTGATAAAGACGAGTCCCGCTACAGAGGCGGAAGAGCAAGGGAATGGTAGCCACGATCAGGGGAGCAGCGAGATCTTCCACCCACAGAGTGGCCCGGGTTTGGAGCGTCTGCGGGGCATCCCGTTGTTTTAGGGCTGCGGTGAACTCGGCCCCATAGAGCCACGTGAAGAAGCCGCTTGCCGTCAAGAGATACTGGACCAGGAGCAAATAGCCGCCGTAAACGATGAAGAATGCGGCCAGCACCTCCGGCAGCGTCCAGGGGACAGTCCGGCGACGTTGCGGCGGCAAGAGGCGGCGCGCGGCGCCGGGCCAGAAGTACCACACTCCCATCGCGAGCAGCAGACAGGCCAGGAGCGGGAACAGGTAAGTCGAGAGATCGGCGCCGAGTTGCTTCATTCGGGACAGGCCGGTAAACCTTGAACGGTTGTGTGCTGGCAGTATCCTACAAACGACACGGCACGCCGAGTAGTCCGCTTCCCGCACGCGGAGGAACGATGAGCAGCAGCATCCTGGATCGCATCGTCGCCAGCAAGCGCCGCGAAATCGAGGAGGCTCGTGCCCGCATTCCCACCGCAGTGCTGGAACGCCGCCTGGGCGAGGCGCCACCGGTGCGCGACTTTCGTGCCGCTCTGGAGACGCCCGGAGTCGTGCAGATCATCGCCGAGGTCAAAAAGGCGTCGCCGTCTGCCGGCGTCATCCGGGCAGACTTCGATGCCGTGGCCATCGCTCGCGTCTACGAGCGCCATGGAGCCGCCTGCATCAGCGTCCTGACCGATGAGCCGTACTTTCAGGGCAACCTGGCGTACCTGACTGCCATCCGTGGCGCGGTCGGCCGGCCCTTGCTTCGCAAGGACTTCCTCCTCGACCGCTACCAGCTGCTGGAGGCCCGCTGTGCGGGTGCGGACGCCGTCCTGCTCATTGCCGAGATCCTTGACGCGGTGACACTACCGTTGCTGCTACGTCAGGCCAACGACCTCGGCATGCAGTGTCTCGTCGAGCTGTATGCCAAGGATAACCTGGCGCGTGTGCTGGACAGTGGTGCCCGCCTCATCGGCGTCAATAACCGCGACCTGCACACTTTCGTAACCAGGTTGGAGCATACGCTGGAGCTGGCCGAACGATTGCCGGCGGAGTGCTGCCTGGTGAGCGAGAGCGGTATTGGCACGCGGCAGGACATTCTTCGCCTGGCCAAAGCTGGCGTTCGCGCCGTGCTCGTCGGCGAAACGCTCATGCGTGCGCCGGACATCGGAGTCAAGCTGGACGAACTGCGCGGCTGAAGAACAACCAACCGCAAATAATGCGTGGTAGCTGTCGAACGAACCTGCGACCCCCACCTGGTTCCGAGTGGACGCGCTCCGGATTCCTTGGAGCGCGCCCCAATCATCACGCCGGCTCATGTGAAACAGGAGATCGTCCGAGCCTCGCAGCAAACTCCGCCGCGAGAAACGGCGACAAAAAACCTCGACCCTGATGCCCGCCGAATGCTCGTAGCAATTCGTTACCAGTCTGCCCAACATCCGCGCGTATACAATAATTACATCGCAGACCTTTCTTACAGGCACGGGACAGCTGTATGCGACTGGTTTCCTGGCTGGCTGAACTCGGCAAGGGCGATGTGGCCCTGGCCGGTGGCAAGGGGGCCAACCTGGGCGAGCTGCTGCGGGCGGGCCTGCCCGTGCCGCCCGGATTCGTCATCACGACCGCCGCCTACCGGCACTTCGTGGCCGCCAACTCCCTGCAAGCGGAGATCGAGGGCCTGGCCCAGGCCGCCCGTCCTGATGACATGACCGCCCTGACAGCTGCCGCGAACGCCATCGGCGCTCTGTTCGCCAGGGCGATCCTGCCGCCTGAGGTCGCCACAGCTATCCGCGCGGCCTACTCTGCTCACCGCAAACCTTCAGTCGCAGTGCGTTCCTCGGCCACGGCCGAGGACCTGCCCGGCGCGTCCTTCGCCGGACAGATGGAGACTTATCTGAACATCCGGGGCGAGGATGCTCTGCTGGCGGCCGTCCGGCGCTGCTGGGCCTCCCTCTGGACCGCGCGCGCCATCTCCTACCGGGCCAGGCAGGGGATTGCACCGGCCGCCGTCAGCCTTGCCGTCGTTGTGCAAGAGCTACTCCCGGCCGACGCGGCGGGGGTGTTGTTCACCGCCAACCCGGTCAACGGGCGGCGCGATCAGATGGTGATCGACGGGGTCTGGTGACCACTGCTGTCAACATGATTCACTTGCCTAACTG